>OGIU01000110.1_pt1 | contig 57188 bp, 65 predicted proteins | sample 1571791 | NCBI WGS metagenome assembly OGIU01 (sample SAMEA2582104, study PRJEB24529) | metagenome | biome: Human gut stool | place: China | collected 2011
CCGCAAGGGTATCAAGACGCTGGACGAGGTGCCCGCCCGTCTGCGCAGCACCGTGGAAGCCCTGCTGGCGGAGGTGGAAGCCGATGCTTGAAGCCTGGTCCCGCACGCGGGACGGCACCCGGAAGCTGAGCGCAAACTTCACCGTGGCCGAGTTTGCCTGCAAAGATGGCTCGGACCCTGTGTTCGTGGACAGCAGCCTTGCCGCCCTGCTGCAGAAGATCCGCGACCACTTCGGCCGCCCCGTAGTCATCACCAGCGGCTACCGCACCGCCGCCCACAACAGATCCGTAGGCGGGGCCGCCTACAGCCAGCATCTGTATGGGCGCGCTGCCGACATCCGGGTGCAGGGCATCCCGGTGGAGCAGCTGGCCGCCTATGCAGAGACCTGCCTGCCCGGCACCGGCGGCATCGGCCGGTACCCGCCCCGGGCCGGACGGGCTGTGGGCTGGGTCCATGTGGACACCCGCCCCGCCAAAAGCCGCTGGACAGGTTAAGAAGGAGGTGAACCCAATGGAAAGCATCCTGTCCGCCCTGATTGCCGGTGCCGTGACCCTGATCGGGGTGCTGATCGCCAACAGCCGCAGTCAGGCTGTGACCGACACCAAGCTGGAAGAGCTGACCCGCGAGGTGCGCGAGCACAACAATTTCGCCCGCCGCGTGCCCATTCTGGAAGAGCAGATGAAGGTGGCAAACCACCGCATCGCCGACCTTGAGAACCATGAACGAATGAAAGAGAGGAACTGATTTATGGAACTGAGCAACAAGATCTCCGCCGCTACCCTGGCCCGCACCGCTGTGCTCCTGCTGGCCCTGACCAATCAGGTGCTGAGCGCAATGGGCAAGCCCGTGCTGCCCATCGAGAGCACCACCGTGGAGCAGCTGGTCACCGCCGGCATCACCACCGTGGCCGCATTGATCAACTGGTGGAAGAACAACAGCTTCACCGCTGCCGCCGTGGCCGCCGACAGCTACATGGCCCGGCTGAAGCAGAAGCAGTGATCGCCGACTGCCCTATATAAGGTAAGAGGGCAAGGCCCCCGGAGACGCAGGTTTCCGGGGGCCTTTTTCGTCTGCAGCAGAGCGGCAGGAGAAATTCCAGCCGGTTCTTTGCCAGAAATTCCGTCCCTCAAAAAGTGGGTTTCCGCAACAATCCGCACACTCTGCACCAGTACCGCAACCGCATCATTTCACATCCGCAACAGTTTCTCTTTTTTCTGCAACAAATTCTTGTGATTTGTGCAAAATATCCAATTCAGACTTTGGAATATTTTCACAAATCATGCGTTTCTACACATTTTTTCTTGACAACTCGCACCAGAAAATGGTATAAAGGAAGCAGGATAGTAATCCTCGAAATATGTCCATCCTATGGGACAGTGGTAATGCGTAAAAGACTTGACACCATTTGAAAGGAGCCATCAATCATGACGAATAAAAAGCTGAAACTCGCTGCCATGTCCGTAGCCCTGACCGCCTGTGTCGCTGCACAGCCCATGGCTGCCCATGCTGTGGAAGGCCCCGACTCTGTCGAGGATAACGCTGCCCCGCAGGCCGAGCCCGCCCCTGTGGAAGGTGAGACCGCAGAAGGCGAGGTCGAGGGCGAAGAGAAAAAGCAGGAGGAGTTTACCCCCCCCGGTGAACGAAGAGGCCAAGAGCGAAGAGCAGGCCCCTGCGTTCGGCCCCGGCACCAAGACCGATGACATCACCATTGACTATAAACCTGCTGAGAAGCCGGAAGAGCCCGGCGAGACCGATGAACCCGAGACCCCGGGCGACACCCACCTGAAGGGTGACGTGATCGACAACAGCAAGAAGGACGAAGCCACCGGCAAGGACGGCAAGATCGGCGAGGCCACCAAGGAAGAGACCCCCGACAGCTCTTCCAGCACCACCGTTGTGGATCCCGACGCCGAAGTGAAGAAGGGCGACCCCGTGGTGGGCAAGGACGAGGACGGCAACACCACCATCACCACCCCCACCGAGACCACCGGCACCCAGACCACGACCACCACCGGCACCGGCAAGGCCGATTCCTCCACCACCATCACCGACACCAAGAAGGGCGAAGAGATCAACCTCGACGACGAGCTTGGCCAGGACGTGCGTCCGGACTGGAAAACCGATAAGGATGACAAGCTGGGCGGTTACACCGTGGACAAGGTCGAGAATTCTAAGGACGGCAACTCCAAGGAGCTGACCCTGAAAAAGACCAGCCCGACCGAAGAAAAGGAGATGGCCGCTGAGGACATCGCCAAGCTGCTGGATGTCCCCGAGGGCGGCGTGGAGAAGAAGGAAGAGCTGGACGAAGAGGGCAACCCCAAGACCACCTACACCCTGAAAAAGGAAGAGACCTCTACCGACGAGAACGGCAACACCGTCACCCGCACCACCTACTACGAGATCACCGGCAACTCGGTCAAGACCCGCACCGAGACCACGCTGGTGCTCAAGGTGGAAAAGGGCACTGTTGATGTTGATGATAAGGACCTGACCACCAAGGTCGAGCTGCCAAGCATCACTGCCAAGAACACCGACGAGACCAAGACGGATGTCATCGAGATTTCTTCGGAGAAGCTGGGCGAAATGCTCAAGGACGAGTACTATAACAACGTTACCGGCGAGTATGTCTATACGGAAAACGTGGACGGCAAGGAATATACCTATAAAGTCAAGAAAACGGAAAACACCAAGCCGCTCACCCATGCGCAGTTGGCCGACCGTCTGGGCGAGGGCTTCAGCGTTGATGCCGACGGCGACGTTTGCTACAAGGGCGAAAAGCTGAACCTTGACCAGATGGAAGCCGTCCGCAAGACTTTGAGTTACACCGTGGAGGTCACCGAGGTCACCAAGACCCCCGGCCAGGTCGAAGGCGGTCAGGAAAGCATCAAGAGTGCCGAGGAAACTGCCAAGCTGGAAGCCATCAAGGCCGCCCTGACGGATGCCGCCAAGAAAACCGGCATCAATGTGGACAGCGAGGATTTCAAGAACCAGCTGAATACGATCGATCCCACCGGCAAAGGCCAGCTCAATCTCAGCTATACCGATGCAGACGGCAATGTTCATACTGTCACCCTCCGCTATAATGGGGCAACGGTTTCTGCGCCTGAGCCGGGCAGTTCTGATCCGAGCAAAAACACCGAGACCCGCAAGGATGTCACGGACAACGTCATCACCGGTACCGCTTATGTGAACGGCTCGAATACATGGACCGAAAGCGGTTCCCTCAACGGCACCTACGTCAAGCCCGACAGCGGTGAACTTCCCTCTCTCGATGGTTGGACGTTCGACGGCATAGACCCGGAGAAGGGCACCACGACCTACAAAAAGGAAGACACCGTGACCTCGCCCGACGGCACCATCACCAAGATCACCCGTACCTGCACCATCACGGAATCGTCCGCTTCCCTCAGCGATACGGAGAAGGAAGAGATCGCCTGGAAAGAGCTGCAGAACAAGACCGGCAAGGACAAAGCTACCCTGCTTCAGGAAGGTTACAGCATTGATATCGGCAGCATGGACTTCTCCGGCATCAAGCGCGTGGAATGGACGATCGACACACTTTCTGAATCCACAAAGACGGACACCAAGGATCTTAACGACAAGCTGGTGATCCCCGGCGGCAAGAACTGGTCGATCGACGAAAACGCCGGCACCATTACGGTGGACGGAAAGACCTACGACAATGTGACCAAAACCGATGACGGCTACACCTGCACGGTCGAGGACAAAAACGGCGTAAAGACCACCTACACCTTCACCAAACAGGCCGGTGCTCCGCTGACCCCTGAAGAGATCCAGACCGCACTGGCAGGCCAATACAGTGTTTCCGCTGACAGCATCCGACTGAACGCCGACGGCAAGACCGCGACCTTCACGAAGGGTGACGAAACTATCACCGTGGATTACAGCACCCTGAGCGAGACCCTCACCGTCCGGAAGGATGTGCACACCTCCTCCAGTGTCACCGGCATCATCAAGGACGATAAGGATCTTGAGAAGGCATACGACGAGCTGTGGAAGCAGATTCAGGAGATTCAGAGCAAACTTCAGCCCGGCGAGGAACTCTGGATCGGTAAAACGAAGATCGATTCCACCACCCAAAAGGAAGATATCATCAAGTATTTCACCAAGGCCATCTCGCCCGATAACATGAGCAAAGATGAGCTGATCAAGGCCCTGCAGGAGCAGGAGCGGATCGCCAAGAACTCCACTTACGTTGCCAACAAGGGTTCTGATTACGAAGAGACCAAGAAGAACTACTACTCCGGTGAAAAGACGGGTGAATTCAAATACTTCAGCAAGGCACCGGATGGTTCCAAAATTGAGGTCTATTGGAAATCGACTTGGGGGTGGAACGGCTATTATTACTATACAGACGCTAACGGCCATGAAGTTCGTGTTGATAGTAACACTGTGCACTCCGAAGAGCAACGCGACGACATCAAACACCTTGATCTCGCTTCCGGCTCCAAGCTGGATCTGCTGCCGGATGAGGACGGCAAGGTCAACCAGACCGACTGCGTGCTGGTGAGCAAGAATCTGAAGCTGGAGTGGAACTACGATGCCGGAAAACTGGTCAACGGTAAGGACAACCAGACGGTCGGCCTGGACAGCAAGATCAGCTGGGATGACGAGGGCGGCGAGGGCGACGGCCACTACGAGTATGACCGCGGCAACCCCAATAAAAACCCTGACAAGAGTGCCTACTACAAGCTAACCGGCACTGTCGCCTATGATCCTATCAAAGATAAAGATGGCAGCATCAAGCTGTATCAGGGTCAGTGGGGCGACTATTGGAACCCCGGCATCAGCGCAGAGGATGAGGCCATTAACGCTTACCTGAAGGCAACCGGCAGCAGCAAGACCTATAGGGACTTGACCACGAAAGAGCGCAATGCCATCGTCGGCACCTACGTTGTGAAGATCGGAACCACCGGCACCAACAGCACCGGTGAGAGCGGCTATCAGGTCTATCTCAAGTCCTCTGAGCTGACCGCCTACGGCTATATGTCCCGCGATGCCAACACCTGCATCAACAGCACCTACAAGCGCCAGGACGGCACCTGGGGTTACGTCGGCGGCTATGACCTGATGATCTCCGAGCTGACCCAGGTGCGTGAGGGCAAGGTCGTCGGTCAGACCGAATCCACCATCAAGACCATCACCGCCCCGCTGAGCATCCGCAGCTCGCAGGACTTCGCCAAGCGCCTTCTGGAGCTGAACAAGCAGACCACCACCACCCATAAAACCGGTGAGGGTGCTACGGCTTACGGCGAAAATACTTCCGGCGACTTCGACGGTACCTATACGCAGAAGAAGAGCGAAACGGTCGAAGGATCCGGTACCGGCAAAGGCCACTACACCACCTTTACCGAAGTGCTGAAGAAGATCTTCTCCGGCTCCGGCAGCAAGGAGCACGACGAGGGCAGCGTCTCCTACACCCACCGCACCACGGACAAGGTGAACACCACGCCAGTGTCCAAGGAGACCGTGACCACCACCGACGCCCATGTGGACTACAACTATACCTCCATCGAGACCCGCACGGTCACCGTGAACGGCGAAGAGACGGTCATCGTCCCGCCCGTCACCCCGCCGGAAACGCCCGTGGAGGACGAGACCCCGGACGAAGTCGTGACCCCGGAGACCCCCGAGCTGCCGCCCGTGCAGGATGCCACCCCGGACGCTCCGGTCCTGCCGTCTGACGCGGTCCTGCCCGCTGTGCAGGATGCACTGCCGCAGACCGGCGTGAACTGGATGGCCGCTCTGGGCATGGCATTCAGCGGCATGCTGCTGACCATCGCAGGCGCATTCGCCAGCCTCAAGTACAAGGAAAAGCACTGATGCTTTTCCCTTCCAACGCGATCCACGTCAAGTCGTAAACGCATAGAAAGGGCCTCCCCATTCCGGGGAGGCCCTTTCGTGTTGTGTTCGGCTTATGCTTCCGCATCCAGGTACGCGTGCTTGTGCACCAGATTCCCCACGCTCATGTACTCCTTGCGGAAGGAGTAATCCTGATAAAACGGCTTGTTGCGGCCATGCTGACCGGCCACATAGGAGCACATGTTGGCACTGCCCGCAGGCCGGAACTTCCGGTGCCTGCGGGGCGGCTTTTCGCATTTATGAAACGGAGGAAAACGCTCAGAGGTCTGCGCCGTTGGAGCGGATGACCTTCTGATACCAATCGAAAGAATCTTTTTTGCTGCGGGCCAGCGTACCGGTGCCGTCGTCCTGCTTGTCCACATAGACGAAGCCGTACCGCTTGCTCATCTCGCCGGTGGAAGCAGACACCAGGTCGATGCCGCTCCAGGCGATGTAACCCATCAGGTCCACGCCGTCGGACACGGCCTGCTTGACCGCCTCGATGTGACGGCGCAGGTAGTCGATGCGGTAATCATCGTGGACACTGCCGTCGGGCTCCACCGTGTCGTGGGCACCCAGACCGTTTTCCACCAGGAACAGCGGTTTCTGGTAGCGGTCGTACAGCTGGTTCATGGTGATGCGCAGGCCCAGCGGGTCGATGGCCCAGCCCCACTGGCTGGTCTGCAGATAGGGGTTCTTCACCGAGCGCACCACGTTGCCATCGTTCACGGCCTTGCCCTCCAGGCTGGCCGCCACGCAGCGGCTGGCGTAGTAGCTGAAGGAGATGAAGTCCACGGTGTTCTCCCGCAGCAGGGCGTCATCGCCGGGCTCGGTGTGCAGCTGCACCTGCTTTTCCGCAAACAGCTTGCGGGCGTAGCCGGGGTAGCGGCCCCGCACCTGCACGTCGATGAAGAGCAGGTTTTCCTGCTCCTTCTGCACCGACTCCCAGACGTCCTCCGGGTTGCAGGAGTAGGGGTAGAAGCTGCCGCCGGCCAGCATGCAGCCCACCTGATTGGCGGGGTCGTACTGATGGGCCAGGCGGGTGGCCGTGGCGCTGGCCAGCAGCACATGGTGGGCCGCCTGATAGATCACCTGACTGCGGTTCTCGCCCTCCTGGAAGGCGATGCCTGCCCCGGAGAAGGGGCTGTGCAGCAGGATGTTGATCTCGTTGAAGGTGAGCCAGTAGTGCACAAGGCCGGAGTATTCTTTGAAGCAGGTCTCGGCGTAGCGGGCAAAGCATTCCAGCGTTTTGCGGCTGCGCCAGGAGCCGTACTGCTCCACCAGACCCATGGGGATATCAAAGTGGCACAGGGTGACCAGCGGCTCAATGCCGTACTTCCGGCACTCCTGGAACACATTGCGGTAAAAGGCCACGCCCTCCGGGTTGGGGGTCCGTTCATCGCCGTGGGGGTACAGGCGGGACCAGGAGATGGAGGTGCGGAACACCTTCAGCCCCAGCTCTGCCATCAGGGCGATGTCCTCTTTGTAATGGTGGTAGAAGTCCACGCCGGTGTGGCTGGGGTAATACTCCCCTGCCTGCAGCGTCGGGTGGGGCGTGCCGCCCAGCTTGACCTCCATGCGGTGGACACCGTGGGGCATCATGTCGATGTTGCTCAGGCCGCGGCCGCCCTCGTTGTAAGCGCCTTCGGCCTGATTGGCCGCAATGGCAGCACCCCAGAGGAAATTTTCGGGCAGTTTGTAATCAGACATGGGGATCACTCCTCTTCCGGGAGATCCTCAAAGCCGATCACCAGCGTCAGCACAAAGGACAGCACGATGGACAGCACCGAGATGCCGGCGATCCAGGCGATGCTCACACCGGGGTTGGCCGGGTCGATGAACTGCACGCCGGTGAGCACGCTGGGCGACACCATGGAACGGCTGGCCAGACCTGCCATGCCGGCCAGGCAGCCGCAGACGAAGCCGGTGATCAGGGAAGCGATCAGGGGGCGCTTCAGGCGCACGGCCACGCCGTACAGGGCGGGCTCGGTGGTGCCGGCGATCAGAGCAGAGGAAGCAGCGGCCAGGGCGGTCTGGCGCAGCTCGCTGTTCTTGGTCTTGAAGGCAACGGCCAGGGACACGCCGCCCAGGGACAGGTTTGCACCGATCTCAGAGGGCATAACGGTGCCCTCCATGCCGGTCTCGGAGATGGTCTGCAGGATGGTGGGGGTGAACACGCGGTGCATGCCGGTGATGACCAGCAGGGGCCAGAGGGCGCCCATGATGCCCACAGCCAGGAAGCCCAGCTTAGCCTGCACGAAGTAGACGAATGCGGAGATGCCCTCGCCGATCATGATGCCGACCGGGCCGACCACGATGATTGCAATGGGAGCAGCAACGAGGAAGATCAGCATGGGCTTGAGGAAGTTCTTGGTGACAGCCGGGGTGATCTTGTCGATGGCACGCTCAATGTAAGACAGGATCCAGGTCATGCACAGGGCCGGGATGACGGTGTAGGTGTACTTGACGCCCACCACCGGGATACCCAGGAAGTGTGCGGCGGTATCGCCGACCGTGACCGCCTCCATCATGGTGCGGAAATCCGGGTGCAGCATCAGGCCTGCAATGGCAATGGCGATGAACATATTGGTGTTGAACTTCTTGGAAGCAGAAGCGGCCACCATCACCGGCAGGAAGTAGAAGGCTGCGTCACCGATGCTGTTCAGGATCTTATAGGTCTCACCGTCGGCCGACAACACGCCTGCCATGCCCAGCAGCATGACCAGCAGCTTGACCATGGAACCGCCGATGATGGCGGGGATCAGCGGGGACATGGTGCCCACGATGGCATCCAGAATGTTGTTGCCCACCTTCTTCAGGGTCAGAGGCTCCTTTTTCTCGCCGCGGGCCACCTGGCTTGCCTCGCCGAAGTCGCCCATCTTGAGCACTTCGTTGTAGGCCTCTTCCACATGGTTGCCAATGATGATCTGGTACTGGCCGCCCTGGTTCACGACGCCCATCACGCCGTCGGTCGCCTTGACGGCTGCGTCGTTGATCTTGCCCTCGTCCTTCACCACAAAGCGAAGGCGGGTCATGCAGTGGGTCACGCTGGCAATGTTCTCCACACCGCCGATGTTCTCCACGATCTTTTTGGAGATCGCAGCATAATCTTTTGCCATGATTGTTTCTCCTTTACCTTTTCAAGTCATCCAATTTCCGGTCGAAGCGCTTCCGATGCACCCATTATAGACGCAGGCAGGTGGTTTGTCAGCAGTTTCCGGGCATAAAAAAACAAGTGCCGTTTTTTCGCACTTGTTTTTTCCAGGTAACACCCTGTTTTTTATTTTGGACTTTTTTCAGATGGCTGCCGGGCCCTCGGAGGTGTAGCGGTAAAGCTTTTTGCCCAGCCGCTCCACGATGCTCATGGCCGGGAGCTGGGTGGTCACATCGTAGACTCCCAGCCGCTCGTAGGTGACATAATAGGCCAGATTATAGTCCGAGAGTTTTGCGATGGTGCAGTTTTCCGTGTTGGTCACGCTGAGGATCTGGCAGTTCTGCTCCTTGAAGCGCATCACATGGCCGATGGTGTCGCGGGACTCGCCGGACACCGAAAACACGATCACCAGCGAATTTTCCACGAATCGGCTCTCGGTGGGGTAATGGGGCTCGTCGATGTACAGGCAGAACTTGCCCATGCTGGAAAAATAGCGTGCCCCGTACTTGGCCACGATGCCGGACATGCCGCTGCCCACAAAAAAGATGTGCCGGGCCTGAAAGATGACCCTGGTCAGCATGTCCAGCTTCCGCTCAAACTCCGCCGAGCAGGTCTTTTTCAAAAAGTCGATGACCTCCGACACATCGTCCTTAACCGGCGGCTGCTTTGCCTGTTCCAGATGCTGGCGCAGCCGGATCTTGAACTCCGCGTAGCCGTCGCAGCCCGCCTTTTTGCAGAACCGGAGGATGGTGGAGGTAGACACATGGGCGGCATCCGCAAACTCCCGGATGCGCATATAGCACACCTTGTCCGCGTTCCGCACAACATACTTATAAACTTCCAGCTCCAGATCATTCAGGCTGCAGATCATCTCTTCGCTGAACATCGGCCGCCCCTCCCTCGTGGTGGTTTTTGTTCCAGTATACTGTATTTTTTGCCGCGTTACAATTCCCCTGCTCAGAAAAAAGCCGCCGCACGGTGGCAGGGCCGTGCGGCGGCAGAAACATGCTTTGGGGAACCGATCAGATCAGGCTCAGGGCCTCTTCGTCGCCCACGAGGATGAAGTCGGGGTGCATCTGCAGGATGCTGGCGGGCACTTCCGGGGTGACCGGGCCGAAGAAGGCTTTCTTCACGATCTCGGCCTTGCCGGTGCCGTTGACCACCATCAGCACCTTGCGGGCCTGCATAATGGTCTTGATGCCCATGGTGTAGGCCTGCTTGGGCACCAGGTCTACGTTGCCGTCAAAGAAGCGCTTGTTGGCCTCGATGGTCTCCTGGGTCAGGTCCACACAGTGGGTCTCCAGCTCAAAGGCCTCGCCTGGCTCGTTGAAGCCGATGTGGCCGTCGTGGCCGATGCCCAGCAGCTGCAGGTCGATGCCGCCCACGCTGTGGATGATCTGGTTGTACTGGGCGCAGGCTGCGTCCGCATCGGGGTTGGTGCCGTCCGGCAGGTTGATGCGGGCGGGGTTGATATTGACGTGGTCGAACAGGTGGCGGTGCATGAAGCTCCAGTAGCTTTCCGGGTGGTCCTTGGGCAGGCCGCGGTACTCGTCCAGGTTCACGGTGGTGACCTCCGAGAAATCAATGTCGCCCTTGTTGTACCACTCCACCAGCTGCTGGTAGGCCCCCACCGGGGTGCCGCCGGTGGCCAGACCCAGCACGCAATTGGGCTTCATGATGACCTGTGCGGAAATAATGTTTGCCGCCTTGCGGGACATGTCTGCGTAATCCTTTGCACGAATGATCTTCATCACAAACGACCTCTTTCATCTTTCATCTTTGCTGCGTTCACCGCGCAGCATCGGTTTTGCGCTTCCACGCATTCTATTGCAATTCTACCACAATTCACAGGATGCTGTCCAGCATTCTAGCGCATTCTGACCGAATTTTGCTGTTTTTCAGCCGATTCGTCCAAAACCCGCCGGGCAGAACGCAAAGGGTCCCGCCGAAGCGGAGCCCTCACACCGGGAACGCCCGGCAGCGTTTGAAGTTTCAGGTTCAGTCCAGGTCCTCGCCGTTGGATGCGATGACCTTCTTGTACCATTGGAATTCCTACACCTCTAGTATAGCGGAAAAATCACAAAAGAAAAAGAGGATTTTTGGGCTTCTTTGTGCCAAAAAGACAAAACAGCGCCCCCTGCGCCGTCCGAGACGTTTCAGGGGGCGCTGTCATTGCGGTTCAGGGAATACTGCGGGGATCAGTCTGCAGACAGATAGTGCATGGCCTTGCGCAGGCGTGCCTCATTTTCTGCGGTGGGCTCCATGAAGGGGCTGTGGAACAGATCCTGGAACAGGTTCTCCATCTTGGGGGAGTTCGGGTCGATGCCGATGTCCTCGAGGGTCAGGGGCATGTTCATGCTGCGCATAAAGGCACGGAAGGGTGCCACCTGCTCCGGATGGCCGTTGAAGGCCAGCTGCAGGCAGTCGCCGATGGCCACGATCTCACCGTGCAGGTAGGGCTTTGCCTCCTGGGTGAAGTGGGTGCGCACCAGCTCGTAGGTCTCGTGGCCCAGAGCGGTCTGGCCAAAGCCCTTGCTCACGCCGCTGACGATGCCGGCCACGGCAACGTTCAGGTAAGCGATATCCTCCACGGCCTTGGTCAGCTTGCCCTCGGCAATGTCATGGCAGGCCTGATGGGCCTCCTTCTCGTAAACATGGTAAGCCATCTCTGCGATGGTGTAGGCGGTGAACAGACCGATGCTCACATCGTCCAGCAGGATCTCGCTGCGGCCGTTCTGGATCTCGATCATCTTGGCCATGCCGTCCATGATGCCGCTGGCTGCGTAGCGCGGGGGCTCCTTGCAGATCACGTCCATGTCCATGACGATGGCGTTGACCTCGTGGTCATAGCGCAGGCTGCCCAGGGAGGCACCCTCGGCAGTGTACATGACGCTCAGCGGGGCAAATGCCGCGCAGGTGGCAATGGAGGTAGGCACCTCCACGATGGGCAGGTCGCCTGCAAAGTGTGCCGTAGCCTTGGCCTGATCCATGATGCGGCCGCCGCCGATGCCCACGATGACCTGGCAGCCGGTGGTCAGGGCCTGCAGGGCGTGCTCCTTGGCGCGCTCGTAGGTGTTCTGATCCGGGTACAGGGAGAGTTCAAACTCCACACCGGCATCCTTCAGGCTCTTTTCTGCCTTGCCTTCGGTGGCTGCCCAGGCGCGGGGGCCGGCAATGACCAGGGCCTTTTTGCCCAGACGTGCCACCTCGCCGCCCAGCAGGTTCAGGGCCCCTGCTTCCTGCAGGTAACGGCCAGCGCCGAACTTATAGGCGTTATCCAGTTTGATATCGGCCAGACTTCTTGCTTCTGCCATAGTTTTTACACTCCTTACTCCATGTAAGCACCCTTCATGGCACTGACTGCGTGCTGACTATACAGCTTCAGCAGGCCATGGGTGTATTTGCTTGTAAAACCTTTCCAGTTGGCTTTGCGCTCTGCCAGAATGGCGTCCATTTCTTCGGGGGTCTTGTGCTCGCCCTTCACACCGGTGATCTCCAGGCGGCGGGCCTCCACGTCCAGTTCAATGATATCGCCCTCTTCCACCAGTGCGATGGGGCCGCCTGCGGCGGCTTCAGGGCTGACATGGCCGATGACGGGGCCGCGGCTTGCGCCGGAGAAGCGGCCGTCGGTGATCAGGGCCACGCTGGAAGCCAGGGCCGGGTCCGAGCAGATGGCTTCGCCGGTGTAGAACATCTCCGGCATACCGCTGCCGCGGGGACCTTCGTAGCGGATGAACACGGCATCGCCCGGGTGGATGCGGCCGTGCAGGATGGCGTCGATGGCGTCCTCCTCACAGTCGAAGGGGCGGGCGGTCAGGGTCGCCTTGAACATGGCCTTGGGGCAGGCGGTGTGCTTGATGACACAGCCTTCCGGGGCCAGGTTGCCGCGCAGGATGGCGATGGAACCGTTGGTGCCGATGGGCTCGTCGAAACTGCGGATGATGTCGGTGCGCTTGATCTCGCGGCCGATCTTCTTGCTCTTCTCGGCCAGCAGGGCATCGCAGTGCTCGTAGAAGCCGTTCTTCTTCAGCTCCTCCAGGTTCTCGCCCAGGGTCTTGCCGGTAACGGTCTTGGCATCCAGATGCAGCATGGACTTGATCTCTTCCATGATGCGGGGCACGCCGCCTGCATAGTAGAAATACTGTGCGGGCCAGTCGCCTGCGGGACGGATGTTCAGCAGGTAGTGTGCGCCGCGGTGCATCCGGTCAAAGGTGTCGGCGTCGATCTCGAAGCCGAACTCGTGGGCAATGGCGGGGATGTGCATCAGGGCATTGGTGGAGCCGGAAATGGCCGCATGGACCATGATGGCGTTCTCAAAGCTGCGCATATCCACGATATCGCCTGCGGTGACACCGGCTTCCACCAGCTTCATCAGCTGTGCACCGGCGTCGTAGGCAGCCTGCTTCAGCTCGGGGGCAGTGGCCGGCATCAAAGCGGTGCCGGGCAGCATCAGGCCCAGAGCCTCGGCCATGACCTGCATGGTGGAGGCAGTGCCCATAAAGGAGCAGGCGCCGCAGCTGGGGCAGGCGTGCTGCTTGTAGTAGGTCAGCTGCTCGGCCGGGATCTCGCCGCGCTCGTACTGTGCGCTGAACTTGCCGATCTGCTCCAGGGTGAGCAGCTCGTTGATGGCACAGCCGGGGTCGTTCTCGGTGTACTTGGCGGGCAGGTCGTATGCCTCCATGACACCGCCGGTGACCACGATGGCTGCCATCATGTCCTTCATGCGGCCGATGCTCATGAGCATGGCGGGCATGGCCTTGTCGCAGCTGGAAATGAACACACCGCCGTCAAAGGTGGTGGCGTTGGCCTGTGCTTCCACCAGGTTGGTGATGGCTTCGCGGTGGGCCAGCGAGTAATTGATGCCGTCATGGCCCTGTGCCATGCCGTCGCACATGTCGGTGGCAAAATACCGGGCAGCCTTGCCGCCGTGGTCGTTCACGCCGCGGACAGCCTCTTCCACAAAGATATTCAGGTGGCCGGAGCCCGGATGGCTGTTGCCGTAGGTGCTCTCCACCATGATCTGGGGCTTGCTCAGGTCATCGACCGTCCAGCCCATGCCCATGCGCAGGGGGTCCATCTCAGGGGACAGGGAACGGACCTGCTGACTTTTCAGCATCATATTCAACTCCTTATAAAACTCTCAGATACTCTCTCACAGGGTCAGGCGGCGGTCACGCGCAGCGACCTTCCACCAGCCTGTGACCTTGCCGTTTTCCACCACCGGGACCGCCGGGTACAGGGCGCTGGTGGGGCAAACGTGAGTCGGGATGGCAAACAGCTCGGTCCCGATGGGCGGGATGTCGGCGATGTGCTCTTCCGGCACACGCACCACCCAGTGCTCCTCGTTCTGGATCACGGTGCGGGCATACTCCATGCCCACGATCTCCGCGCGCTCCGGCTGGGGATCGGTGGCCACGGCCTTGCAGCCCAGATCCAGTGTGAAGGTGTCGCGACTGGGGCGGCTCACCACGCGGGTGAGCAGGGCAGCAGCCGGAGTAAACTTCAGGTCCGGGTAGGCATTGCGGTAGCCTGCATCCTGAATGACGCAGGTGCCGGGGCTCAAAAACTCTCCGGTCATCTCGGCGTGCACCGGGAAGGAGGGGGTGCCGCCCATGATCAGGATCTCGCAGCAGATGCCGTCCGCCTTCAGGCGGGCCTTGATCTCCTCGATCTGCTTGTCCACAGGGGCGGTAGCCACCTCGCGCTCCTGCACGCTGCTCTCGTGGCGGTGGCCGTCGTAGCAGTGCATGCCGCGCATGACGATGCCGGGCAGGGTGTTCCACTCCCGGTACATCGCTTCCACGTTATCCAGCGGCACACCGGTGCGGTGCTGGCCCATGTCCACATCCATCAGCACATTGGCCTTGCAGGTCTGGCCCAGCTTGCGGATCTGCTCCGTGTCATCGCCGATGGCAAAGAACTCCACCTCCGGGAAGGCGGCCTGCAGCGCGGCAAAGCGCTTGATGTTGGGGCCCACCAGCGGGTACGCCAGAGTCAGGTGCTTCGCACCGGCCTTGGCGGCCATTTCGGCCTCGGCGATGGTGGCGCACTTGAAGCGGTCGATGCCCGCCTCGATCTGCATTTGGACCACCTCGGCCACCTTGTGGGTCTTGATGTGGGGCCACAGGCGGGCAGCGCCGCCTGCAATGTCGATCATCTTGCGGATATTCTCGCGGATGATCGCCGGGTAATAGACCAGCTGCGGGCTTACGATGTCCTGCTGACCCTCAAAGGTATAGAGGTTGTCGTTGATCTTATTCATACTCCACCAGCATCTCGATCTCGACCGCGATGTTGCCCGGGCAGGAATTGGTGCCCATGGCGGTGCGGGCGGGCAGACCCTTCTCCTCGCCGAACAGCTCGAACAGCAGGTTGGAGCCGCCGTTGATGACCTGCGGCTGCTGTGCAAAATCATCGGTGCAGTTGACAAAGCCCAGGACCTTGACGCAGCGCTTGATGCGGTTCAGGTCGCCCAGCTTGGCGTCCAGATTGGCCAGCAGGTTCAGCATGCAGTTGTAAGCAGCCTTCTGGCCCTGCTCCAGGGTCAGGTCGCCGCCGACCTTGCCCACGATGTTGTGGCCGTCGCCGATGTCAGGGCCGCAGCCGCTGCAGTACAGCAGATGATCGCCGAACTCCATGACCGGAGTGTAGACGCCGCCCTTCGGCGGGGGAGAAGGCAGGGTGATGTTCATTTCCTTGAGCTTATCGTAGACGTTTGCCATAAGAAAAACCTCTCTTCTTTTTCTCTGACGCAGCCGAAACGGGGGCTGCTGCCGTTGGAAGCTGCGGTCCCGCCGGGCGTGTGTCGGCGGAACAACAGCCGTTTTTATATTCCCAACAGCGTACTGCCAAGGCTCAACACCAGCGGCACGCTGATCAGGATACTGAGGGTGGAATGGGCTACGGCCTGGCTTGCCAGCTCGCCCTCGGTGTCGTACTGTTTTGCCAGCACGGCCGTCAGGCTGCCTGCCGGGCAGGAGGCCAGAATCAGGATCGCCATGCACAGAGTGCGGTCCAGCGGCAGGAAGTACAGCGCCGCCAAGAAGCCCAGCGGGAACACGACGCACCGCAGGGCCGTGATGAGCCATACCATGGGGTTCGTGACCAGTTTTTTCAGGTCACTGCGGGCCAGCATGCCGCCGGCGATCATGAGGGCCAGCGGCGTGGTGGTGTTGCCCACCGCCTTGCAGAAGCTGTCCAGAATGGCGGGCAGCCGCAGGCCGGTCACCAGCATGACCACCATGATGGCGGTGGTGATGTTGGTGGGGGTAAGGAATGCTTTGATGCTCACCTTGGCTTCCGGGTCGAACAGGTGCTGTACATAAGTAAAGAACAGGATGTTGTAGGCCATGATGCCGGCGGCACCGTACAGGGCACCCGCCTCGCTGCCCAGCAGGGCGCTGATGAGTGGGATGCCGATGAAGGCGCTGTTGGGCATGACGGCGGCACCCACCAGCACGGCCTTCTGGCCGCGGGTCAGGTGCATGGCCCTGCTCAGCACAAGGCAGATGCCGATGGTGAGGATGTAGAAGATCTCCAGCACCACATAGCCCTTGAGCATGCCGGCCACGGCCTCGCGGCCGCCGTCGATGCTGGCACTGGCCAGCAGGGTGCAGGGCAGGGTGACCGACATGACCAGGTTGGACAGGAACTTGCTGTTCCTGTCATCCATGATGCCCAGTTTGGTCACGGCTGCACCGGTGCCGATCTCCAGAAAGATGATCAGGATCTGCTGCAGAAGAATCGCGATCGACATGGCAGCTCCTTACACCGTCAGCACCATACCGGCACCGGTCGTGGTGCGCCGGTCGTGGTCAATGGCGACCTGGCCGTTGACGATGCACCAGTCCAGACCGGTGGCCTTCTGGGCAGGATTCGTGAAGGTGGCATGATCCGTGAACTTCTTCGGATCGAATACCAGTATATCAGCATAGTTGCCTTTCTGCAAGCTCCCTCGTCCGACCAATCCCATTCTTGCGGCGGGCTGGCTGGTCATCCGGCGGATGGCCTCCTGCATCGTGTAGATGCCGCGCTCGGCCACATACTCCCGCAGCACCTTGGGGAAGGCACCGAACATGCGGGGGTGGGGCGTGTCGGTCTTGGCATAGATGGCATCGGAGATGATATTGGACCAGGGCAGACGCGCCACCGTATCAATATCATCCTGGCTCATGGACATATTGATGATGGCAGTCTTACCGTCCTCGCTGTGCATCAGGTAGGCGGCCAGTGCAGCGGCGTCCTCAAAGCCGAATTTCTCGGCAGCCTCCGTCACCCGCATGCCCAGGAACTTCTCGTTTTCGGAGCGGACCACGCCGCTGATGATGATGCGGTCCCAGCCCAGCGTGATGCAGAAGTTGTCCCAGTCATCGTACAACACGCTGCTGGTACGGCGGAACTCCTCCACACCTTCGGGGGTGCCCAGTTTTTCCAGTGCACGGGTCATGTTGCCGGCCACGAACACCGGGGGCAGCATGGTGGTCAGGGCCGTGCTGCCGCCCTCGTAGGGGTAGAAGTCCACGGTCACGTCCATGCCCTCGGCGCGGGCGGCTTCGATGTCGGCAATGGCAGTGTGGATGTCCTTGCCCCAGTTCTTCATGCCGCAGCTCTTGAAGTGGCTGATCTCTAGGGCACAGCCCACGCGGCGGGCGATCTCGATCACCTCGCGCACGCTCTGCACCATGCTGTCGCCCTCACCGCGGATGTGGGTGGTGATGACCCGGTGGTAGCGGCCCACCGGCTCCAGAATGTAGGCAAATTCATCGGTGGAGGAGTAGCACTCCGGCAGGTACATGATGCCCAGCGACACACCGGGAGCACCGGCGGCCATGGCGTCCTCGATCAGAGCACGGGCGTCGTCCAGCTCCTGCTGGGTATAGGGAGTGTCGGCAAAGCCCTTGACGCAGATCTTGACGGTGCCGGTGCCGATCATGGCGGCAACGTTCAGGGGCAGGTCGGCCTTGTGCAGGGCAGCCAGATAATCACGGTAGGTGTGGGGGCCGTCCAGGCCGATGGGGCCCATGACGGCTTCTTCAAAGGAATAATACTCCTTTGCCGCCTCGTCCGATTCCGGGCGCGGGGTCATGCTGATGCCGCAGTTGCCTGCCACTGCCGTGGTAATGCCCTGGGCCAGCTCCACCTCGCCAAAGTGCGGGTCGTTGAGGGGCTTTGCGTCGTGGTGACGGTGGATATCCACAAACCCCGGGGTCACCACCTTGCCGGTGGCGTCGATGACCTGGTCTGCCGGCTCCGTGATGCCCGGAGCGATCTGAGCAATACGGTCGTCCTGCACCAGCAGGTCTGCCTGGTAGGGCTGGCCCCCCAGGCCGTCGTATAGGGTGCCGTTCTGGATCAAAATACGTTTCATGATAAGTTCCCTCTTGCTATGAATTTGCCCTGCGGCAAGGCGACCCTGCCGCAAACGACGAAAGGGGCAAGGGCGTATGCCCTCGCCCCTTTCGGAGAAACAGATTTACAGTTTGCCGGCTCAATCGGTCTTACAGATCTTCTTCTTCCTCAGCAGCAGCCTCAGCAGCAGCGACCTTTTCCACGACAGTGCCGCGGCGGTCGTCCATAACGTGCTTCAGGCGCACATCGTCGGGAGTGGTGTCAGCAGGGAACATGAGAGAGACCACGATGCCGAACACCAGAGAAATGATGGTAGCAGGCACAGCCGGACCACCCATGGTGGCGTTGATCCAGTTCTTGAAGGAAGGCAGCACCAGGATCAGCACGCCCAGCAGAGTGCCGGAGCCGATGCAGGCCAGACCGCCCTGCCAGTTGACACGCTTCCAGAAGCGGCCCAGCAGCATTGCCACAGCCACGCCGGGCAGGAAGGCGCCCACGATGGTGGAGATGTAGCCGATAACGTCGTTGACGAACAGGGTGATGAAGAAGGCAGCGCCCAGGGTGCAGATCAGAGCGACACGGCTGACCTTGGCGTAATCCTTTTCCTGGATGGTCTTGCCGGTGATGCTGGGGTACACGTCGGTCAGCAGGATGGTAACGCCGGAGATGGCGTCGGAGTCACCGGAGGACATGGTAGCGGACAGGCCGCAGATCATGAACATCATGCCGATGATCGGGGGCAGTGCGTTGGTAGCCATGTAAGCAAAGGCGTAGTCGCCGCTGGCCAGGGTGTCACCATTCATGGTGGCGATAGTGAAGCAGCTCATGCCGATGATAGCGGTAACAAAGCTCCAGCCGAACAGCAGGATGCCCTGGCCCAGGAAGGCCTTGCGGGCAGTCTTTTCGTCCTTGGAGGTGTAGATACGGGTACGGTGGGTGGGGGTGCCGATAACGCCCATGGCTGTGGACAACACCAGTGCTATGGCAGCCATGACACCGTAGGAGCCCAGGCCGTAGAAGGTCATTGCGCCGGGCTTGCCAGCAGCGGTGAAGGTATCCACCACGTTCTGGTAGCCGCCTGCCAGGGGGATGGCACGGACAGCGATGGTCAGGAAGCCGATGAGGATGGCGATGAACTGGACAGCGTCGGTGGTAACAACGGCCATGTAGCCGCCGATGAACACGTAGATGCCGAAGCCCAGAACGGTGATGATCTTACAGGTAACGTCCGGCAGCTGGGTGACGTAAGCCAGGTACTTGGCACCGCCGTTCAGGTGGTTGCCCAGCCAGATGATCTCGATGACGAACATCATAAAGCCCATGACCTGGCGGATGATCTTTTTGCCGCCGTAGTAATACTGTGCTTCCTCAGACATGGTCAGGAAGCCCTTGTTCTTTGCCTTGGTGAACAGCAGCATGGAAAGGATACCTGCCGATGCGCCCAGGCCGTAGATGGCGCCGCCCCAGCCGTGGTTGAAGCCGTTGCCGATGGCGCCCATGGAAGAACCGGTGCCGATCATGGTTGCACCCACGGTGCAGAAGATCAGGAAGAAGCCGAGGTTGCCGCCGCCGGTCAGGAAGCTGCTGCCCTCATTTTTGCCGCGGCTGGTGATCCAGCCCACAAAGATCATAAAGCAGATCCATGCAATAAAGCCGCCGATAAACAATGGGATGTATTTGGGATCCAACATAGTTTCATTTCCTCCTTAGAATCATTTTCCTCAGCCCGGCGCAGGGTCCGCTCGGGCCGATGTGGCTGTCAGACATTTCCCCGCTGCGGGCCGGCACCGTGGGGTCGTTGTCCGACAACAACCTTGCTGAAATAAATGTACCAATTTTTGCATCATCCGTCAATAGATTTTTAACATTTTCTTCAAAAAGAACCATTTTTGGCGTATTTTATAGTTTTCCTGTTCATAATTATGTCATTTCCACGAAAAACAAACTGCCCCTTGCAGTCTATTTTCCGGTGTCGTATACTGAAATTGGAGCAGGGATTTACAGAAAAAATTCCAAGCCCTTTTCAAAAGCAACGATATTGTGCTTATTTTTAAACGTTTGCAATTCATTAAGTTGTCCGACAATGCCGTCGCAGGCCCCAAAAGCGTCTGCATCCCGTGCAAAAGGCAACGATTGGCGGCGCTCCGGCCGCCGAAAAAAGGGCGGACGGCCTGCAGTTTTCAGCCGTCCGAACCAGAAAGCGCACAATTTTTGTTCGGATATCGGAACATAAGTCCCAATACAGCCCGATATCCGAACACGTCCGGTGTTTTCAGGATTCCTGTGCGGAACACATCGGAACGCTTTCGTCGTTTTCCCAATCTGGTCCGAATGCCTCTCAGAGGCCCTATATATAAGGAAAGGAAGTGAGACCCATGCCTTCCGGAGATGCCCACCGTTCACTGGCCCGGGCCCTGGATATTCTGGAGCTGTGCAGCCTGAACGGCAGCGGTTACACCCTGACCCAGCTGTCGCAGCAGCTGGGCATTGCCAAAGGCAGCATCTCCCCGCTGCTGCACACCCTGCGGGACCGCGGCTACCTGACCCTGGACGACCAGGATCATCACTACCGCATCGGCCGCATGGCGTTCCGCATTGGAAACACCTATCTGGACGAAGCCAGCGCCCTGCGGGAGATCTACCGCCTGATGCACGACATCGTGTCGGTCTGCCACGAGACATGCCACCTCGGCAGCCTGAAAAACGGGGATGTCTATTACCTCAAAAAGGTGGAGACCCCGCTGCGCAGCCGTACCGTCACGGTGGAGGGCCGCAGCCTGCCGGCCTACGCCACCGGCGTGGGCAAGGCTCTGCTGGCCGACTACCAGCTGCCCCAGCTCAAGGCCCTGTATTACGACGGCCTGTACCCGCTGACCGAGCACACCATCACCGACTTCCGCCTCCTGGCCGACCAGCTGGCCGAGATCCGGGCCAGCGGCTTTGCCTACGAGTGTGAGGAGAGCACCCGGGGCATCCGCTGCATCGGCGTGCCGCTGCGCAAAAGCGGCAAAGTGGTGGCCGCGCTGAGCGTCGCCTTCCCGCTGGAGCGCTACAGCGACGCTGCCGCCGCCAGCGCCCGGCAGGCGCTGGACGAAGCCCGGCGTCAGATCGAACGAATGCTCTGCAGCGTAGAGCTGCAGTTCTGAGCCCTATAAGAAAAGGAGTGTTATTTATGCCTCAGTTGATCACCATCGGCGAGACCATGGCCGCCTTCACCCCGGACAGCGTGGGTGCCCTGCGCTATGTGCAGAACTTCGGCATCCGCACCGCCGGTGCCGAGAGCAATGTAGCCGTGGGTCTGGCAAAGCTGGGCCTGGAGGCCGCCTGGGTCAGCCGCCTGGGCACCGACGAGTTTGGCTGCTTCATCCGCAATCAGCTCCGTGCCGAGGGCGTGGACTGTTCCCGCGTCATCTACGACCCCGACCACCGCACCGGCATCATGTTCAAGGAGACCGGCGTGGGCGAGACCAAAGTGTTCTACTACCGTGAGAACAGCGCCGCCAGCCACCTGTGCCCCGAGGACGTGACCCCCGCCCTGCTGGACGGCGTGAAGGTGCTGCACATGAGCGGCATCACCCCCGTGCTGAGCGAGAGCTGCCTGGCCATGACCAAAGCCGCCTTTGCTCTGGCCAAGGAGAAAGGCGTTGCCATCAGCTTTGACCCCAACATCCGCCGCAAGCTGTGGCGCGGGCAGGACTACGCCCCCCTGATCCGGGAGCTGACCCTGCAGAGCGAGATCGTGCTGCTGGGCCTGGACGAGGCCGACGCCCTGTTCGGCCTGCGCGACCCGGATGCCATCTTCGATCTGCTGTTCCGCGACGGCTGCGCACAGTATGTGGCCATCAAGGACGGCGGCAACGGTGCCTGGGTGGCCGACAAGACCACCCGCGAAAAGCTGCCGCCCTACCCCTGTAAGCCCATTGAGCCCATCGGCGCCGGTGACGGCTTCAATGCCGGCTTCCTGGCCGGCATCCTGCAGGGCCGCGATGTGGTCACCGCAGGCCGCATGGGTGCCATCTGCGGCGCCCTGGCCACCCAGACCCCGGGCGACGTGGAGGGCTACCCCGACGCCGCCCAGATGGAAGCTGCCCTCACCGGCGCTGCCATCACCTACCGCTGATCCGCTGAAACCGCCGGTTTCATTTTTTGCCGAAAGGAGTTTTTTGTATGGACACTTACGATCTGGTTTCCAAGCATCCGCTGCTGGCCATCCTGCGCAACGTTCCGCTGGAAAAGACCATTGATTACGCCGAGGCCGCCGTGCAGGGCGGTGCCCCCTTCTTTGAGGTGGCACTGAATAGCCCCCACGCCCTGGAGCAGATCACGATGCTGCGCACCCATTTCGGGGACCGCTGCACCGTGGGTGCCGGCACCGCCATCACCGTGGAGCGCTGCAAAGCCGCTCTGGACGCCGGTGCACAGTTCCTTCTGACCCCCGGCACCCCGCTGGATGTGTTCAGCTACTGCGCCGAGAACGACATCGCCCTGCTGCCCGGCGTGCTGACCCCCACCGACGTGGCCACCAGCCTGCAGTTCGGCTACAAGACCATGAAGCTGTTCCCGGCCGGCAGCATGCCCCGCCACTACGTCAAGGACCTGCAGGGCCCCTTTGACGGCACCAACTACATGGCCATCGGCGGCGTGAGCCCCGCCAACATCCGCGAGTTCTTTGACGCCGGCTGCATCAGCGTGGGCCTGGCCTCCAGCCTGATGCCCAAGGACGCCGTGGCCGCCAACGACTGGGAAGCCTGCGCCGCCTACGTCCGCGGCATGGTGGACCAGATCCGCCGCTGAGTTTTTACAGAACGTCCATATCATAACAGAAAAAACAGAAAGGAATTCATCCCATGAAGATCGTTGAAGTCAACACCTATACCGTCCGTCCCCGCTGGGGCTTTGTTGAGATCGTGACCGACGAGGGCCTGACCGGCTGGGGCGAGCCCGTGCTGGAAGGCCACTGCGCCACCGTTCTGGCCTGTGTCCAGGAGATGAAGCCCTACCTCATCGGCAAGGACCCCATGCGCATTGAGGACTTTTCCGCTGTGCTGTACCGCGCCGGGTTCTACCGCGGCGGCGGCGTGCTGATGAGCGCCATTGCCGGCATTGATCAGGCCCTGTGGGACATCAAGGGCAAGTTCTTCAACGCCCCGGTCTACCAGCTCATGGGCGGTGCCTGCCGCGACAACATGCGCGTGTACAGCTGGATCGGCGGCGACCGCCCCAGCGACGTGGGCGCTGCTGCTCTGGAGCGCAAGAATGCCGGCTTTACCGCCATCAAGATGAACGCCACCGAAGAGCTGCAGATGATCGACACCTACGACAAGGTGGACGCCGTTCTGGAGCGCGTGGCCGCCATCCGGGAGAGCTGCGGCAAGTATTTCGGCATCGCCATTGACTTCCACGGCCGTGTGCACAAGCCCATGGCAAAGGTCCTGGCCAAGAAGCTGGAGGAGTTTGACCCCATGTTCATCGAGGAGCCCGTCCTGTGCGAGAACATGGAGGTGTTCAAGGAGATCGCCGCTGCCTGCAATGTGCCCATTGCCACCGGCGAGCGTCTGTTCACCAAGTATGACTTCAAGCGCCTGCTGCAGGCCGGCGGTGTGGACATCATCCAGCCCGACCTGAGCCACGCCGGCGGCCTGACCGAGGTCAAGAAGATCGCCTCCATGGCCGAAGCCTACGACGTGGCCCTGGCTCCCCACTGCCCCCTGGGCCCCATCGCTCTGGCAAGCTGCCTGAACGTGGACGCCACCTGCTACAACGCCGTGATCCAGGAGCAGAGCATCGGCATCCACTACAACGTGGGCAAGAGCGTGCTGGACTATGTCAAGAACCAGGACGACTTCAAGTTCGTGGACGGCCGCGTGCAGCTGCCCGTCCGTCCCGGTCTGGGCGTGGACGTCAACAAGGAACTGGTGCTGGAGGAGAACAAGACCCCGCACGAGTGGAAGAACCCCGTCTGGCGTCACAAGGATGGCAGCGTTGCCGAGTGGTAATGCATCCCGCCGCCTGAGTTAACACAGAAAAACAGCCCGCATGGCAGGAGCATCGTGCTCCGTCATGCGGGCTGTTTGCGTTCGATTTACTCTTTTTCTTCCGGTTCTTCGGGCTTGGCCAGCTCCTTGAGCTGCAGCACCCATTCCGGCACTTTGGGAGCAAGGGGCGGTTCACCGCTGCGGGCGCGGTGCATCTTCCGGTACAGGTCGCGGTTGTAGGAAAGATGCAGGGTCATGGCATCCCGTGCCCAGGTGCTGTCGCCGCACTTGATGGCCTCCAGTACAGCCTTGTGGGTGTCCAGGGTCTCCTGCAGCAGAGCGCGGTGGGTGCCCTCGGTGAACACCTCCACCGACGCCGTGATGATGGGAGCCAGCTGGGGAGCCACCAGATTGCCGCTGGCGCGGGCAATGGTCCGGTGGAACTTCATATCCTCGTCCAGATAGTCCTGCCCATGCAGGATGTGGTATTCCATGAGGTTGTACAGCGATTCCATCTCGGCGATGTCCTCCGGGGTGGCATGGCGCGCCGCCAGCGCGGCAATGGCCGGCTCGATGATGTTACGCACCTCCAGCAGGTCGAAGGCCAGACGCTCCTTGTCCTCAATGAAATCCAGCCCCAGCGGGTCATCCGCCAGGCCGGGCTGGTCGGTCACAAAAGAGCCCGCGCCGTGGCGCACGGTCAGAATGTTCTGTGACTCCAGCCGCTTGATGGCCTCGCGCACAGTACTGCGTGCCACACCCATCTCGCGTGCAAGCGCTGTTTCAGTGGGCAGCTTGTCGCCGCTCTTCAGTTTTTCTTCCAGAATGTAGTCCTTGATCCGCTGTGCAACCTGTTCGGCCAGCGGTCGGCTGGAATCGTACCCCGCAGTCTCCATAAAAACCTCTTCCTTTGGCGTTTTGCTCTGTTCTATCTTTCATTATACCGGAAATTTCTGGCAGTGTAAAGCAACGCCGTGCAGAAACCTTCGCTCCGGCAGCAAAGGTTTTTGTTTTATGCAAAAGCGGCCGGTGTTTCCCGCACCGGCCGCTTTGTGTTATACTGAACAGGTCACAGGGGCAGCTCCAGCTGATGGCAGTAGTCCACGATGTGGTGGAACATCTGCTCCACGGCGGGAGCCATGGAGGCCGGGCGCTGCACGGCCAAGCCCACCACGCGGTACTCCTCCGGCTCGATGGGATACACCTTGACGGCTGCCTTGCAGTCCCTCAGCAGCATCTGCGGCATGATGGAGATGCCAAGCCCCGCTTCCACCATGGCGATGTTGGACTGATCGTCGATGACATGGCAGCGGCGCTCGGTGCTGATCTTGTACTTCTTGAGGAACTGCCGCATCTCGGCGTCGGTGGCATCGCACTGCACCACAAAGCTCTGGCCGTTCATCAGAGCAGGGGTCATCACGCCGTCCTGGGGTTCGGGCCAGTCCTGCGGCACGATGCACAGCAGCGGCTCCCGAAACAGCTCGGTGAGGTTGAATTCCTCCTTGCAGGTGGAGGAAAGGAATGCAACGTCCACCTGCCCGGTGCGCAGCCACTCCTTGACATCGTCGTAGGTGCCCTGATACACTTCAATTTCGATCTGAGGGTACTGGGCCGCGAAGCTCTTGAGCAGGCCCGGCAGCAGCGAAGCGCACACCGAGTTGAATGCACCCAGCTTCACCTTGCCTTTTTCCAGGCCGTTCAGGCGGGCAATGCTCTGCTTGAGTGCCTCGTCACTGTTGAGCACCGCACGGATGGACGGGTACAGCGAAGCACCATAACTGGTCATAGATACGCCGTTTTTGCCGCGGTTGAACAGGGCAAAGCCCAGTTCCTCCTCCATCACGGCAATGGCGTGGCTGATGGCCGAAGGGGTCAGATGCAGCTGCTGGGCCGCTTTGTTGAAGCTGCCCTGCCGTGCCACTGCATCGAAGATCTCGTAGGAAAAAAGCGTCATGCCCCAAAGCCTCCTTCCTGATTATTCTGGTTCGGAGACGCCCGATTCTCTGTGAATCTTTTTCATCTTTCGTTTGAGATAGTTCAATTATCTTCTTGATTGTACTATCCCGCGCCTTTTCTGTCAAGCGTTTTTGCCCCGATTTTTGCACGCTCTGTGCAGATTTTGCCGCGATTTCTGCAGGAAACGCCGCCTTTCCTTCGTTATAGTTCCTGTAACGATTTTTTGCAAACTGAACGAGGTGTTCTTTATGACTGCACTTTCCCCGCGCCGCACCTTCAGCGGCACCGCTCTTAAAACCATTGCCTGCATCACCATGCTGGTGGACCACATCGGCGCGTCCTGCATCGAGGCGGGCATCCTTACGCCCGGGCTGGATGCCGGCACCCTCTCCCAAGACGCCCTTTCTGCCTACCCGCTGTACCGGCTGGACATGGTGCTGCGCTTCACCGGGCGGCTGGCCTTTCCGCTGTTCTGCTTTCTGCTGGTGGAGGGCTTTGTGCACACCCACAACGTCAAAGGCTACCTTGGGCGGCTGGTGCTGTTCGGCCTTTTGAGCGAGGTGCCCTTTGACCTTGCGTTCTTCCGCACCCCCTTTTTCCCGGGCGCGCAGAATGTTTACTGGACGCTGGCGCTGGGCGTGCTGGCCATGGCAGGACTCAAGCACTTTGAAAAGGAAAACGGCCTGCCCGGCTGGCAGGGCATCCTGTGTGCCGGGGGCTGCGCTGCGCTGGCGCTGGCTGCCAATACCGACTACAACGCCATCGGCGTGCTGATCATCTGCGCCTTATACCTCACCCGCGCAAACCGCAAGCGGCAGTGCCTTGCGGGCGCAGCGCTGTTTTTGTTCGAGCTCACCGCTCCGCTGGCCTTTGTGCTGGTCTGGTTCTATAACGGACAGCGCGGCGCGTGCAGTCCGCTGCAAAAAAAGGCCTTTTACTGGTTCTACCCGGTGCATCTGGCCCTGCTGGCCTGCATCACGAACCTGCTGCTGTGACGCGGAAAAGGGCACCGGACTTTCAAAAGCCGGTGCCCCTTCTTTTTTGCGCACAAAAATGGAAAAAGCCCGGTGATCTCAATGGATCATCGAGCTTTTTCTTGGCGGAGTAGGAGGGATTTGAACCCTCGCGCCGTTGTTTAGACGACCTACGCCCTTAGCAGCGCCAGAAAAAAGCACGCTATAACGATACTCCGTATAATCAAGGGGCGCATCCATGAGCGCATCCCTCTCACTCGTTAAAAATAGCCGTCGCACGCTCAACGGCTGCCAGTTTGTCCTCGAATGCCTGATGACGACTATAGTGCTCGGTGATATCCCGGACAGCGTGACCCAGGATCAGCTTTTGCAGCAGCACCGGAACCTCTGCCCTCTCCATTGCCGTTGCCAGCGTGTGGCGGCAGCTGTGGGCAGTCATGTGCGGCCTGCCACCCCAGCGCTCCACTGATGGGCACCAGCGGTCATAAAAATGCTCACGGCAGCTGTCAGCCAGACCGTGGGTGGCCGTCTGCATGGCCTCGCGCACCAGCGGCACAATGGCCGTTGCAATCGGGATCTCCCGGTTTTTGCCGGCGGCTGTCTTTATGCCGCCCACGATGCATTGACGCTGGAGGTCAATATTGGACAGCTGCACCTGCATCAGCTCACCCGGCCGCATCCCGGTATAGCACAGGATCAGCGCATACCGGGCCAGATCGTCACCGGCACGATACGCCCGCCACATCCCGTGCACCTCGTCCACGGTGTAGGCATCACGCTCGCTGTCTGGCACCGGCGGCAGCTCAATCAGGGCCGTTTTGTCCTGCGCCATGTCCAGCGCCTCGCTGGTGATCGCCACCTCGTACAACTTACCCAGCAGCGTTTTGATGTCCCGGTGGGCATAGTAGTCACCGGGCGCGGCATCTGTCAGCTCCTGCAGTGCCCGGAACGGAATCTGTCCCACCGTCTGCATCTGGATCTGTTCCAGCCGGTTCCATGCAGTCTTATAGTGACTGCGCTTGTCCTTGCTCAGTGCCTGCCATTTTTTTGTGTCCTGCAGGGCTGTCCAGCAGTCGATCAGCCGCATGGAGCGCGGCTGCACACCCGTGCGGGTGTAGTTGTCCAGATATTCCTCGGCGGCGCTGCGGGTGGCAAAGCCGCATTTTCTGCGGGAGTACACAACAACACCAGCCCGCACCACGCGCACCTGTGCGATCCATGTTCTGCCGCGCCGGTATACACTTCCCCGCCCATTGGCGCGCTTTCGGGGCTTCGGTGCTGCTGTGCGCTGCTGCTTTTTGCCGCAGTACGGGCAGTACAGTGCATCTTCCGGGATATCCCGCCCACAGGCGGTTCTTTGACATTTCATCTTATACCTCCACTTGCATCCTTTGCTCAGCGGTGGTATCATAGACCTGCAAGTCCTTTCCAACTTGTAAGGCCTGATGCAACCGCATTCAGATCGGAAACGCTCTCGGTGTTCCAGCACCGGGGGCGTTTTTTTATTCGCTGATAGCTCTGAAAATTTCCAATTTCAAAGATTCGTCATCATCGTAGGTTCCATCCATGATAGCCTGTATGATTTGGTGCAAAAGTTCTTTGTCGATTTTGCTGGCAGCAACATTCAAGCAGATATTTTCTGTTTTGGCTAAAAATGTTTCTGCAACAGAAAGATATCCATTCAGAAGTAGAAAGAGCGTAGATAATGTGATCGCCAACCGTTTATTTCCATCGGCAAAACAATGAAATTGGCATGTGCAGAAGAACAAATGCGTCAGCTTATCCACAAAGGTAGGATACCAGTCATCATTCTGGATGTTATGCAGAACACCCTCAAGTCGGCCAAAGTCAATTTCTTCAAGCGTTCCACCGCCACTATACTCAACCGTTTTAGCATGTGTGATCCTTGCCTGTTCTGGCGTGATATATATGATGTTTTCCATTACTGACTTTCCTTTAATCGGGCTAACACATCTCGGTTTTCATCCATCAGCTTTTCAAGTTCGTGTCCAGCATCGCCGAGGAATCGTTCATACTCATTCTTTTCCAATGGACGGATATACTCTTTCAGCTGATAATGGAACGCATCACGCAACGCCATATCACGACTTGCCATTTTTGTTCTTGCTTGTATAATGAGTGGCTTCCAGAGCGGAAGATTTTCAAATGCGGTAAAAAGGTCTGAAAGTTCCCAGTTGTTCAGCTTGTGGCCAAGTGCTGTGGACTGTTGCTTTATCATTTCAGCCAAACCACATTCGTAGGATGCGATCAGCGTGAGGATCTCCGAATAAAAGGTATCCCGTACCCTGTCTTTTGCGCTCAGATTGAGGACTTGCTTATATTCTTTTGCTTTTTCACGGAAAATGCTTTGGTATATCTTATCTGTATAAATTCCGTATTTTGCATTTCCCATATCAACATAATCGCGCAATGCATCCGTAAACTCCCGGCGGTAATTTTCCTCCTGAAGAAACGCTCCCAAAAAATCGCTATCACGTTTGTTGATATACTTGGTTCCACCACCGGCTTTGCGGTTGATAAAGTCAATGACGATATCCAGAATCACCTTTCGCAAACTCTTTGCAGGGTCGCTTTCTACCAAAAGCATCGCCAAATTCAAGAAAGCACGAAAATCAAAAATTGCGATTTGGGAAGTACGGTTACTGATGCTCCCGACATAAATGTCGGGAACATCCTGCGTCTGGATGCAGTCTAAAAAATCCTTCAAACGCTTGCCAATCAAAATTTCATATCCGTTTTCACTAAGTTCACCCTGATTCTCGCTGACATAGCGCTCAATCGTGCGTGTATCGACCTCAAAATACGTTGCAACCATGCTTTTTGTAAAGCAAAGTTTTTCCTCAAAGAGAAATCCCTTTATGTTTGTCTGTTGCTGAATTTCGGCAAGCGCAGCATCATTATTGAGAATATTTTGTCGGTCTATCTGAGATACAGTCAGGTCTTTGTCCACGCTGGTCCCCTCCTCCTTTTACATTAAATCCATGCAAAGCCCCACGGCTTTGCCCTCGATGTGCACAGTCTCAGTCCTTCTTTGCCGCTGCTTTAAGCTTCAAGGATTCCCGATACTGTTCAGCCGGTGCCAACTCGACAAATTCCACAGACTTGTCGTAGTTCTCACGCACGACCTGCTTAATTTCGTCCAATGTAACATTGAAGAACTCGCGGCGCTGGTTCACAAAGTTCAGTTTGCGGTCTGCAAAAGCATTGTGCAGTGCGGCTTCCAACTTGGGCGCATCATTCGAGAAGATCATGGCGTGGACGTCAAAATTAAACGGAACGGAAGCGTCGCTCAGTTCATCCACGCGATCCTGAGGATCAAGGCGGCGGGTCATGCCGATCTTATAAACATTTTCACCAAATGCACCGATGTTGGAAATGACATAAACATAACCCGCGCGCTGGTTTGCTTCACGGTAATCAACATCAGCAAACTCTTTGTCGATTTTGTTGAGCTGCGCCACAAGCTCTGCTTTCTTTTCCTCGATTGCGGCGCGGTCTGCTTCGGATGCTGCTTCCAGCTGCGCATTGATACGCTGCAGGGCGTTCTGATAGTGCTGTTGTTCCTTTTCCAGCTTTTTACGTTCTTCCTCGATTTCTTTGGCCAGCTTGGCTTCCTCGCGCATTCTTGCACGGGCTTCTTTCTGCTCTTCCTTTTCCTGCTGCTTCTTCTGTGCGTACTCAAAAGCAAGGTGCAGCTCCTCAATCTTCAAACGGTAATACTTCGGCTGAACGCTGACATCCATAATCGAGCCCAATTTGGAAATCGCATCTCTCGATGAAGTGATACGCTTTTCACTGGCTTCGATATTGTTATATTTAACGTGCTCGATCACGTCATCGCATTCCGAATTGAACGCTCTCAAGAGCAGCTTCTGCATATCTGAAACCATTTTTCTGCCCTTGGATTCGCTGTTGTTTACCGTCCAGTTCGTGTTCCCACTGACAGCGGTTTTATTTTTCACCATATCTTTTTGCTCTGCACGGATTTCAAGCAATCGTGCTTTGTATTCGTCCGCATTCATGAAGGAGTATCGCGGAGTGTACAGCCCGAAGCTCTGCATCAGGACTTCCTCGTTCGTTTCGACGAGCTGGCCTTTTGCTTTTCGCAGCTCCTCCATTGTGTCGTTGAGTTCTTCCTGACGGCTGTGCAGATTTTCCTCTACTCTGGAAAGCTCATCGCAGGAACTTGAAATTTCGCGGTTGATATCGTCCAACGTCCGGCTCTCGGACGGCATCGCAGCTTTAAGCTTTTCAATTTCCGAATTAAGGCGTTCAATCTCTTCTTTTTCTTTTCTTCCAAACAGAGACATTTGCAATTCCTCCCAATTTTATATATCTCGGCAAAGCCCTACGGCCTTGCCTTCAATCGTTACGGTGTTCATGTCCTCTTTGGCCAGGATAATACTTTCAAATGCCGGGTTTTCTGCCCGGAGCTCAATAAAGCTCTCGTGCAGGTACACTCGCTTCAGGGTGGCATCGCCCTCGATCCGCACGGCGGCAACCTCGCCGTTTTCCACCGTGGGTTGGCTGCGGATGGCTACCAGATCGCCGTCATGGATCTTGGGCTCCATGCTGCTGCCCTCGCAGGTCAGGGTAAAGGTAGCGTGCCACTTTTCAGGCACACAGACCATCCCCTCGATATTCTCCTCTGCAAGGATGGGCGTACCGCATGCGATCCGGCCCACCAGCGGCACCTGCACCAGCTCCGGCATGGGCTGGAACCCCGGCGGGATCTCCGGCTCATCTTTGAGCGAAACGGGCTGATTCCCGTCCAGCACGGCTATCACATCATTAAAATCCATGTTGATTGCCTGCGCCACCGCCTTGATCGTCTCAAGCGATGGTATGACGGGCTTGTTATTTACCGGGTTTACGTTTCGTTCCAGAATGGATATATATGCCTTGCTCAGCCCGGACATTTTGGCAAACTGATCCATACTGTAGCCATGTTCTCGGCGGTACTCTTTTATCAGATCGCCCAGAATCACGTTGAACCACCTTCCTTTCTTGTAATGGTGTCAAGTACATCATACATTTTGCTAGACAAAAAATCAAGTCTTTTGTCAAACTTGCTTGACATTATGCGTCTAGTCTGCTAGACTATGTGCAAACAGAGGAGGTGACGAAAACGATGCCGTTTAAAATCAAGGAAGCACGCAAGGAGAAAGGTTACACTCAGGAGGAGCTTGCAAAGCGCGCAAATGTTTCCCGCGCGACCATTATCGGGCTGGAAAATGGCTCTGTCACGGTAACGACTACCGACACCCTGACTAAAATCGCAAGTGCCTTAGACAAAAAGGTGAGCGATATTTTTTTAGCATGAGCGTCTAGTAAACTAGACAAATATAGAGGCCTGAGTATGAAAGCTTCAAGTAAATATCTCCTGATGGCCGCGGCCAACATCGTCCAGCAGCTGGCTGACCAGAACAGCGGTGTGCAGGTGCTGGCCATGGAGAGCAAGAAACCCGACTATGACGATTTTTGCAGCCTGCTGGGCTGCGAGCTGGAGACGCTGCAAAAAACGCTGCAGCTCATCGCCGATCAGGAGGAGGCAGATATCAGTGCGGCATATATTGCAGGGCATCCGTGATGATCTGGAGATCCTGTACTACCGGTTCGAGGTCTGGCGTTGCCAGCGTACCATTGACCGGTGCAATTGGGTGATCTCCATTTGCCATCGGATCGAGCGCTGGATGGGAGGGAGTGAGGACACAAGATGGAAAGACTGACAAGCCCGCGCTGCAACGGGATCAAGACCGGCTACTGGAGCCTGGCCAAGAAAGAGGATCTCGTGCAGCGGCTGGGTGCCTATGAGGACAGCGGTCTGGAGCCGGAAGAGGTCAGGGCGCTGGCCGAGAAACGTAACGTTTGCCGCGAGGTTTCCACCCGCGGCTGAAAGGAGAACAGCATGAAACCGTTTATCAGGCCACAGGCGGCAGTTGAGTATCTGCGGGACGTAGGTTTTTCGATTGGGCGTGAGACCCTGCAGGCCGGGCTGCAGCAGCGGGTTTTCCCGTTTGGCGACTACATCCACTCACCCGTGCCCGGCGGGCAGGATGTCTATATCATCTACCCGGTGTTGCTTGCCAAGTGGGCCGCAGAGCGCAGCCCGGCGGCAAAGCCGGAGGACGCGGAGCGGATCGGCGTGAAAGAAAAGGATGGTGCAGCATGAAGATCACAGCCAGCGATGAGGGCAGTCTGACCGGCAAGGTCAAGCCGTATCTGCGTGTGCAGTATGGTGACGATGGAAACCCGGAGGTTGAAACAACCTGCATCGGCATAGATGCAACAAACCTTTGTATTGCGCTGGTGGCTGCTCTGGCCGCAAACAGCGCAGACCCCGAAACGTGGTTGATCCGGGTAATGACCAACGCCGCCGATCTGCTGGATCGCGTGGAAACTGAGGAGGACAACGACAATGAAACGGTATCTTAAAATTTTCGGCGTGGCATTTCTGGCTGGCGTGGGTGCAGCCCGGGTGCTGATCTGGCTAAACATGGGCATTGTGCACCTGCTGGTCATGCAGGGCGGCTGGGAGGCAGTTGCAGCGGTCAAGGCTGCGCCGTGGGTGCTTGCTGCGGTTGGCAGCGGTCTGATCTTCAGCATTGCCGTGATGCTTGCCGACAGCAAGCACTACGAGCACACCGCCCTGAAGCAGCAGAAAACCGCCGTCAAGACCTCCAACGAGAGAAAGGCGGGGTAACATGGACGACCTGAAAGAGCTGCGCGCTTTGCGGGATCGGCTGCTGCAAACCGTTGGGTGGTACACCGGCAAAGCTGAAAACGGAAACACCGAGGTGAAAACCGATGATGTGATTCAGCGGCTGCGCTGGGTACTGAACGGTGAAGAGCCACGGTGGGGGACCTGACCATGCCAAACTTTTACAGCAGCTGCTACTGGTACACCGTCTGGGAAGCCAAAACCGGCAACTTGATCGCGTCCGGCACGTCCGCTATGGTCGCCCGGCGGCTTGGCTACAAAGGCACCGCTGCCTTTACCACGCATTACAGCCACACCCAGACCCGGAAACCCAAAAATCCGTATAAATACATCATGCAGCGGGAGCTCATAGAGCGCCGTGAGGCCGAATTGCCCCCGCCGCGCACCAGAGGAAAAGGAAGGAAAAAATCATGAAAATCACCATTGAAACCATCGGTGACAATATCTCTGTCAACATAAAAGCACCGGAAGGGACTTCTCGTGCTGATGTCTCAGCCACCATGAGCCTTGCACTGGCGAGCACTGTGGCCTCGGTAATCCCGGCGGATGCACCTTCTGCCGCACGCATGAAAGCTGCGTCCTCCCTTGCTGATATGATCGCAACGGCAGTGAAGCAGAATTTTTTGGAAGTCGTCACCGGCAAGGCTGGAAAGGCTGCCGTCTTTACCGACAAGGAGGCAGCTTTCCTCTCCAAACTGATGGGCTTATGACCGGGCAAAAAGAAAGAGCCTGCCCGTGCGCCAACACGGACAAGCTCAAAGAAAATATGAACAATTTTCTCCCACCAGAGTATAGCACAGATCTGGATCAGCTGCAATATGCCGGCATCCTGTACTACGCCGTGGATGGCCATGGGCACAAGTTTCAGGCCTCCACGGTACTGCGGCTGAGCGATCCGCAGTTGGGTGAGCTGATCCACTGGCTGCACTACCACCTCAAGGGCAGCAATCCGCCGCCTGCCCTGTATCATCTGGAGATGCTGCTGAACAATCTGGAGTATCTGCGCGGCGGCAGACACTACCTGTATAACTCGATCTATCAGATCACCCGTCTGGAAGCGTACCCATGAAAACACTGATCTATGTGATCCTCGGTCTGGATCTGCTCTATGTTGCCCTGATGTACCGCCACAACAACCGATAACAGCGCCCTCCACTGGTGGCAGGAGGTAAAACAAGAGCCACTGCCACCCCCTTTGAGATGCAAAAACCGACTGGATCAGTCGTATCTGATCGGGCCGCATGTTGAGCCTCTCTCATTGTGACAAGATGTGTGGTATTGGGGCCACACGGGACTCCGGCGGGCCTTGATAGGCCGGTGCGTGCAGAAGCAGCACAATAGAAAAAAATCCGCAACAACCTATTGCGTCAAAAGGTGGGTGACTTTGTATCCGTAAGACTCGCACCCGGTAATAAACAGTTGAAAAGTAGTGTCGGTGACTGCTGGAACATAGACAGCCTTCCGATGGCGGCAGGAAGTAAAACAAAAGCCGCTGCCAGTGTACCAAAGCACAGAAAGGAGATGATCCCATGGGCCGTATGGTTACGGTTGACGAGTGGGCCGAGATCCACGGCAAAACTCATGCCACGGTCATGCGCAAGATCTACGCCCACGCATGGCCGCAGGCGCAAAAGGTCTATCAGAACGGGAAACCCGTGTGGATGATGGACGAGGATTGGCTGTGGCCCCGTGCCATGACCCCGACCAGGCAGGCCAAGCTGCTCTGCGAGATCCGGCACCTGATGCCGCCGGTGATCTACGCCACCACGGCGGACGGTGTGGTCATCTGCATGGTGACTTGCACCAAGCACACCCACATTGCCTGCGGCGTGACCGCGGACGAGATGAATGATCTTTGGAAAGCCCCCCCCGGCGGCACGTTCGGCCGCACAGGCAGCCTTGCAATATGGTTGGCTGCACCCGCTGGCTGATCCGAGATCCTACAACGAGAAAGGAGAGCGTTTGCAGAATGTCTACAACCGCAAAAAGTAACGCGAAAAGCACCACCCGCAGAAAGCCCGTCCAGAGCGCGCAGGAGCGCCCGGCGACGCAGGCGGTACAGTTTCCCCTGTTTGCCCCCAAACCCCGTCAGACAGCCCCGCAGGAGGTGCAAGTGGTCATTTGCGAGTGCAGTGCAGATGCCGTGCGCGTCCGGCTACTGCCTGACCCCGCTGCCGTCTGGTGCATGATGGATGAGACGTTTGGCACGCTGGGCTGGACGCGGCGCTACTACTTCGCAGATGGCCGTCTCTGGTGCGGCGTGGGCGTGTATCACCCGCTGATGAACAACTTCGCCATCAAGGACGCAGCTGCCCCGGCGGGCAAGCTGCAGATCTCTAACCCCGACAAGTGGAAGGAAAACGGCAGCTTTCTGGCTGCTTGCGCGCTCTGGGGTGCCGGTGCTGACGTGATGGCACTTCCCTCCCTGACCTTTGCCGCCGATCAGGTCAGCATTGACCCGGTGCACAAGCGGGCAAAGAACCCCAACGACCCGCCCACGGTGGCGGGCTACCGTCTGCACAGCGCTCTGACCGTGGACAAGCTGCTGCGGGCTGAAGATGGGCACATCATCGGTGCGCAGCTGCTGCAGGGAGAGCGTAAAGTGGTATGGCAAGCAGAGTGATCGGCCGCCTGCCGGTGGTGTATTATCCACAGACCGGCAAGCTGGAAGTGGAAAGCGCCGGGGAATTTGTGGAAACTCAGCTCTTCCAGCGGCTGGATGAACTGGCCAAGGACAAGCCCCTGCGCCTGACCCTGACCGTGGAGCCAGAGCACCACAAGCGTAGCACGGCCCAGAACAGCCTCATGTGGGCACTGCTCACCATCATGGCAGACCATTACAACGGCGGGCGCACCGGCGGCGTGACCCCGGAGGACTGCTATCTGGAGATGCTGGAGAAGTACGGTGCCAAGGTAGATTATCTGGAAGTCCCGGCGGGTGCTCTGGACATCCTCCGCGGCTGTTACCGCATCGTCCATGTGGTGGAGATCCTGGACACCAACCGCTGCACGGTCAAGTGCACACAGGGTTCCAGCACCTTCACCACCGGCGAAATGAAAGCACTGATCGACGGGATCTTTGACCGCCTCGCTGAGATGGGCGTCAATGATCCCGTGGTAACTGCTTATTGGCAGGAATGGAGTGAACCATGAAACGCAAACGCTTTGAAAAGCTGATGATCTCGCAGCACAAATCACAGGCTCGCGATATCCGGCAGGCTGTCCGTACCATCATCGAACTGCGCCACTACTCTGAGGGGAACAAGGGCGTCCTGATGGTCTACAACGAAAAAGCCGAGTGCTTTACGGAGGCCACGCTGTACCCTTACGACGAAATGTATGCCAGGATTCAGAGAGGCCAGGGCGCTATTGGAAAGGAGTCTTGACAGATGACCAAGAAAATGACCCGCAAGCGCTTTTGCAAGCTGCTGATGGCTCACGGAACCGACCGGAACACCGCACGGGACTTGGCGCAGTGTATCAACGCCGCCCGGCGGTATGGCTTCATTGATGGGTTCACCATTAAACTTGTCAACGGCCAGAAGTATCAGGTCGACAATGTGCACTCTTACCGCGAGGCTTATGAGAGCACGCAAAAGGATGGGGTGCCGCTTGTCTAAAAGCATCATTCAGGCAGAGCGGGAGTGCTATATCTGCCGCCGCTGGTATGCGGTAAAAACCACGCGCGGGCTGGAGGAGCACCACATCCTCAATGGGCCGCTGCGCAGCTTCTCTGAGCGGCACGGTCTCAAGGTCTGGCTGTGCCACCAGCACCACAACGAGCCGGGCATGAGCCCGCACCACAACGCCGCCTGCGCCCAGACCCTGAAAGCCGTTGCGCAGGCAAAATATGAGGAGAAGAACGGCCCCGGCGCACACGCTGCATGGATGGCCGCCGTTGGAAAGGACTATATCAATGCTTAATGTTACCGCTATCATGGGCCGCCTTGTGGCGGATCCTGAGCTCCGCACCACCCCGGCGGGCGTGAATGTCTGCCGTTTCCGCATTGCCTGTGACCGCAATTTTGCAAAGCCCGGCGAGCAGCGTCAGGCCGATTTTGTGGATATCGTGGCATGGCGGCAGCAGGCGGATTTTGTGTGCCGCTACTTCCAGAAGGGCAGTCTGGTCGCCATCAATGGCCGTCTCCAGACCAACAACTATCAGGACAAGAACGGCAACAACCGTACATCCGTTGCCGTGGTGGCGGACAACATCAACTTTGCGGGCTCCAAGGGCACCAGCAAGCCGGTGGACGAGGGCGGCGAGGCTGCCCCGCGCTCTGATGCCTGGCCGAAAGCAGACCCGCCTGCAAACTACGGCGGCGTGGACGATTTTGCAGTGATTGATGACAGTGACGATCTCCCGTTTTGATTCAGGAGGACAAGCAGGATGAGAAAAGACGGATATGTTGTGGTGCAGCCGTGGATGGTCACAGACTACAACCTCAACGGCAACAAACTCTTGATTTATGCCCTGATCTGGGGTTTTTCACAGGACGAACAGTCTTGCTTTTATGGCTCTGTCAGCTACATTGTGGAGTATTTCAAGCTGAGCAAACGGGCCGTGCTGAACCTGCTGGCTGAACTGGAAAAGGACGGCCTAATCCGCAAGTGGACTGAGCCGGTAAACGGCAGGCCCACAAACCGGTATGCAGCGCTTCGCCCTGCGGCGTGTGCTTCTGCGTCTGATGGGTGCAAAAAGTGCACCGGTGAAGAAAATGCACCGGTGAATAATGTGCACTCTGATGGGTGCAAAAAGTGCACCTCTACCGGTGCAGAATGTGCACCCAAGAAAGAAAATAATAATAAAAGCGAGAATAAAGGGCCGTCCGCAACTCGTTTTTCACCGCCTACGGTGGAACAGGTCAGAGCGTACTTCCGGGAGCGTGGTGTCCCGTCTGCTGATGCTCAGACCGAGGCTGACAAGTTCGTTGACCGGTACGAGGCTAACGGGTGGATCGTGGGCAAAACCAAGATGAAGGACTGGAAAGCGGCAGCGCGTAACTGGCTGAGGAACCGGAAAGAGTGGGGCCAGCCCGCTGCACAGCCTGCAACCCCGTATGGCGGGCGTACATGGGAGGATCTGTGATGGACGTGCAAAGCGTATTGATAGGCGCGCTGCTGATGGACGATCAGCTGGCACCGTATTCCCTGCCGGAGTTGAGCATTGAGCATTTCCGGCCTGAACTGCAGCCCACCTTTGCAGCCGTGCAAGGGTTCTGGATCACAAAGGGCCTGCTGGATATCATGCAGATCGCGGCAAAATACCCAGACCAAAAGCAAAACCTGCTGTCCTGCGTGGCCTCCTGTGAGAGTGAGTGCATCCGGCTGACCCGTGACCGCGTGGAAGAGTGGACGCGGATCATCATGGAGGATGCTGCAAAGGTGCGTTTTCAGAGCCTTGCCTTTAAGGCCGTGGATGCTGCAACCGCCTTTGATGACCTGCCGGATCTGTATCAGCAGATGGGTCAGGCGCTGGATATCCACACCGAGAAGGGAGACTTTCAAAGCGTAGGCGAGCTGCTGGATGATTATATCCGACACTTGGGAGAGAAACCCCGGTACATCCGCACCGGTCTGTCCAAGCTGGACGAAAACCTGCATCTCGTCCCCGGCAACTATTTCGTGATCGGCGGCAGACCCAGCGCAGGCAAGACCGCTCTGAGCCTCCAGCTTGCTGCCGGGATGGCAAAGCAGGGCAAGCGGGTGTGTTATTTCTCGCTGGAAACAGACCCGGCCACCCTGCAGGCGCGCTTGATCGCAAACCAGCTGTACGCTCCTCTCTCGGCGGTCAAAAATAAAACCCTGTCAATAAACGAGCTCGACCGGCTGGCCGATATGAAGCGCTGGCCGTTGTACATTCGCTCTGCCGCAGGCAAGGGCGTGGCGTGGATCAAGGCGCAAGCTCTCCGCATGAAAGCAGATATCATTTTCGTGGACTATTTGCAGCTGATCCATGAGCGCGGCAGCAGCGACCGATACAACGCCATCACCGAAATCTCCATTGCGCTGCATGAACTGGCCCAGACAACCGGCATCCTCGTTGTGGCTCTGGCCCAGCTGAACCGTAACGCTGCACGGGCTGAACCGTCCAACGCAGATCTGCGTGAATCCGGCCAGATCGAGCAGGACGCGGATGCCATTTTGCTGTTGTCCGCTGATGGTGACACCTATTTCAGCCGCCTGACCAAAAACAAAGAGGGCCGCGTGGGCAATGCCGGGCTGGAATTTGACAAGATGACGCAGCGCTTTACCTGCGTGACCGCAAATTAACAAGAGGCGCCGCCCGGCGGGGCGGTATAGGAGGCAAACAAAAATGGATTGTAGTTCTTGCAAGGCACGCCATAACTGTATGGCGGTGGTGATGCCCGGCTCTATTGCGTGTATGGCTCACCTGCTGCAAGCGGGTGGAACAAAGGCAGATGGGAACCCGTACCAGACACGCGGGGTGCCTAAATTCTGCCCGATTTGTGGCAAGCCGCTGAAAGTCATTGGAGCCGAGCGTTTTTGCAACAACGTCCAGTGCGAAAACAGATATATTCCTATGGGGTGAGCGTGCCATGGACGGAAACATAAGTGTTTGCTACAACATGGACTGTATGGAGGGCATGGCAAAAATCCCGGACGGGTATTTTGACCTCGCCGTTGTAGATCCTCCATACTTTTCCGGCCCAGAGCACCGCGGATATTATGGCTGTAAGCAAAGCAAGATCGGCGTGCGCCGTTGTTACTACCCTGTAATAGAATCGTGGGAAGTTCCGGGCAAGGCTTATTTTGACGAACTGCGCCGGGTTGCTGCGCACTATATCGTCTGGGGCTGCAATTATTTCGACTACGAGTTTGCACCCGGTAGGATCGTGTGGGATAAATGCAACCAGAGCACAAGTTTCTCGGATTGTGAGCTTGCTGCAACAGATCTGTTTGACAGCGTGCGTCTGTTCCGGTTCATGTGGAACGGTATGCTACAGGGAAAGAGCATTTCAGAGGGGTACATCATGCAGGGAAACAAGGCCCTGAATGAGAAGAGAATCCACCCGACGCAAAAGCCTGTTGCCCTGTATGACTGGATTTTCCAGCGGTACGCCAAACAGGGATGGAAAGTGCTTGACACACACCTCGGCAGCGGTAGCAGCAGGATTGCAGCCTACAATGCCGGGTTGTCCTTTGTAGGGTTTGAGCTCTGCAAAGAGTATTTCGACCGGCAAGAGGAACGCTTTAGCGCATACACCTCGCAGCTGGATATGTTTCACCTGATGGACAACCTTATGGGGGAATAAAGGGAGGATTCAGTCCGATGACCTATGAAGAAAAAAAGGAATGGTTACGGCGGTACCGCAAGGCCGCAAAGCTGGAAAAGATCAAGTTGGAAGAGGTAGAGCGGTACCGCACAGACGCGGAGCACATCACACAGGTGCTCTCCCCTGTTCCCGGCGGCGCTGGTGACGGTCAGGCGCTGCCCCGCTCTGTGGAACGCATTACGGACGCTATGCAGGAAGCCAACGCGCAGGTGATGAAGTGCCAGAGGATCTGCAAGGAGATCCTGAGCGTCATGAACCAGACCGTGGACATACAGGATTATGAAATCCTGTACCTGCGGTACATCGGTGGCAAGAAGTGGGAGCAGATCGCCGTCAAGATGGGCATGGATGTGAGCCGGGTGTATCGCCGCCACAAGCTGGCCGTCAAGGCTCTGGACATCCCGGAGTGCCAGTAAACGCACTGTTTTGAGGGCACTGCGCACTGTTTTGCACTGTTTTTGATGCAACGCGCACTGTTTTGCACTGTTTGACCTGTGATATTATTAGACTGCGAAAGCCGCAAGGAGCTGGACAACATCCAACACCCTGCGGCTTTTGTATTGCCCGGCTGCGACAGGGGAACACCTTACCGACCAACAGCCTGAATGTACCAGCCGGGCATTTTGCTTTGCTATCCAGCGGCACCGTCCGGGCCTGTACCCGGCGGGGCCTTTGAATAGACGCGGGTTCTGGACATCATCCCACAATGTGCATGGTAGCATAGCCAAGCGGTTTCCCTTCCATTCTGACCAGCAAGCTGCCGTTGCGGGCAGCTGTGCACATTCCATGCCGTTGTAGCTCAAGCAGAGCACCGTCCGGTCAGGGCGGGTCACGATGCCGGTTCAAGTCCGGCCAACGGCTCCATATTTACCACCCCCGGGCCTCATTTGTACCCCGGGGGCATTTTATACCCTGCCCCTGCCGCGAAGCACTCCGGCCCTGCAAAAGACCCCGGTGGTGTTTACCGGGGGCGGGAGCCTGCCTGCCATTGCGCAGGCTTTTTGTTTGTCAGGAGGTGAACCGCATGGGCAACCCACGCTATGCCAACGGACAGCTGCGGCGGCGCAACCGGGCCCGGCTCCGGGCGATGGGCGGCGAATGCGGCATCTGTCACGGACGTTTCGGTCCGATCCATTACGATGAGCCTTCCGACGCGCAGCACCCGCTGTCCTTCGTGGTGGACGAGATCAAGCCGGTTTCCCGCTGGCGGGAGTTCGGCTACCCATCGGCGCGGGCAGCGGCAGAAGATTGGTCGAACCTCCAGCCCGCGCACTGGTTCTGCAACGCGCAGAAGGGCAACAAAACCGGGCAAAACGGCCCGAAAACGGGCAGATTCGTGCGGATTCCGAAGGTTTCTGACGGTGACTGGTGAGGGGTGGGGAGGGTCCCCCTCCCCCGCCCACGGCGACTCCCGTGCTGTCCAGCGCCGATTTACACACGGGAAAATTTCAAGGAGGTGTTCCGGGCCATGGCGACCATGAAAAGCATCACGGCACGGGGCACCCGGCTGGACCAGCTCAAACAGCTGGCCAAGGTGCTGGCGGCGGGCATCGACACCTGCGAGGATTGCCGGGCCCTGCCCCAGCTGACCAAGCAGTACCGTGAGACCATCCGGGAAATTGAAGAGATCGAAGGAGCAGACAACGATGGCGACGAGATCGGCGAGATCCTCGCAGAGCGTGAAAATGATGGGAAGCCAGGAGCCGTCCGAACGCATCGCGCCGGAATACCGGGCCACTGACGGGCCGGATGCGGTGCGCATCCTGCGGGCGGGCGGCACCGTGCTGGACCCGTGGCAGAGCGACATCCTGGACGACTGGATGGGCCGCACCGTGTCCGGCAAATGGACAGCCCCCACGGCGGGCGGCAGCGTGCCCCGCCAGAACGGCAAGAGCCTGCTGGTGCAGGGGCGGGCGGCGTCCGGCATGCTCATGTTCAACGAAACGGTCATCTACACGGCCCACCTGCAAAAGACCGCCACCGAGACCTTTGAGGAAATGCGGGCCTTTTTTGAGGGGCCGAAAATGCGCCGGTATGTTTCCGAGATCCGCACCGCCCTGGGCCGCGAGCAGATCATCCTGAAGAGCGGCGCGCGCATCAAGTTTCTGGCCCGCACCCGCAACGGCGGACGCGGCCAGCACGGCGACCTGCTCATCTTCGACGAGGCGCAGGAGCTGGACGAGACCGCACAGGGCAGCTTCATCCCGGCCATTTCGGCCAGCCTGAACCCCCAGACCATCTACGTCGGCACCCCGCCCGGCCCGGATGCCGTGGGCACCGTGTTCCGGGCCCTGCGCAAGCGGGCGCTGGAGGGCGAAGCCAAAAAGGCCGCGTGGTTCGAGTTCAGCGTGCCGGAGATCGGCGACGTGAAGGACCCCGCCCGCTGGGCAGCCGCCAACCCGGCACTGGGGCGGCGCATCCAGTTCTCCACCATCGAGGGCGAAGCCGAACAGCTGGACCCGGACACCTTTGCGCGAGAACGTCTGGGCTGGTGGAGTCCGGAGATCACGGAGCATCTGGACTACGCCCTCGACCGCAAGGCGTGGGCAGCCTGCGCCAGCGAGGACGAAAAGCCGGAGGGCAAGACCGCCTATGGCGTCAAGTTTGCCGCCGACGGCAGTTCCGTGTGCCTGTGCGGCGCGGTCATCCCGAAGGAGGGGCCCGCTCGCGTCTCCCTCATCGACCTGCGGCCCACCGGGCAGGGCCTTGCCTGGCTGGCGGACTGGCTGTGCGACCGGTACGGCAGGGCAAGCTGCGTGGTCATCGACGGGCGCAACGGCGTGGACGTGCTGGTGGAACGCATCCGGGAGGTCTGGAAGGCAAAGAACGCGGTCGTCCGGCCCGGAGCACGGGACGTGATCGCCGCCGTGAGCCTGTTCACCAACGCGGTGAGCGAGGGCAGCCTGACCTGGTACGCACCCCAGACCGCCCTGAATGAGAGCGCCGTCACCGCCACCAAGCGCCCCCTTGCGGGCGGCTTTGGCTTTGGCGGCGAGAACAGCCTGCCGGTGGAAGCCTGCTCGCTGGCCCTGTGGGGCGCAAAGACCTGCCGCCGCGACCCGACCCGCAAGATGCGCATCGGCTGAAAGGAGCCCTATGTTAGTCACTCTGAATTTTGGCACCGTGAAAGGCTTACATCCGGCCGAGCAACAGCAGTTGCGGGATCTGGCCGACGTTTTTAACTACCACCAGAGCAGCAACACGCTCAAGGATAAATACTATGAGGGTCACATCACCCTGAAGGACGTAAACCTCGGCATCGCCCTGCCGAAAAAGGGCATGGAAAACCTGGAAGTGGGCTGCAGCTGGGGCCAGAAGGCCGTGGACGTGCTGGCCGCGCGGAGCATGTTCGACGGCTTTGTAGGCACCGGCGGCAGTCTGGACAGCCTTGCAAAGCTGGTGGCCGACAACCGCCTTGTGGCACAGTACGCCAAGGCCTGCCGGGACGAGCTGAAATACGGCTGCACCTTTGCCGCCCTGTTCGCTGACCCGGAGGTTGGATGCCGCATCCGGTTCCACTCGCCTGCAACGGCAGCCGCCCTCTGGAACGGCGAGAAGGGCCGCATCGACTGCGGTCTTGCCATCGTAGATACGGCACCGGATGAAAGCGTAAGCAATGAATGGACCCCCGCGTTGGTGTACCTCTACACGGACACGCACATCGTTGTTCTGCGCAGAGAGCAGGACAGATGGACAGCAGAATACAACCCCCAGATGATGGGCCGCCCGCTGATGGAGCCCCTGATCTGGAACGCCACCAACTCCAAGCCCTTCGGCCGCTCCCGGCTAAAAAATCCCATTCGCGCCCTCATCAATGACTACATCCGCACCGCCGTCAACGCCACCATCGCGCTGGAGTTTGCCACCACGCCCCAGAAGTACATCCTCGGCGTGACCGATGAGCAGTATGACGCCATCATTTCCAACAAATTCAAGACCTACATGGGAGCCATCATCGCCGCCACGGCCAACCCGGAGACCGGCGAGAACCCGACCCTGGGCCAGCTGGCACAGGGCAGCCTGACGCCTCATGTGGAGAAGATGCGCATGACCGCCACCCAGTTTGCGGCGGCCACCGGCCTGACCGTGACCGACGTGGGCGTGGTGAACGACGCCAACCCCACCAGCAGCGACGCCATTCTTGCCCAGAGCCAGACGCTGGTGCTTCTGGCCCAGCAGCTGAACACCGGCAACGGCGACGCGCTGCGCACCATTGCCTGCATGGCACAGGCCGTGGCACGGGACTGCCGCCTGGCCGACCTGACCGAGGAAGAGACCGGCATCATGGCCCACTTCAAGAACCCCGCCATGCCCAGCGTGGCCGTGACCGCCGACGCCGCCATCAAGATCGCATCTGCCCGGCAGGAGTTCGCCGGCACGGACACCTTCCTGGAGATGATCGGGTTTGACCAGGCGGACATCCGGCGCATCAAGGCGCAGGAGCAGCGGGCACGGGGTGCACAGGTGCTGATGGAGATGGAAGATGAAACTGACACAAGCGGCGTGGGATGATTACATTTCCCGGCTCTCCCGGCTGAACCAGAAGGCCGGACAGCTCATGCGGGAGTACATGGACGGGCACCCGGAAGCCGACACCGACGCTCTCATCCGCTACGCCTATGCCCTTGTGACCAAGTACGGCGAGGGCAGCGCAGAGCTGGCCTGCCAGATGTACGACGCCCTGGCCGAGGCGCAGGGGGTCACCCTGCCCGCCGCAGAACCGGCTCCCACCGCCACCTACGGCGAAGTGACCGGCATGGTCAAGGCCACGCAGGACAGCCCGCCCAGCCTGCAGCAGGGCGTTTCCCGCATGGTCAAGCAGGCCGGTGCCGACACCACCGCGCACAACGCCATCCGGGACGGTGCCGAATGGGCGTGGGTGCCCCACGGCGACGCCTGCCCGTTCTGCCGGATGCTGGCCTCCAACGGCTGGCAGCGGGCCAGCAAGAACCTGCTGAAGAAGGGCCACACCCAGCACATCCACGCCAACTGTGACTGCGAGTTCGCGGTGCGGTTCAGCCGGGAGTTTGACGTTTCCGGCTACGACCCGGAAGAATACCTCCGACAGTACCGGGAGGCGGGCAGCGACATCAACAACTGGCGGCGGATTGATTATGCGGCCCGGAAGGATGTTATCAATGCGCAGAAGCGGGCGGCGTATGCGGCTCAGGCGTACCGAAAAGACAGAGGCGCAGTCAGCGAGATATCTCTGATTCGGCGTTCGGAGGAAGTCAAGCTCTCTGTAAGACAGGTTGAATCTTACAAAACGCCGGTTTATGTTTCAGACCAGGCAACAATAAAGCCGAAAGCTCTCCATAGAATCAATCAAAATACCGAAAAAGCGCTTTCCGACTGGGGTGTCAGCCTTGACCGGAAGCCCAAAATCATCGTTGTCGGCGATAACGAGCTGCGCGGCGCAGTCGGTATTTACGACCCGTGCGAGAACGTTGTTTATTATGCGGAAAGCGTTGGCAAAAAGACTGTTCAAGACGCTTCTGGTGGTTTCGGAGTAATCGAAGCTCACGAAATGTGGCACATGAAACAGGCCGCGGACTTCCGGCAGTCCGGCTGGGTTATCACCCGTGAAAACCGTGCAGAATATCTTGATGCCCTGTGCAAAAAGTGCAAAGGACGCATTGACAAACTGGGTATCACGCGCGATAATGTAAGAGAGTTAAGCCAATACGCATCTGATATGTATTTAGGCGAACGTTTTGACGAAGTCGAAGCAGAATTCATGTCATTAAGGAGGCGAAAATAATGGTCATTCTGAAATACCCGTCGGATATTCAAAAATTGATTGATATTTTCGACCCCTACCGTGAAGCCATTTCGTCCAAACAATTTGACCAGATTCCACCTGAAGCGGTGGACGCATTCAACAAGTTCAAACAGTGGTCTTGGGAACAAGACCAGTAATCCAACCACGATGCACCCGCACCGTGGTTTTTTGTTGCCCATTTTCAAGCACTGTGCAAAAAATGCACGGTGCTTTTTTCATGCCGTCTTAGCTCATTCAGGAAGAGCGCCGGTCTCCAAAACCGGAAGCGGGAGGTTCGATGCCTCCAGACGGTGCCACGCAGCGGGCGGTGCGTAACCCGCCCAAGACCGAATACTGACAGCGAACAGTGTATAAAAACTGTGGTCACACAACCTGAAAGGAGTTTCCACCATGAAACGCGAAGATGTGAAGAACAAGATCCCCGGCATCACCGACGAGCAGCTGAACTGGCTCATGCAGGAAAACGGCGCGGACATCAACCGGGAGAAGTCCGCCGCCACGGCCCTGCAGACCCAGCTGACCGCCGCACGGGCCCAGCTCAAGACCGCACAGGACGGCCTTGCCGCCTTTGACGGCAAGAAGAAGCCGGAGGAATACGAGGCCGAGCTGGCCAAGCTGCAGGCCGACCTGAAGGCACAGGCCGATGGCTTTGCCTTCGACAACGCCCTCGACACTGCCATCCTCGGCAAGAAGGGCCGCAGCGTCAAGGCCGTGCGTGCCCTGCTGGACGTGGACGGCCTGAAGGGCTCTGCCGACCGCACTGCCGACATCGCAAAGGCGCTGGACGAAGCCGCTAAGGCAAACCCCTGGGCCTTTGGTGAGGACGCCCCGGCACCCGCACCCGCGCCCGGTTATCCTGTCCTGCCCGGCGGCGGTGAACCGCGGCACCTGCCCAGCGAGAAGGACGGTGTCACCGCCGCATTCATGGACCGCAACCCCGGTCTGAAAATCTGACAGCCGTGCAGCAGCACGGAGAAAGCGAGTAATTTTTATGGCACATGCAAATCAGGAACGTTGGGCCACTCTGGTGGACGCAAAGCTGCGCAACCAGCTGGTGACCCGTGATAACCTCATCTTCAACAGCCGCTACGAGGGCGACCCCACCTCCGGCAAGGTCAAGATCCCGGTCCGTGACACCGAGGTGGCCGTCAAGGAATACGACAAGGCCAACGGCATCGCTGCCGAGGCGGGCACCACCACCTATTTGGACCTGAACATCGACCACGACGAGGCCGTGAACGAGCTGATCGACGGCTACGACGCCGACAGCGTGCCGGATGACATCGTGGCCGACCGTCTGGACAGCGCCGGTTACTCTCTGGCCCTGTCCATCGACAAGAAGTCCATTGCCGCGCTGGAAGGTGCCACCGGTGCCACCATCAGCGCCACCAAGACCGCAGCCACCGAGAGCAACGCCTATAAGCTGGCGCTGGAGGCCAAGCGCGTGCTGGGCCGCAAGGGCGTGCCTGCCGATGGCCGTTTCCTCATCGCATCCCCGGAGTATCTGGAGGTGCTGATGCTGGACGAGCACTATATCAAGCAGGGCGACCTGTCGCAGGAGCTGGTGCAGCAGGGTGTTGTGGGCCGCATTGCGGGCTTCAACGTGTTTGAATCCAACAACATGGACTACGAGAGTACCACCCGCGTGACCAGCAAAAAGACCACCACCGAGTTCATTGCCGGTCACCCCAACTGGTGCCACCGCGTGATGGAGTGGCAGGTAGCCATCCATCTGCAGGACCTGTCCGGCTCCGGCAAGTACATCGGCGCATCCGCTGTGCAGGGCCGCAAGGTGTACGGCCTGAAGGTCTCCAAGCCCCAGACCCTGTACATCAAGCGCACCGAAGTGTAACGGGGTGCCTCATGACCTACGCCGAAGTGTGTGATGTGGAAGCCGGGTTCCGTGCCCTCTCCAAGGACGAACAGGAGCGCTGCAGCACCCTGCTGAGCGAGGCGGCGGTCATCATCGACGCCTATAACCCGGACGCCGGAGAGGACGCCAAACGGCTCGTTTCCTGCCGGATGGTGCGCCGCCAGCTGGGCGAAAGCGACAGCGAGGGCGGCGTCAGCTTTCCCATGGGGGCCACCCAGGGCACCGCCACCGCGCTGGGCTACAGCCAGAGCTGGACCATGAGCGGCGGCTCTTCCGGGGAGCTGTATCTTTCCAAGCTGGAAAAGAAGCTGCTGGGCGTTGGCAGCCGCGTGGGGGCCCGCAGCCCGCTGGAGGACTTATGTTGAAAGGCATCGACGTCACCCTGTACGAAAAGACCCAGACCGGCACCGACGAGGCCGACGCCCCGGTCTATGCCGAAACGCCGGTCACCGTGCACAACGTGCTGGTGGGCGAACCCTCTGCCGAGGAGATCACCACCGAGCTGCAGCTGACCGGGCGGCGGCTGGCCTACACGCTGGCCATCCCCAAGGGCGACGCCCACGACTGGAACGACGTGCAGGTGGAGTTCTTTGGCCAGCGCTTTCGCACCTGCGGTGGCGTTGTGCAGGGCATCGAACGCATGATCCCTCTGTGCTGGAACAAGAAAGTGCAGGTGGTAAGGGATGAGTAAGGTGCGCTTTGAGTTGGATCGCGCCGGGGTGCGCGCCCTGATGCGCAGCCCCGAGATGCAGGCCGTGCTGAAAGCGCGGGCCGACACCGTGAAAGACCGCTGTGGCGACGGGTACGAGGCCTATGTGGCCGCCACCCGCGCCGTGGCCGTGGTGGAGACCGCCACCCGGCAGGCCGTTGACGATAACTCGGCCAACAACACCCTGCTCAAAGCCGCCTCGACCGCACACGGCATTGAGGGCGTGCATCTCCACAAGCGCCTGAAAGACTGCCGTGCCATCCGCTACAGGAGAAAAAGATGATCGAAGAAACCATCCGCAGCTTTCTGGCCGAGCGGCTGGACGTGCCAGTCCGGCTGAGCGTGCCAACCCCGGCCCCCGCCCGCTTTGTGGTGGTGGAAAAGACCGGCTCCGGCTATGAGGACGGCATCCATAGCGCCACCATCGCGGTGCAGTCCTACGGGCCCGCCGCCACCAGCCACGACGGCACCCTGGATGCGGCCAAGCTCAACGAGCTTGTCAAGGCCGCCATGCAGGACGCCGACAACCTGCCGCAGCTTGTGCGCTGCGACCTTTATTCCGACTACAATTTCCCCGACACCACCCGCAAACGGCCCCGGTATCAGGCCGTTTTCGGCGTAGTGCATTACTGAGAACGAAAGGAGCCTTTTTTATGGCAGATGCAAAGAACGTGACCGCCGCCAAGCCCAAAGTGGGCGGTGCCATCTGGCGTGCCCCGCTGGGCACCCCGCTGCCCACCGACGCCAAGACCGAACTGGACAAGGCTTTTAAGTGCCTGGGCTACGCCTCCGAGGACGGCGTGACCAACAGCAACTCGCCCTCCGGCGAGAACACCAACGCCTGGGGCGGCGACACCGTGCTGACCCAGCAGACCGAGAAGCCCGACACCTTCCAGTACACCCTGCTGGAGGCCCTGAACGTGGAGGTGCTCAAGTCCGTGTACGGCGACGACAACGTCACCGGCACGCTGGACACCGGCATCACGGTCAAGGCAAACTCCTCCGAGCAGAAGGACTGCAGCTGGGTCATTGAGATGGTGATGAAGAACAAGGCGGTCAAGCGCATCGTCATCCCGGATGCCGCCGTCACCGCCGTGGGCGATATCACCTACGCCAAGAGCGCCGTGGGTTACAACACCACCCTGACCGCCGTGCCGGATGCCCAGGGCAACACCCATTACGAGTACATTCTGGGCGGCACTGCTGCCGCCCAGGCCGCTGCCAAGACCAAGGAGGTGCAGGCATGATTACTGCAAAAACGAACGACGGCTTTGAGATCGAGCTGAGCGAGGACGTTCTGGACGACGCCGAACTGCTGGACGCCCTGGGCGGCATGCAGGACGGCAACGTCTTTGACATGAGCCACCTGACCCTGCGCCTGCTGGGCAAGGAGGGCCGGAAGAAGCTGTATGACCACCTGCGCACCCCGGACGGCCGCGTGCCGGTGGCCAAGGTGGCGGACGCCCTGGGCGAGCTGATGAACAGCTTCACGGCCGGAAAAAACTCTGCATCCTCGCCGAACTGATCGCATCGGACGAGGACGCGCTCATCTGCGATTTTGCCCAGTATTACCATGTACTGGACTGGCGCGCCCTGCCGCTGCGTCTGGCCGCTACCCTGGCCGCAGGCCTGCCGGAAACAAGCCGCAGCCTGCGCAAGGCGGCAGGCCGCACGGTGGACTTTGAGACGGAACTGCTGGCCTATGCCGCCGACCGCCTGACCCAGGTGCTCTGGTGGCTGCACAGCGACACGTCCAAGCCGCCCTCCGTGCTGGCCGACCTGCGCGGCGAGGCGGACACCAGCAACGTGCAGTGCTACGCCAGCGCAGAAGAATTTGACGCCGCCCTTGCGGCGCTGAAAGGAGGTTGACACCATGGCGGACGGAATCGAACTGGGCAAGGCGTATGTCCAGATCGTGCCCTCGGCGCAGGGCATCACCGGCAGCATTTCCAGCGTCCTGAACGGAGAAGCCGCCAGCGCAGGCGACAGCGCGGGTCAGAAGGCCGGCGAGAACCTCGCCGGATCCATGAAGAAAGCCCTTGCCGCCTCCGGGGTGGACAAGACCGTTTCCGGCGCGCTGGATGCGTCCGGCGTCCTGAAGAAAAACGCCAGCGGGGTCCAGCAGGTACAGGAATCCCTGTCCGGCGCGATTGCAAAGGCCACCATGCTGACCTCTGTCATCCAGACCGCCGCCGCAAAGGTCAAGGACCTTGCCAGCAGCTTCATCCGGTCCGGCGTGCAGTACAACGCCCAGATCGAGACCTACCGCACCGCCCTGACCAACATGCTGGGCGATACGGAAAAGGCCAGCGCCATGCTGGACAGCATCAAGCAGGACGCCGCCCGCACCCCGTTCAGCACGGACGCGCTGGTGGAAGCCAACCAGTACCTGCTGAGTGCCGGAGAGAACGCCGAGTACAGTCAGAAAACCATCCTCGCCCTGGGCGATGCCATCAAGGCCACCGGCGGCGGCGACGCCGAACTGAGCCGCATGGCGCAGAACCTGCAGCAGGTGGCCAATGTCGGCAAGGCCAGCGCGGTGGACATCAAGCAGTTTGCGTTTGCGGGCATCAACATCTATCAGGTGCTGGCCGACTACACCGGCAAGTCGGTGCAGGAAGTCCAGAACATGACCGTCACCTATGACGTGCTGACGCAGGCGCTGCAGGCTGCAGCCGAAGAGGGCGGGCGCTACTACGGCAGCATGGAGACCCAGAGCGAGACCCTCTCCGGCCGCATCACCACCCTGCAGGACAACGCCAAGCAGTTGGCCGGTGAGCTTTCCACCGGGCTTTCCAGCGCTTACGGCACCGTGGTGGAAAAGGCCAACGAGTGGGTCACCTCCATCCTGAGCGATGATGAAAAGCTGCAGCAGCTCAACACTACCGTGACCGTTGTCACGGCGGCCATCGCTGCAGGCACCAGCGGATTTATCGCCTACCGCACGGCCATGGCCATCTCCGGCGTCATCAGCGCAGTGCGCAATGCCACTGAAGGCATGACCATTGCGCAGGCGGCCCTGAACGCGGTCATGTCAGCCAATCCCGTCGCCATCGTGGTGACGGCTCTGGCTGCCCTTGCGGGCGGTCTGGCAACGGCCTATGCCGCAAACGAGAACTTCCGGGAGGGCTGGAACAGCGCGTGGAGTTCCATCAAGGACTGGTTTTCCTCGGTGGCAGACTATATCCTCGACAAGCTGAACGTGATCATGGCCGTAGCCAACGGCGTCGGAAATGCGATCGCCGCACTTGGCCGCCTGGAAAGCCCTGTGGACGCCTACAACGCTGCCTATCATCAGACCCGGCAGAACTACGCGGACAACAAGACCCAGCAGCGGCAGAAGGACGGCGGCCATGCACGGCGCACCTCCAACGGCGGCATGTGGTCGGATAAGCTCCCGAACACGGCCAGCAACGCGGTCATCAGTAGCATTGCGCCTTCTACCGGCGGCACCACAAACAAGAAGAAAGCCACCTCCACAAAGTCCGCCACCGAGACCCTGCTGTGGTCCCTGCAGGACGTCGGCACCAGCGTTTCTCAGAATGCTCTGGGCAAGGTCACGACCCAGACCACCGAACTCACCGAGCACCTGAAAAAGGGCTCTGAAGAGTACGACCGCCTGACCAAGACCGTGACCGAATCCGGTAAGGAAATGGTCAACGGTGTGGCCAAGAACTACAAGACCGTCACCAAGTATGTGACCGAAAACGGCAAGACCACCGCCCAGACCCAGAAGGTCTACGAGGAAATTGCCGCCACTGTAGCCAAGACCGTTACGTCTACAACGGATTCCGTGGTCAATGGCATTGCCACCAGCACCAAGACCATCACCGAGACCCTGACCGACAAAACCACGACCCAGAAACAGGTCATCACCGAGACCTACAACGACATCGTGGACGGGGCGCTGGTCACGGTGGAGCGGGTCAAGACCATTGCCGCCGACGGTGTCCCGCAGATCACCGAGGAGACCAAGAAGGCCGCTGCCAATAGCTTTGACGGCCTTGTCAAAGGCTGGCAGGACGAGGCCGACAAGGGCGTGGTGGGCACCTTTAACACGCTGGTGAACGCGGTCAAGAAACAGGACTGGCAGAGCGTGGGCGAATGGGTGCTGTCCACCCTGTACAACGGCCTTGCCCCGCAGGCCAAGCAGCTCATTGACGACTTCGGCAAGAACCTGATCCAGCAGGTCAACAACTTGCTGGGCAAAGGCGTCAGTGCCGTCTCCAACGGCCTGTGGGATATGGGCGGCGACCTCGCCAAGGGCCTGACCAGCGGCTTTGCGGACGTGCTCACGCAGGCGCAGGGCCTTGGCACCACCCTCACCGGCATCTTTCAGGGGCTGAAAGGCCCGCTCACTGCGGCTGCCGCTGCCATCAGCACCGGCCTGAAGGGCGGACTGATCTCCAGCTTCCCGGAGATTTTGGCCTCCATGGGCACCCTGATCGGCTCCATCGGCAGCGCCTTTGTGGGGATGCTGGAAGCCGTCGCGGCGGCACTGTTCCCAACCGGATTCGGTGCTCCGCAGGCGCTGCTCATGATCGCGGCCGGTGTAGCCCTGACCGCTGCTATTGCGGCCATCGTGGCCAGCGTCGGCGGCGCGTTCAAGCGCAAGACCACCCCCGGCATCTCCGGTAGCACTTCCGGCAGTACGACCTCCACGGCCTCCGGTTCTTTGTGGGACTACGAGAAGCGTGCCCCGCTGCCGCAGCGCACCCAGCGCCCCAACATCGAGGTCAACCAGTACATTTATTCCAAGGCGCAGACGGCTGCCGACCTGATGCGCGAGGCACAGTACGAACAGGAAAGGGCGGTGCTGCAGGGTGTTTGACGCGATTTTCAAGGCCAGCAACGGCCTGACCTTTTCCTTTGGCTACAAGGCGGGCGTGCTGTGGAGCATCACCCCGCTGGGTGACCTGCCCGTGGATCTGGAGACCAGCCAGGGTTACCAGCAGGTGGGTGCCACCGTGGAGAGCCGGAGCATTTCCGGCGTGACCCGCACGGTCACCGGGCGCATCCTGCGCAATCAGGACTACTGCAAGCGCCAGCTGCGGGATGTGTTTGCCCCCTACGTCACCGGCCGGCTGACCGTGGCCGGGGCCTACTGGTGCGACGCTGAGGTGCAGCGCACCCCGGACATCAGCGTGTCCGGCCTGTGGCCCACCTTCTCGTTTCAGCTCTACTGCCCGGACCCCTACTGGCACAGCGTGAAGGAGCTCACCGTCTCGACCTTGAGCGTAACACCCACCTTCCGCCTGCCGGTGTGTTACGATGTGCACAGCTACGGCGTGCGGGAGCAGGCCAACTATTTGCGCATCGCCAACACCGGGCTGGCCACCCAGGACTGGGCCCTGACGCTGGAAGCCCGCGGCCCGGTGGTCAACCCCGGCGTCAAGGACCCGGAGACCGGCGAATTCCTGCGCTTTGTCACCACCCTGCAGGACGGCGACAAGCTCCGGCTGTACCGCGAGAGCGGCCAGCTGAAACTGGAACAGATCATCGACGGCACCGGCTACAACATCATGTCCACGCTGGACGGGAGCAGCACCCTGTGGACTTTGCGCCACGGGACGCAGGCATGGCAGCGCACAGCGGATTCCGGCACGGAATGGCTGTTCCTGACCCTGACCTGCAGCACAGCGTTCTCCACCGTGGTCCTGGAGGTGGGCGGCAATGGCTGAGCGGACAAGTGCCCTGACGGCAGGCGGCCACAAGAGCATCTGCGTCTACGACGGCCAGCTGAACCTGCTGGGCCGGCTGGCAAGCTGGGTGTCGCTGGTCTGGCCGGAGCGCTACAACGTGTACAGCGGGGTGCAGGGTGCGCAGCTGGAACTGCACGCCTCCACCGACCTGCAGGCCCTGTGCCGCCCGGACCGGTACCTCTGGCTCACCGGCTCCGACCGCATCATGCGCATCTGCTCGGCGCAGACCGACCGCTCCGAACACAAGCTCGTGATCTCGGCCAGGGACGCCGCCTGCATCCTGGACGAGCGGATCAGCACCCGGACCCTGAGCGGCTTTGCGGTGGAAAGCACCCTGCGCAGCCTTGTGTCCGGTGCGGCTGCATGGCCGGGGCTGGAGCTGGGCGTGCTTGCAGATCTTGCCGACACCTACACCGGCGAGGTCAAGCCCGGCAGCCTGCTCAACATCGCCGAGCAGGTGTGCCAGGAGCTGGACATCGGGTTCCGGGTGCGGTTCGACCAGCAGGCCAAGAAGTTGCTGTTTGAGCTGTACCGGCCCAAGCTGGACCCCAACGCCCGGTATGCGCCCCAGTACGGCAACCTGACCGGCCTGACCTACACTGAGAGCATCACCGACTACAAGAACATCGTGACCGTGGCGGGCGCGGACGGCACCGTTACCGTGGGTGCCACCGGCAACACCGGCTCTGCCCGGCGGGAACTGTATCTGGACGCCACCTCTAAAAAGAAGGAGGACAACCAGAGCCAGGAGGATTATCTGGCCGCGCTGCGGGCGCTGGGTGAGCAGGAACTGGTCAAGCACACCCGCATTGAGAACTTCCGCTTTACCCCGACCGGAACGGTCACGGTAGGCAAGGTGGTGGCCGCCAGCCTGCCCGGCACCGACATCCAGGCAGCGGCCCGCATTACCAGCGTGACCCTGAGTTCCCAGAAGGGCGAAAACACGGTCACTACCGAGATCGGCACACCCATTCTCAGGAGGAAACCATGAGCATCATCACTTACCCGCTGAACGGCGTCACCTACGACGCGGAGGACGTGAGCACCTATCTGTGCACCCGCACCTCCGGCGTCTACGCCAAAGATTCCAACTACGCGGTCAGCGTCACCGGCCCGCGGCAGATCACCGTAGCTCCCGGCCTTGCGTGGATCAACTACGACGACTTCAAGGGCGTCTCGGCCTGCAGCCGGGAGGCGGTCAACCTGACCGTCCCGGACGCCGACAGCACCCTGCCCCGCATCGACCGGGTGGTGCTGCAGTTCGACACGGCGGCCAACCTGACCGCCGTCAAGCTCAAGCCTGGCACGCCTGCCGCCGCCCCGGAGCCGCCCGCCATCCTGCAGAACCACAACCAGTACGAGCTGGGCCTGTGCACGGTGAGCGTGCCTGCAGGCTCCTCGGTGATCACCGCCGCCGACATCACCGACACCCGCGCGGACGAGGACGTGTGCGGCGTCATGCGGGACGGGGTCAAGGGCATCCCCACGGCCCAGCTGCAGGCGCAGGCGCTGGCCATGCTGACCCAGCTGTCCACTGAGCTGCACACCAAACTCGACGCCCTGGACGCCGCCATCGCGGCGGTGGAGAGCGGGAGCTTTTACACCAAGAGCGAGGCGGACAAAAAGTTCGGCACGCCGTACACCCTGCCGCCCGCTACGGCGGACCAGCTGGGCGGCGTGAAGGTGGGCGACTACCTGGACATCGCTGCGGACGGCACCCTCAGCGGCAAGACGCTGTATGACACCATCGCGGCCAGTGTGGCGGTCAAGTCGGAGGCGCGACTGGTGTGGAACACCCATGTGACGTCTCCTA
>OGIU01000120.1_pt1 | contig 55314 bp, 46 predicted proteins | sample 1571791 | NCBI WGS metagenome assembly OGIU01 (sample SAMEA2582104, study PRJEB24529) | metagenome | biome: Human gut stool | place: China | collected 2011
TGGTGAACGAGGCATTGGGCTTCGACGCCACCGGCACCGACTTCGAGTGCATGGACGCGCTGGCCCGTGAGACCGGTACCACTGCCCCGGCCGCCCTGCGTGGCCTCGAAACCGCCGACGTGCGTTTCAAGGACGTCGTGGCCATCGACGGCATGGAGGACTACGTAGAAAAGGCCGCCCAGTCACTGTAATAGTCCACGTGACGTTTGTATAACGGTCATTTTTTTGAAACCGATACGTGCTTTACCGGCGCGTATCGGTTTTTTGATGCCGCAAGCCAAGCGTCCGAGTATGCACGGGCATTGTCAGGCATGTGTCAGGCATTGTTTTCTTGTGAGCTTCCGTTAATTAGTACCGAACTACCTGCAACGAATATTCAGTTCGGTCAATTGTCGAGTCATTGCAGGTATAAAGGGTCGAATTAGATCCGCCAGAACGTCCAATTCTCGTATCTCTTACATATTGCAGGTATTTCGGTACCAATTACGGAGCATTTTTGCGGGTAGAAAGGGCTCATTTAGCCAATTGCAGGTATAAGGGTGCGAGTTACGGCGCAAAATCGCCCATAACTCACACCCTTATACCTGCAACCTCAATAACGTAAAAAAAATACGCTTACAAAAGCACGGGCAATCCTTATCCCGGAGGTAAAGATAGAGAAACGGCTATATGTCCATATTGTGGAGCGGAAGGTCCGTCCGGGTTTATAAGTGGTTTTATTTATTCATATAAACTTGTTGAAGAAAGAAACATTATTTACTGATTTCAGAAAAATAGCCTCAGGCCAAAACGGTCTGAGGCTATTAATTTTTTACAAATGATTTCATTGCAGTCTCGGGGCTGCGGACATTTTCTTGGAGATAATCACGCAGCCATTCCTTGGCTTTGACGGTATTGTACCGGGCTCATCCAACCAAGCGACTGTTTGATGCGCTCGTGGTTTGCTTATGTGTGATAAAGAAGCAATAGAAGTGCAAAAAATTTTGCCGTTCCTATCCGACACTTGGCCATTGTGTCGGATAGGTCGGGCGGTTATTCGGGCAAGTCAATCTTGCCGACAAAGCTGTAATAAATCTCAATGTCCTGCCTGCGGGTGCCGTTCTCATCATAGCTGCACTCATGCACCACAATTTTCTCGATCATTTCCCGCAAGAGAGTGGGGGTCAGTTCTTCAAAGGCAAGGTGCTTGCGGACAATGCCCATAAATTTCTCGGCGTTGACGGTAGCTGCCTGTGACTTGTCCAGTTCGGCTTGCAGGGCTGAATATTTGACTCGTTGGGGTCCGGGGTTATTGCGTTTGGGGGCCATTATGAGTTTTGGTGGTTATTGCGTTTCGAGGCCGGGGTTATTGCGTTTGGGAGCCGTGGTTGGTTAGGCTCCTTTCACCATGCGAGGGACGTGTGGTGAAAGGAGTTACCAGCAATGGTACGAAAAATACAGGCGAAACTGGTGCTGCGTTTGCGTGCCCAGGGTTTGTCGGGGCGTGCGATCGCGAGGTCGCAAGGCATGTCGCGCCGGAGCGTTTCCGATGTGCTCGATGCGGCGAGGGCCGTCGGCGTCGGCTGGGATGATGTCGCCGGCAAGACCGACGGCGAGGTGTACGCCCTGTTGTTTCCCGGTCGGGGTGAGCGCGAAAGCGTGTACGAGCAGCCCGACTGGGCCAGGGTTCATCGCGAGCTGGCGCGCGTGGGCGTGACGTTGAGGATCCTGCACGGCGAATACGCGGACGGATGCCGACGGACCGGGAAACCCCATATGGGTTACGACCGGTTCTGCAAGCTGTACGCCGCATACGTGCAGAAGTTGGGCGTGACGAGCAGGGTGGAGCACAAGGCCGGCCGCACCGTCGAGGTCGACTGGGCCGGCAAGACCTTGCGGATCGTGGATCCGGTCACCGGGGATTCGTCAACGGCGTATCTGTTCGTGGCCGTGCTGCCGTTCAGCCGGTACGCGTTCGTGGAACCCACGCTCGACATGGCGCAGAACTCGTGGCTGCGGGCCCATGTGGCGATGTACGAGTGGTTCGGCGGTTCCACGCCCCGCCTGGTGTGCGACAATCTGAAGACCGGCGTCATCGCGCATCCGCGCGAGGGCGAGGTCGTGTTGAACGACGCGTACCGGGGTTTGGCCGAGCACTACTCGGCCGCCGTGCTGCCCGGACGGGTCAGGAAGCCGAAGGACAAGCCCTCGGCGGAGAACACCGTATGGCACGCCACGATGGCGTTGGCCGGCGCGATGCGCGACCACCAGTTCGGCTCGTTGGACGAGCTGCGGACCGCGATACGCGCGTGGCTCGTGGAATACAATTCCCGCCCGTTCCAGAAGCGTGACGGATCACGTCTGTCGGTGTTCGAAGGCGAGGAGAAGCCGCTGCTGATCGCGTTGCCTCCGGTGGCATACGAGGTGATGGACTGGGTGTACGGCAGGAGGGTTCAGGCCAACAGCCACGTCGCCTATGCGCGCAACTGGTATTCCGTCCCGTACGCGTACGTCGGCTCCACCGTGGACCTGAGGATCGGGGCGAACACGCTCGAGATCTGGCACAAAAACACCAGGCTCTGCACGCACCGGCTCCTGCCGGCGTCGGCCTCCAACAAGTATTCGACGAACGGGGCCGACCTTCCCGGCAAAACCATGTGGAAGCCGTGGGATAGGAAACGATGCGAGCAGTGGGCGAACAGGATCGGACCCGACTGCGCCACCGTCATAGGCAAACTGTTCGCCATGGAACGTCTCGACGAACAGGCGGTGGACCCCGCGTTGGCGGTGCTGCGCCTGTCGAAACGGTATTCCGCGCAACGGTTGGAGAACGCGTGCTCGCTGGCGTTGCAGTCGGTCGCCTCGCCCCGCTACGCGCATATCGGGCCGATCCTCGAATCCGGCCAGGATATCGCGGGCGAGATCCCCGACGACGCCGGCGATCACGGCGCCGACGGCGGGGATGACGGTGCCGGTTGGGTGCGCGGCGGCGACTACTACGCGAACATGGGCAGGTGAGACGCAATGATCATCGACACCGAGACCAAACGCAAGCTGCGCGAGATGAACGCCACGGACCTGCTCGACGCGTTCGAACGCCTCGACGAACAAACCACCATGCCATTGAGCCACGCTGAGGTGATCAGGCTCGCCGTCGACAGCGCGCACTCCGGTCACATGGACGCCAGGATCCAACGCCTGGTCAAACGCGCGGGACTGCGCTATCCCCAGGCGGACCTGCGGACCATCGACCTGATGGAGGAGCGCGGGCTCGACCGGAGCGTGATCGCAGGCCTCGACGCCGGAAACTACCTCGGCCAGCGGCTGAACGTCGTGTTCCAGGGAGCCACCGGATCGGGCAAATCGCATCTATTGTGCGCGTTGGCGAAATCCGCGTGCAGAGGACGGTACCGCGCCATATACGTGCGCATGCCCGACCTCGCCGAACAGGTGACGGCCGCGGCCGGCAAACCGGGAGGCGTGCCCAAGCTCGTGCGCAAATACTCCACCTACAACCTGCTCGCCATCGACGAATGGCTCGTCGACAAGCCCGACGAACCATTCAAACGATTCCTGCTCGAGCTCATGGAACTCCGGTACGACACGGCCAGCACCGCGTTCGCCACCCAACTGGCGACCAAGGAATGGCACCGCCAGCTTGGAGGCGACACCATCGCCGACGCGATCCTCGACCGCATCGCGCACAACACGATCTGGATCAATACCGGCGAATACAACATGAGACAACGCCACGGACAAACCATGCTCGACAACTAACCCAAAAGGCCGGTGGCCCCCAACCAGTCCGCCACCGGCCTCCCCGCACCATAACCCCGGCCTCCAAACACAATAACCAGTGGCCTCAAAAGCTACGAATATTCAGTTCCCATGTTCTCTCCCACTCCCCAAATTTGCTTTTTTGCTTCCATTAAATCTTCCTTACTATATTCCATTGTTACCCTCCATAACTTCTGATTGTTGCCGTCTTGACGATTATGTATCTTTACATTACCTTCTGAAACATATGGCGCACCTTGTCCAGGCGGCTGTTTGGACGGCGGGGCTGGATGACCGGCTGACCGACAGCGGCCTGATATCCTTTCAGCTCTGTAAGGCATACGCTCCGCCCGTTGGTGTAAAAGGCCAGATCAGTACGGTATGCCTGTATACAGCGGGCGGGAATCTCGCCAGTAAAGACAACTTCATCCTTTTTTACCTGGGCCGTTTCGATGGTGGCACAGTATTTCGGTGCATCATGATAAGCCCTGGAAAGGTATTCCTGGGGCGCATAGAGGATGAAGGAGAGATAAGGTTCCAGCAGCTGCGTCCCCGATTCCTTCAATGCCTGTTCCAATACAATCGGGGCCAATGAGCGGAAGTCCGCCGGCGTGCTGACCGGACTGTAATAAAGCCCGTATTCAAAGCAAATCTTACAGTCCGTTACGTTCCAGCCGAACAAGCCCTGCTCCAGCCCGTAACGGATACCATCCCTGACAGCGTTTTGAAAACTCTGGTTCAAGTATCCCAGCGAAACCCGGCTCTCGTATTGTACACCGGAGCCAAGCGAGAGTGGTGTAACAGACAGTCCTATGGATGCCCAAAACGGGTTGGGCGGCACCTCGATATGGATGGTGTGGCTGGCTGCTTTGAGCGGCCGCTCCATATAAATGACGGAGGGTTCCTTTACCACTGTTTCAAGCTTGTATTTTTCCGACAGCAAAGCGGAAACAACCTCCAACTGCACCCGGCCCAAAAAAGAAAGAATGATCTCATGGGTGATGGAATCCACTTCGCAACGCAAAAGCGGGTCAGTATCCGCAAGTTGCGTAAGAGCGTCCAGCAGCCGTTCTCTTTGCGCTGCCGTTTTCGGCGCAATCGTCGTCCGCAGCATGGGGAGGGGGTCCTCGCGCCACCTTTTACGAGGGAGCCGGGTTTGGTCCCCTAATACATCGTTTAACCTCACGCTGTCGCTGGGAAGGATAACAATTTCACCCTGATAAGCGGTGTCTGTCCGAACAATTTCCCCTTTGGATGGAATACGCATCTCTGTGATTTTCAGCTTTTCTCTCCCGGCCAGGGCCACCGTATCCCGCAGGCGCAGCGTTCCGCTGTATAACCGTAGATAGACACGCCGCTGGCCGCAATCGGTGTACTCAACCTTGAAAACGCTGCCGCATAGGGCGGCGCCCCCCTGTTCCCCAATCGGTTGGAACAGCCCTGTCACCGCATCCATCAACGGTTGAATGCCAAGGCCATTTTTGGCGCTGCCATGATAGACTGGGAACAGGGAGGCGTCTTGAACCCGCTGCTGTTCCTCCCGCGCAAGTTTTTCCCGGCTGATTGGTTCTCCTGCGATATACTTTTCCAATAATTCATCGTTATTTTCGATGACCGCATCCCATGCTTCTATGTCGGTATTTTCCTCCAGGACTATTTCCGGGGACAGCGACACCGTCTGCTTGATGATAATATCGGCGGAGAGCTTATCCCGAACAGACTGAACCACGCTCTGCAAATCAACGCCAGCCTGGTCGATCTTGTTGATAAAGATAACGGTGGGAATGTTCATTTTCCGCAGGGCATGGAACAGAATACGGGTCTGGGCCTGCACGCCATCTTTAGCGGAGATCACCAAGATGGCCCCATCTAAAACAGCCAAAGAGCGGTACACCTCCGCCAAAAAATCCATGTGGCCGGGCGTATCCACAATGTTAACTTTACATCTGTGCCACTGGAAGGAAGTGACTGCCGCTTGAATGGTAATCCCACGCTGCCGCTCCAAAAACATGGTGTCCGTCCTCGTTGTCCCTTTTTCGACGCTCCCCGGTTCTGAAATGGCTCCGCTGGCATATAGCAGGCTCTCCGTCAAGGTCGTCTTTCCAGCGTCTACATGGGCAAGAATTCCAATATTGATTATTTTCATGTGATTGTCCTCCCTTTACAGCCCCAAAGGGCATAAAAATCCCCAGCAGTAAAATACTTTTACCACTGGGGATTATAAGTTGCGGACATACACATATACAGCATACACCTGTTTGTGATTGCTGTTTTTGGGGATATGTCAAAATTGATAAGGCAAAAGTATTCTTAAATTGGGTACAAAAAACTAAGCCCCTACAAAAGGAGCTATCATAATCCTTTGTTCCCACTATTTGATTATAGTTTTATTTAAGAATACCTTGCCGCATATTTTTTACTCCTTTTCTGGATTAAATCATTGTATCACATCAGTTTTAGGAAAGCAAGTACCTAAAAGAAATTTTTCTTCCCCTTATATGTAACAATCATACCGGCTTCCTAGCGTTCAGAATGTTTTCTGCTGTCTGCTGTGGTGTTTGGTTGGAATTGTCCAACCAAAAGCCGATCCGTGGTGTTGTCTGCATTTTACTAAATACAAATTCAATGTATACAGAAAGATATAAGGAGTGGGAGGGATTCCGCCGTAGTTGGCATTGTAGGAAAATCCAAAAGTTTAGATTTTCCCACAATGCTTATCTTTTGGTCTTTGGTTCGGAATAGTGTAGTGCTGGCGGTCTATCTCTTGTTTTCGGTTGCTTGCTTCCTTACCGTACATGAGCATTGTACCAGCGTATGTACTCATCGACCAAGGCGAGCACCTCGTTGCGGGTGTGTTCCTCCCACTTCTCGGGGTAGACCGCCTCGGTCTTCATCCTGCCGAAGAATCCCTCCGCGGCCGCGTTGTCCGGCGAACAGCCCTTCGCGCTCATGGAGCGCGTCAGCCCGAAGCGTTCCATGAGCGCGAGCCATCCGGGCCACCGGTAATGGCATCCACGGTCGGAATGCACCAGGGGACGCGCGTTCCCCGGCAGCGTCGAGGCCGCTTTCTCCAGCATCCGGTTGGCCAGCTCCGCGTTGGGGCTGAAGCCGGCGGTGTATGCGACGATCTTGCCATCGAAGCAGTCGATCATCGGCGAAAGGTACACCTTCCCGTCCCTGGCCTTGATCTCGCTGATGTCCGTCAGCCACTTCTCGTTCGGACGCTCGGCCGTGAAGTCCCGGTCGACGAGATTGGCGGGAGCCGGCGTCGTCTCGCCCTCGTAGGAACTATACCTGCGTCGCTTGGGCACATGCGCCACGAGCCCTTCCTCCGCCATGATCCTGCGGACCACCTTCTCCGATACGCCGGTCTTGAGCACCGCCTTGATCCTGCGGTACCCGTACCTGCCCTTGGAATCGGCGAACGCCCCGGCCACCTCCGCCCTGAGTCCGGCGTACTTGTCAACGCCGAGCCGGGCGTGGTGGTAGTGGTAGCTGCTGGGCGCGATGGCGAGCAAGCATGTCATCGAGCTGAGCGAATACGCCGGCCTCAACCGGTCGATCAACAGGGTCTTCTCCCTGTTCGACAGGCGCCGCAGGTCGGCGCCGGGGTCTTTTTTTACGACCTCCACCACCTCCCTCATCAACGCGTTCTCCAGCTCCAGTTCCTCGACCCTGCGGCGCAAAGCCTCCGCGTCATCATCATCGGCTGCGGACGGCCGGCGACGGGAGTCAGCGGGCTTATTGCCCTGCGCGGCGTTCCTGTTTTTGGGCTGCAACGCGGCCATGCCGCCCTTGCGGTACGCCCTGACCCAGCCATGCACCGCGCCTACGCTCACGCCGAGCTGTTTGGCGGCCTGCTTCTGCTGCATGCCGCCCAGCACCAGCTCGACTGCCCTTCGCCTGGTCTCCAGTGGGATGATGGGTTTGGCCATATGGCCAGCATACCGGGAATCCATCGCCAGCCAACGCTCCAGGCACTGCCTGGTCGGATAACCCAGATGCTCCACCACCTGGGCCGTCGTCATCGGCGTGGTGAAATACAACTCCACCGCACGCTCTCGTTCCTCAAGACTGAACATACGAAAATCTTTCCGTTCGGTCTCCAAGAAAATGTCCGCAGCCCCCTCCTCCAAATTTAAGTTTTAGATTTTCTGCAATATACCGTACCGATTGTCTTTACCACTTGTTTTCAAAACCTTCGTTACGGCACCTCATCATTCCTGTCGGTCTCTTTTCATTCGCGGTCGGACAAATGCGCGACTAGAGTTCTTTGGCTCGGTAGATGCGGATGGCTATAAGCATGGAGCCAAAATATGCGAGCAGACACAACACGGCGAGAACAAGCGCCGTATGCCACCAGATCGTCAGGAAATCGGTAATATTCAGCAAAAGCCATTGCCAGTCAACAGGCAATCGGGCCAGCAGCGCAATGACGGCATACAAGCCAACCAGGACCGCGCCAGAGGCCACCATCATCTTGCGGAAGGTGAACCGGTATGCACAGGCCAGCAGCACCGACCCAAGAATGATAGCCAAAGCGAAGATGAAAGCACCTGCTGCCCAGGTACCGATCCACCCCATATCTGCTATATCGCCAAAGACAATGAAGACGCCGCCGCATATCACCACGTCCAAAGCCCAGAGCAGGCCAGCCACCAATAGAAAAAGGTACCGACCTACAACTTGTGCAGTGCGTGAAACAGGAATCAGCCCTCGCATGGCACTGTGCCCTGTAGATTCCTCGGATGACGCAGGCCCCAATGCACTCATACATGCCATCGCCGATGCCAAACCTCCGAGTCCGCCCATCAGACCACCGGCAACGTGTTCATCGACGTGGGTCGATATCATCACCAGCGATACCACGATAGACAGCACCGGGCAAACCAGCAGAAATACCATATTCGCCACGCTAAACAGACCCGTCCCGACACAATCGAATCGACATTGCTTTACTACGGATTTCCAGCTCATCGTCACCATTCCCTTGAAGCAAATATGCGAGAGGCAATTACATACGAGATCCCATATGCCACAACCGTCGTTGTCAATACCGCAATAACCAGCCACAATCGTTGCGCGATGATGGCATTCGCGGCATGGGCCAATCCTCTGGTCACCGAAGCAGGCAAAATAGATAGCAGTATGGATACAGCCAATGCAACGACATAAATCACCATCATCGTGACTTGAAGACCGCCTAGTTTGGTCCACAGATAACCCGTGGGCACGATAAGCGCGACCATCAGCGCGGTGCAGAAACCTCCCAACGGCGCCGCCCACAGATTGCCCGCGAATGACCAATCCGGATTGACCAGCACTTGCAACCCGTCAATCAGAACAATCATCGCTATCGACAATACGGAAATCACCAATCCAACCACATATCGCGCGGCCACCTGACTCTTCCTCGAAGCCGGAATAATGCCACGAAGTCGATATCCGTTCTGTAAGTCAGCAACCGCCATGGTTAGCACCCACATGGCGCAGGTGAATACCGTCATGATGACACCCATGCGATAGCCGAAGCCATCACCATAAGCTTCACCTTGAAAGATGACGGAGAACAACGGTGCCAACAACAACGAGAACACAGTCCGTACGTCGACGCACAGGTAGGCCATATCGACGCGCAATGCAGTGGTCAATGCATGTTGCCGAGACCGCGACACCCTCAGTATTGCCTCCATGGCCGCTCACCTCCCGCTCAAGTCACGATTGGAATCATGGGCATTGGTCAGTCGAATGATGTCATCAATGGAAGCCGATTCAACGATAAGCCCCGAAACCACCGACGCAACAGCATCAAGCCTGTCTGACCGGACCAGCGCATCGAATCCGGTGGCATACGTATGTGAGCCCAGCACTACGTCCGCAGGCAGTTGTGCCAGTTCGTCTGGACCGCCCTTAATCAGGCGGAACGATTCCTCAAACTCGTCTTTCGGACCGGTGTAGTAGAGACGGCCATCGGTGATGTAGGTAATGAAGTCAGCAGCACGTTCGAGGTCGGCAGTGATATGGGTGCTGAACAGTACCGAATGTTCGCCATCCTCAATGTAGGCATGCAGTATATCCATGAGTTCGTCGCGGGCAAGCACATCGAGTCCGCTGGTCGGCTCGTCGAGAATCAGCAGTTTGGCGTCATGGCTCAATGCGATGGCGAACATCAACTTCATCTGCATGCCGCGGGAAAGATCCTTGATATGTTTCTTGCCGTTCTGTGCGTCACCAAGGCCAAAAGTATTCAGATACTTGCGATAGCATCCACCGTCCCATGATGGATACAGTGGCGCAACGATACGTTCAATGTTCTTGACTTGCCACAGTTCATGCATGTAGTTGGAGTCCAACACCACGCCGAGTTGTTCTTTGACGGGCTCCTCGTTGGCGATGTTGTCGAGGCCGAGCACGTGAATCGAACCGGCGTCGCGGTGGATCATGTTGAGGATGAGTTTGATGAGGGTGGATTTGCCGGCGCCGTTCGGGCCGATCAGTCCCATGATGTAGCCCTTGGGCAGGTCGAAGGTCACGTCGTCCAGCGTGAAGCCGGAATCATAGTGTTTGGTGACGTCGGTGACCTGCAACGCCATCGCGTCGGATTCGGATATGGCGGTCATGTCCATGGTCCTTTCTTGAGGTTATTCCTTGCGGTATTCCTCTTCGAGCATGCGGTCCAATGCGTCCAGCGGAATGCCGGCGGCTTTGGCGCCCCGGCTTGCCTCGGCCAGGCTTTCACGAATCTGGGTTTCGAGCTGACGTTGCATCAGTTCGTTGCCCTTGTCCATCACGAAAGTGCCTTTGCCTTGGATGTTCTGCACCACGCCCTCATCGGCCAGTTCGTTGTACGCCCTGGTGACGGTGAGTACGGAGATGCGCAGCTCCTTGGCGAGTTTCCTCAAGGAAGGCAGGGCCTCGCCCGCCTTCAACTCGCCGCTGAGCACCGCCGAACGGATTTGGTTTTTGATTTGCTCGTAGATGGGTTCACCGGACACGGATGAGATGATCAGTTTCACCTATGCCCCTCTCGATTGTGGTTGACTAGCACCCCAGCTGTTTAGCTGTTATACAACACAGTATAACTGTTCTGCTTAACTGTCAAGGTGTGTTACATAACAGTTAAACGGTGAACAAACACCTCGCCAACATACAGTGTCGAAACATGGGCCGTGCCTACAATGGCCTCGGAAAGGGGTACCTATGCCGAACAACGCCGTTCCGCCGACAGCCCCGCCAGCGGGGGCGTAACTTTTTTATCACAGCACGCGCGGGGCGTCGTGGAAGTCGAAGAGGACACCGTCGGCTAGGTGGCAGATTTCGGGCCAGTCGGAGGCGGAGGAGTCGTCGTGCATGGCCCAGACCTTCATGCCGACTGATTTGGCCGACTTCATGCCGACCAGCAGGTCTTCGAACACTGTGCAGTCGGCCGGTGCAGCACCCAGGCGCTTGGCGGCGAGCAGGTAGACGTCGGGCTGGTCCTTGCCGACGTCGTTCGCGTCATCGACGGAGACGATATCGTTGAACAAATCGAACATGCCGACGTGGCGTAGCGCCGGCTCACGCAGACGCGGGGGCAGCGAGGTGGCGACACCCAGTTTGACACCGGAGTCTTTCAGATCGCGCAGATAGTCAAGCGCGCCGGGTTTGGCTTCGACCGTGGTGGAATAGGCGACGCTGGCCATGTCGTCCCATTCCTGCATGAGCTCTTCGGGCGTGTCTGTAAGGCCGAAGCGTGCGATGGTGTATTCGGCGATCTGGCGGAATTGCATGGCGGAAACTTTGGTCATGTAGTCGGGCGGCACTTCGATTCCGCGCTTGTTCAGGAAGTCGATGTCGACTTGGTCCCAGACTCCCATGGAGTCTAGGAGGGTGCCATCGAGGTCGAATATGGCGGCCTTGGTCATTTGCTAATCTCCATCTTCTTCAACCACCCTCAGTCGCCTGCGGCGCCAGCTCCCGCCAGCGGGAGCGTAAGCCGAGAATCGGATAGGAGTTCTCGGGCGTGGTCCAGGGAGGCTTCGGATTCGCTGCCGGAGAGCATGCGGGCGATTTCGTGGACGCGGGTTTCGCCGTTGACTTCGGCGATGGTGGTGACCACGCCCAAATCGTCGTCATCGGCATCCGGCGGCTCCTTGGTGACCACGAACTGCGCGTCCGCCCACGAGGCGACCTGCGCCAAGTGGGTGACGACGATGACCTGCGCGCTGCGGGCCAGCCGTGCCAGACGTTTGCCCAGTTCGACCGCGGCCTTGCCACCCACGCCGGCGTCAACCTCGTCGAAGATGAAGGTCTGGTCGGCACCGCCGCGCGTGTCGGCGGCCACCAGTTCCAAGGCCAGCATCAGTCGGCTCAGTTCACCGCCCGAAGCGCTTTTGCCCATCGGCAACTGCGGCGACCCCTCGAACGGCGTAAACAGGAACGCGATATCGTCGCGACCATACGGGCCGAGCGGATCATCGGCCTTGTCTCGCGGCGTGACGCGCACTTCCAAGGAGGCGCCCAGCATGGCGAGCGAGCCGAGTTCTTCAGTGACGCGCGCACCCAAGTCGGCAGCGGCAGCCACGCGCGCGGCGCTCAGCACGTCGGCGGCGGCGAGGGCCGCATCGTACAGCGTCTGCCGTTCGGATTCGAGTTCGGCGACCTTTTCCGGCGAGGCATCCAGATCCTCCAGATCGAACGCCGCCTTGTCCCGCCAAGCGAGCACGTCGGCCAAGGTGGGGCCCCACCGACGGGCGAGGTCGCCAAGCTCGTGGATACGGCCGTTGATCTGGTCCAGATCCTCCACGCTGCCTTCGTCGCCCAGCTCCTGGCTCAGGGCGAACACCACGTCGCCCAAATCGGCATTGATGGATTCAAGCCGATCGGCCTGCTCGGAGAACGTGCCGCCGACGCGAATCGCGCGCAACGAGGTCACCGCATGATTGATGAGTTCCACGGCCGAAGCGCCGTCGGCGGCGTCCACATCCACCTGCGAGGCATCCAGCGCGCCCAGTGCCGAACCCACGCCTTGGGCGATGTCGGCCGCGTTTTCGATGCGTTCGCGGCGCGCCTTCAGCTCCTCATCCTCCCCCGGCTGCGGGTCGATTCGGTTGATGCGGTCGATGGATTCGCGCAGGTAGTCGGCCTGTTGGCGGGCAGAGGATTCCTGCGAGCGCAGGCGTTCCAGCCGCTCATCCATGGCGGCCAGCGCATCCCACGCCTTGCGGTAGGCGGCCAGTTCGGCTTCGTCTCCGGCCACCCGGTCCAGAAACTCGCGTTGCCGTGCGGCGGCCGCGATTTTCAGCTGATCGGTCTGGCCATGAATGGTAACCAGTTCGCCGGCGATGGCCCCCAGCACCGAACGCGGTACGGACTTGCCGCCGAGCACGGCCCGCGAACGTCCGGAAGCGCGTACGGTGCGGGAAAGGAACAGTTCGCCGTCTTCGGGGTCGACGCCCGCGTCATGGGCCTTGGCCACGGCCGCGGCAGCACCGGTGAACCCACTGTCGGCATCGCCAGAACCGGCATCGTTGGTGTCGCCGGAATGTTCAGATGCGACGGCATCATCCGAGAGCGCGAAAATCGCCTGGGCCCAAGCCTCGTCCGCCCCGGCCGAGACGCGCGAGGATTCGGCGGCCCCGCCGGAGACCAGTCGGATCGCGGAGAGCAGCATGGATTTGCCGGCACCGGTCTCACCGGTGATGGCGGTCATGCCTGCGGCCGGCGCAATGGTGGCTTCTCGAATCGGCCCCAGATTGCGGATATCGAGTTCTTCGAGCATCAGGATCCTGCCTTGCCGTCACGTTCGCCCGGCTTGTCGGGCTCGGTACCAGCGACGCCAGCGTCACCGGCAACGGCAACGCCAGCCGCATACGCGGCCGCCGGGAACGTGTGCCCGTGATGCAGCGACTGGCTCGAGGCCTCGTTGCGCGCGTGCTCGCGCCAACCGACCACGGGCAGATCGAACTTGGAGACCAGACGGTTGGTGAACGGCACGCCGGAGAGTCGGGCGAGGCGCAAGGTATCGCGCGATTCGCGCACCATGACGCGCGTACCCTGCGGCAGGGCGCGCTGACGGCGTCCATCGCAGCAAATCCAGCCTTCGGACATGGAATCGTCCAGAATATCGATGGTGAAGGTCGAGCCGGAGCCGATGATCAGCGGCCTGGCGAACAGGGCGTGCGCGGCCAACGGAATCAACTGCAGGGCCTTGACGTTCGGCCACATGACCGGACCGCCCGCGGAGAAGGCGTAGGCGGTGGAACCGGTGGGCGTGGAGACGATGACGCCGTCCGCGCCGAACGAGTTCATCTCCACATCGTCCACGCGGATGGACAGTTCGACCATCTTGCCCCGGTCGGCGCGTTCCAGTGTGATGTCGTTCAGCGCCCAATCCTCAATGGGCTTGGTGGCGCCGGGCAGCCAGACGTCCACATGGGCGATCATGCGTTCGTCGATCGAATAGTCGTGGGTGGAGACCCGGCGGATCGCCTCGTCGATCTGGAAGCTTTCGAATTCGGCCAAGAAGCCGACATGCCCCATGTTCACGCCGAGAATCGGCACTTGGGTGCAGTGGACGAGTTCGGCGGCGCGCAGTATCGTGCCGTCGCCGCCCAGGACCACGACGATTTCGGTGTCGTCCGACACGCACGGCGGCTGCACGCCGAAATCGGGGGCCTCGGTGTTGTCGATGATGGCGACTTCGAAACCGGCCACTCGCAGCTGGCTCACCGCCTCGGCCACTACGGTTCCGGTCTGCCTGAGCCTGGTATGCGTCACCACCACCGCGTTGCGCTTGGCCATGGCATCCTCCTGTCGATTCGGTCGCACTGCTCATTATTCTAACCGCAGACACCGTCATCAGTCGTACAGGTGTTCGAAAAATGCTGCTTCGTGGCGCGTCGCCGGCAACGTTCCACAGAGTCGATTATCGTAAGGCTTCGGCATACAATGGCGTACAGCCGCGCAATCACCGTACGCGTGCCGTGCGCAGCGCGATGGCATGCCGTATGACCGTACAGCAGTATCAGTTGAGGAGCTTGAGGACCCATGGCCAATGACTTCGACGAATCCTCCGCCAATGAGGAGGCCTCGAAGGGACTGTCATGGTGGTATTCAGCCGATGTACTGAGCCGAGACAAAAGCGATAAAACCGCCAAGCGCATTCGACGTATCAGCATCACCGACCGTCTGCTCAGGCACCCGGGCCGTCTGTCCATGGTGTATTTCGGCGCACTGATCATCATCGTCACCGGTTTGCTGCTGCTGCCGATCTCCACATCGGACATCATCTTCACCAATTTCCCGATCGCGTTCTTCACCGCCGTCTCGGCCCTGTCCACCTGCGGCATTCCGGTGGTGAACACCGGCGAATACTGGTCGATGTTCGGCCAGGTCGTCGTCCTGTTCTCCATCCAGTTCGGCGGTCTGGGAGTCATGACCTTCGCCTCGATGGTGGCTCTTGGCGTTTCCCGCAGACTCAAGGTCTCCCAGCGTATGCTCACCGCGAACGAGCTGGGCACCACGAAGCTTTCCGAGGTCAAAGGCGTGCTCACCGTGGTGCTGGGCACCTCCATCATCGCCGAGGTGCTGACCTTCGTGCTGCTGCTGCCCGACCTGTTCCGCGTGAACCATGGCAATATGGGGCGTACCTTGTGGCAGGCGCTGTTCTACGCGGTGTCGGCCTATAACAACACCGGTTTCACGCCGGATGCCACTGGTCTGCATGTGAACCGTTGGGGCGTGGGGCTGCCGATTCTCATCAGTGCATTCATCGGAACGCTCGGCTTCCCCGTGGTGCTGAATCTGGTGCAGTGCGCACGCCGGCGGCTCAGCCCGAAACGTTGGACATTGCACACCAAACTCACTTTGGTGACCACCGCTGTGCTGGTGGCCACCTCACTGGCTTGGTTCCTGCTGGTCGAGTGGAGCAATACCGGCCTGTTCCCCGCAGATGACCCCGGCATGAAGATGCGCCGTGCGATGAGCGCCGCCGTCATGCCCCGCTCCGCCGGTTTCGATATTTCCTGGGTGCCCGAAGTCACGAATGAGACCAAGGTGTTCATGAGCATACTCATGTTCATCGGCGCAGGTTCCTCATCCACCGCTGGCGGCATCCGTGTCACCACGTTCGCGGTGATTCTCTTGATTTGCCGCGCCGCATTCACCGGCCATCGCGATGTCACCGTGTTCCGCCGCCGTATCCCCCGCCGTATTCAGATGACCGCCGTGTCCGTGACCACGGCCTGCTTTGCGTTGGTTATGGTCGGTGCGATGATGCTGATGTTCACCACCGGCTGCGCGTTCGTGGACGCCGTGTTCGAAGCCTGCTCGGCCTTCTCGTTGGGTGGTTATTCGGTGGGCGTGGCAAGCGCCGGCAATCCGGCCAGCCTGTTTATTCTGTCCGCCGAGATGATTGTCGGACGACTTGGCCCGTTGACCATCGCCTACTCCATCAGCCGACCGATGGCTCCCGAACCTATTCGTTATCCGCAGGAAAACATTATCGTTGGCTGATCGGCCATTCAATCGGCGCCCAGCAATCTGACATAGAGAGGACCATCATCATGGCAGCAAAACCGAGCGGCAACAAAAGCGTGCTGGTCATCGGACTGGGCCGTTTCGGCGGGTCCGTGGCCGCCACCCTCGACCAGATGGGTCAGGATGTGCTCGCAGTGGACAAGAACCCGGAGCTTGTGGCCCGTTGGTCCGCGCATCTGCCCACCATTCAGGCCGATATGACCGATGTGCTGGCCATCGAGCAGATCGACGCCTCCCAGTTCGACACGGCCGTCGTGGCCATCGGCGACAGCATCGAGGCTTCGGTGATCATCACCGGCAACCTGCTGGACGCCGGCGTTTCCGACCTGTGGGCCAAGTCCGTGTCCCAGGAGCATGCGCGCATTCTGCAGCGCATCGGCGCCCGCCACATCATCAACGCGGAGACCGATGCCGGCAAGCGCGTGGGCCATCTGGTGGCCGGCAATTATCTGGATTACATCGAAATCGACGGGCCGTACACCGTCGTCAAGGTCCACACGCCCCTGTACGCGGTAGGCCGCAGCATCGAGGACGTACAAGTACATGACAAGTACGGCGTGACCGTGGTGGGCCTCAAGGCCCCAGGCAAGGAGTTCCAGTACGGCTCCAAGGAACTGGTCATGCATCGCAACGACGAACTCATCCTCATGGGCAAGCAGGATCAGATCGACCACTTCATCCAAGGCTAACCCCCTAACTGCGCTCGCTATACCCCCTATCTGCTCACATCGTGACCGATATAACCCCCTCAACATGGATGCGCTCATTATTGTGGCAATAAGCCATAAAGCTGTACGTCCATATTAATAAGGGGAGTTTTATCATCATGGGCAAGCATACGCAGAATTGCACGCTGATAGGCAAAGGAGTCTACGGCACCATAGGAGTGGACCAACGTTCCCGTCTTGCCGATGGCGCGCATTTTCACACCATGATTGTGACCAGCACCCTCGAGGCCTCAGTTATAGAAGGGGACAAACTGGTCATCAAAAGTGGCATTGTGCGGTGTGATGGTGATATTCGCGTATCCAGCATCAGCGGCAGCGGCGACATCGAAGTCGGCGGCGACATTATTTGCGATGAAATAACCTTTACCGGCAAACTACGATGCAACGGCGATATCGTTTGTTCCGGAAATCTGTCCGTCAATGGCTCCCTAGGCACCCGTCATATTAGCGGTCAGACAGTCCGCTTGAACGGCGTGTTGAAGGGTCATGACGTCAACAGCAGGGCTCTGGAAGTTCATCCACTCCGCAGTACGATGTTTTCCCGTTTTGATATGGATGGGTATGAGGATGGCAGCACGGTTCGCCATATCACAGCCGTCACGGTTGAAGCCAACCATCTGCAATGCCGGACTTTGACGGCGGACTCCGCCATGCTACGCAACGGCAGTGCGGTGGAAAGCGCCACGTGTGCCACCGCACTAGGCATCGACCGTACCTCCAGCGTGCTGCTGGTGAACGGAGACTGCCAACGCATTCATCTCAAGACAGCGTAAAGCAGGTATTCCTCATTACCGTGGGTGCCGATGATGGGACTATCGGCAGTGGCCACCACGTCAAGTCCGTGCTGTTCAGCACAGGCGACCACGTCGTGTAATGCCCGCTCCCGCAATGCCGGATCTTCAACGATGCCGTTTTTGCCGAGTCCTGCCCGGCCGACCTCGAACTGCGGTTTGACCAGTAACACAATCTGCGCACCGGGAGCCGCGATGCGCGCGATTACCGGGATCACATAGGTCAGGGAAATAAAGGAGACGTCGGAAACGATCATCGCCGGCCGGTAAGGCAGGTCGTCGGCCTCTACTTCGCGAATGTTGACGCCGCTCATTTCGATGACGTGCTCGTCATTGGCGATGCGCGGGTCGAGCTGGCCGTGCCCAACGTCGAGCGCTACGACTTTGGCCGCTCCCCCGCGCAACAGTACGTCGGTGAAGCCACCGGTGGAGGCACCGATATCCAGACATTCCAAGCCTTCCGGCCCGGTAAGGCCATTGCCGGCAAAGGTTTCGAACGCGCCCAAGAGTTTGTAAGCGCCTCGGGAGACGTAGTCGTCGCCCTTATCCACGGCGAGTTCGCTGTGCCCGGCTTTGACCATGAACGATGGCTTGGTGATGGTCTCGCCGTCCACGCGCACATGCCCGGCCTTGATGAGTCGCTGCGCTTTGGCCCGCGATTCGACCAGTCCCGAAGCCACGAGCATCATGTCAAGTCGGTCAAGTGGAGTCGCGGGATCGATATGCTGCTCGGTCATATATCTTCCTTTCGGCCCACCATCCACCAACGGGGTGGCTCGGCATGGAGCCACCATCCAGCACTTCACGTCATCTTCCGCTGGCGGGAGAATGAATCACCTCTGCTAGCTGCGGCTGTTATCAAGCTCGTGTTGTAAGGATTCCAGCACGTTGCGATAGGTCTCAAGCTTGCGGTCGTTGTCTTGTTCATCGATATCCGCAAGTTCGGGGTATCGCTCGGTGACCGGCGCATGTTCGCTATCCGTAGGCATAGGACTATGCCTCGATGGCGAACACCGGTACCGTGGCCTCGCTAAGCTGTGCGCCTTGGTCGGCGGCTTCCCATGCGGCGCATACGGCGGCGCGCAGGCCGTCCATACTGGTGGGGTCGCTGACGTGTACCTGGCCGTTTTCAAACCAAGCGCTAGCCTTGCGGCATTCCCAAGTACCGCTCTCATCGCGGACCGGCTCCGGTTGGGCTTCGCCGAGTTCACGCAGATCAGGGGCGATGAATGTGGGCCTCAGGTGTGACGGAGCCAGCATCAGTTCGGTCGGGTTGGTGACACCGGTCAGCACCGCCAGCGAATCGTAGTCGCCGCGGTTACCGGCCTCGATATCGGTGTCGAGGCGGTCGCCAATGGCGATGGACGCCTCCTTGGGCACCAAATCGTGGCCTTCGGCGGCGTTCAGTTCGCGGGCCTCATCGTACATGTACGCTTCCGGCTTGCCAGCGGAGGCGACCGGTTCGACGCCGGTGGCCGTGATCACGGCGCGAATCATCGATCCGCAACCGGGGGCGATGCCCAGTTCACGAGGAATCGTTAGGTCGCGGTTGGTCACGAAATACGTGGCTCCGGCCTCGACCGCGAACGCGGCATCGGCCATCATCTGCCAAGTCATATCCGGATACCAGCCCTGAATGACGGCCTGCGGGCGGTCCTGAGGACCGTCCACGATGGTCAGGCCGTTGCGGGTGACCTCATCGCGCAAATGCTCGGCGCCCAATACCTGTACGCGCGCGCCGGCGGGCAACGCCTTGGCCACCATACGGGCGGCCACCACCGAAGAGGTGATGACCTGCCACGGCTCCACGTCCAAGCCGAAGCCCTTGAGCTGGTCGGCCACCACGTGCTGGAAGCGCGAGGAGTTGTTCGTGGTGTATTCGATGGTCATGCCGGCGGCTTCGGCCGCACGAATGGAATCGGCCGCGTATTCGACCGGATTCTTGCCGCGATACACCACGCCGTCGAGGTCCAGCAGCGCAAGCTGATAGGCCTCGGCGAGCGGGCGATCGGTGCCTTTGAGGAAACGGGTCATTACGCCGTTCACTCCTCGGTTTCGGTTTCGGGTTCGGTGGAGTCGGAGTCGGCGGATTCGGCGGAATCGTCAGCCTCGGCGTCATTGGCGGAATCGGTCTCGGTCTCGTCGGCCTCATCAGACTCGGCATCACCGTCTTCAGCCTCGTCATCCTCATCGCCGTATTCCTGCTCCGGATCCGGGGCGTACTGCGCCTCATCCGGATCGATGCCGAGCTTTTCGAGCACGTCGGAGTCGTCGGTGATGTCTTCGAGATCGTGATCGATCACCACGTCGTCGCTGTTTTCGTCAATCTCCTCGTCGGCATACTGGTCCTCAAGACGGTCCAGCAGGTCGTTGAGCTGCTCGGCTTCCTTGCTGCGGCCGGCCTCTTCAAGGAAGTACTGCTCGGCCTGCACGGCACGCATGCGGTACTCACCCGGCAGCCCCTGGGAACGGCCGACGGTGTGAACCACTTCAATGGCCTTGTCCCACATCTCCAAATCGCCAAGGGCACCGGCGTACACCAGGAACATCTCGACCTTGGGAGCGCCATGCAGCTGCTTGCCCTCATCGGACAGCGCCAGTTCCACGGCCTTCTTCGGCTCTCCGACGCCACGCTCGCAGTCAGCGATGAACGGCAGGTAGTCGAGGAAGCCGTTCATACGGTAGGCGGTGCGGAACTCACGCAGGGCCAGCTTGTAGTCGCCCTGACGGTAGGCCACGAACGCAAGCGTCTCGCGGGCGAAGTCGATGCGGGAGGCCTGACGGGCCACCCACTTGGCGTGCTCCAAGGCAAGTTCGGGGTCGCTCTCCTCCAGCGCGAAAGCGGCGAGGATGTGCAGACCAATGTTCTCCGCGTGCTCCTTGGACAGGCCGCGCAGACGTTCGCGCTCATCCTTGGACAGCATCGACCATTCCATGCCCTTGGGCATCTTGGGCTCGTCGGGACGACGGTCGGTGTACGGGTTCTGCGAGGGGAAGCTCATCGTGCCGTCGGAGTTACGGCGCGGGCGCCTCATGTATTCAGAGCGCTTCTCCTCACGGTACTGGCGCTTCTCTTCCTGCGAAAACTCGCGGAATTCGCCGTCACGACGGTTGTTGTCGCGGCGATCGTCACGGCGGAAGTCACGACGATCATCGCGGCGGTCGTCCCTGCGGAAGTTGCGGCGGTCGCCATCACGGCGATCGTCGTCGCGACGGAAGTTGCGACGCTCACCATCGCGGCGGAAATCACGACGATCGTTATCCCTGCGGTCATCGCGACGGAAGTCACGACGGTCATTGTCACGACGGAAGTCACGACGGTCCCCATCGCGACGGTCGTCCCTACGGAAATCTCGGCGGTCGTCGTTGCGGCGGAAGCTGCGACGCTCACCATCGCGGCGGAAATCACGACGATCGTTATCACGGTGCTGGTAGCGCGGATTCTCGCCGTTCTCGCCTTCGTGGGAACGGTAGCCGCCTTCGCGGCGCGGCTTGAAGCCTTCGCCGTCACGGCGCGGACCATTGCCGCGGTAACCGCCCTTGCCGCCGAAGCCGGAGCGGCCGCCCTTGTGGAAGCCGCCGGACTTGCCGTACGACTTGCGGTAGCCGCCGTGGCCCTCGCCATCACCGTCACGGCGCGGCGCGTAGCCCTCGCCATCCTCACGGCGACGCGGCTTGAAACCCTCACCATCATGACGCGGCTTGAAACCGCCCTTGCCGCGCGGCTTGAAACCCTTGCCGCCGCGGTTGCCCGGTCGGCGATCGCCATACCCCTTATGGCCGCCGCCGTAAGACTTGCCGGAACGCTCGTTACCTTCTGCCATTACTTGTTTTCCTTAATTCGTTGTTGATTAACGGTTTTCCACGGCGCCGAGCGCCTTCTTGCCACGACGGATAAGCGCGAAGCGGCCTGCCAGGAAGTCGGCTTCGGCCAGCACCTGCTCCTCATCCTCGATACGGTTGTTGTTGAGATACACGCCACCGGACTTGATGGCGCGGCGTGCCTCGGAAGCGGACTTGAACAGTCCGGCAGCCTGGGCGGCGTCGATTACGCGATCGCCGGGCTTGGAGACGGGGAAGACGTGCTCGCCGTTCTCGTCGACCACCTTGAAACCGTCGAGCACGGATTCCAGCGTTTCCTCGTCGATGTCTTCGAGGTTGCCACCGCGGCCGAACAGCGCACCGGAAGCATCGATGGCAGCCTGGGTAGCGGCCTCGCCATGCACGAAGCTGGTGACCTCCCAGGCAAGGGTCTTCTGGGCCTCGCGCTTGCCGGGGTTGGTCTTGGATTCCTCGACCAGTCGTTCGATTTCGGCCTTGGGCAGGAAGGTGAACGCCTTCAGCAGGCTTTCCATCTCCACGTCCGGGCGGTTGATCCAGAACTGGTAGAACTTGTACGGGCTGAGCATCGTGGCGTCGAGCCAGACGGCGTTGCCCTCGGACTTGCCGAACTTCTTGCCGGAAGCATCGGTGATAATCGGGCTGGTGAACACGTTGACGTCCACACCGCGCACCTTGTGGATTAGGTCCAGGCCGGAGGTGAGGTTGCCCCACTGGTCGGAGCCGCCGAGTTCCAGCGTGCAGTGGTATTCGTCAAACAGGTGGAGGAAGTCGTTGCCCTGCAGCACCTGGTAGCTGAACTCGGTGAAGGAGATGCCTTCCTCAGAGTTCAGGCGGCGGGCGACCGTGTCCTTGGCGAGCATGGTGCCCAGACGGAAGTTCTTGCCGACGTCACGCAGGAAGTCGATGACGGTCATCGAGGCGGTCCAATCGTAATTGGACACGAAACGTACGGCGTTCGCGCCTTCGGTGTCCAGAATGCCGCCGATCTGATTCTTCAGGCGATCGGCCCAGCCGGCCACCACGTCCTTCGGGTTAAGCGTACGTTCGCCGGACTGGCGCGGGTCGCCGATGAGTCCGGTGGCGCCACCGACCAAAGCGATCGGATGATGGCCCGCAAGCTGCAGGTGACGCATGTTGATGAGCTGCACGAGGTTGCCGATATGCAACGATGCAGCGGTGGGATCGAAGCCACAATAATAGGTGATGGGCTCGCCGTTCAGTGCTTCTGCGAGTCGATCCCGGTCCGTGGACTGGGAAATCAACCCGCGCCATTCCAGTTCCTCAAGCAGGGTGTTGAAACCCGCTTCCTTGAAGTCGGTGACGTGAGCCATAGCTTGTCGCTTCTCCCTATCGAATTGTGAATAAGACTGCCCAATTGGGCACAGTCAAGTTTCGCAGAACATGGCGACAGTGCCGAACACCAGCCGAGCCGCGCGATTCAGTAAAACGCCTTATTCTAGCGGCGCGGGCCCATAAGTTCGCGCAAAGAGTCGATGATGTCCTGACGATCCGGCACCTGGAACTTCGGGAAGGACTTGAGCATACGCTTCTGCTGTGCGTTGATGACGCCATTGACGGCCCAGCGCAGACGCTCAACCGTATCCTGCGAAAGCTCACGCATCCTGTCGGATACCGCACTGGAGCCCCACTGCCACGTGCCACCGGCGCGTGCCGCCACATCCTGCACCACCTGAGAGACGGAATCGAGCACCCGCTCGAATTCGAGCATGCCCGCAACCGTGACCGCCAAGTCGATGATGGTGATCAGGGCCAGTACCGTGACCAGCGTATGCAGCATCGGCAGCGGAATCATATCCGTGACCCGCTCGACATATGGCTGCGAACCAAGTACCACGCCCACGCCGCCGAGGCCGAAAATCAACGCGCCCAGCAGGCAGACGCGGCCTTGGAGGTTGAAGCGGAAGTTCGAGTAATCCCACCAGCGGGCGTGGAACAGCTGCTCCATGACCCACGAGGTTGTGTATTCGAGTATCGTGGCGCCCACCATCGAAATCAGGAAGATGATGATCGGGTTATGTACGTTGCCGAGAATGGCGACGCCGAGTATCGCGCCGGTGCCGTAGATCGGGCACAGCGGGCCGTTGAGGAACCCTCGGTTGACCAAGCGGTGCTGTTGGCAGGAGACGAGAATGGACTCGTACATCCAGCCGACGAAACTGTAGAACAGAAACCAGAGGAAATAATGTTCGAGTGTGATGATCATCGACGGGCTTCGATCTCGGCGTAAGGCTTCGCGGCGGGCAACGCGCGCTTGTTGAACCGGTCGAACGAGAAGGTCTCGGCGGTGGCGGAGCATTTGTCCGCCAAGGTGACCAGATAGCCTTCGATATAGCGCGGCGGCACCGGGGTCATCGGGAACATGTGGTTCTCGATGCTGTTGCGTTCGATATCGTTGAGCTTGAAGTCCTTCAGGGCATTGACCAGGGCGGCGTGGCCATGGGTGAAGCCATGCCACTGGTGTTCGCCGTTATCCCAGTCGTGCCAGTCGTACAGGAAGTAATCGTGCAGGAGGGCCGCGCGAATCAGGGATTTGAGGTCGACGCGGTACCACAGGTGTGCGCGGTCGGCCATCCACACAGCCAGGCAGGCGACACGCACGGAATGTTCGAACGTGGTGACATTGCCGTGCTGGTAGCAGCAGCGTTCGATCTGCATGTGGCGATGCTCGATGACCTCACGGCCGTGCTTGGCGACCAGGCGTTGAATCTGCGTTCGGGTGAGCAGATGTCCCACGATTTTCGGTCCTTCCCGTTTTGGGTTGGTTCAGTGCAATCCCCTGTTGTGAATTACGATTACCCGGCGATATTCAAGAATCCATCGAGTAATACCGTGACCGATTGTAGGGCACAAATATGTCCGTGCACACTCATCCAAAAGAACGACAACGGGAACCGTTAATCGTGGTGGGTTTCAAGATAGTCGAGATAACCTTGAAAACCGCCATCGAGGCTTGCTACATCGTAGCCGCGATCGGCAAGGATTTCAGCTACTTCCTCGCTCCACCATCCTTGAGCACAATAGACTACGACAGTTCGATCTGTGGGCACGGTTTTGAGCACATGGGCCAGAGGGTCGAGTGGTGCATTGATGGCACCTTCGACCGGGTGGGCGGCGAAGTCGGCTGGTTCCCTCAAGTCGAGCAGCGTGACCGTATTCGGGTCGAGCTTGGCAAATTCCGCCGGCGTGATGCGGCGGTACGATGCTTCACTGCTCTCATCGTCATCGACCGCATTATGCAAAGCAATAGGCATGTTCTTCCCCTCTCGTTCTGATCTTGGCACCCCTCAAGGAGGGGCACCACATAGCTCTAAATCGCGCAGGCCGGCTGAATATAGTTGGCCGGATCAATAGCAGTAATGGTCGGCTGCTCACCGCACACCGGGCAATCCGGCACATGCTTTGGCAGTGGGACCCGTCGAATATTCATGGTCAGGGCATCCACAGTGAGCATGCGAGCCACGAGCGGCTCCCCCACGCCGGCAATCAGCTTGACGGCCTCAGTCGCCTCCAGACTGCCGATCACGCCGACCACCGCGCCCAGTACGCCGGCTTCCTTGCAGGTCGGAATCTCACCGGCGGCGGGCAGGTCGCGGAAGATGCAGCGGTAGCAGGGGCCTTCGCCGGGAATGACGGTCATCACCTGACCGGCGAATCCGACCACGCCGGCATGGATATACGGCTTGCCGGCCAGCACGCAGGCGTCATTGATGAGGAATTTTGCGGCGAAGTTGTCGGTGGCATCGATCACCAGATCGTACGGTTCGATGAGGCCGGCGATGTTGCTCGCGTCGACGAGCTCGTAGTAGGTATCAACCGTCACATCCGGGTTGAGCGCGCGGATGGCTGTGGCCGCGGATTCCACTTTGGGCGCTCCGACACGTGCAGTGGTATGGATGATTTGGCGTTGCAGATTGCTCATATCCACCACATCGCCGTCCACCAGTCCGATATGGCCGACGCCGGCCGCCGCCAGATACAGGGCGGCCGGAGAACCAAGACCGCCCGCTCCGATGATGAGCACGCTGGAGGCCAGCAACCGCTTTTGCCCTTTGACCCCCACACCCTTCAAAATCAGATGGCGCGCGTACCGCTCCACCTGTTCATCAGTCAATGCCATGTTTTCTCCATGTTTCCATCTCCCCTCAGTCCGCTACGCGGCCAGCTCCCCTCAGAGAGGGGAGCTAATAAAAGTGTCAGTGCAAATACCCCGTAGTCGGGCTGGACGGCACAGCCTGTCCCTCGGTCACTTTGCCAAGGCCAGACAAATACGCCGCACGACCAGCATCGATGGCGTGCTTGAACGCCTCAGCCATCAGCGGGATATTGCCAGCAGAGGCAACGGCCGTGTACGCCATCACCGCATCCGCACCCATCTCCATCGCATCGCAGGCCTGGCTCGGACGGCCGATACCAGCGTCGATGATGACCGGCACATGCGCGTTGGCGATGATGATTTCGATGAAGTCACGCATGCGCAGGCCCATATTGGAGCCGATCAACGAACCGAGCGGCATAACGGCAGCGGCACCGGCCTCCTCCAGCTGACGGGCCGCAATCGGGTCCGGGAACATGTAGGGCATGACCACGAAGCCTTCCTTGGCCAGCATTTCGGTGGCTCGGATGGTTTCGGCGTTGTCCGGCAAGAGGTACTTGGTCTCGTGTTCGATTTCGACCTTGACGAAGTCGGTGTGGCACACTTCGCGTGCCAGTCGGGCGATACGCACGGCTTCCTCGGCGTTGCGCGCACCGGAGGTGTTGGGCAGCAGCGTAATGCCTTCGGGAATGTAGTCGAGCACGCTGTTCTCGGTGGTCTGCGCGCGGCGCAGTGCCATGGTGACGATTTGCGTGCCTGCATGTTCGACCGTAGCCTTGATGAGGTTCAGGTCGTAGCGGCCGGAGCCCAGAATGAATCGCGACTGGAACTCGTGACCGCCCAGGTTCAGCGGCTTGTCTTCCACCGGGAGAATCGGCGCGGCGGTGCCGACCGGATTGGTGACGGCGGGCTGCGGCGGCAGCGGAGTCGCCTCAACAGATGCTTCAGTAACCGGATTAATATTGCTCATAGCTTTTCCTTTCATCCACCCTGTACAAACTGCACAATTTCCATGACGCACTGGTCGTCGAGCATGGCGTCGGCACGCTTATCGCGCGGGATAATCTCACCATTGAGTTCGATGGCCACACGCTCGGCGCGGAATCCGTGCGCTTCGAGATAATCGGCGACGCTGACCGGCGTCTCGAGCGTGACCTGCTCTCCGTTGACCTGCATAATATCCTTTCAGATAGTAAAAAAGGGTGCACGAAACGAACCGTACCTTAAGTGGTGCGCCCATTCATGAACCCAATCATGCGACCGTTCGACCGCTGTGATGTATTGGCTCCATCACGACCGTCTCACGGCTGAATTATGCAAACGGAATGAAAGCTGTATCGGAGAACCCGGCAAATCTGCGACAACGATTCCTTACGGCGGCATGACCCGCGTCAAGTTCCCCGGTCGAAGTCTGGCGACTTCCTCTCAGCCTCACGGCTCCCGTTCGTTACGGTTTCTCAGTGTATGCCGTTGCAGTGACAACAACAAAATAGAGCTCCCTCATCAGAGGGAGCTTCATTGGGACTAGAACGTGCCGGGGGCTTTGTAGGCGGAGCCATCCGACGTGGATGCGGGGAAGAGCTTGAGTTCTTCGACCTCGGCCTTGGCGTCGGCGATCTGCTCGCGCACGCGACCGTAAGCGGTGCCGCCCTTGCCGTTGCGGGAGTCGACCGAACCGTGGCTGGAGAGCACTTCGCGTACTCCCGGAGCCTTGTCGGCCGGCAGGAACGCGGCGAAGGTCTCGATGAAGTCATTGTCGGTCAGATCCCACAGTTCCTGGCCGCGGCCTTCGGCGAGCTTGACGCAGGCACCAGAGAGCTCGTGCGCGTGGCGGAACGGCACCCCGTTCTTGACGAGCCATTCGGCGATGTCGGTGGCCAGCGCGAAGCCGGTCGGAGCTTCCTCTTCCAGGCGGTCGCCGTCGAAGTGCATGGTCCTGACCATGCCGGTGAAGGCGGGCAGCAGCACTTCGAGCGTATCGACCTGGTCGAACACGGCCTCCTTGTCTTCCTGCAGATCGCGAGCGTAGGCGGTGGGCAGGCCCTTCAGGGTGGCCAGCAGGCCGGTCAGATCGCCGATGAGTCGGCCGGACTTGCCGCGGGCGAGCTCGGCGATATCCGGGTTCTTCTTCTGCGGCATGATGGAGGAGCCGGTGGAATAGCCGTCGTCGAGCTTGACGAAGGCGAACTCCTGGGTGTTCCAGATGATGATCTCCTCGGACAGGCGGGAGATGTCCACGCCGGTCATGGCGGCCACGAACACGAATTCGGCCACGAGATCACGTGCGGCGGTGCCATCGATGGAGTTGTCGGTCACGCGGGAGAAGCCGAGCTCACGCGCCACGGCCTCCGGGTCGAGGCCGAGCGTGTTGCCGGCCAGTGCGCCGGAGCCGTACGGGGAGGCGTTGATGCGCTTGTCCCAGTCGATCAGTCGCTGCACGTCGCGAATCAGCGGCCAAGCGTGGGCCATGAGCTGGTGCGCGAGCAGCACGGGCTGGGCGTGCTGCATGTGGGTGCGGCCCGGCATCACGGTGCGGCCGGCCTTTTCGCTCTGCTCGATCAGGGCGTTGACGAGGTCAAGCAGGAGTCCGGCGATTACGCGGGAGTGACGGCGCAACCACATGCGAATCAGGCAGGCGATCTGGTCGTTGCGGGAACGGCCGGCCCTGAGCTTGCCGCCGAGTTCATCGCCGGCAATGTCAATCAGACCGCGTTCGAGGGCGGTGGCCTCGTCCTCATCGTCTTCGATGGGGGCGAAGGAGCCATCGTCAACGTGGCGCTGGAGCGTGTCGAGCGCATCCTCCATGCGCTGCAGCTCGTCGGCGGTCAGAAGTCCCGCACGGCCGAGAGCACGGGCGTGGGCGCGGGAACCGGCGATGTCGTCGTCGGCCAAGCGCCAGTCGAACTGCGTGGACTTGGACAGTCGGGCCAATTCCGGCGACGGACCAGACGTAAAGCGACCACCCCACAGGGCCAGATGTTCGTTGTTCTCAGTCATGAAGGCTCCTTGAAACCATGGATTGCAAACAAATCAGACTGCTTGTCAGACTATCAGCGTTGGGCTACATACCGGTGGATTCAAGTTGTTCGTATTCCATGGCGGCAATGTCAGGGATACTGGTCACGTCGTATTGATGAAAAGAACCGCATCGTATACCGCATTACGGGTAACGATGTTCAAAACCTGGAAATAGCCGTCTGCCGAACTCATTACGGAGAGCACTGAGCTTCTTCCGTCATCGGCAAAAAAACGAGGGGAGCACGAGCATAATCTTTGCTCGTACTCCCCTCAGTCATCTGCGGCGACAGCGTCCTGTAATTACGGACAGCCTGACGGCTGCTGATTGTTGGCTCACTGTCGTTCGCACCTCACCTGCAAACAGCCCACTGGGCTGTTTGCTTTACGGCGCGGCCCCTCAACGAGGGGAGTCAAAGTAAATGATTACTCGACGGTGTTCTCCGGGACCTCGATGCCGTTGCCGAACTTGACGTCGCGCGCTGCGGCCACGCGGGACGGCAGGCCGTAGATGTCGATGAAGCCGTTGGAGGACTTCTGGTCGAAGGTATCGCCGGAATCATAGGTGGCGAGCTTGTAGTCGTACAGCGAGGAGTCGGAACGACGGCCGGTCACGACGGCGCGACCGCCGTGCAGGACCATGCGAATCTCACCGGACACGTACTTCTGGGTGTCCTCGATGAACGCGTTGAGCGACTGAGTCGCCGGGGAGAACCACTGCGCATCGTAGACCAACTCGCCCCAGCGCTTGTCGATGTCGCGCTTGATGCGGTGCTGTTCGCGTTCGAGGCAGCAGTTCTCAAGCTCCTGATGAGCGGTAATCAGGGCCACGGCACCCGGGGCCTCGTACAGCTCGCGGGACTTGATGCCGACCAGGCGGTCCTCGATGAGGTCGATGCGGCCGACGCCCTGGGCTCCGGCGCGGCGGTTCATCTCTTCGATGGCCTGCAGCGGAGTGACGTCACGTCCGTCGATCTTGACCGGCACGCCTTCCTTGAACTCGATGACGACTTCATCTTCGACCGGCGGGAAGGCCGGGTCGTCGGTGTAGGAGTAGCAGTCCTTGGTCGGGCCGTTCCACGGATCCTCAAGGAAGCCGGTCTCAATGGCGCGGCCCCACACGTTCTGGTCGATGGAGTACGGGGACTTCTCGGTCTGGGTAATCGGCAGCTTGTGCTCCTTGGCGAACGCAATCTCGACGTCGCGGGTCAGGGACAGGTCGCGAATCGGGCTGATGGCCTTCAGCGTCGGGTCGATGGAGGCAATGGAGACCTCGAAACGAACCTGGTCGTTACCCTTGCCGGTGCAACCGTGGGAGATGGTGTCGGCACCGAACTGGTGGGCGGCGCGCACGAGGTGCTTGGAGATCAGCGGACGGGAGATGGCGGAGACCAGCGGGTAGACGCCTTCGTACATGGCGTTGGCCTTGAGGGCCTTCATGCAATATTCGTTGGCGAACTCGTCACGGGCGTCGACCACGTAGGATTCGACGGCTCCGCAGGCAAGGGCGCGCTGCTTGATGGTCTCGAGGCTTTCGCCGCCCTGGCCGACGTCGAGGGACACGGCCACGACGTCCTTGCCGGTGCGCTCCTTCAGGTACGAGATGGCGACGGAGGTGTCAAGACCGCCGGAGTAGGCCAGAACAATGCGCTTGTTATCTGCCATTGGTTCCCTTTCGTTCAAGGTCTGAAAAACAAACTGATGCAAGTATATACAGAGGACTGTATATTTATGCACGGCGTGTTGGTTATTTGGAAGCGAGACTTAGTAGCCAGTCGGAGCGGGAGACGGCGGTGTCGTCATTGGTGCAAATCACCATGACGGTGTCGTCTCCGGCGATGGTGCCCAGCACGCCTTCGATCGGCTGCTTGTCAATCACCGAGGCCACGTATTGTGCGGCACCGGAAGGCGTGTGCACCACAACCAGATTTCCGGCGGCAGCCACCGAGGTGACCAGTCCGTTCAGCACGCGGGACATCTGTGCCTCACCGCGCTCCCCTACATCCTCACCTTCTGAAGCAACGACGCTGCGACCCACCGTGTAGGCCACCGTGCCGTCCTTCAGCCGGGTCTTCACCGCATGCATCTCGTCAAGATCGCGGCTCAGGGTCGCCTGAGTCACCGCAATGCCCTCGTCGATAAGGATTTTGGACAGCTGTGATTGCGAGGTGATGATATGCGTGGCGAGCGCCTGTTCTATGGCACTCAGCCGCGCCGCCCTGGTGGCAGGGCGCTGCAGGGACGGACCGGTTTCACTCATGCGAGCAGGCTTTCGTCTCCACGGGCCTTGCCGGTCAACCAAGTCAGCAACGCTTTCTGTGCGTGCAGACGGTTCTCGGCCTCGTCCCACACCACGGACTGCGGGCCGTCGATCACTTCAGCGGTGACTTCCTTGCCGCGGTAGGCGGGCAGACAGTGCTGGAAGAGCGCATCCGGCTTGGCCAATGCCATAAGTTCGGTGTTGACCTGGTAATCCCAGAACGGCTTGGAACGGATGGCGTATTCGGCCTCCTCGCCCATGGAGACCCAGGTGTCGGTGAACACGCAATCGGCGTCCTTCACCGCTTCCTTGGCATCGGTGGTGACCAGGATGGAGCCGCCGGTCTCGGCCGCGACGCGCTTGGCGTCGGCCACGATGTCCGGGCGGGGCAGGTAGCCGTAGGGGCCGGCCACGCGCACGTCCATGCCGGCCACGGCACCGCCGAGCAGGTAGGAGTTGGCCATGTTGTTGGCCGCGTCACCGAGGTAGGCGATGGTCTGGTTCTTCAGGTTGTCGACGCCGCCTCGGTGCTCGGCGATGGTCTGGAAGTCGGCGAGAATCTGGCAGGGATGGAAGTCATCGGTCAGGGCGTTGACCACCGGATGGGTGGAGTACTTGGCCATTTCTTCGACGCGGCCCTGGCCGAAGGTGCGCCACACCACACCGTAAGCCATGCGGTTGAGCACACGAGCGGTATCGGCCACGGGCTCGCCACGGCCCAGCTGGGAGCCGGACTTGTCGATGACCAGCGGGTAGCCGCCAAGCTCGGCAACGCCGATGGAGAAGCTGGAACGGGTGCGGGTGGAGGGCTTGTCGAACAGTACGGCGACGGCCTGCGGACCGGCGAACGGCTGCTTGTAGAAGCGGTCGTGGTGGAACTTGATGGCAAGTTCGAGCACCTGCTTCTGTTCCTCATGGTTGAGGTCGTCGTCACGCAGCATGTGGCGAAGTTCTGGGGTCATGATGATCTCCTTGGATCGGTGGGTCGGCAGTGACAGAGAGAAATCAGTCGTCGGGCAGGTCCGTAGGCACATCCTTGAGGATGGCAAGTGCCTGGTCCACGTCTTGTGCGGTTACAATCAGCGGCGGTGCGAAACGCAGCGCATTGGGAGCCACCGCGTTGACGATGAGCCCGTGTTCGAGGCAGTAGTTCATCACCGCGTGGGAGCAGGGATGCTTGAGCTCGACGGCGTCCAGCAAACCACGGCCGCGTACGGAAACGAACAGCGGATTACCGGTGGCCATAATGCCATCGCGCAGCTGTTCGCCGCGAGCTTCGGCGTTGGCCACCAGATTCTCGTCTTCAATCACGTCAAGAGTGGCGAGTCCCGCAGCCGCACCCAGCGGATTGCCGGCAAAGGTGGAGCCGTGGGAACCAGGAGTGAACAGAGCCGCAAGTTTCTCGCCGAAAGCGATCATGCCGCCCATCGGGAATCCGCCTGCCACACCCTTGGCGAAAGTCACCATATCCGGCGTCACGCCGCCGGACAGATCGTCACGCTGGAATGCGAACCACTTGCCGGTACGTCCGATACCGGTCTGTACTTCATCGATGATAAGCAGCGCGTGGTTGATATCGCACAGTTCGCGCACGAACTTGACGTAATCGGCGCCCAACGGCTGCACGCCGGCTTCGCCTTGGATAAGTTCCAGAATCACAGCAGCCACCGGACCCTTGCCATAGCGACCGAGACCGGTCTGTGCAAAAGCGTCGTGCAGGGCGACCTTGTCGCCGGCGCGCACGAATTCGATGTTCGGCACCAGCGGATCATACGGCTTGCGGATACCGGGTTTCCACGTGGCGGACAGCGCACCCATCGTACGGCCATGGAAGCCGTGAGTCATTGCGAGAATGCGTGCGGGCTTGCCGCCGATGGAAGGCAGGGCACCAGGCAAGGTGCGTCCATACAGCTTGGCGAGCTTGAGGGCAGCTTCATTGCCTTCAGCACCGGAGTTGCCGAAGTAGACTTTGGAGCCTTCAGGTGCACCAGCCAGCTTGACCAGTTTTGATGCCAATTCAATTTGCGGCTCGGACGCGAAATAGTTGCTGATATGCGCCACCTTGGCAGCCTGATCGGCAACCGCCTTGACCCACTTGGGGTGGGCGTATCCGAGGGAATTGACGGCGATGCCTGCCAGGAAATCGAGGTATTCGTTACCGTCAACATCCCAGATGTGGGCACCTTGGCCGTGATCCATGACGCGCAACGGCGTACCGAACACATTCATGTGGACCTGAGAGTACTCTCCCAGCCACTTGCTGTCTTCCGTACCTAGTTTTTCCTCATGCTCAGTAGCCATAAGAGCTCCTCATTTCCAGTCCTTCATCGGGCATAACCATGGTACCGATGCCTGCGGAGGTGAATATCTCGTTCAAAATCGAATGCGGCTTGCGCCCGTCGATGACATGGGCTTGGGGCACGCCACCGTCGATGGCCCTGACACAGGCCTCCATCTTGGGTCGCATACCGGATTCCAGGTCCGGCAGCATATCGCGCAGGTTTTCCACACCGATCCGGCCAATCAGAGAATTCTTATCCGGCCAATCGGCGTACAGACCATCCACATCAGTCAAGATAACGAGCTTGTGCGCGCCCACAGCGGCAGCCAAAGCGGCGGCGGCGGAATCAGCGTTCACGTTGAGCACTTCAGTGGCATCTTCTTCGTTCGGAGCCACGGAAGAGACGACCGGGATACGACCGGCAGCCACCAGATCCTCGACTGCCGAGGCATCGACGGAAACCACGTCGCCGACCAGGCCGATATCGGTGGGCTTGCCATCGATGACGGGCCTGCGCTGCATGGCCGAGAACAGGCCGCCGTCTTCACCGGACATGCCTACGGCCAGCGGGCCGTGCGCGTTGATCAGGCCTACCAGTTCGCGTGACACCTTGCCGGTCAGAACCATGCGCACCACATCCATGGCCTCGGGGGTGGTGACCCTCAGGCCGCCTTTGAATTCGGATTTGATGCCGAGGGCCTTGAGCATGTGGGAAATCTGCGGACCGCCGCCGTGCACGACGATCGGGTGCAGACCCACCTGACGCAGGAAGACCATGTCTTCGGCGAAGCACTGCTTCAGATGGTCATCGACCATGGCATTGCCGCCGTATTTGACGACGATACGCTGGCCGGCGAACTCCTCCAGCCAAGGCAGCGCTTCAATAAGCACTTCTGCCTTCTGATCGGCGCGCAAATCGGTGTGCACGTCGAAATGGAACCCAGGTCCCTTCAATTCTGTAGACAATTTTTCTCTTTTCTGCGACGCCGGCGACGCTATCGCTGCCGGCTGCTACAAACAGCCCACTGGGCTGTTTGTCAGCTTTCGTAGTCGGCGTTGATGTGGACGTATTCGTGGGTGAGATCGTCGGTCCAGACGGTGGCCTCGGCGTCCGAGCCGGTGTTCAGGTCGATGTCAATGTGGACTTCGCGCGGGGTCATGTCGACCTCGCTACGGTCGCGGCCGGCACCGCCGTTCTCGCAGATGCGCACGCCGTTGACGTCCACGGTCACCTTGTTCGAATCGTAAGGCGCGACTTCAGGCGGCACAGTGCCCAGGGAGCTGACGATGCGGCCCCAGTTCGGATCGTTGCCGGAGATGGCGCACTTGAGCAGGTTCGAGGCGGCGACGGCACGACCACAGGCAAGTGCCGCGTCTTCGCTGGTGGCACCGGTGACGGTGATACGGATGTCGTGGGAGGCACCTTCGCCGTCGCCGATGATCTGGCGGGACAGGGATGCGCAGGCCTCACGCACCAGCTTGTTGAATTCGTCCTTGTCCGGTTCGATGCCAGAGGCACCGGAGGCGAGCAGCAGGACCGTGTCGTTGGTGGACATGCAGCCGTCCACGTCGATGCGGTTGAACGAATGTTCGGCAGCCACAGCGAGTGCGGCCTGCATCTGACCGGCGGAGACAACCGCATCGGTGGTGATGACGCACAACATGGTGGCCAGCTGCGGGGCAATCATGCCCGAGCCCTTGACCATGCCGCCGATCTTCCAGCCGTTGGAGCCGGTCAGTTCGACCGTCTTCGGCTTGGTGTCGGTGGTCATGATGGCGTGGGAGGCGTCGGTGCCGGCTTCGGCGGTGGCGGCAAGAGCCTCATGGGCACTCTTGGCACCAGCCAGCACGTTGTCCAACGGCAGCAGTTCACCGATGAGACCGGTGGAGCAGACAGCCACATCATTCGGTTCGGCGCCGATGAGCCCGGCGACCGTTTCCGCGGTGGCGACGGACTGGGCGTAACCGGCCTCGCCGGTGCAGGCGTTGGCACCGCCGGAGTTCAGAATCACGGCCTTGACGTGACCGTCGGCGACGACCTTACGGCTCCACTGCACCGGGGCGGCACAGAAACGGTTCGAGGTGAACACGCCTGCAGCCGCGTCGAGCGGGCCGTTGTTGACCACGAGGGCCAAGTCCTTCTTGCCTTCGACGGATGAAATACCAGCCGCCACGCCGGCGGCGGAGAAACCTTGTGCAAATGTAACGCTCACGGTGCTACTCCGATCTTGGTCAGGCCCGCGTCTTCCGGCAGGCCTAGTGCGATGTTCAGTGATTGGACCGCTTGTCCGGCGGTACCACGGTTGAGGTTGTCGATGGCGGCAAAAGCGTAGATGCGGCCGGCCTTGCGGTCGGTGACGACCTGCAGGTGGGCTGCGTTGGATCCGATGATGTTGCCGGTGGCGGGCAGCGTGCCCTCGGGCAGCAGCACCATGAAGTCCTGACCTTCATAGGCCTTGGACCATACGGCGCGAATCTCCTCATCGCTCAGTGTCTTGGCCTTGTCCGTCATGCGGGCGGACACGGTGGCGAGGATACCTCGGGACATGGGGGCGAGAATCGGTGTGAAGCCGAGCGTGAATTCGCTGGCTTCGGCCGCGCTCTTGCCGGCCGCGTGGGCGAAGTTCTGCAGGATTTCGGGAATGTGGCGGTGCTTGCCGCCCACCGAATACGGCAGGGCGGATTGCAGGGCCTCGGCGGCAAGCAGGTTGGTGCGCTTGAGATTCTTGCCGGCACCCGAGTATCCGACGACCAGATCGGCCACGATATCCTGCGATTCAACCAGTCCTTCGGCGATGCCGGGCTGGAGGGCCAGCGTGGTGGCGGTGACGTTGCAGCCAGGACCTGCGATGCGCTTGGTGCCAGGAAGCGCCGCACGCTGGCGGGTGTAGGAGCCGTCCGCAGCTTTGCCGGTGATGAGCTCGGGCATGCCGTAGGTCCAATGCTCATAGAAATCGCCGCCGTAGAACTCATCCCAAGCGGCCTGTTCTTCGAGGCGATGGTCGGCGCCCAAATCCACAACCACGGCATTCGGATCGAGCTGCGAGGCGAGCTTGCCCGAAGCACCGTGCGGCAGTGCGAGGATGATAACGTCATGCCCGTTCAGCACTTCGGGCGTGGTATCTTCAACGACCAGATTGGCCAGTTGGGGAATATGCGGCATGTGCTTGGCCATCGACTCCCCCACTGAGGAATGGCCTGCCACGCAGGTGATGTCGAAGTCGGGGTGCGCGGCCAGAATGCGCAGCGCTTCACCGCCGGCATAGCCCGTGGCACCGGCCACGGCCACTGTATATTTCGCCATACTCATCTCTTTTCACTGATGTGTCTTCGGATGAGTATACGCGATTATGCAGACTATTGCATATTTATGCAGTGGGTGTGTTGGTATGTGAACGCTACTTATGCGGAGATGGAGTCGGAGGAGGAGCCGGTGCCGCCGGTCAGTTGCTGGAGGGCTTCCTGGTAAAGACTCATGGCGTCATAGCCATTGAAGGCCATCCAGATGACGGCGATGGTGTACAGCACGTTGATTACCACGGCGGCCACGGCCAAACCGAAGCCCTTCATATGGAAAGTGCGCGTGCGCCACATTGCCACCGCGCCCATCAGTGCCGAGAGCACTGGCACCGGGAAGAACAGGGCGAGGATAAAGGAGATGATCGCATACGAATCCCAGTGCCCGTAGAGTGGGTTCTGGTTTGGATCGTTCAGGTCGATGCCGTGGTAATAATGCGGCTGGTGAGGCTGACCGTTCGGCTGTTGACCATACGGCTGGCCCTGCATGCCCGGGTACCCGCCCGGATATGCGCCCGGACCGGACTGTTGGCCGCCTTGAGCGTACGGCCAGCCGCCCGCCTGCTGATTGCCGGGCCACGCCGGCTGCTGACCATACGGCTGGCCAGCCTGCTGAGATTGTGCCGCGCCACCGTTATCGCCAGCGGCTGCGGCGGAATCCTTCTTAGTATCCGGCTCGGGAGCGCCATAAATATACGGGTTGTAATTCGGCCCGTATTGGCCAGACATAGCACCATATTCAGGCTGCTGGTACTGCCCGTATTTCGGCTTGTCCTGCTCCGGTTGGCTCATGGCGCTCCTCGATTCGGATGATTGATTGGGTCAGGCGCGCAGCTGGGCGCCGATTTCGGCGGCCTCAGCCACGATGGCCTTGCGGATGGCGTCGCTGTCTTCGGCGGACAGCGTCTTGCTCGGCGAACGGAACACCACCGCATAGGCCAGGGACTTCTTGCCCTCGCCCACCTGTTCGCCGGTGAACACGTCGAACAGTTCGATGGATTCGAGGTTCGCGCCGGCGGCCTTGCGAATCACGTTCTCAAGCTGGCCTGCGGTCACGGTCTCGTCCACGGTGAAGGCCAAATCCTGCTTGACCGGCGGGAACGTGGAGATCGGCTTGGCCTGGACGGGCTTGCCGGTCAGCGTGGCGAACAGCGCGGTGAGGTTCAGCTCGAAGGCCGCGGAATGGGCCGGGAAGCCGAGCGCCTCGTTGACGCGCGGATGCAGTTCACCAACCCAGCCGGTGAAGACGTCGCCCACCATGACGCGGGCGGCGCGGCCGGGGTGCCATTGGACGGGCACATCGTCAGCGGCGGGCTGGTCGAGTTCGATTGCGGCACCGATACGGCCGGCGATGCGGCGCACGGCCTCGACGGCGTCGGACCAGTCGACCGGGCGCTTGCCGCCCATCCAGCCGTCGTCCTCGGCCAGACCGGTCAGGATGCCGGCCACATGGTCGGGCTGTTCGGGCAGACCGGCGTCAAGCGCGGCGAGCTGTTCGTCGGTGGGGCGCACGCCGCCGGGCAGTGCCGGGATGGCGGGCGCGTTCGGATCCCACAGGTAGACGTGGCCGAGCTCGTACAGGGACACGTTTTCGATGCCGCGGCGGATGTTGCGCTGCACGGTGGTGGCCAGGGTCGGCAGAATCTCGCGACGCAAGTACGGACGGTCGCCGTAGAGCGGGTTGGCGATCTCGACGCTGACCTTCTTGGTGGCTTCCGGGTCGAAGCCGAAGGCCTTGTAATCGTCGTCACCCACGAACGGGTAGCTCAGCGATTCGACCATGCCGAACTCGGCGAGCTCGTCCGCCACGCGACGGCGACGCTGCTGGTCCGGGGTCAGGCCCACCAGACCCTCGACCGGTGCCGGCGGCACGGTGATCGGAATCTGGTCGTAGCCGACCAGTCGGGCGACCTCCTCGACCAGGTCGCACGGCTCGTTCAAGTCCGGACGCCAGCTCGGCGCGGTTACGGCGAACTCACCGTTGCCGCCACCGGCCACCGTGCAGCCAATGTCGGTCAGGATGTCGGAGATGCGGTTGATGTCCACGTCGAGGCCGGCTACGCGGGCCACTTCGGAGGCCTTGAAGTGGATGGCCTTGGCGCGCGGCGTGTTGTTCACGTCGTTCGGGTGTTCGCTGGGCTCGCCGTTGCCGTACTTGGCCATGAGCTCGGCGGCCATCTGGGTGGCGGCAGGCTGCAGCGCGGTGTCGACGCCACGTTCGAAGCGACGGGAGGCCTCGGATGGAATCTTGTGGCGACGGGCCGAACGGGCAATGGTCACCTGATCGAAGTGCGCGGCCTCCAGAAGAATGTTCTTGGTGTCGGCGGTCACTTCGCCATACAGACCGCCCATCACACCGGCAAGGCCGAGGATGCGCGAGCCGCGTTCGCCGTTCGGCGAATCGGTGATAAGCAGATCTTCGACGCTCAGGTCATGTTCCTTGCCGTCCAGGGTGGTGAGTTTCTCACCCTCGTTGGCGCGGCGCACGACAATCGGGCCTTCGAGCTTGTCGAGGTCGTAGGCGTGCATCGGCTGGCCGAGGTCAAGCATCACGTAGTTGGTCACGTCCACGGCCAAGGAGATGGAGCGCATGCCGGCGCGAATCAGGCGGCGGCGCATCCAGTTGGGCGTGTGGGCGTTGGGATTGAAGTCCTTGACGATACGCGCGTAGTAGCGGTCGCAACCGGGCACGCCGTGAATCGGATTGTTATCGTCGATTTCAACATCGATGTCCACCGGGGTGCCGGGCTGGTAGTCAGCAGGTTCCGGGGCCTTCTCGTTGAGTGCCACGGCCGGATCGGTGTAGGCGGCACCGGTGGAGTGGTGGTACTCGCGGGCCACGCCACGGTAGGACAGCGTGTAGCCACGGTCCGGGGTGATGTTGATCTCAAGCAGAGGCTGGTCGAGGTGCAGCAGGTGCATGGCATCCTGACCAGGCTTCAGAGCCTCGTATTCAGCCTCGGAGAAGCCGTACTGACGCAGCAGGATGATGCCGTTGTGGTTGTCGCCCAGACCCAGCTCACGTTCGGAGGCACACATGCCGTTGGAGATGTGGCCGTAGGTCTTGCGCGGTTCGATCTTGAAGTCGCCGGGCAGCACGGCACCGGGCAGGGTGACGACGACCTTTTCGCCGGCCTTCATGTTGGGCGCGCCGCAGATGATGCCGCGCGGCACCTTGTTGCCGTCTTCGTCGGTCTCGTTCCATTCGTCGCCGCAGTCCACGTGGCACCAGTTGATGGTCTTGCCGTTCTTCTGCGGTTCGGGGGTGGCGTCGACCACGTAGCCGACCACAATCGGGCCGGTCACCTGAGAGGAGTGAATCTCCTCTTCCTCAAGACCCACCTTGACAAGGTCCTTGGCGAGCTGTTCGTAGGTCAGGCCTTCGGGAACCTCGACATGGTCCTTGAGCCAATCGATATCGATCATAGGCATGGCTGAATCACTCCCCCATCACAAACTGTTCGGCGAAACGCACGTCACCTTCGACCAGGTCGTGCATGTCGTTGATGTCGCTGCGCAGCAGGAGCGTGCGCTCCATGCCGACGCCGAAGGCGAAACCGGTGTAGACGTCCGGGTCGATGCCGGCGGACTTCAGCACGTTCGGGTTCACCATGCCGCAGCCGCCCCACTCGAGCCAGCCGGGGCCGCCCTTCTTGTCGGGGAACCACAGGTCGAGTTCGGCGCTCGGCTCAGTGAACGGGAAGTAGCTCGGGCGCAGGCGCGTCTTGGCTTCAGGGCCGAACATGGCGACGGCGAGCTTGTCCAGCACGCCCTTCAGGTCGGCCATGGTCAGGTGCTTGTCGACGGCGAGGGCTTCGCACTGGTGGAACACCGGAGTATGGGTGGCGTCCAGCTCATCGGTGCGGAACACGCGGCCCGGGGACGCGATGTACAGCGGCACTCCACGGGTCAGGAGGGCACGGACCTGATCGGAGGAGGTCTGCGTACGCACCACCATGTTGGAGCCGACGAAACCGGCGGCGTCCTTGGCTTGATTGCCCTTGACGTAGAAGGTGTCCTGCATCTGGCGGGCCGGATGGTCCGGGCCGAAATTCAGGGAGTCGAAGTTGTACCATTCGGCTTCGATTTCCGGGCCGGAGGAGATCTGCCAGCCCATGGAGATGAAGAAGTCCTCGACGTCCTCCATCAGCTTAGGCAGCGGGTGACGGGCGCCCAGAGGCTTACGGCTCACCGGCAGCGTCATATCCACGGTTTCGGCGGCAAGCGCGGCCTTCTCGGCGGCTTCCTTGAGCTCGACCTCCTTGGGACCATAGGCGCGGCCGAAGTCGGCGCGCAGCTTGCCCATGAGCTTGCCGGCTTCCTTCTTCTGGTCGGCGGGCAGGGAGCCAATGGCCTTGCTGGCCTTGGTCATCGCCGAATCGGCACCTGCGTACGTTGTCTTGATGGCCTTGAGCTCCTCCAGGTTGGAGGCGTTCTGGATTTTCTCGATGCCCTCGGCAACCTCAGCGGTCACCTGGTCGGCGTCGAACACCATTTGTTCTGCCACGAGAACCCTTTCGTCTGATGTTTTCTCAGCGTTTCACAGCGTTTTTACCGGTTTCACATTCTTTCAACATGACCCGACATAGACAGCGACATCAGCATCACCGCGGCCGAGGTGCCGAGGTTCAGCGATTCGGCCTTGCCATAAAGCGGGATGGAGACGATGCGGCCGCAGCGCGTGAGGATGTCCGGTTCCAAGCCACGCGCCTCATTGCCGAACAGCACGGCTTTCGGAGCCTCGACCGCCGCCTTGTCCGCCAGTACTGCGGGCAGGCTTTCCGGCTTGCGTTCTTCGGTGCCGTATACGTCGGCGGCCCAGACGTCCATATTATGGTCGCCTGTCCAGGTGAAGAATTCGTCGGTGCTCATGGCGAGTACCGGCAGATGGAACAGGGAGCCTGCGGTGGAGCGGATGACCTTGGGATTCAGCACGTCCACGCAGTCGTCCACGAAGATTACGGCGTCGCAGCCGGCCGCATCGGCCGCACGGATCACGGTGCCGGCGTTGCCCGGGTCGCGCACCTGCCAGAAGGCGGCAATCTGCGGGGCCCGACCGTTCTTGCCAAGTTCGACGTCATCGGCTCCGGCGTGCATGGACTCGGCATTGCCGACGGCCGCGATGCCTTGGGCGTCCGGACTGATGCGGCGCATCACGTCGCCGGTGCAGTAGTGCACATAAATCGTGGCATCCTGCGAGGTTTCGACGATCTTCTCCAACGTGGAGGAGATGATACGCGGATGTTCCAGCGCCTGCGAAACCTCTACATACAGGTCCTGCACCACGTCCGGCCGCCAAGTGACGGCCTCGCGCACGGATTGCGGGCCTTCGATAAGAAAACGGCCCGAACGTTCGCGGCCTTTGGCGCGGGTCAGATCGGCGATGCGGCGCACGCGGTCGGATTTCGGATTATCAAGAATCTGGGCGTTGATGGGCATAGCCACTACCCTACTGCCGGGTCATTACGTCAGTCGCGAGACTGAGGGTGGTCGAGGCTGGAACCACCCCAGTCGGCTACGCCGACAGCCCCCGCCAGCGGGGGCATCATAAGGCGTTCAGACACCTTGAAAGGCACTGTGCTAATCTGTCGCCTTTCAGACACCCTGAAAGGCACTGTGCCAGTCTGCCGCCTTTCAGACACCCTGAAAGGCGAAGTGCCAATTCCCGGTGCCGACGGCTACGCCTATGGAGGCCAGCGGGACGGCCAGACAGATGACGTAGAAGATCCAGTCGATAGGCTTCAGACGCGAGATGCGGGCTTGGGAACGTGGGGCGCCGGAGCCGAAGCCGCGCGCTTCCATGGCGGTGGCAAGTTTGGTGGCACGCCGGATGGAGAGCACCAGCAGTCCGAACGCTTGGGAGAGGGCACGGGCGATGGCGTTACCGTCACCAAGGCCGCGCGAACGCTGGGACAAGCCGAGTGCGCGCCAATCTTCCTGCAGCAGCGTAAACATGCGCAATCCGGCCAATCCGCCGTATACGAATCGCGGTGAGAAGTGCAGAATCTCAACCAGACCGTCCGCCAAATCAGTGGGATCGAGGCCCAAGGCCAGAATCACGCCGGGTACGGCAATGGCCGCCACCCTGATAGCCGTGGCGATGGCCAGATTGATGGATCCCTCGCTGATCACAATCCAGCCACCCTGCCACAGGATCTCGCCCGAGGTGCGGCCGTAGAGGAACACGGAGATAAAACTGCCGGCGGCGGCGATCCATACCGGCCAGGTCTTACGGCATACGGTCCACGGAGCCACGCCACCAATCCACAGCAGCACGAATTCGATGCCGAGCGCCGTGGATGCGGATACCGCATCCAGACTGATGAACATCGGAATGCACAGCAGCAGCGCACCGATGATGCGACTGACCGCGTTGATGCGCGCGATGAACCATGAGGGCGATGAGGCTTTGACCGGCTCCACGCGCGTTTCCTGCGGGCTGACGGTTACCACGTCACTCATGCCTTCGCCTCCTCGAACATCACGCGTCGTGCGCCCAGCGCATCCACCAGCGCCTCATCGTGCGTCACCATGATCACGCACGAGCCTTGGTCGCGGATGGCGGCGATCAGCTTGACCATTTCATTCCACGTACTGAAATCCTGTCCGAATGTCGGCTCGTCCATCACCAACACTTTGGGTGCGGCGGCCAGCATGGAGGCCACGGACAGTCGCCGCTTCTCCCCGCCAGACAAGGTGTACGGGTTGGCTTTGGCGAAGCGCGTGAGATTCATCTGCTCAAGCATGCGGTCGGCGGTCTGATAAGCCTCGTCTTGGCTCTGCCCCATCGACTTGGGGCCGATGGATACCTCGTCACGCACAAAGTTGGCAGCGAACTGGTGTTCGGGCTCCTGGAACACCATGCCGATACGGCCCAGCAGTTCCTTGCTTTTCCAGTCGATCGGCTCACGCCCGGCATGCGCGGGCTTGAGGTTGTCGGCGATGAGCACCTTGCCGGCGATAGGCTTGAGTAGCCCGGCCAAGGTCAAGGCCAAGGTCGATTTGCCCGCGCCGTTCGGACCCATCAGAGCCGTTACTTCGCCGGGATAAAAATCCAGATTGATACCAACGCCAAGAGCGGCCCCACGGCCAAAGCTTAAGTTCTCGGTGCTGAGCACCGGCGCATCGTGCGCAGACTCCTGCTTCGGCGAGTAATCGGGAATCGCACGGCCCGGCACCCACGCGCCACCGGCGGCCAACACGTCGCCCATCTCGGCGAACACCTCGTCCGGCTTGCCGTCGGCAATGACCGCACCCGTGGGCGAACTTGCATCGGGTCGGCCGAGCACAATCACGCGATCGACCAGATCGAGCCATACATCGATATGATGTTCGACCACAACCATGGTCTGTCCGGTGGCCTCGATGACCTTTTTGACCGCGTCATGCACTTCGACCACGCCTTCGGGATCGAGGTTGGCGGTCGGTTCGTCCAACAACAGCAGACCGGGCTTCATAGCCAGCACGCCGGCCAACGCGAGACGTTGACGCTGACCGCCGGACAGATGGCGGGTGGACCGATCCAGTTCGAGTCCGCCGAGTCCCACCATATCCAATGATTCGCGCACTCGCTGCCAAATCTCCTCGCGCGGCACGTTGAGGTTTTCGCAGCCGAAGGCCGCGTCATCGCCCAGTCGTTCAAGAATGATCTGCGAGTCCGGGTCCTGAAGCACCAGTCCCACGCGACCTCGCGCCTCGCGCGCATCGACGCCATCGATGGTGAGCGAGCCCTCCTGCTCGCCTTCCTCATCGCCGCCAAGTACGCCTGCGAGACCGGCCATCATCGTGCTTTTGCCCGCGCCCGAAGCACCGAGCAGCAACACACGTTCACCTGGCCGGATGGTGAAATCGACGGCACGCAACGCGAAGTCCTTACGCGTGGCGTGCCGCCATCCCCAGCCGCTGGCCTCTACCGCAGCCGGATTAACCTGCATCAGACGCGCGCCTTGCTGCGGCCGGATTCAAAACGCTCCAGAGCACCGGTGACGGCGAGCGCACGAGACAAGTACCAGACCACCACGCCGGCGATCACGACGCCGGAGATGATGGAGCCCACCAGATACCAAGTGACGCGCAGGCCGTTCCAGCCCGGGTTGGTGGCCCAGTAGTAGGCCCAGCAGCCCACGCCGGCGAGCGCACCGGACAGGATGGTGGTGCCGATGTTCCACTTCTTCCAAGCGAAGACGGCGAAGGCAATTTCGGCACCCAGACCCTGGATGATGCCGACGATCAGCGAGCCGCCGACGCCCCACTGGTTGCCCAGCGTAAGCTCAAGGAAGGCGGCGAGGGTTTCGGCAAACAGTGCGGCACCGGGCTTGCGCACAATGATTGCAGCGAGCGGGCCGGCGAACAGCCAGAATCCGTTGAGCAGACCCTCGAAACCGGGGGTCACGCCTTCAAACAGGGCCAGCGGGGCGGAGCAGACAATGTCCCAGCCCCAGAAAATGACGCCGGATGCGACGGCGATGATTGCGGCGACGACGATATCGACGACGCGCCACTTGTAATTGGCTTTGGCCACAGCTTCAGTCATGAATGTGCCTTTCTTCTGCTCGCACGCAGGCCGAACATACATGGATATATGTACGCACATAATGCACATGTTCGTGTCCACGCGCGGGTTGGTTCAGGCACGGGTGGGTAAGAGCGACATTTCCGTGCGCCGGCATTATCCGGTCACGTTCCATCGGTCGAGACTATGAGTCTCCTCTCAGCCGCCCAACGGCAGCTCCCGTGTCAACTCCCGACTATAAAGCAAGCCGCCGTCAAAGGCAATAGCCACATCCGTGACCTACCTGACGGCGGCTCACTACCATTACCGATGCGGTTCGGCTACTTGCCGAGCTTGTCCAGCAGCAAAGCCTCGGTGATCACGTTGTTCTTGAGGCCGGGCAGGGAGATGGACTCATTGGGGCTGTGGGCGTTGGCCTTCGGGTCTTCGGGACCGGTGACCAGCACCTGAGCGTTGGGGAAAATGCGCTGCAGTTCGGGGATGAACGGAATGGAGCCGCCCTCGCCCTTGTTGATGGGCTCAACGCCGAAGGCCTCGGTCATGGCTTCCAGCGCGTCCTTGGTGGCCACGGCGGTCGGATCCATGGCCCAGCCCATGCCGTTTTCGCCGCGTTCGACAGTGACCTTGGCACCGAACGGCGCGTGGGATTCGAGGAATGCAGCCAGTGCTTCCTGCGCTTCTTCAGGGTGCTGGGTGGGCGCGGTGCGCAGCGACAGACGGAAGCGGGTCTCCGGGGCGATCACGTTGAAGGATCCCTCGACCGGGTGGGCGTCGAAGCCGATCACGGTCACGGACGGCTTGGTCCACAGGCGTGAGGCCAGCGAGCCGGTGCCGGCGAACTCGTAACCGGCCACCACGCCAGAATCCTCGCGCACGGTGGTTTCGTCAAGGTCGTGCTGCAAACCGCCGATCGGCTCTTCCGCGGTCACGCCGGGCACGGCCAGATCGCCGTTCTCGTCATACATGGAAGCGATGAGCATGGCGGCCAACGTATTGGAGTCGAGAATCGGGCCGCCGTACTGGCCGGAGTGCACCGGATGCTCAAGGCCCTGCACGGTCACGTCCACACAGGTGTTGCCGCGCAGCGAGGTGGTCAAAGAAGGAATGTCCGCCGACCAGTTGCCGGAATCGGCCACGATAATCACGTCGGCGGCGAATTCGTCGCGGTGAGCCTCGATGAAGGGAATGAAGCTTGGCGAGCCCATCTCCTCTTCGCCTTCGATGAACACTTTGATATTGACGTTGAGGTCGTCGCCCAAAGCCTTCAGCGCACCGGAGTGGATGGCGATGCCGCCGCCGTCATCGGCGGAGCCACGGCCGTAAAGGCGGCCGTCGATTTCGGTGGCCACGAACGGGTCGGTGTTCCACTCGGCCGGGTCCGGAACAGGCTGCACATCGTGATGGGCGTAGAGCAGCACGGTGGGGGCGTCCGGAGAAACGATATGCGAGCCGATGACCTCCCATGCGCCCGGAGTGCCGTCGGCATTGGAAGCCTGGACCACCTTGGCATCCACACCCACGAGGCGCAGTTCGTCTGCCACGAATTCAGCGGAGCGCTTCATATGTTCGGCGGTGATGCCCTTGGCGGAGATCGACTGCAGCGCAACCTTTTCGGCCAGCACCTTGACGATGCGGTTCCAATCGGTTTCGACGCGCGAACGAATCTCGTCAGCGGTGAGCGTTGCCATGATGGTCCTCCTTTATATGTGTGTAAGCGGCGTCATTGCAATGGCTGCGCCAGTATACAAGTGTCTGAACGTCACCGTAACCTCAAAGCATGACATGGAATCCGTTTAGGAAAAAAGAAGAGGCTCAAGTTCCCGTTGAGCAGGCCCCGAAGAAGACCGCCGATCCTTCTGAGAAAAAAGGCCGTCCTACCCCGAAGATGAAGCAGGCTCAGGCCGCCGGTATCCGTCCGCTGGTTCCGGTGGACCGCAAGGCCAGCGCCAAGGCCGCCAAAGCCCGTCTGCGTGAGAAGGAGAACGCCGAGTACGAGGCGATGCAGAAGGGCGATATCAACCACATGCCCAAGGCGGAACGCCTGCCTTGGCGTATCTACATCCGTGATTATGTGGATGCCCGTTTCAACCTTGGCGAATGGTTCATCCCGGTGGCCTTCGCGATTCTGATCGTCTCCATGTTCGTCACTTCTTTGATGCAGAACCAGTGGGCTTCCATCATCATGATGGCGCTTATGTACGGTTACCTGATTGCCGTGATCATCGACGTATGGCTGATGTGGCGCAAGCTCAAGGCCAAGCTCATCGCCAAGTACGGCGAACAGTCCGTGTCCAAGGGCTCCCGCTCCTTCTCCTACGCTTGGAGCCGTTCGATTCAGATGCGTCGTTGGAGGCTTCCCAAGCCGCGTTACCCGAAGCGCGGTCACTGGCCGGCAGACTGATGTCCATATATATACTCTGGCTCCCCTCGTTGAGGGGCTGAGCCGTAAAGAAAACAGTCCAGTGGACTGTTTTTAGGCGAAGTGGCGGCGATAGCCGCATATGGCTCCCTAGCATGGGAGCCATACTTATATGCACCAAGGAGGCAATCATGAGCGAACAGTTTGATCTGGTCATCATCGGGGCCGGCCCCGGCGGCTATTCCACAGCCCTGCGCGCCGCCGAACTCGGCATGAAAGTGGCACTCATCGAGCGTGACGCCACCGTGGGCGGCACCTGTCTCAACCGTGGCTGCATCCCCTCCAAGGCGCTCATCACCGCCACCCACACCATCGACACCGTGCACCGTGCGGCCGAACTCGGCGTCAACGCCTCGGTGAATGGCATCGACTTCGGCACGCTGCGCGACTATCGCCTGCGCGTGGTCAAGACGATGGTGGGAGGACTGGCCGGACTGCTGGCCCATCGCGGCATCACCGTGTTCCGAGCCAATGCCGCGTTCCATGCGGATGAGATCACTCCAGCAACTTCCAACCACATCGTCCACCTCGTTCCCTCCCCCGACCAAAGCGACATCCTCACCTATCACAAGGCCGATGTCCCCGAACCCAGCGGCCCCACGATGGACCTCACGGCCACGAACATCGTCATCGCCACCGGTGCCAAGCCACACCCATTGCCCGGTAACCCGTTCGCCGGCGCCCTCATCGACTCCACACAGGCGCTGGAAGTCAACGAATTTCCCTCTTCGGCGGTGATTATCGGCGCCGGGGCCATCGCCCTTGAATTCGCCTCGATGTGGAACGCCGCCGGTTCGAAGGTGACCCTGCTGATTCGCAAGGACCGCGTGCTCTCAGCCTGGGACCGGAGAGCCGGCACCACGCTGACCCGTGAGCTCAAACGTCATGGCGTGAACATCATCACCCGCGCCAGCGTCACCCATGTGGACACCGGCGCGAACCTTGGTGCCACCGTGCACTACACGCGCGAAGGCCAGGACGGCGAACAGAGCGTTTGGGGCGAAATCGCCCTTGTCGCCATCGGGCGTGACCCGATCACCGACCCAGCATGGGGCGTGACGATTGATGACCACGGACATGTCGCCACGGATGCGTACGGTCGCACCGACAAACCGGGCGTATGGGCGGTGGGCGACGTGACGGCCGGTCACGCACTGGCGCATCGTGCTTTTGAGCAAGGCATCGTCATCGCGGAGACCATCGCCGGACTCAATCCCAAGCCGGTGGACGAAGCCGCTGTGCCGCAGATCGTGTTCTCCTTCCCCGAAGCGGCGTCGGTCGGGCTCACCGTCGAACAGGCGCAGGCGAGAGAGGACCTCGTCGAAATCAAGGAGACCAACTATCCGATGCTGGCGAACGCGCGCATGCTGATGAGCGGCACGGCCGGCTCATTGACCATCGTCTCCGGCTGCGACGCGGCCAACCCGGACACCCCGCGCGTGCTCGGCGTGCACATGGTCTCCCCGATGGCCTCCGACATCATCGCCGAAGCCGAACAGCTGGTCGGCAACCATGTGCCGCTCGCCGACGCAGCCCGCCTCGTTCACCCGCATCCCACGTTCAGTGAAACGCTCGGCGAGGCGCTGCTCAAGGCCGACGGACGGCCGTTGCACACACGCTGAGACCAACCAGCACAAGCAAGTTCGGACCAGCGCACCTGATAAGATGTTGTTTAGTGTGTTTCGTCCCAACAAAGGAAGAAGTGATGGCGGAAAAGGACGCGAAGCCGAAGAAGCAGAGCACAATCAAGCAGATCATCCAGATCTACAAGTACACGGCTAAGGAAGACAAGGCCCTGCCGTGGCTTGAGGCCGGTGCTTTCCTGCTGCCTGTAGTCGTGATGATCATCATCGGTCTGATTGCCAAGTGGACCTGGCTGACCTGGATCTTCACCATGATCACCGCCATCATGCTCGGCATGCTACTGGCCACCATGATGCTCACCCGCCGCGCGGATGCAGTCGGCTACAAGCAGATTGACGGCAAGCCTGGTGCCGCCATCGGCGTGCTGAGCAACATGCAGAAAGCCGGCTTTAACTTCCCGCAGGAACCGGTGTGGATCGACCCGAAGACCAAGGATGCCATCTGGCGCGGCACTTCGATGAACGGCATCTACCTGATCGGCGAAGGCGAATACGGTCGCATCATGAAGGCGATGGATCGTCAGGAACACGATATCAAGGGCGTCACCGCCGGCTCCTCCATTCCGGTGTACCGCATCTCCGTGGGCCACGGCCCCAAGCAGGTGCCACTGGACAAGCTGCGTAGCACGGTGACCAAGTCCAAGAGCTATGAGCCCACGAACCACAAGAACGCACTGATCGCCAAGATTCATCCGCGTCGTCGCTTCCTGCTGACCAAGGCCGAGATGGAAACGCTGAACGATCGTCTGCGCACGCTGCAGGCCAAGAAGGGTTATGCCATCCCCAAGGGCATGGACCCGAACCACCCGCAGAAGATCTCCCGCCGCGCGATGCGCGGTCGCTGATCGGCAGCACACCACCAAATCGCACAGAAGCCCCGGAATCCGTTCAATCGGTTCCGGGGCTTCGTCATATGTCTCATAATCGCGTCCACATACATCCACCTACGTCACCTGTCAATATCCACTGTCCACGTTGCGGACACCTCTACCCACTCCCCCGATAGCCTCCGTTTCCATTCTGTAATGATGTTTCGTTGAAATAACGCGCCTGCGCGATTGTCGGCCACAGTCACGAAACATTCTCGTAACCCAAGTTTCGAGCCGGCGAAACGCGCGATTTTACGATGGATACCGTTATATTTCATACGAAAGGAGCGGTCCCGTGACCGAACTCAAGTCCAAGGAAGACGCCGAGGCCCTTATCAACAAGGAAGGCATCGAGTATGTCTCCGTCCGTTTCACCGATCTTATCGGCGTTCAGCAGCACTTCACCGTGCCGGCTAGCGAATTCCTGAAGGACGCTTTCACCGACGGCATGCCGTTCGATGGTTCCTCCGTTCAGGGCTTCCAAGCCATCAACGAGTCCGACATGAAGCTGGTCCCGGACGTTGAGACCGCTTTCATTGACCCGTTCCGCAAGCACAAGACCCTTGACGTGGCCTTCTCCATCGTCGACCCGCTGACCGACGAGCCGTACTCCCGCGACCCGCGTCAGGTTGCTGGCAAGGCCGAGGCCTACCTGAAGTCCACCGGTATCGCCGACACCGCCTCCTTCGCTCCTGAGGCCGAGTTCTTCATCTTCGACAAGGTCCGCTTCGAGAACGGCATGAACCGCTCCTTCTACGAGGTCGACTCCATCGAAGCTCCGTGGAACTCCGGTGTTGACGTTGAGGAAGACGGCACCCCGAACATCGGTTTCAAGAACCGCGTCAAGAAGGGCTACTTCCCGGTTCCGCCGATTGACCACACTCAGGACCTGCGCGACGATATGGTCGCCAACCTGCAGAAGGTCGGCCTGATTCTCGAGCGTTCCCACCACGAGGTGGCCGGCGCTGGTCAGCAGGAGATCAACTACCGCTTCAACACCCTGCAGCACGCAGGCGATGACCTGATGAAGTACAAGTACGTCGTCCACGAGACCGCCGCTCTGGCCGGCAAGGCTGCGACCTTCATGCCGAAGCCGATCGCTGGCGACAACGGCACTGGTATGCACTGCCACCAGTCCCTGTGGAAGGACGGCAAGCCGCTGTTCTACGACGAGAAGGGCTACGCTGGCCTGTCCGATCTGGCTCGCTGGTACATCGGCGGTCTGATCAAGCACTCCTCCTCCGTGCTGGCCTTCACCAACCCGTCCCTGAACTCCTACCACCGTCTGGTGCCGGGCTTCGAGGCGCCGGTCAACTTGGTGTACTCCGCTCGTAACCGTTCCGCCGCCATCCGTATCCCGCTGGCCGGCACCTCCCCGGCTGCGAAGCGTATCGAGTTCCGCGCTCCGGATCCGTCCTGCAACCCGTTCCTCGCCTTCTCCGCTCAGCTGATGGCAGGCCTGGACGGCATCCTGAACCACATCGAGCCGCCGGAGCCGGTCGACAAGGATCTGTACGAGCTGCCGCCGGAAGAGCACGCTGGCATCAAGCAGGTGCCGAGCTCCCTGGCCGAGGCCATGGACGCTCTGGAAGAGGATCACGACTTCCTCACCGCCGGCGACGTCTTCACCGATGATCTGATTGAGACTTGGCTGGGCATCAAGCGTGGCGAGATTGATCAGGCTCGTCTGGCCCCGACTCCGCTGGAGTACGAGCTGTACTTCCACATCTGATAGTCATTAGGGCAAAACGTAGTCGGCAGTAGGCTTTTCGCACTGTTCAGAGTGACCTACTGCACCTATACTGCACCTATCGGAACACGAGAAACCCCACTTCGTTCACAATCGGACGCGAGTGGGGTTTTCTCATGCCTGCCATGCAGGCAGCGAGATGAGCCATTCATCCAAATCCGCGCCGTCGGATGCGCACGGTCGGCGTGTAGGCGTAGCAGGCGATGAGGTCGCCGCGGCGCACGGCCTGACGAATGGTCTTCTCCGTCAAACCGCACAAGGCGGCCGCCTCCGGCATCCCCAACAACGGACGATTCTCAATGAGCACGTAATCGGTCTTCGAATCAGCCATGCCCCTGCCTATGCGTCGCACGCTTCCGAGACACATGACGATTGGCGTGGAAAACGAACATCATATCCCGGCCGAGCCGGGCTTCTACAAGGACGAAAACAGTTACGGCGATCAGCTACGCACGTAGGGAAGGCGTGTGACTTTATTCCATGTCCCCGTACAACCAGCACCGGCATCTGGATGCCGCCACGCTCGCTACACGCCCGTTCATGCTCGACCTCGAGCCGTTGGGCTATTACGGCCTGTTGCAGGCGGACCGTGGTCCGGCCGAACCGCCGGGCCTATACGCCGACGACCGCGGCCGGCTGTTGTGGCTGCGCACCGTCGAGGACGTGTGGCTAGTCGCGGTCACGCTGAAGCTAGGCGTGGACGCTATGCGACGCGGACAGCGGAGATGACGGCGTGGAGCCGCTGGACATGTACTCCGGCATCGCCACCACGCTGAGGAGATGACGGTACGGTAGACATGGCCGCACGCCACGGCATACGCTGACATATAAGACGCGAATACGACAAAGCACCCCGGAGCCATTCGGTTGGCTTCGGGGTGCTTTGTCCATATGGTTTTCACTCTATCGCGGACCTAGGCGACGAAGCCCATAGTCGTGTCGTCGTTATCCGTCTCGGAATTTAGTACGCTTGTGACAGAAGGACCGATTTTATGACGACTCGTCTGAGCTATACAGGTCTAGCCTGATGAGAGATTTTAGACGACACACTTTTTTACCATTCGTATATAGATATGAATAGCATGAAATTGGGTGTTATCAATTAGCTAAGGAGAATGAAAATGGCTACGGTATTTGATGTGGCCAGCTACATCCTTTCAAAACAGGGCCCCATGACAACCATGAAACTGGAAAAGCTCTGCTACTACTCACAGGCATGGAGCCTTGTGTGGGATGAGAAGCCATTGTTCAACGAGGAATTTCAGGCGTGGGCGAATGGCCCTGTATGCCCAGATCTCTATCATGTGCACAAAGGATTATTCCGCATCGAACCGGAAACAATCTCAGGAAATCCGGACGCCATCGACAATGATGGCAAAGAGACCATCAATGCGGTTTTGAAATATTATGCACCCATGTCTGCCTATCAGCTTAGTGAGCTAACTCATCATGAAAGCCCTTGGCTTGATGCGCGCGGAGAACTCAAGGAGGGTGAGCGGTGCGATACTGTCATCGAGAACAGCGCAATGGCGGAATACTACGGCAGTTTCACTGATAATCATGGGGCATAACAGGAATAAAAAAATACGGCACCCTACACCGGTCGCAGGAGCAAAGAAAGTGCCTATGGCGAAAGATTCGCGCCCTGCCAAAAGAATTCCAAGATCAGCAGATAACGAAGAAACGGATGCGATGGAAAAGCACATCATCTTCCGCTTCGATTGTTTGGATTTGGATGATGACTGCCCTTGGCCCATGTCCAGAATGACCGAGCAAGAGCATCGGGATGTTTTATTGAAATTGGCGGATTTCGAGAAAAGCACGGTAAAGGAATTACGGTCTCCTAGCTGTGGCTCTTTCACGATATATTATGACTTCTCGTCATGCCCTAATACCAAAGCAGTAGACAGGCTGGGAGAGAAATACGAGACGGGACAGACCGATGCCATCGCTCGATTTCGTTTAGGCGGCAAAAAGAGACTTTACGGTTTTCTTGTCGGCAATGAGTTCCACCTTGTTTGGTGGGATCCTGAGCACAAGATTTGGCCTTCACAAAAGCAGTAACCTGAGCGTGTATTGAATCCTATATGCGACCGATGGAGCGCGTATTCCCCATGAACATATTTATTTATGGGGAATACGTTTATATAAAAGCTTCAGACAGGCCGACACGTTAGTTGATGCCGGTCACCGCGATGTTCTGCCCCGGTCGGCATGCCGGAGCAGATGATGAGCGTACGTTTGGCGTTCGTGCCGAACACGTCGGTAATATTCGCCTCGAACGTGTAGGATCAGTTGGCGTCATCGGAGGAATCACGCCGACTGGCGAGGACAGCCATGGTACCTTGAATCCATACGGATACGCCTGCTTTCCGGCCGTTTCGCACAGGTCCGGAATCTACTGCTCGACCAGCTCGCGGTGTGGTGCTCATGTCCACCATCAGGTCGACCTTGCCGTTGTCGGGCGCGGTGTCAGTCACGATGTGTTCGATGCCTCCGGAGATGCCGCTCCTGACCACGTCGGCTTGGTCGGCCGGCACCTTCGTGTACGTCTTGATGGCGACGGCCAAGCCCTTGGCAGCTAGATCGGCGATGACGACGGCCGCGCTTTGGTTCTTATAGCCGTCGACCTACGGACGATGGCCACCCTGCTCGAAAACGTCCACACCATAGCCACATCAGGGCCGTTCGACCGGCTGTCGGTCATGGACCGTTCCGGCGACTTCCTGTATGACGGAGCCGACCCGGCAGACTTCGAGGCCGTCTGGTCGGATCGTTTCAAGGGCGGCCTTGAAACGGATGGAACGGCAACGGAACGAAACCTTGTGGCCATCGAGTCGGTACGGCGGCAGTTTAATGTCGGCCTAGCGGAGCCCGAACCCATCATCCAGACGATACGACGCGACCTGGGCATATGGGATTTGACGGCGGAGGAAACCAACGACATGCCGGGACGACGCCGGCAGCCACGCGAGCCGAAAGACACGCCGCATGGCGGACATTGGACGCGCTGGACGAACCTGAGGGGACGCGTATGAAGGCCCTGTCAACTGTTTTTCAAGAAGGCTTGTCATGCATTTTTGGGCGCGGTCATCGGCGGGAACACCGTCGAGGAGGCGGAGGCCATCATCGCCCCATGGAGCGAATACGTGGAGGTGCCCGAATACGTCGTGCAGACGTGCGACGAGTTCCTCGAAGAACGTCGGGAGTGTGACCGGCTGGAAGTCGAACGCCACCTGAAGGCGAAGCAAGCCGCCGAACGGCTGGCGATGACCGCGCTCAAGGCATACGCCGACTACACGGGAAAACGCTCGACGGGGACGGTGACGTCGTCCCCACCCGCAATGAGAAAGGCCGCTACGACTGGTACAAGTTCGGCGGACGTTGGAACGACGAGGTGAAGGACGTCCAAGGCATCACCTGCCGCGAACTGCTCGACCGATGCGGACGCGACGACGGGGACGGCCGAACTGGTCGCCGGCCGCCTGTACGTCCTGCGCGTGGACGACTCTTCCAA
>OGIU01000123.1_pt1 | contig 54603 bp, 48 predicted proteins | sample 1571791 | NCBI WGS metagenome assembly OGIU01 (sample SAMEA2582104, study PRJEB24529) | metagenome | biome: Human gut stool | place: China | collected 2011
ATGTGGTCGCCCTCGATGTGGCCCCACAGCTTCAGGGGTTCGCGCTCACTCTTTTCCTCTTCGCCGCCGATGTAGGGGATCACGTTGTCCACGATCTCCGGCATACGGTCAAAGGTCTTTCCGGCACCGGAAATTGCCTGATAGGTGCACACCAGAGCCTTGTTCACACCAAACTCCTTCATCAGCGGGTGCAGCGCGGGCACATAGCTCTGCAGGCTGCAGTTGGACTTGACGGCGATGAAGCCGCGCTTGGTGCCCAGACGCTTGCGCTGTGCGGGGATGATCTCAATATGGTCGGCGTTGATCTCGGGCACCACCATGGGCACATCCGGGGTGAAGCGGTTGGCGCTGTTGTTGGACACCACCGGGCACTCTGCCTTGGCGTAGGCCTCTTCCAGAGCCTTGATCTCATCCTTGGGCATGTTGACGGCGCAGAAAATGAAGTCCACCTGTGCGGCGACCTCTTCCACCTTGGAAGCGTCCTGCACCATCATCCCCTTGACGCTCTCGGGCATCGGGGTGGTCATGGCCCAGCGGCTGCCCACAGCCTCTTCATACGTTTTGCCTGCGCTGCGGCCAGAAGCAGCCAGGACGGTCAGCTTGAACCAGGGGTGGTTCTCCAGCAGCGTAATAAAACGCTGACCCACCATACCGGTTGCGCCTACGATACCCACTTTATACTGTTTTTCCATTTCCAGCACCTTTCCTTTCAAAAAGACGAGCCATGTGCTCTCTGGTTTGCACAGAGACTTGAAAACAGACACTCTATGCAATATAATAGATACTGTCTATACAAATTTTATAATATCATTGATGCGGTACCCGTGTCAATCATCGGAAAGGCAAATGCACAATATGTTAAAAAAAGATTTTTGGTACGATTTACCCAAAGAGCTCATTGCGCAGGAACCTGCAAGCCCCCGCGACTCTGCACGCCTGATGGTCCTGAGCCAGAAGGATGACAGCATCCAGCACAAGATCTTCCGGGATCTGCCGGATTTTCTGGAGCCCGGCGACCTGCTGGTGGTGAACAACTCCAAGGTGCTGCCCGCCCGCATCGTGGGCATCAAGCAGCCCACCGGTGCGGTCTGCGAGCTGCTGCTGCTCCGTCAGGTCAAGGGCGACCAGTGGGAATGCCTGGCAAAGCCCGGCAAGCGGATGCAGGTCGGCACCAAGGTCAGCTTCGGTGACGGCAGCCTGACCGCTGTGGTGGACGAGACGCTGGAGGACGGCAACAAGTACGTTACATTCTATTACGACACCGAGACTCTTTATGAAAAGCTGGATGAGTTCGGCAAGATGCCGCTGCCGCCCTACATCACCAAGCAGCTGGAGGATCAGAGCCAGTATCAGACCGTGTATGCCAAGGAGCTGGGCAGCGCGGCCGCGCCCACGGCCGGCCTGCACTTCACCCCGGAGCTGATGGACACCATCCGCGCCAAGGGTGTCGGTATTGCCGAGGTGACACTGCACGTTGGTCTGGGCACCTTCCGCCCCGTTCAGGAGGATGAGATTACCGACCACAAGATGCACAGTGAGTGGTATTCCATCAGCGAGGAGACCGCCCAGCGCATCCGCGACACCAAGGCTGCCGGTCACCGCGTGATTGCCGTGGGCACCACCAGCTGCCGCACCTTGGAAGCCGTGGCGGCCAAGTACGGCGAGATCCGCGCCTGCAGCGGCAATACCTCCATTTTCCTGTACCCGGGCGTCAAGTTCAACTGCATCGACGGCCTGGTCACCAACTTCCACCTGCCGGAGAGCACCTTGATCATGCTCATTGCCGCACTGTATGGCTACGACAAGACCATGCATGCCTACAAGGTGGCCGTGGAAGAGAAATACCGCTTCTTCAGTTTCGGTGATGCGATGCTCATTCTGTGAGTGAAGGCGCATGATCGAAACCTGTAAGAGATTGTTCTGAATACCGCAGGTTTCTGCGGCAGGATCGCACGGCTGTTTTCCGTGCGCAGAAAGGAAACACGAGACAATGCCTTCACTGACGACTTACAAGCTCCTCAAGCAGGAACACGATGCCCGGCGGGGCGAGTTCAAGACCGTGCACGGCACGGTGCAGACACCCGCTTTCCAGAACGTTGCTACGGCAGGCGCCATCAAGGGCGGCCTGTCGGCACAGGATCTGAAGGACATCGGCGCACAGGTGATGCTGTGCAATACCTACCATCTGCACCTGCGCCCCGGTGATAAGCTGGTGGCTGACATGGGCGGCCTGCACAAGTTCACCCGCTGGAACGGCCCCATCCTCACCGACAGCGGCGGATTCCAGGTGTTCAGCCTCGCAAAGCTGCGCAAGATCACCGAGGAGGGCGTGACCTTTGCCTCTCACCTCGACGGCCACCGCATCTTCATGGGTCCCGAGGAAAGTATGCAGATCCAGGCAAACCTCGGTTCCACTATCGCCATGGCCTTTGATGAGTGCGTCGAGAACCCCGCCCAGCACGATTACTCCAAAGCCAGCTGCGAGCGCACCACCCGCTGGCTCAAGCGCTGCAAGGATGAGATGGCCCGCCTGAAGCATGAAGGCATCTCCGTCAACCCCGACCAGCTGCTCTTCGGCATCAATCAGGGCTGCACCTTCGCCGACCTGCGCGTGGAGCACATGAAGCAGATCGCCGACCTGGACCTGGACGGCTACGCCATCGGCGGCCTCGCTGTGGGTGAGCCCACTGAGGTGATGTACGAGATGATCAGCGCGGTCGAGCCCTATATGCCCAAGGATAAGATCCGTTACCTGATGGGCGTAGGCACCCCCGGCAACATCATCGAGGCCGTCTCCCGCGGCGTGGACCTCTTCGATTGCGTCATGCCCAGCCGCAATGCCCGCCACGGCCACCTGAACACCTGGGGCGGCATCATCAACATCAAGAACGCCAAGTACGAGCGCGACGAGCGCCCCATCGACCCCGCCTGCGGCTGCCCGGCCTGCCGGAACTACTCCCGCGCCTATATCCGCCACCTGTTCAAGGCAGAGGAACTGCTGGGTATGCGTCTGGCCGTCATGCACAACCTCTGGTTCTACAATCACCTGATGGAGCGCATCCGCGATGAGCTGGATGCAGGCACCTTTACCGCCTTCCATGACCGCTATGTCAAGCTGCTCGACACACGAATTTGAGATTTGGCCTTGAAACATGCCGGATAAGCGCGTATAATAAGGTCATATGAATTTGAGAGGAGATTTTGCCCCATGCAATTTCTGACTACGACCGAAAGCTACATCAGCCTTTTCTTTACTCTGGCTCTGATGCTGGTGATGCTCTACTTCATGATCTACCGTCCTCAGAAGAAGCAGGAGAAGAAGGACGCTGCAATGCGCTCTTCTCTGGAGATCGGCGATCAGGTCACCACCATCGGCGGCGTCATCGGCCGTGTGGTCGCCATCAAGGACGACACCTTCGTGCTGGAGACTGGCGCTGACCGTGTGAAGATCCGCTTCACCAAGAACGCCATCAGCTCTGTCGAGAAGCTGAACATGGACAACGCCCCCAAGAAGTAATAATTTTCCGGATCCGTGCTTTGAACGCGCTTCCCTGCATACAGTAGGTGCAGGGAGGCGCGTTTTTATGTCTGATACCAAGAAGTTCCCGGCGATAGGGCTGCTGGTCGTTTTCGGAGTGGGCAGTGCGGCAGCAGCCGTGAGCCTGGCAGGGTTCGGCTGGCTGATGGTCAAACAGGGCCTGACGCAGGAGGCCGCTGCTCCGCTGGCCACAGCGGCAATCTGTCTCGGCAGCTTTCTCAGCGGTCTGCTGATGGCCATTCTGCAAAAGGGCAAGGGACTCGTCTGGGGCGCAGCGGAAGGAGCTCTCTTTATAGGGCTGCTTTTTATTCTGGGTACACTGTACCAGAGCGAGTGGGAAACGATGCAGTTCGTCCGGGCAGGGCTTGTCCTGCTGATGGGGGTTCTGGGCGGGGTCCTCGGAATGCTGCGCGCGGAGCGAAAGCGGCGCTGAATGCTCAGTCCACGCTACAGCGGCCATACACAACAAAAGCAGGAGGGAAAAAGCACGATGTGGGTCTATCAGGAAACGAAAACAAATGCAGCGGCGCTTGTGCCGGCGCTGCCGGAAGATACAGCGGGCGAGTCTCTGGCAGAAAAAGAAGCCATAACACCTGTTTCCGGACGGCTGGCGGAAATGCCGTCTCAGAAAGCTCCCCGGCGGAAGCCCTTCCAGGCCAGCCGGGACTGCATCCTGCTGGCGGCGGCCTATCTCTTCGGTACGCTGATGGCGGGCGTTTTGCAGGCGCTGTGCGACGCTGAAGAGATGGAGACGCTGGCCTATTATCTGGACTGCTGGCGCGGAGTGTTTGCGGCGTCCAGTGCAGCACAGGCGGTGGGACTGTTCGGGGCAGAGCTGGCTGTCGTCCTCGGGGCGGCGGCAGTGTTCCTCCTGCTGGGGCTTTCGGCAGTGGGGCCGCTGCCTATCTTTCTGTTTGCGATGTTATACGGGACAGGCTCCGGCCTGCTCTCGGCGCAGCTTCTGAATAGCCTCGGGGCAAAGCAGCTCGTTCTCTTTTTGCTCACCGCCAGCCTGCCGACGGCACTGGCGGCGGGTGCGCTCTGCCTGTTCGGTGCTTCGGCTCTGCAGGTCAGCAGCCGCATCCACGCCTTCTCTTTTGGCAGAGGCGGAAAGGGAAACGGCAGTCTGCATCCGGCAGGAGCACGGCTCCTGGTGGGGCAATTCGCCTTACTGGCGGTCTGTCTCTGCCCGCTCTGCGGTGCGGCTACCGGCCTTGTATGTCTTGCAAATCGTCTGATGCAGGCCGGATAAGCGCCCGGCTTTCTTGCGGCCTCGGGCCGGATGTGGTATGATAAAGAAAATGATTTTCATGAAATGAAAACAGGGAGTCCAGAATGAAAGAACCGAAGCTGAAAACCGTATACGTCTGCTCCAACTGCGGAGAGACAAGCCCCCGCTGGATGGGCCGCTGCCCCAGCTGCGGCAGTTGGAACACCATGAATGAGGATGTGGTCGCCGAAGCGCCCAAGGCCGGGCTTTCCGGCGGCAAAGCCGCTGCGCCTGTCCGGCAGGAGGGTGTCACCTCGCTGACGGCAAGGCGTCTGGCTGACATCAGCACGACCGAGGAAAAGAGCCGCATCCTGACTGGCATTTCCGAGCTTGACCGCGTCTTAGGCGGCGGCATCGTGTTGGGCGGCGTCGTACTGCTGAGCGGTGAGCCGGGCGTGGGCAAATCTACGATGCTTTTGCAGCTCTGCGGTGCCATCTCCAACCAGCACACGGTGCTGTATATCACGGGCGAAGAGTCCGTCCGTCAGGTCAAGCTGCGTGCGGCCCGCCTGAAAGTCCCGCAGGACAACATCTATCTGGCGGCAGAAAACGACGTAGACGAGATCTGCGGCCTCATCGAGAAAGAAAAGCCGGAACTGGTCGTCATCGACTCCATCCAGACCATGCGGTGTATGGACATCTCGTCTTCGTCCGGCACGGTCAGTCAGGTGAAAGAGAGTGCGGCCCGCCTGCTGGCCGTCGCCAAGAAGCAGGAGATCCCGATGTTTATCGTGGGCCATGTCAACAAGGACGGTGCTATCGCAGGCCCGAAGGTCATGGAGCACATCGTGGATACGGTTCTTTACTTTGAGGGAGACAAAATGCTGCCATACCGCATCCTGCGTGCGGCTAAAAATCGCTATGGCTCCACTAACGAGCTTGGTATGTTTGATATGACAGGGCAGGGCCTTGAGGAAATCGAAAATCCGTCCCAGATGCTCCTGGAAGGCCGTCCGCTGGGCGTTTCCGGGAACTGCGTCGCCTGTACCATGGAAGGCAGCCGCCCCATTCTCAGCGAGATACAGGCCCTTGCGACCAAGACGAATTTCCCGGCACCCCGGCGAGCCTGCAGCGGTTACGACTACAACCGCATGAACCTGCTCATCGCCGTGCTGGAAAAGCGTGCAGGCTATTTCTTCGGCAATCTGGACGTGTATATCAACATCGTCAGCGGCATCACCCTGCGGGATACCGCCTGCGACCTCGCCGTCTGCCTGAGCATGGTATCGTCGCTTCTGGACTGCCCCGTGAACGATAAGCTCATTGCCATCGGTGAAGTCGGCCTTGGCGGCGAGGTGCGCAGTGTACCGAATCTGGAGCAGCGTCTGCGGGAAGCGGAACGTATCGGCTTTGAGCGTGCCGTCGTACCAAAGCACAGCCTTGCACATCTGAACGCCGCCGATTATCCCGGCATGAAGCTTGTCGGTGCCGCCTATATCTCGGACGCCATCCATGCCTTGAAATCCGACCGTCTGTGACCATAAAAAGAGGAAACCATGTCGATTTATCTGGACGAGAAAAATCCCGAAAAACATAAGCCTTTTGATGATGCCTCGCCGGACATCGTCGCGTATGTGCGCTATCTGGAAGTCATCGCAGGCAAAAGCCCCAATACAGCTTTCAGCTATTACTGCGACCTGCGCAATTTCAGCCGCTTTATGAAGCGTCGGCGCGGCCTTGTGACCGACGATACCGAAATAAAGGACATCGACCCCAAGGGGCTCGATACGGCTTTCTGGGGCAGTGTGACCAAGGAAGACGTTTATGAATATCTGTACTTTCTGAACAGCGAGTGCGGCAACAAAAAATCTTCGACGGCCCGGCGGCTGGCCAGTCTCCACGGCTTTTATGATTATCTGGTCAATCAGGTAGATTTGCTCAAAGAGAATCCCACAGCGTCCATCAAGCCGCCCAAGCAGGATAAAGTCCTTCCCAAGTACCTGACGGCAGAGCAATCCATGGACCTTCTGGAAAGCACCCAGACCCAGAGCGATTTCCCGGAGCGAGATTACTGCATGGTCGTGCTGTTTCTGAACTGCGGGATGCGTCTTTCGGAGCTTGTCGGCATGGACCTCGGCGACATCGACATGGAACAGCGGCAGATCCGTTTGTTCGGCAAAGGCCATAAAGAGCGGATGGTCTACCTGAATGATGCCTGCATGGAGGCATTGCAGATCTATCTGAACAAGCGCAACACGATGGAGGGTCTGAACCCCAAAGAGAGAGCTGTCTTTATCACCCGGCGGCGCAAGGAGCGAATCTCAAACCGCAGGGTAGAGCAGCTGGTCACCGGCGCCATGAAAGCAGCGGGTCTGCGTGGTTTTTCCACCCATAAGCTTCGCCATACTGCCGCGACGCTGATGTATCAGACTGGCAACGTGGATATTCTGACCCTCAAACAGCTTCTGGGCCACAGCAGCGTCGGCACGACACAAATTTATACACACCTGCAGGAATTTCAGGTGCGTGCAGCGATTGAGCAGAATCCGCTGGGTGAAGTCAAGAAGGCAAGCTTGGATACAACGCAAAAGGAGACAGGGGAGAGCAAGGGGGAATTTGCCGATCCTTCATCGGATGAGCCTGAAAATGATGCACCGGCCGGCCCGATGGAGGCCTTTGAGGGTGCCGCACAGGAAGGTTTCCGGGTGGATGTTTCGAGCCTTGCCGATACGAATGAACCCGAATGAACCCACACGATTTTTCAAAGGTTATTCGGTGTGAATGCTTCGATTTAAGGAGATTCCAGAGGTTCTGAGACTTTACGAGAAAAATCAGAAGCTTCAGCTGGGATATATTGATGGAACCACGCAGACTGAACGCTCTTGAAAAATATGAGCGGCCGGAATCAAAAAGTGATGGATATTGAAGTCAGAAAAGTTTTTACAGACAACAGCTGGACGATTGTAAAATAAAAAAGCTGACCAAACATACAAAGCAATGCATTCAAATAACACAACTGTACAAAACGCGAAAAACCGGCTCAGCCAGCCCAAAAGGCTCAGAAACCGCCGGAAAGGCCTGAAACCCGAAAAAGAGGGCTTTTTCGCTCCCCTATATTTCGTATAACCTGCATTATACGAAATATTATAAAAATCAAAAACAGAGGCCCCCTTCTCCTGCGCTCCGTCATCGGTGCAGGTTTTGGGAGCCTCTGCTGTTCTTTTATATCATTTCGTTTGGGACGTGTGGATCGCCTGCTAAGCAGGCATCATAAAATACAGCTGGACAAGACCGCTTTCATGCGAGCGTCCATCGCATCAGACTTTACAGCGGCGTATCCAGCGGCTGTGTTCCGAAGTACGCGCAGATCGCTTCATAGTAAACGCGCGCCACTGTCTTACAGCCTTCTTCGCTGCCAAACTGTGCAACGTCCTCTTCGCTGGTCACAAAGCACTGTTCTGCTAGAACCGCCGGACAGTTTACATCTTCCAACAAGGTAAAGCTTCGCTCGTCCCTTACTTCGGTATGGGTGCTCTCTACGAGCTGCTTTACCTCGCCCTGATAATAAATGTACCGGATGCCGCCGTGGCCGCGGAGCTTTGCGCCTGCGGCCTGCATTCCCTGTGCCAGCTGCTGCGCGAAGTAATAGCTCTCCCTATGCCATGTACGGCCGGGAACGGACGGATAACACTCAAAGCCTGCAGCGGCAGAACCCTCCGGCGCGGAGTTGCCGTGGATGGACAGCAGCAGCTGCGGGCTTTTGGCATTGATGGCCTCTGCCCGCTCGCTGGGCTTTGCGGTGACATCATAGCTTTCGCGGGAACACAGCGGGATGTAATTAGGGTCGGCCTCCAGCAGCGCAAGCAGAGCCTCGGAGGTCTGGGCCGTCATCTCTTTTTCTTCGACGACTCCCCTTGCGCCCGGGTCGCTTCCGCCGTGGCCGGCATCAATGCAGACCCGGTAGGGCGGGTCTCCCACCACAGGCCGGAAAGGTTCTTCCCCGCTCTCATTTCGCCCGGAGCCGAACAGCGCTGCCTTCCAAAGGAAAAATGCTGCACTGAGGCAGACGACACACACCAAAAGGCCGATGACCGTCGCAGCGGACGGGCCGCCCTGTCTTCTCCGACGTGCGTGTCTCGGATTTGAACGTCCTGCCATCGGCTTACTTCAGCTCGACGACGGTCACGCCGCTCTCGCCCTCGCCGTAACGACCCAGACGGAAGCTCTTGACCATTCGGTTTCCCCGCAGATGCTTATGGATGGCCGTGCGCAGTGCGCCGGTACCATTGCCGTGGATGAGATATACCACCGTCTGACCGTTCAAAATCGCACGGTCGATGAAGGAATCCACCTCCGGCAGCGCCTCGTCTACGGTAAGACCCAGCAGGTTGCATTCCATCTTTGCCGTGCGCTGTACGCGCTCTACCCTGCCGTTGGGCCGGTTGGCGTCGCCGGTCAGGCGGGAGTAACGCTGCTGTGCCTTGGTCTGAGGCTTCGCTTCCTTGACCAGCTTTTCCGGCTGCTTGAGGCCCTTGAGCGGCACTTTCGTCTTGATGATGCCGGCACGCACCAGCACATCACCGTTTTTATCCGGCAGAGAGAGCACGGTAGCCAGCTGGTTCAGTTCTGCGATGCAGACCTCCTGCCCTACCTTGACTTCCTTCAGCGGCACGAACTCCTTGACCGGGTTGTGTACCACTTCGGTCCCCATAAAGAGCTTTTCGGACTCTTTCTTGGCGATCTCACGGGCGCGCTGGGCCTTCTGCTGGGTGCTCATCCGCTCGTCTTTCTGGATCTGGCGCAGCTCATCCGTCAGAGCGTAAGCCTTGCTCTCGACCTCCTGCGCCAGTGCGCGGGCCTTGGCGCGGGCAGCTTCCAGCTCATTCTCGCCCTGCTGGATAAGCTCATCGCGCTTCTGACGGGCTGCATCCAGCTGGTGGGCGGCCTCGTTTTTCAGGCCTTCCACCTCGTCCTGACTGGCTTTGAGCTGGAGTTTCAAATCATCCAGCTGGCCCAGAACGGCGTCCAGGCGCTTGTCTTCTGCGGACAGATGCTGCTGTGCCGCCTCAATGACCCGCTCCGGGATGCCAAGCTTTTCGCTGATAAGGAAAGCGTTGGACTTGCCCGGAACGCCGACGCTGAGCTTATAGGTGGGGCGCAGCGTCTCCAAATCGAACTCGCAGCTGGCGTTGACGACGCCCTTTGTCTCGAGGGCGAACACCTTCAATTCTGCATAGTGCGTTGTGGCCATCAGGAGCACACCGCGGCGGCGCAGCTCTTCGATGATGGCAACAGCCAGTGCTGCACCCTCCGCCGGGTCGGTACCGGCACCAAGCTCGTCCAGAAGCACCAGCGTGTGGGGCATGGCAAGCTCAAGGATGCCGGTGATCTTCTTCATATGACCGGAGAAGGTGGACAGGCTCTGCTCGATGCTCTGCTCATCGCCGATGTCCACGAGGAATTCGTCGAAGACACAGATCTCACTGCGCTCATCCGCCGGGATGAGGAAGCCACACTGTGCCATCGCGCAAAGCAGACCGGCCGTTTTCAGAGTGACGGTCTTACCGCCGGTGTTGGGGCCGGTGATGATGAGCGAATCATATTCCCTGCCCAGCGAAATATCGACAGGAACACACTTCTTTGCGTCGATGAGCGGATGACGCGCCCGGATGAGCGAGAACGACGTATCCGTCCGGACAGTGGGTTTGAATGCCTTCATATCCAGTGCAAGGCGGGCTTTTGCAAGCAGGACGTCGATTTCCAGCATGGCCTTATAGCTGTACTGGAACTGCGGCTCAATGGCTGCGACCTGACCGGTAAATGCTACCAGGATACGCTCGATCTCCTGGGCTTCCTGTGCGCGGTACTGTAAAATGCGTGCGTTCGCCTCCACAACAGCCTGCGGCTCGACGAAGACCGTCGCACCGGTAGACGAGACGTCATGGATGATACCGCTCACCTCTCCGCGATACTCGCTTTTGACAGGAACGACATACCGGCCATTTCGGATGGAGACGACGCTCTCCTGTAAGTACTTGGAGGTGTCCATATTCCGGACCATGCTTTCCAGACGGTCGCGGATGCTGTTTTCAGTCGCACGGATCTTTTTGCGCAGGTCGTTCAGGGTGTGCGATGCCGTATCTGCCATTGCATCCGGTGCAAGGATGGCACTCGAGATCTGCTGCTCGAGGCCAGGCTGAGGAGCCAGCGCATAGAATAAGTCGTCCGTCGGAAGTGCATCGTGTTCTGAAGAGCCGTACCAGCTGACGAGGTTCTGAAAGTTGCGAAGCGCACCGGCCACCATCAGCAGTTCACCCATTGAGAGGACACCGCCCTTGACAGCGCGGGCGGCCAGCTGACTGACGCCCTCTACTCCACCGAAGCGGGGCGAGCCGTTCTTGATGAGCAGTGAATTGATGGCATCGGTCTGTTCCAGCGCATACCGCACTTCATCGGGGTCGCACTGAGGCTCGATGGCAAGGAGCTTTTCGCGGGACTCCTTGCACACACAGCCCTCCGCCGCCCGGGCAATGATCTTGTCCAGTTCCAGCGTTTTCAAATAACTTGTTTCCATAGTAATTCCTTATATCAAATCGATTTCAAATGGTTATGGCAGGACGGATCTCAAAAAGGCGTAGCTTTTCAACGGCTTGTCCAGATGGGTCAGCGCATATTGCTCTGCTGCTGTAGAAAGCTTTGCCAGACTGCCGACGGAAATACGGAAGCCGAATATCTTTTTATCTTCTACCAGACAGATATGCCGCAGCGCAAACAGCGCCCCGGCGTCCAGATTGCACTTCTTCCCCGCCTTTTGGGCGCAGGATTCGCAGAGCAGACAGCCCTCCGCCGGGTCGAGATAAAAGGCCGGGCCGTCGTAGGTGCCGCAGTCGCGGCAGTAGACCAGCTGCGGCAGAAATCCGCACTCACTCATGGTGCGCAGCTCAAATACGGCCTTGATGACCCGGAGGTCGGCCTTTTTCTCGCTTATCATGTAAAAGCAATTCAGGAGAAGCCTCAATTCTTTTGCGGCTTCGTCTCCTGTGGGCGAAAGCGCCGAGGCCATTTCCGCCATATACATGGCAAGGCTCATCCCTTCGATGGAGGACGAGATGCCATGGAAGACGTTTTTGACATCCGCCTCTCGCACTGTATACATATTCCGTCCGGGGACAAGCACGAACTCCGAGTAACAAAAAAGCCCGCAGGCGCTGAACAGTTTGCTTTTCAGCCGCAGGCTGCTCTGCGCAGAGGCCGAGATGACTCCCAGCCCCGGCGTCAGAAGCGTGATGATCCGGTCTGATTCTTTATACCGGGTCTCTTTCAGGACAAGGCCCGGGGTCACAATGGTATCCATCTGTTTTTTCTCCTGCCGGGGCGGTGAGCCGCTGCTGAGCGAGCTGCCGCCTGTAGTCCAGATAACACAGAATATCACCGGTGCAGGCAAACGTCTGCCAGCTGAGTTCCACATCCATCGGACAACGCTCCCTTCTTTTCTTTAAGGTATAGTGTCACCTCTAGGGTACTGCGCTATCCCCGGGAAATCTGTCCTGTTATGAGGCTCAGCGGTTGGGCTGCTGCTTGAAGCCGAAATTGTTGAGCATGAACTCGTTATCGCGCCAGTCGGCTTTGACCTTCACCCAGCACTGTAAGTTGACGCGGCAGCCGAGGAACTCTTCGCAGTCGGTGCGGGCTGCGCTGGCGATCTTCTTCAGCATCGCGCCGCCCTTGCCGATGACCATGCCCTTGTGGCTCTCCCGCTCACAGTAGATGTTCACGTCGATGTCCACGAGGTCGGTGCCGGGGCGCTCCTTGAAGCGCTCGACCACGACCGCAATGCCGTGCGGGATCTCGTCCCGCATATAGAGCAGAGCCTTTTCACGGATAACTTCCGCTACAAGCTCCTTCTCAGGCATATCGGTGTAGGCATCATCGTCAAAATAATGCGGGCCTTCCACGGCATAGCGGCTCAGGGCGTCGAACAGTTCCTCGCAGTGGTCATTGTCGCGGACACTGACGGTATAGACATCATCAAAGACGCCCAGCGCTTTCAGCTCCGCCTTGCGGGCCTCAAGATCCGCCGGGTCTTTGACGAGGTCGGTCTTGTTGATGACCGCAATGGCCGGGCCGCCCTTTTTCAGAGCCTCGACCAGAACCATCTCCGATTCGTTCAGCGCGCCGTAGGGCTCGAACAGCATCATGGACACATCGACATCAGCAATGGAGTCGCTGGCCGTCTTGTCCATCCGTTTGCCCAGCTTATTGTGGGGCTTATGCACACCGGGGGTGTCCAGCAGAACGTACTGCAAAGGCCCCCGGGTGATGACGCCAGTAATACGGGTACGGGTGGTCTGGGGCTTGGAGGTGACGATAGCCACCTTCTCCCCCACCAGCAGATTCGTCAGGCTGGACTTGCCCACGTTCGGGCGGCCAATGACCGCCACGAACACAGAGGATGTATCATAATGGCCCTGGATCGGTGTTTCGTTTTTCAAAATAGAACTCCTGTCTTTTTATTCCGTGTAGCTCACCGTGCGGGGCAGACCCAGCTGGATGAGGACAGCTTCTTCCTTCTCACGCATCCGCATGGCTTCCAGACCGCCGTTCTCGTGGTCATAGCCCAGCAGATGGAGCATGGAGTGGACCGTCAGGAAAGCGACCTCTCTCTGCAGCGGATGGCCGTAGAGAGTCGCCTGCTCCTGTGCGCGCTCCATGCTGATGACGATGTCACCCAGCATCTTGCAGCCGTTGTTCTCGTCCACGTCATAGACGCCGTTCTCCCCCAGAGGGAAGCTCAGCACATCCGTGGGCATCGGCTTGTTGCGGTACTGGTTGTTCAGCTCAGCAATGGCTGCGTTGTCCACGAAGGTCACGCTGATCTCCGCCGGGTCGTCAAAATGCTCATATTCCAGCACAGCGTTGCAGGCGCGGCGGATGAGGATGCGAAGGCCCGAGGGGACCTTGATCGCTTTCTGCGAGTTGGTGATCAAAACTTTATTGGACATAAATCGTCCGCTCCTTTCGTTTTTACATTCTATTAAGCGAATGCCCCGGTTTCTGTGGTATGCCGCCGGGGTTGTTTTTTCATGGGGTTCAGTGTTTAGCCGGGTGGGCAGCGGCCTCGTAGGCTTTGATGATCTCCTGCACCAGACGGTGACGCACCACGTCTTTTTCGGTGAAGTAGCATTGCGCGATGCCGTTCACGCCTTTGAGGACCTGAAGTGCATCCACAAGGCCGCTGCGGGTGCGGTCGGGCAGGTCAATCTGAGTGACGTCGCCGGTAACGACCACTTTCGAGCCGACGCCCATGCGGGTGAGGAACATCTTCATCTGCTCCGGAGTGGTGTTCTGCGCTTCGTCGAGGATGATGAAGGAATCGTCCAGCGTCCGGCCGCGCATATAGGCCAGCGGTGCAACCTCGATGATCTGCTTTTCCACCAGACGCTCATAGGTCTCTGCGCCCAGCATATCGAACAGGCCGTCGTACAGAGGCCGCAGATAGGGGTCTACCTTCTGCTGCAGGTCACCCGGCAGAAAGCCCAGCTTCTCGCCTGCCTCCACCGCCGGGCGGGTCAGCACGATGCGGGAGACATCTTTGGCCTTGAACGCCTTGACAGCCATTGCCACAGCAAGGTAGGTCTTGCCGGTACCCGCCGGGCCGACGCCAAAGGTGATGGCATTGTTCCGGATGGAGTTGAGGTACTCTTTCTGGCCCAGGGTCTTGGGACGGATGGGCCGGCCTTTGACCGTCACCGTCACGAAATCTTCGGTCAGCTCCCGGACGCGCTTTTCCTCGCCGTCATGCGCAAGGCTCAGGCAGTAGCGCACCGTCTGGTCTTCCAGCGGCGTATGGTTCTCGATAAGGAGAAGCATCCCCTCCACCGCACGGGCCGCAGCTGCAACATTGGCCGGTTCGCCCGAAATGCGCAGCATCGTACCGCGGCACACCGCCGTCACCGAAAATTCTTTCTCCAGCATACGGATGTTCCGGTCACAGTTCCCGAATACAGCGGCTGCGATCTCTACGCTGTCTAATTCAATGCTCTTTTCTGCCATGCGGCTCCTCCTGAATGTCACTAGATTCTGTCTCTATTGTACCACCAAAACAGCGCGAAGAAAACTATGAAAATTGCACAAAATTTTTCAACCGCATATGGCGGTTTGGCAGAGCACTCGAAACCTGCTCTATCAGCCTTTTCAAAGTCGTCTTTAGGACAGCTGCTTCGATTGCATTGCTTTCCCCGGAGGCTTGTGCTATACTTTGCTCAGAGACCTCCGGCAATCTGCTGGCATCATGACTTTGTGTTTTGGTGACGGTTCCACCGGAGGCCTCGCCAGAGCCTTTCGGCAATCTACTTCTGGAATCTTCGGATTCTGCACGGGTACCACCGGAAGGCTCTGTAAAGCCCTCTCGCAGGCTACTCCCCGAATCTTCGGATTCCATGTGGGTACGCGAGAGGGTTTTATTATTTGCAGGCTGAATTCCTACAACATCATAAAAGATTTCCCGCTGGTCCGTTTTGATGGCCGTCAGCACATCCGCTTCATAGGCGTTCTGCCCGACTTGCATCTTGAGCCACCTTTTTACAAAACTTTCCGCGAAATAGGGGTAATTAGCACCCACATTCCCCTCGAAAGGCATTTTCCAAGCCAAACAAAAATCCCCGAAAAGCCAGTCGCGAAGCCACTTTTCGGGGATTTTTGTTGTTTTATATTCTGTTACTCCTTCATATAAGCCAGTGCCTTATCGAACAGCGGCAGATATTGGCTTTCGATACGGTCAAAAATCGCTCTTGCAGTTGCCTCATCATAAACATGACTGGTCAAATTGCGGTCGTTCAGCAGCTCCAGCCACACTTTCGAATCCTCTATCATGCCGAAAGCAAAAGCCTGCTTGATGACCTCTTTCGGGCTGTTGATATTGGTATATCCCTGGTCGAGCAGATATTCCCTCATGGTTTTCCATGCAAGTTCCGTGCAAAACTCAAAGCGCTGGATGGCACCATCCCGCACAGAATCCAGCGGGTATTTCTTATAATCATCCAATGCCTCACGCAGCCGCTTCACAGCTTCCTTAAGATAGTTATATTTTTCATGCAGCTTATCCATCAGCTCTACACCATCCTTTTCAATGTTTGCAACAAAGGCGGGATTCATCCCGTCCTGCATATGGACAATATCAAATTTCAGCAGCGTGGGCAGGTCTTCGCATTCCATCCAAAATTCTGCTCGGTTGTCTGGCGGCATCCCGTACACGGCCAGATCCATGTCGCTGTTGGGGCGGTTGTCCCCTCTGGCCCGTGAGCCAAACAGCACGAGCCGCTTTGCCCCGAATCGCCGGGCCAGTGCAGCCAGCCGCAAATACAATTCATCCATATTCCCTGCTCCTTTTATACCTGATATGGTCCAGCTGATAATGCAAGCTTTAATTACTGAAGTCCTGAGGCTCATCTGAATTGCGGTGAGAAGGCAATCATTCTACTTTAGAGGGAGCCTTTGGGGAAACTGCCTCTTTTTTACGTTGTCAGCTTTTCTGCTATACGCTCGAGTAGTTCCCAGTCCTTCGGCTCTAAGTCGGCCAACATGACAACCAATCGCTTACGAAATTCTTTGTCGTCATTATGTGCAATCTCTGCAGCAAAGTCCATAATTTTATCGCTGGCGGCAGTTGGCGCTGCGAACATTTCACCTTCTCCGGTACGCAGCCATGATTCATTGACGCCAAATTCGCGGCAGATGTCACTAATTGTACGTTCACTGGGAGATTTAGCACCAGAACAAAGTTCGGATGCAAACGGCTGTGAAATGTGCAACCTGTTTGCAAAGTCGACTCTTTTTAATCCAAGCTCTTCAAGAATTTTTTTAATACGTTCGTTCATCGGTTTTCGCCCCCCTTACAATCTGCATTGTATCACGCAGGTAAAGCCATGTCAACAAAAGAGTATAGCTCGGCTATGATTTTGTTCTTATCGATGCCACTTGGCTATTCCGTAGTTACTTACAGATAAAGCCAAACAAAAATCCCCGAAAAGTCAGGCGCGAAGCCACTTTTCGGGGATTTTACTTTGGAGCTACTGATCCGATTCGAACGGACGACCTGCTCATTACGAGGGCGTCAATATTTTCAATTTTATAACATATCTGCGTTAAAATAGAAACTACTTGCGCCACCTCTTGCGCCACCACCCTTGCGCGGAAGGTGGCGCAGTTTCTGCATATTTACCGGTCGCTTGCCGCCCGTCCGCCTCACTTCACACTCTTCTTCAGACGCTCAAACTCGGCGTCAGCCTGAATGGCCTCCTTGGTGAAGGAGTTGTTGAACCACCAGTTGACCAGCGCAGACACGGTGGTGAAGCCGGTGGAGATGAGCTGCTCCAGAGTGCCGCTCTCGATGGGCAGCACGGGCTTGCCCAGAGCGCTCAGGATCTGGTTGATGAGGGCCAGAGCCAGCACAGCGGTGCGGGCGATGGTGGCAGCGGAGACAGTGCGGGGAGTGGTGATATGTGCGTTCATAGCTTAATTCCTTTCTCTTTCGTGTTCGTGATCTTCTAAGTCAGATATCCGGTGGTTTGCCACCTTCATCTGTTCTTCTAAAATGGGTACGCGGCGGGCAAAGTTGTTGTGCTCCCGCACCTCGCGGGTCAGCTCCTCCAGCTTGGTGTCAGTCACTGCCTGACTTTTGCCGTTGGCGATGAGTACGCCGATGAGGGTCACGGCCCCGGTGATGAGGGCGGCGAGAATTGTTTCCATCGGAATCACCCCCTCACATACTCCACCGGCTCTTATTCGCCCGGGTGTCGATATGCACCCAGCCGGTCTTGCGGGTGGGGTGCTTTGCGTCCTTCGGGTAGCGCCCGATGCCGCCCCGTCCGGGCAGCAGGGTCTCGGCGTAGGCGGCCACGGTGGCCACGTCCACGCCCTCAACGTAGAAGTCTGCCGCCCGGCCCAGCAGGTGCTGGCTGGACTTGCTGCCGCCGACGGCGGCATTGTGGGCGGCGGTGCGGTAGCCGCTGGTGATATGTACCGGCTTTCTGAAGTGCTCCCGGATGCATTGCAGCAGCACTACCAGCTCGTCGTCGAGGAGGACGACATCGCTGCCCTTGCAGCCGAACTCCCGCACCTTGAAGCTGGGCGAGAGCTGCCGGGTGGAGTCCCGGAACATGGAATATTCTTTGATAGCGATAGAAAACACGACCTTTCTTTTGAGCAGCCCCCACCCGGGGCTGCTTTTTGTTTTGTCAGTAGTAGTGGTAGTCCTCGACGCTGTAAGAGGTTCCATCTCGAGGCTGCGGTTGGCGTAGCTCGTCCCCCATGATTTCCTTGTACTGCTCTTCACTGATCTCGCCGTCGGTCACCCGCCTCGCCAGCTCGGCTTTGACCCCGGCGCGGCGGCTTGTGGGCATCTCTGCCCACTTTCTGGTCCCGGCGACCAGTCTGTTTGCCCAGATTTTGTCCATTTTGATGTCCTCCTTACTTGTTGTTGATAGTGGCATCCAGCTCGCACAGCGAATCCTCGATAGCCGCCATGCGCTCTTCCGACGCTATATCCTGCTCACACAGGGCGTCCTCGATCCCCGCCACGAGGCCGGGCAGCTCTCTGAGCATCCGCTCCTCTTCCAGCTTCTTGTGGAGCTCTTTCAGGCCCTTATCCATCTTGCAAAGACTCATCCGATAACACCTCCGATCATGGTGATATTGCCGCCGACGCCGCTTTCGCCTCGGGCAATCGTCACCTTGTAGTTGAATGCAAAGCCCCGGGCGGCGGTCTTGTTGGTAAAGGCGTGGTGTACAAAGGCCCGGCTCTCGCCGCGCTGGATGTCGGTGCAGTTCTCCCGCACGGGGCTGTCGTCTAAGGCGTTATTGGTCATCTCCACGGTCAGGCTCAGGTCTGTGGGGAAACTGCCCTCCAGCGTCATGGAGGCTACCATAATGGCGTCGTCCGCCGTCAGGGGGGCGGTCAGGCTCACCTTGCCACCGGTGACGTTTTTGGTAAAGGTGATGGTCTTGGTGGCGCTCATAATGCCGTTGTCCACTTCCAGCGTAATGGTGTGGGCTCCGTTCAGCACCTGCTGGTAGTCCGCCTTTTCCTTGAGCCAGTCCACGGTCAGGGCAGTTCCCGGGGACACCTCTGTCCGGGTCTGCTTTACTTCTCCGTCCAGTTTCTCGGTTACCGTAAGCGTCCCTGTGCCGGTGTCTGTCGCCGTATATGCAACTGTAAATGGGGCATTCTGTTCTCCCAGGTCAGTTGTGTCTGTGGTGATGCCGGGGAGGGTGCCTACCATGCCATTGCTGGATACCCAGAGATTTGAATTTAATATGAAGGCGGGGCGGACGCCTACCCTGTAAGTGTCCGGCCATATCATGCTCAAAGATCCACTCTCGTACACAGCGAGGGTGCCGCTAAACCTAGAGTAATCACGAAGCCACCACTTTGACTTGGAACCTTCATAATATGCAACTCGTTTTGGATAGTCTTCGTCGGTTGATGTAAGCCCCTTGAAATACGATAAGGGATAGATGTTTTCTATGCCGTAGGAGTTAGTAGGAATTCCAACCTCGCTCGCGGAGAGCACAAACACTTTGCAGCTTACATAGTGCGTTCCTTCGTAATTACTCGCATCACGCACGGAGACCTGCTTGATTTCTTTGCGGATACCCGGCACCAAGGAGGTTAGAAATTCGCCATTTAGATAATCAATGACATCGCTATCTGAAAAACGCATTATATTGCTATTATGATGAAAGCGCATCTGTTTAATTATGTTGGTCGTCAGCACCCACGTTCCATCGAAGTCATTATCGCCAGAACCCGGGCTTCCCTGCTGCACGACCAAAAAATCCGTCGGCATGCCGTCCACCTTGATTTTCACGGTGCTGCCCACCGCCATATCACCAAGTCTTGTTGCCATAGTCTATCACCTCCTCAAAACTCCACCCTACTCTCCGCCTTGTTCCACACGCCCTCCAGCGCCACGCCATCCAGCGTGTCAAATGCCGAGACAAAACTGATACCGCTTACATCTGTGCCATGCACCATCTCCAACAGTTTGATGCGCACGCCGGCGGCCGCAGCGTCCGCTGCCGCTCCTGCTACAGTCAGGCTGTTGTCCACCCTCACGCCGCTCCCCGCCACCAGTCCTGTCACTACAGCGCCGCCCGCGTTGCCCAGCAGCGTTACCTGCACCCGGATGTCGCCGGAGGGCTTCGCCCTGGCGTAAAAGCGGACAAAGCCGTCTCGCGCCTCGCAGTAGGCCGGGCATCCTGCTTCCTGCGCCGCTGCGCCGTAGTTGTCCGGGTAGGAGCCGAGAGCCGCATAGCCGGTCTTTGCTTCCGGCACCGGGGCGGCCTGCATCAGGGGCCACGTTCCCTCCGCTTCCTCCCAGCCCTCCGGCGTCAGGGTCACAAGCCGGCTTCCCCGGTATCCGGCCCCGTCGCCTGCCAGCCCCGGATACAGCACCTCACCAGCGCTGTTATAGATCGGTTCACTCATTCTTTTACCTCCGCTTTTGCCGTGATGACGATGTTTCCGGTCACGGCCTCGATGTTCACGCAGCTCTCTTCGGCGTTCCACGCACTTCCGGTCACGTCCTCGCTGCCCATCTTCACGTTCACCTCGGTCAGGGTATACCCGCTCTCGGCGGTCAGGGCGGCTTTGTAGACCCGGCCCTTGGCCACCACGACGGCGGTCTGGTCGGTGGTCACATGGCTCAGCCGGTTCACCACGCTGCACCACACCAGTGCCTGGCTCACCGTCACGCTGCATTCGGCCTTTGCGCCGCCTGCCGTGGCGCTGATGAGCGCGCTGCCCTCGGCCACGCCCCGCACGATGCCGCCGCTCACGGTGGCCACGTCCTCCCGGCTGCTCTGCCACACCACGGTGCGGTCGTCGGCGTTCTCGGGCCGCACGGTGGCCGTCAGCCGGGCCGTGCTGTCCACGCTCAGCTCAAGGGTGCTGCGATCCAGCGTCACGCTGCTCACCGGCACCCTCGCCGCCTTTACGGTCACGGTGCAGCTGGCCGTCTTGCCGCCCACGCTGGCCCAGATGATGGCCGCGCCGGCGGCGCGGGCCGTCACCATGCCGCCGTCCACCACGGCGGCCTCTTCGTTGGAGCTGGTCCATACGATGCTGCTCTGGGGGATGCTGGTGGGCAGCACCGTGGCCGTCAGGGTCGCGGTCTTGCCCTCTGTCAGCTCCAGCGTCCCGGCGCTCAGCATCAGGCTGGCGGCTCTCAGGCCGTCCTCGGCCACCGTTACGCTGCACGCTGCCTTCACGCCGCCCGCAATGGCCGCGATCTCCGTCGTTCCGGCGCAGATGGCCACCACCTCGCCTCCGGTCACGCTGGCGGTCTCCGGGTCGGCGCTGTACCACACCACAGCCTGATCAGCGGTCTCCGGGCTGACTGTGGCCGTCAGGGCCGCAGTCTCCCCCGGCTTCAATGTCAGGGCGGTCTGGCTCAGGGCCACGGTCTCCACCGGCACCTCGGCCTCCCGCACCCGCACGGCACAGCAGGCGTATTTCCCGCCGCTGGCGGCGAGGATGGCTGCAGCGCCCGGCTTTTTGGCCGTCACGGTGCCGTCGCTCACCTCGGCCACGGTCTCGTCGCTGCTCATCCACGCCACATCGCCCTCCGGGTCGGCGGCTGCGTCCAGCACCGCCGCCTCACCCGCCGTCAGGGCCAGGGCGTCGGCGCTCAGGCTCACCCGCTCCACCGCAGGCTTCACCAGCACCGCACACTGGGCGCTGCATCCGTCCGCCCGGGCCGTGATCCGCGCTCCGCCGGGGGTCTTCGCCGTGATGACGCCGTCCTCCACCGTGGCCACAGCCTCGTCGCTGCTCTCCCACAGTACGGTCTGCTCCGTTGCATTCTCGGGGCTGATCCGAACTCCCAGCGCCGTCCGCTCTCCCGCATACAGGGTCAGGCTGTCCCGGGTCAGCCTCACGGCCTCCACCGGCACCTCGGCCCATACACCGCTCAGCTGGTCCAGCAGGGTGTCGGCGGTCCTGGTCTGGTAGGCAGCTTCCCGCAGCAGACGCATCAGCAGGCGGCGCTCCTCCTTTTTCGGGGTAAGGTTCGCCGCCCGGTTCGCCGCCTGAGTGGCAGCGGTGCAGGCGTCCAGCGTCTCGTTTGCCGCGCCCAGGGCTCTGGCCGCGCTGGCGGCCGCAGCTGTGATGTCTGCCTGCGTCCTTGCCGCCGCAAGGGCAGCAGCGTTTTCGGCGTCCTCGGCGTCCATCCGCTCTTTCTGCGTGGCAGCTGCGCCTTTCTGGGCGGCATCCATCGCCGCCTGCGCCGTCTTGGCCGCGTCCTTTGCGGCTGCACCTTCGTTCATGGCCGTGTTCACGGCCTGCTGTACCAGCGCCACAAACTGGGCGTATACGCTGGGGTCTATGTCCTCCACCGTACCCGAAAGCTCAATGGTCTTGTAGCAGTCGTATTTCGCCGGGCAGCTCATGGCAGTGTAGCCGTCCGCGCTCTGGGCCAGCAGCATCCACAGCCCCTGCCGGGCAGCGGTGAATCGTCGGTCAATGGTCACTTCCCGGCTCTCGTCCAGCAGTACCGGCTGGGGCAGCGTGCCGCCCTCCTGCTCGATGTGCAGGGTCACGGCCATCCCGCTCCACTCCTCCGGCAGCGCGAAGCTCAGGCTCTCCACGCCCGCCGTTCCTACGCCGCCCAGATGCAGCACGCCCGGCTCGGCTCTCCAGCCCATCCCGCCAAACCGGTCCTTGATGATCCTTACTTTCACTCTGAGGCTCCTTCCTTTGAGAAAGGCTCCCCTCCCAGGGGAGCTGCTTTGCAGCGCCGCCGTCAGGCGGACTGCAAAGCTGAGAGGTTTCCTTCCGGTCCACTGCCGTTTCTAAAGGCCTCTTCTTCTCCAGCCTACCACAGCTCCTGTCTCAAAACTACTGCGGACTTATGCAAGCCCGCAGTAGTTTTGTAAGGTCTCGCCGCAGGCGAGCGCGGGTTGCGGCTCCCAGCATCTGCTGCGCTGCCGCTTGCATCTTGCTGGCCGCTGCCCCAACAGCTCCTCCCTGTTTCGGCCACTGGCCGCGGTCGTCGCCGTTGCAGACTTATCCAGATATACAAAAAGGGCAGACGCCCCGGTCCATCACCAGAGCGCCTGCCCTTATCTTATTTCACCCCCTCCCACCAGTTCTTCTCGTCCTTCGCCTTCTCGGCCTTCTTGTCCGCAGCGTTCACCCACTGCGCAAAGTTCTTTTCCTCGTACAGCGGGTTTCCGTCTGCGTCCTCGAGGGCCAGCAGCTTCTTTTCCAGCTTCTCCCGGTCGCCGTCGCTTCCGGCCAGATACTCTTCCTTCACGGCCTCGGTTATTTTGTCCTTGATGCTGCCCTTGTCCTTGCCTGCGGTCAGCAGTCGGCCGATCTCGGCCTGCACGTCCTCCACCCGGCCATTCTCCACTTCGTCCAGGAGCGCGTCGTATACGCTGCCGTCCTTGCTGCCCGCCAGCAGCTCGTCCGCCTTGCCGTCCACCGCCTTGTTCACCACGTCGATGAGCTGCGCCCGCCGGGCCGCGTCCGCTTTGCCCTTGGCTCTGTCCGTCGCGGGGGCGACGCCCAGCCCCTCCCGCAGCTTCTCGAATACGGCCTGCCGGGCCTTTTCCTCTGCCCGGGTCTTCCCGGCGTTCCGGGCCTCGGCCGCCGCCAGCACGTCGGCGTCGTACTGCTTCAGCCGCCTTGCCAGCTCGCTGTCCACCTTGTCCGTCTTGTTCATCTGTTCCAGCTTCTTCATCGCCGCAGCAGCCTCCTCGCTGTCCCCGCTCTGGATGGCGTTGTACAGCCGGTCGTACTGCCCGGTGGCCGAAGAGGGTGCAGAGCTAAAGCTGAACCCTTCGCCTCTGCCGATGGCCTGTGCATCCTCCCAGTAGCCTTCAAACGCCTGCATCACCTTCCGGATGTTGGCCGCCGGTACGCCGTACAGCTCAAGGCCGCACTGGATGTCCTTCAGCACCGCCTTGTTCAGCTTCTGGTGGTGCGCCGCCAGCTCTTCCTCGCTCATCTCGCCGGTGTCCGTCCGCAGCAGCTTGGCGGTCTTGGTAAAGGCGGCAAACAGATCGTTCACCGCACTGATATTGGTGGCGCTCACCACGTCGTAGTCCGCGCCGCTTGCGGCGTTCGAGATAACGCTGTAGATCTCCGCTCCGTACAAAAAGTTTCCGGCTGCGCTTTCGGTGTACAGGTCGAAGAACCGCTTGCCCACGCTGGCCGCCGTGATGTCGCCGTTTTCGTCCTGCTCCTTGTCCCACCGGTGGAGCAAAAAGTCCGCGCCGATCTTCATCAGGGCAAACACCGCCGTCTGCACCGCCTGGCTTGCCGCCGCCCGGCGCAGGCCCTGTCCGGCCCGCTGTACCTCGGCCTTGTTCTCGGCGCTCTGGTCGGCAGCATACCGGGCTTTCTGAGCCTTGTAGTCGCCCACGGCGTCGGCCAGGATGCCGTAGTTCTGGAAGCGCTGGGTGGTAAACATGGTCAGCGTCTTTACAAACTCGTTGTCGCTGCGCTGGATGCCCGCCCGCTGCATGGTGGTGTAGTTGGGCTGGGTCTCCTCGATGACCCGCTGGTACATCTTGTTCACGGCTTCCCAGTAGGCTTCGCTGCCCTTCTCCGCAGCGTCCTCGCCGAACTCCGCTGCGTGGCGCTCCACATACCGCTTCGCGCCCTCCCACAGCGCGGCCACCGTGATCTCGTCCATGCCGGTGATCCAGCCGGTCACGGCAGGCATGGCCTCCGAGGCCTTCGCCACAAGGTTTTTGTGCGCGCCGATGGAGCTCATCTCGCCCCGCTTCGTTCCCCGCAGGCGGTATTGCAGCAGGGCGTCGCCGTGCTGGCGGATCTCCGCTTCCACCGCAGCCCGCTGCTTGCCCGAGAAATTCTTTACGAAGGGCAGCACCGCCGCCATGGTGTCCGCTCCCAGCACAGCGCCCGCCGTGGGCAGACTGGCTGCCTGCGCGATGGCCACGCCCGGGTTCACGGTCAGGATGGCCCCGGCGTAGTTGCCCCGCATCCGGTCGAGCGCCCGGCTCATGGTGCTGCTGCGGTGCCGCTGCCTGGTCTGCAGGTCGGTCAGCAGGTCATTGATGTAGCTTACCGTCTCCCTGCCCCACTTCTCGCCGATGATCTTGTCCTTCAGCACGCCGATGCCCTCCGCCGTCTCCACGGTGCTGTTCAGCACCCGCTGCACGTCCCGGATGGGGGCCGCAAGGCCCGCATAGGCTGCCGTGTCCCGCAGGCTCCGGTTCACCACGTTCTGGCACTCTTCCAGCAAAATGGGCTTGTCGCTCTTCACGCGCTCCTTCAAAAAGCCCCGGCCTTCGATGGTGGCATCCATCTTCACGCCCTCGATCTCCGTCGCCAGCGTGCTCCGGTCCACCGCGATGGGGTAGTAGTTCTTCACGGTGGCCCGGTCATAGCCCAGCAGCTTCATGCTGGTCTCGTTGATGAGGTTCGTGGTGTACCGCCCGAAAAAGTCCTCCATGTCCTTGCACCAGTTTCGGTCATAGTCCGTCATGGCGTCCTGTACCGTCTGCAAAATGGTGTCGGCCATGGGGACACCGTCGGCGTCCACCAGCGTCCCCAGCATCACCGTCTGGCTGCGCTGGTAGGCTCTCTCGATGTTGCCCTTGGCGTACTGGGCAGCGTCCGGCAGGGTCAGGCCGCCGGTCATCAGGTGGTGGCGGCTGTCCTCGTTGCGCAGCAGCATGTACAGGCTGCACAGCTGTGCGTGGTTCAGCGGCACGGCATTGCCCTTGCTGTCCTTCAGGCCGATGTCCACCAGCTCTGCACCGGGGCCTGCAAATGCCTCCACCTCTTTCAGGTGTTCCTTACCGGTCACGTTGGCAAACAGGCTTTCGCCTTCTACCAGGATCTCCGTCTGCCGCCGCTGGCCGTCGTTCAGCATCTGCCCCAGCTTCTCCATCTGGCCGTTTTTGGTGTAGCCGCCCAGGCGCCGGAACATTCTCGTGCCGCCCAGCATGTCCAGCTGGTAGCGGTTCATCGCGCCCTTCGCTTTTTCAAATTTCTCTCCGAAGCCGTTGCCCTCCGAGTTCAGCACCTCGCGGGCGGCCTTCATGGCCATGCCGTCCACTTCTTCGGCCCTCGCAAGGCTCAGGGTCTTGTTCTCGGTCCGGATCATGTGCAGGGTGCTGGCCGTGATGGCCTTCAGCATCCGCAGCTGGTCTACCGTCATGGGCAGATAGGTGCGGTTCTCCGTCTCCCGGATACGCTGGCGCAGCCGGTCCCGCAGCTGTTCGGCCTTGTCGCCGTCCGGCAGGGCCTTGGCTTCTTCCAGCTGCTTGTTCAGCCGGTCCAGCTTTGCCTGCTTGCTGGCGTTCATGTCGTCCCGCAGCATCTGGATGAGGTTTTCCACGCCGCTGTTCTCCCAGTCGGCGTGGATGCCGGCGTCCATCTCTCCGCTGCGCCGGATGCTGTCCTGCAGGGCGGTCAGCTTGGTCAGGGCGTTGTTGTTCAGCACTGCCATGTCTGCCAGCTTCGCCACCTCGGCGGCCTGCACGATGAGGCTCTTCTGCACATATTTCCCGGGCTTCGGCCGCAGCACCATCTGGTTGAGCTGGGCGGCATTGTTCCGGATGCTCCGTTTCAGTTCGTCCGCCTTCCGTCCTTCCCGGGCTTTCTGTACCCGCTTTTCGGCCAGTGCCTTGGCCACGGCTACGTCCTCGTCCCGCTGCTGCCGGGCCGTTTCAATGGCGATTGCATTCCGCTGGGCCTGCTTTTCCTGCCACGCTTCGGCCTTGCGCTGGTTCTCGGCTTCCCATTCCATAATCTCGTTTTCCTGTACCAGCAGCTGCCGCTCTGCCCGGTCGGCTCTCCGCTGCTCTCCGGCCACCTGCCGGGAAAGGTCGTTGATCTGGGAGCGCATCTGCTGCCGCTCCAGCTTTATCTCGTCCAGCATCTCCTGCCGGGCCTGCTTCATTCGGCTCTTTTCGGCCTTCCATTCCCGCTCGTAGGCTTCCCGCAGGGCGGTCATCTTCTCGTCGAGCCCCGCCGCCGTGCTCACCTGCGCGCCCAGCGTTTCCAGATTCTCGTTGAGCTGCCGTTCCGCCCGGCTCACGCTCTTGGCCTCGGCGCTCTGGCTGCGGCTGTTTTCCCGCATCCGGTCGGCAAAGGCTTTCCGCTGGGCCTGCTGCACACTCTTCAGCCCCTTCGTCACCTCAGCCGCACGTTCCTCGCTTCCGGCGGCCATTGCGGCCACTTCACGGTTGTGTTTCAGGATGCCCTCGAAGACCGCCTCGGCATCGGTCATCTCCGGGTGGCTCATGATGTCGCCGATCATCCGGCCCGCCAGTTCCACCTTGGCGTCCTCGTATTCGGCAGCGTCCGCGAACCGGCTCATCATCTTGGGCTTGATGGTGTCGTGTACGTTCATCAGCACGTCGAGCCATTCCGTGCTCTCCATGCCGGCTGCGCCCGCCACGCCCGCTTCCTGTGCCGCTGAGCGGAAGAGTGCCGCGGCGCTCTCCTTCACGCCGCCCACGGCCCGGGTGTCGTTCACGATGGCCTCGTACTGTTCCGCCGGGTTGCCGTCCCGGTATCCCTCCGCCTGCCGCAGCTTCACGCCGTGGCGCCGGGCCTCGGCCACCGCCTCTGTCCAGCTTCCGTACCGCTTCACAAGCTCGGCCTTGGCCTTGCCGTTCTTGTCTACCGTGTAGGTCAGGTCATGCAGGTCGGGGTATTCGTTCCACAGCTCCGTGTTCCGGTAGGTCGCCTCATCCAGCACCTCGCCTGCCAGCGTCTCGGCCAGTCCCTGCGCCTTGGCCATGTCCGCGCCCTCCGAGCGCAGATACTCCACCAGCGCCCGCGTCTCGTTTGCCAGCTTCGTCCGGTCGGCCCGGCTGCCGTTGGTCTTCGTCCATCGGATGGCGAGGCTCTCGAGAGCAGCGTCCGAGAGCCGGGTGTTCTTCATCAGGCCGAAGAACTGGTTCAGGGTGTCAAAGGCCGCTGCCTTTTCCGCCAGTACCCGGCTGGCCTGCCGCTGCTGGTTCTGTTTTGCCTCCCGGTCGGCCTGCTCGGCCTTCTGGAAACGTACATTCGGCAGCTTGTTCAAAATCTCGGTGCGCTTGGCATCGTCTCCGGCTTTGTACTGATACACCGGCACACCCTGCTCCTTCAGACTGTTCACCAGCGTCTCGCTGGCGTTGTCCGGCAGGACAGCTGCCTTTACCTCATCAAAGCTCACCGCACGTTGAGGTTTAGCCTCAAAATACCCGGTAGGGATAGCGGCCACATCTTTGTACAGCTGCCGTATCATCTGGGCTGTGTCCTTACCAATGATGTAGCCTTCTTTTGCAAATGCCTTGCCGATCGCTGCGGCTGTCTGGCTGCCCTGCGCGGCCCGCAGCAAAATATCGCCAAGGATCTCCCGCTCTTCAAAGCTGTTGTCCGCGTGGGCTTCTGTCTCGCTGCGCAGCTTGTCGATCACAACCTCGATCTGGTGGTCTGCCTTTTTCAGCAGCGCCTTATACTCTTCCTCCGGCATCTGCTGCAGGCGGCCTTTGTCCGCCCGCACTTCGTCGAGGTTTTTGTATTCGGCAGTCGTGGTGGACATCAGGGTCGAGGCCGATAACCCCCACACATCCTGTCCCCGCGCGTTCTGGTCGTTCATAGCCGCCACAAGGTTTTCCAGTGTATAGGGATTATGCAGTTCCGTAAAACTTCGTCTCTTTCCGCCGGGTGTGAAACGGTCTTTGCCGTTTCGGATGCCTTTCTGTCCCAGCACACTTCCAAGCTGTTCCTTTACCCAGTTTTTCACCGCTGCTTCGGGAGCCGCCTGCCGGATGGCTTCTCTAGTAGCTTCCACATCCAGCTCTACTTTTCCATTGCTGGTATCAGTCATCATCTTATACGCGTGTTCGAGCAGGCCATACAGGCGTCCACGGTTCTCATTGCGCAGTTTATTGATACGCATCTGCCATCGCCGATTCTGACCTTCCAGCGAGCCGTGTGTATACTTTTCTTCCAGTGCATCCGCTGCTTTGTCGGCCAGCTTGTCCATCAGGTCAAAGTCTCCTCCCTCGAAGACTTTCTTGAGTTCGTCCGCCCCGGCATATTCGATGATTTTTTCCAGTGAATCATTCCCGAGGCTATCGAACTGTTCCTTCTCCGTCCTGTATATGGGTTCTACCTTCTCGCCCTGAGCTTTCAGATACGCCAGCTGCACCGCAGTATCCCGCTGGAGCTTCTGCGCTAACTCCTCACGATTTTCGCTGCTCACCTCATCTACACCAATACGCTGCAGCGACGAGCTGTTTGCAAACTTTCCCTCAAAATCGCTCTGGCTGGCTTCATATACAGTATCTTCAAAATCAGCTGCCGCTTTGCTGTTTACCTCGTACTCCACGTTCGGCCTGGTCGGCGTCCACGCATCCGAGCCATACACCCGGTTTGCGCGGTTGGCCTGCGGGTCAATGCTGTCCGGCCCAAACACCAGTGAGATGGGGCCATACTTACTGTGGCCGTCCTGTGCCTTCACCACCGCGATAGAAGGCGACGGCATACCTCCCAGTTCCAGTGCCTCCTTCAGATTCTCTTCTGTTAGATTATGTACAGCCACCAGTTCCTTGGTTTTGCCTACTTCCACCGGAGCGCTTAGCTGGAACCTCACCGTTTTCTTCACAGCCTCGTCGGTTCTCTTGCTTTCGTCGGAGGTTCGTGCTATACTTTGCTTAGAAGCCTCCGGCAATCTGCTGGCATCATGACTTTGTGTTTTGGTGACGGTTCCACCGGAGGCTTCTACCGAGACCTCCGGTCCGTTGCTCCTCGAATCTTCGGATTCTATGTGGGCTTTGCCGGAGGTCTCTATTTTTATGGGCTTAATGTCCACAATATCATAGAATATTTCCCGCTGGTCCGTTTTGATGGCCGTCAGCACATCCGCCTCATAGGCGTTCTGCCCGACTTGGATCTTGATTTTTCCCCGGTTGAATGCTTCCGCATTCTTGTGGCTCGCAGGCTCACGGTATACTTCGTCTGCCGTCCGGATGATCTCGTCCAGATTGGCTGCTATCCGCATTTTATCTGCATAGGCATTTGCGCTCTCCCACTGCAATGCTTTCGTATACTTTGACCAGACAAATTCCTTGCGGCTTTCTTTCGTATTTTCAATCGTCCAGCCGTTCCGCTTAAAGCCGTTCGGAAAACGCTCCTTGATAGCCTGCTTGACCGTAGACTTCCACTCTTCCTGCGGGACATCCTTCAGAATATCTTCGTCGATTTTGATATAAGTCTCTCCGGCCTTATCCTTCAAAATCGAAAATCGTACTCCCTGTTTTTCCGCCGCGCTCTCGGTCTTGAGGGCTGCGGCGTTTTCTTTTGCCGTCCGCAGGTTGTCCATGGCCTTTTCTGCGTGGGCGAAATACTCGTCCTGCAAAGTGCGCTTTTCGGCCTCGGCCAGACGCTTCGCCTTCAGGGCGGCGCGGTCGTCCGGGTCGATGGTCAGCACTTCCTTTGCCCGGCTGATGAGCCCATCCAGCATCTGCCGCACCTGCTCCATCACCTTGTGGATGGCGCCGCTCTTGCCTGCGTTCTTCTCTGCCTGCCCGCGCTGGAACGTCACCCAGCGCTTGAAGCTCTCCTCGCTGTCAAAGATGCCCCGCCATGCGTCGGCCACCAGCTCTTCCGCTGCCTGCTCATAGGTCAGGCTCTGGGCGCTGTAATCCCGCAGTTTCGTCCGGATCATCTCGTCCAGGCTTTCGTAGCCGCTGCTCTTCGCCAGATATTCCAGCGCGTGCTCCTGCAAAGTCCGTGCGCCCTCGGCGTCCAGCGCGTTGTACCAGTGGTAGTCCTCGTGCAGCACCGTGCCGAAGATGTCCTGCGCACTGTCGCCGAAGAAGATCCGGGCCGTCTCGGTGTCCACATAGGCCCTGACTCCCGGGTCGTTCTGCAGCACATCCCTCAGCACAGCATCCGTGCCGGTGGCCGCCGCGTTCAGGCTGATGATCTGGCTGGCCGGGTCGCTCTCCTGCCGCATCGTACCCTTGGCGTACACCTCGCCCCTGCCGCTGGTGCTCTCGCTGCCAAGTGCGCCGCCCAGGCCGGCCATCTTTTCGGCATAGAGCATCCGTTCGCCCTTGCCCTGGGTGTAGGCGATCTCAAGGGCCGTCCGTCCGGCGTCGGTGCTCAGGATGTAGTTGATGTCTGCCGCCGTGCCGCTCATGCTGCCCGCCAGCTCCAGCGCCTGTGCAAAGGTGTCTGCACCGCTCCGGCCCAGCCGGTACAGCGGCGACGCTGCGGCAGCATACCGGTCGGCGTCCACCCTGTCCGGCATATTTTTGCTGATGGTCTCGGCTGCCTTGTCCGTCACCCGCCAGCCTTCCAGCGCCCGCTGCACCTCGGCCTCCCGCTGAGTCTTCGGCGCTTCCGGCCGGAGACCCAGAGTCTCCCGCAGCGGGGCGTTCTCGTAGCCGTCGGTTTCAGCTGCGGCGGCAACCGCTTCACGCACGTTGTCCGGCGCAGCCGTTTCCGGCATGGCATCGGCGGTTTCTGCGGGAGCATCCTGTACTGTCTGCGGCACACTCGCAGCTTCGCTGGGCAGCTCTGCACTCTGTACAGCAGGCGCAGCTTCGCTTTTCACGTTCTGCTGCGCTGCAATATCCCGCAGCATTCGGCGGGTCGCGCCCGCAGTGTCGGGCAGCGTCACGCCGTAAGCCTGCTCAAAGGCCGCACGATTTTCCCGGTTCTCGGCGTTCGGCGTAAACAGTCCGATGGTCTTGCCCGTCAGGCTGTCGCTCGCCGCCACTTCGGCAAACTGCCGCACCGCCGGGTTTTCCGACTGCGCAGCAGCCTCGTTTACGCTGCTGTTTACTCCTTCCGTCTGCGCCTGCGGCGCATCCGCGCGCTGCATACTTTCAGTGGAGCTCCGTTCTCGCGCGGCGTCAGCCGACGTGAACGGTGAGAGGTTTTCTTCCTGCCCGCTGATGTTTTCAGTGGCCGCAGGCGCAGCCGGCTGAGAGGGCTCCGCTGCCCGGGCCTCCCACTCCTTCTGCTGGGCAGCGGCCCGCTTCATCCGGTCCATCTGGTCATAATGCTCTGTCTGTCCCAGCAGGCTTGCGTCTCCTCCGTTCAGCTTTGCCAGCCCCGAGCCCACAGCGCCGCCCAACGCGCCGGACGCACCGCCGGAAAGTCCGCTTTCCAGCGCGGTGAGGAAGGTGTCTTTGGTAAACAGGTTCTTCGCCGCCTCGCTGTCCCCCAGCGCAGCGTCGATGGCCATGTCCGCATAGGTCTCCGCAAAGGCCTGCATCGAGTTATCGATTCCGCCCGAGATGGCCGCAGCCACCGCCGGGTAGCGCTTCGCCAGCTCCGAGCTGCCCGCCAGCCCCTGCACCCAGTCCGCGATCTGTCCAGCCAGCGTGTCCTTCGCGTAGTCCGAGCCCATGGTCTTTGCAAGGTCGGCTGCGCCCACCGAGTTGATGGCCCATCCCGCGCCGAACTTGGCGAGGCCGCCGCCCAATGCCTTGCCGGCGCTCTCGCCCTTCTCCGCGCTCTGGCCCATGGCCTCTGCCGCTCCCTGTGCGCTCAGGACGGGCAGCACTGCCGCCGGGTTCACGCCCGCCACAGCCAGGTTCTCCGCTGCGCTGGTCACGGCCCCCGCCACGGCCCGCTGGGTCGGGTTTAGGCCGCTCTGGGCCGCAGCCGTCAGCTGCTGCCCGCGGTCGTAGAGTTGGTAGCCCACGCTCTGGTTCTTATCGATGCCGTCGCTCACTTCCAGCCCCGCCAGCTTCTGGCGCATCTCCCGGATCTCCTTGGAGTTGTACCCCATCGAGATGAGCTCCCGGTTCCGGCTCTCCGGCCAGGTGGGGTTATAATCCATGTCCACGTCGGTCAAAAGGTCGAAAAGGCTCTGGGCGTGTTCGTCGCCCTTTACCTCCTGCTCCACCTGTTTCCAGTTCTTCAGGGTGGCGTCAATGTTCTTTCCCGCCTGTACGCCGTACTCCGCGCCCAGCACCGGGGCAGCGGCCACCGTGTCTCCGATGCCGCCGATGGTGTTCGCCGCCCGGCGCACATCCCGCTTCCATGCAGGGATGGCGTCCAGCGCAGCGTTCATCTTCCGGGCCTCGTCGATCTGCGCCTGTGTCCAGCCGCCCTTCTTGATCAGGTCGGCGTCCGTGTACGCGCCGTGGGTGTTGTCCACCCGCCGCACCGCGTCGGCCAGATTCTTGTTGTCCCCGGTGTCCATCCACTGGTTGATCCGGTCGAACTCGTCCGGTACGCTGTCCTTGGCAAAGCTGGCTCTCAGCTCCTGCGCTCGGCCGCTGCCGTAGGCCATGGCCCCGTTGCCCACGTTCTCCAGCACGTTCCCGCTCTTCGCAGGTACGCCCCACTTCTGCCCCATGTCCAGCGCCCGGGCTGCCGCTTCCGGCATCTGCCGCGCAGGGCCGCTGCCGCTGTCCTCTGTAGCAGCGCCCGCCATTTTACGCCCCGTAGAACTTCCAGCGTCCAGCGGAAACTTGCCCGACACGCCAGTGGCTGAGAGGTCCTGCCGGGCGAGTGCTCTTCCGGCAAGACTGGTATCGTTCCTCGCATCCACCTCCCCCATGTCGCTGGCGTGCCGCTCGGTGTACTGCTGCAAGGCATCTGCATAGATGTTGCTTTTGGGCAGCACTGTGCTCGACGCAGTGGACGGATTCGGTGTCTTGGTGCGGATAGCTCTCACCTTTTCCGCCGTCCACCCAGAGCTTTCTGCCGCCTTCGACGGGTTGCTTTCTCTCATCGCCTTAACTTTTTCTGCTGTCCACGCCATCAGCCCTTCACCCCCGCTTTCTCAAGCGCTCTTGCGATTTCGTTATCACTGTACCCGTTCTGGCTCATGTTGTTCATGATAGCCCACGCGCTATAACCTTTTTTCGCATAGTTCTTTGCCAGCATTGCCGCCATATCTACGCCGCCGCTCTGGCTTGCGCTCTGGACGTTCGCAGTATCCGCATTGAGCCACCCATTATCCGTTAAGGTCTTCTGGTAAAAATCGTATAGCGGCTCATTTCCCTTCATAGAAGAGAATGTCTTTGCCATACTTTGCAGTTGGCTGTTCGTCCAGCTGTTTCCGCTGCCTTTCGTGCTGCTGCTGCTCCTTCTGCCCGAAGAGCTGCCCGAGCTGCCTGCGCTCTTTTTCGCCGGCGTCGTTGCAAGCTGCCGTCCTGCGATCGTCCTGTAATCTCCCACAGAGTTCGGATCCAGGCCGTACAGTTCCAGCACCGCCCGTGCGGCCTCGTCGCTGCCGCCGCCTGCCAGCCCGGCTGCGGTCGTGAGCGCACCCGCCTTGTCTGCGCGGGTGATGGGTGCGCCGCTGTAATTGTCGAAGATTCCGGTATCCAGACCATACCGGCCCAGCACGGCGTTCGCGGCATCGCCCGCCCCCTGCTGGTACAGGTTGAACGCCTGCTCGTAGGCATTCAGCGCATCGCTCTGGCCGGTGCGCTCTTTGTTGTACTCCCACTGTTCCCGGGCAAACTCGTTCTCCCACTGCTGCTGGGTGTAGCCCTTGTAGGTGTCGTAGGCCGTCAGACCGGCTCTGCCCACACTCTTCGCCATCTCCCACAGGTTCGAGAGAAAGTCGTTCTTCTCCTGCGCCGCCTGGTCTGCCCGGCTCTTCTTGTAGTCCCGCCAGTCCTGCGCGTTGGCCACAGCCCCCTGATGCTCTGCCGCCTCGAGACTGTCCTGATTCTGCAGCGCACTCAGCAGCCCCGAGAGGCCGTTCTGCTTCAGCTGGTACATGGTCAGGGCCTTGTCCCGCAGCCCGGCCAGCCCGCTGTCCACGTTCGCCATGGCCTGCTGGTAGCCCTGCTGGGCCACACTGTTTGCGTAGCTGGAGCCGTACCCGCCGCTCAGCGCGGCAGCGCCCGCAGCGGCGTTCTCAGCCGCCGCCCTGGCATTCGCCTGCGCGCCCGCGCGGTACTGCCGGTAGAGTTCGCTGTCCGTGCCTACGTCATAGCCCGCATTGCTGGCCGCGCCCATGCTGTCCAGTGCCTCGTTGATCCGGTCGGTGTAGTTGCTCTGGTACGCCCCCGGCATCGCGTTCTCCGCGTCCTTCTGCGCCGCCTGCGCGTCCCTGTATCTCTTAAAAACTCCCATTTCTCAAATCCTTTCTCCTCTTAGGCTCCCCTTCCAAGGGGAGCTGGCGCCGCATGGCGCCTGAGAGGTCCTTCCGGGACAGTGCTCTCCCGGGGAGCTGCTTTGCATCGCGCCGTCAGGCGTGACGGAGAGGTTTTTGACCGCTCAGCCCCTTCCTGGCCGGGCGCTTTTTCTTTACAACAGAAACGGCAGCAGGCTTGCGGCAACGCTCAGGATCGCCCCAAAGAGGCCCGTCCCCCGGCTCTTCTTTGCCTGGCTTTCGCTGGCCGCCTGATTGTACGCGCTCTGATAGTAGTTGCGCTGGTTCTCCCAGTTCTGGTAGTTGGTCTGGTACTTCTCGTAGTCCTGTGCCTCGGCCTGCTGGTAGCCGCTCAGCTGGCTCTGCAGGTCGCTCTTTTTCTGGGTGTACTGGTTCAGCGCCTGGCTGTACAGGCTGTTGGTGGCACTGCTCAGGCCCGCCATGGCGTTCTGGTAGGCGCTCTGGCCCGCCTGGGTGCCGTAGCTGGAGCCGTATCCGCCCGAGATGGCGCTGGCGTTGGCCTGGGCGTTCTCGTTGGCCAGCTTCGCCTGCCGGGTGTAGCGGTTCTTATACTGCTCGTAGGCCGCATCCCGGGTGGGGTCGTAGCTAAAATCCTTCATCCCGTCCAGCTTGCCCATCACGCCGTCGATCTTGTCCTTGTATTTGCTGGTGTAGTCGCCCGGCTTCTTCGCCTCCCACGCATCCAGCTGCACTCTCGCATCGCTCGCTCTGCTCATGTTCTCTGTCCTCCTGTCAATGTGTTATTTCAGCTTCTCCTGCAGATCCCCCGCAAGGTTCTCGGTGTCAATGTTGCTCAAAATGTATTCCAGCTGCTCCTGCATCTGGTACAGATAATTCCTCAGCTCCCGGGCGCTGGCCGTATCCAGCCCATCCAGCCTCGGCATGGAGATCTTCGAAAGTCCCACGATACTAGCCACGTCTCGGTACACCTCCGTTCACTCTTCCGCCCTCGCTGCTGCTCAGCGTCATGGCGATGCTCCTCACTGCGATCTGCCCTTTTCCGGTCAGGCGCAGCCGCATGGTGTCGTGCCGGGTCGGGACAAAGGGCAGGTTCACCTGCACCCGCCTGTCCCGGGTGTCCACCCGGCCCATCTCTTGCCACTCGCCGCCGTCGAAGCTGGCCCACAGCGTCACCACGGTCCGCTCCATGGCGTCCAGCCGCACCGTCACCCGGCTGCAATACTTGTCGTCCGGGTCTCCGAGTCCGATGTCTCCGGTCACAGCCTCGTATTCCACCGTGTCCTCTTCGCCGCCGGCTTCCCGGCTCCCGTCTGCGGCCCAGATGGCCTCTTTGTCCCAGAGGTAGAGCTGCCGCCCGGTGGAGCACATGGCCCAGCCGGTGGCGTCCTCCTCGTGCCAGAGTCCTTTCTCGGTGTCGTACACCAGCAGCCTCTGCCCGCCGGGGCTCTCGGTGTGCAGGTAGTACCGCCCCACCAGCCCGCCGGCGGCCGCCCTTGTCACCCGGCTCATGGCCGTCTCGTCCAGCGAGGCCGACACCTTGGTGGGCAGGCTGCCGTCCCACGCCATGACGCCGTCCATCGAGAGGTAGTACAGCGTCTCGTTGATGACGCACAGGCTCTGGTGGGCGCCCTTGGCCACGCCCGAGCACTGGATGCTGCTCATCTGGTAGTCGCTGGGCTTGGTGCCGTAGAGCTTGTGTAAGCCGTTCTCCTTGAAGAAAAGCACGTATCCCATGCAGGTAGCCGCGCCGGTAAACGCTCCGTCGCTGCCCACGGTTACGGCGTAGCTGTCCGCTGCCGTGCCGCGATAGGAGAACCAGTTGGTGGCGTCGCCCAGCTTGCAGGCATAAATGACGTTCTCGGTACTCGAGCAGCCCCACACCCGGTTGTTGTGCTCTGTCAGCCAGTCCAGATCCGGCACCCGCCGCTGGGCCGTCACGTCCGGGAAAGGCCCGTCGAAGGTCTGGGTGGTCTTGCCGTCCATGGCCGTCCACACCACGCTCTGCCCCGTCACCACACAGGTGCCGTAGTACAAAACGCTCTCAATGTCCGGCGCGATGGAGAGGATCACCGAGTCCCCGGCCACGTCGTCCACCACCACGTCCCCGCCGAAATCGGCGGAATAGGCGTTCTTCACCACGCCGGGGATTCCCGTCAGGGTCACGGTGTCCCCAGCCTTGAAGGCTTTGCCCAATCCCTTGCAGGTCACACGGCAGTAGTTCAGCAGGATGTTCTGCCACCCGCCCGCCGTGCTGTAGAGCTTCAGGGCGTCGCGGTAGCTCCACGGGGCATCCTCGGCCTGCTTGAGCCAGACGTCGCCGTTCTCGGGGCTTTCCGGTTCGGTCGTGCCGAATTTGTTCGGCGTGTACACCACGCCCGCAGCGTCGCAGGGGGTCACAGTCAGGCTTCTGCCTCCCTGCTGCCAGCCGGACCCCAGCGCGCTCAGCGTCCCCGCTGCGGTGTCAAAGGACATCTTATCCGGCCAGATGAGCACTTTGGTCCCCATGCCCACCATCTTCTTCTCGCCGTCCGTCAGGGCGTCCTTCAGCTCCACGGTGTCGCTGCCGTCGTCCGGGGCATACCGCAGGGTCCTGCCTTCCACGGTCACGAGGCCGTTCAGGTGGTACATCCCGTTCATTCCGGCTGCGTCCCGCACTTTCCGCCGGGGCTTGCGGGTCTCGAGGGCCGGGTATCCCCGCGAAGAAAAGTTCTTCTCCTTGCTCAGCTCTGCCTCGCTGCACGCATACCCCTCGTTCAGCCCGCCGAACACCCGCAGCAGCTGCCGCTGGCTGTTGATCTGGTTCAGGTTCGTCACGTCATCAGCCTCCCGCCGCCTACCGGCATATAATTTCGCCTCACCCACGCCGCAAACTCCTGCACATAGCTCGTGTAGAGCTGCAATTCGTTCGCCGCCCGGGCTGTCTCGCCGAGGGCGAGGTCCATCTGCGCCGCCAGCCAGTGGGGGTAGAGCACTTCCGCCGCGCCGTCTGCCAGCAGCGGCGTGTCGTATTCCAACCCCTCCTCCCACAAAATGTCCGCGCCGCGGCCCTCAAAGTCGCCGCCGGTGTCGCTGCGCTCCACCACGTTCCGCCGCAAGCCGCTGTCGGCCTGCCGCAGCCACAGCTGCTTCATCTCGTCCGAAAAGCTGTTGTTCGGCCTCAGCTCGTCGGCCATCCGTATCGCTTCGCCTGCTGTCATAAAACCTCCAAAACAAAATTCCCCGGCGCAGCAAGCGCCTGCAAGCTGTACCGGGGAATATCTCTCTGCCCTCTGTAGCGGAGCACTCTATTTTACGCCCCATCGGGCCTTGAGCGTCCAGCTTTACTTTCCCGGCCTGCCAATGGCTCCCCTTTCAAGGGGAGCTGGCGCGAAGCGCCTGAGAGATCTTGCCGGGCGAGTGCTCTATGGTGGGTCTCTTATCAAATGGTCATCATCTGCGTACCGGCCGCCGCCTGCATGGCCTGGCTCTTCCGGGCCGCCTCGGCGTCCTGCTTGATGCTGTGCTCCAGCACCTCGGCCACAGCCTTCGGCACCTTCACGTCGATGCCGCGCTGGATGAGGTAGCTGTCGCCGTTGACGCCCACGAACACCGGTGCCGAGTAGCGGTCGTCATCCTTGAACAGGTGGATGGTCACCATGCCGTCGTCCTTTGCTTCGGCCTTCTCTTCGGCCTTCTCTTCGGCCTTTGCCTCGGCCTTTGCCTCGGCCATCGCCTCGGTTTTCTCCACAGTCTCCACCGCGTTCTCCACGGCATCCGCCGCAGCAGTCTCTTTCTTAGTCGCCATAGTATTTTCCTCCTTAATTTGCCTTCGCCTTCGCGCTGTACTTCGGGCTGACGCTCTCGATGCGCACCATGTACTGCTCGCACAGGCGCTCGGCGGTCTTGATGGCCTTCCAGCCCACGGACGCGCGCTGGTTCAGCGGGTCTTCGCCCGCGCCCAGCTGCTTGACGATGTGCTGCAGGCCGCCGCCCTCCACCTCGGTCACAGCGTAGGCGTGAGCCGCCAGCACCAGAGTGCCGAACACGGCCAGACTGGTGGGGCAGCCGGTGCCGGTCCAGATCTTCGCCTCGCTGGTCTCGATGAAGCGCACACCGGCCAGCTTGCCGATCTCGCCGTTGTAGATGTTCTCGGGGGAAGCGTACTTGTGGACATCGATCCACTCCGGGTTGCGGCGCAGATCATAGGCCACATAGGGGTGGACGATGGCCACATAGCTCTCGCCGATGGTGTCGGCGTTCTGGGCCTTCAGGGCAGTCGCCGCCTGGTCGATGAGATCCGGCGTCAGCACACTGGCAGTGGTCAGGTTGGCGCGGCTGGTCACGGCAGTGTCGCCCGCCGGCGCGTAGATGACGTTGGTGCCGCCCGCCAGCACCTCGCGGGTCACAGTGTCCAGCGTGCGGCCCGCCTGGGATGCCAGCACCTTGGTCGCCTGGGTGATGTTGTTGTCGATGGCGGTCAGCTGCAGCACGTCGGTGATGGCTGCCCAGCCGCCGTACTGCTTCACGGTGGCGGTCATAGGGGTGACGGTCAGGGCCTGAGCATTGGGGGTCACGCCCTCAGTCAGAGGCTCGGTAGCCTTGGGCAGGCTCTCGTACTTGCGGAACTCGATGGTCTTGCCGTTGTTGGCCGGGATGGGGTACTTGTCGCCGAACTGGTCATGCACCAGCAGCGGCTCCGCCTGATCCAGCAGACGCTTCTCGTAGTAGGTCTTCATTTCGGCGCTCATGCCAGTCGCGCCGGTGTGGTTTGCAGGCTGCGCAAACAGCTGCAGATTCATGTGGTTCTTCATGTTTCTTACTCCCTTCGTTTACTCTTGTGCTTTATTGAGAGCCGCCATTTCCTTTAAGAAAGGCTCTCCTTTCTAGGAGAGCTGCTTTGCAGCGCCGCCGTCAGGCGGACTGCAAAGCTGAGAGGTTTCCTCCGGGCAGCGGCAGCTTTCGGTTAAAAAGTGATGATCTGTCCCCGCATGGCGCGGCGCTCCAGCTCTTCGCACTGCTGGGGCGTCAGCTTGGAGACGTCGGTCTTCAGCACCGCCGCACCGCCGGGGTTGGTGCCGTTCTCGGCAGGCCGTGCGCCCCGCTGGCGGATCCGGGCCTCCACGCCTTTCTCGACGGTCTTGGCCGTCTGGGTGGTGCGCCGGGTCATGATGTCGTCAAAGTAGCGGGCCTTGTAAGCGTCCTCCATCTTCACGCCCAGCTTGAGCATCTGGGCAAAGTCCGGGTCAGCCAGCGCCGTCTTGATGTCAAAGCCCGGGTCCTCGGCCCGGATGCGCTCCGCAGCGGCGTCCCACTCCTGCTGGATGGCTTCCATCTTGGCGGCTTCCGCCCGCTGCTGCTCTGCGGCGCGGTGCTTGGCGTTCTCGCTTTCCAGCGCGTCCATCTCCTTGGCCAGCTGGACGCTGATGCCCTTCTTCATGGCCATGTCTTCGTAGTAGGCGTCATCCTTCACCACGCCGCCCTCCACGGCCGCAGCCAGTGCCTCGTAGTCGCCGGGAGCAGTGCCGTACTTCTGGCCCAGAGCGTTCAGGATACGCCCCACCGGCCCCTGCTCGTTCAGGATGCTGTCGTAGGCTTTCTGGGTGGCCTGCACGATCATCTCGCCAAACTCCCGGTTGTACTCGCCCCGCATCAGCTCTCCAAACGCTTTCCGGTGCGCCTCCGGGTCGGTGCTGCTCTTGTCTGCGGCACCGTCCTGTTCCTCGCCTTCAGCAGCATCTTCCTCCGCGTCCGGTTCTTCCGCCGGGCTCAGCATCTCATCCACCTCGGCGGCAGCAGCCTCCCGGCCTTTGCCCTGGGCGGGGGCAGACGCCGCCTTTTCTGCCGCCGCAGGGGCGGCACCATCGCCGCCGGCAGCTGCTGCGCCGTCTCCGCCCTCCGCAAACAGCTGCAATTTCATGGCAGGTTCGTCCATATCATCTGCGCCGCCGTCTGTGACCATCAACTCAACATTGTCCGGATACGCTTCCGCCAGCGCACGCATGCCCTCTTCCACAAAGTCAAACCAGCTTGCGACCATCAGATTGTTCGGGCCGGGTTTCGGCAGGGCCTGCACCACAAAAGTCTCGCCATGCTGCACACAGCTCGTCAGGAGTCTTCCACTCCTTGCAGCAGCTTCTACCTTGTTTGCCAGCGTCTGCGCCAGCACAGAAACCGCCGCACACACGATGTCCTGCCCCGCCGGGGCGTAGCCTGCATGACCGCTTGCAGCCAGACTGTAGCCTTTGTCCGTATCCATCATCTCAATTTTGATCATGTTACCCTCCACTCGTTTTCAAATCGGAGAAACGAGAAAAAAGCGTTTAGCGAAGCGGCTAGCTTTTTTCCGTTTCGACATCCTCTTTGGGATTATCAAGGGCGAGCAGCCCTTGATTCGTGGATCCAGCGCGTCGAAATCGCTGGTGGTTTTCCGGTTCTCTTTTGCCATCAAAAGAGAACATTTTCCATTCCTGAAACACAAAACAGCCAGACCGCCCTGACGTCCGGGCAGTCTGGCTGTGCGGTTATTCCACCGGTTTCATGCTGGCCGGGTCCTCCACGGCGGGGGCACCGCCGGCCTCGTCGGGCAGGCGCTTCATGCCGCCGGGGTTCGGGGCCTGCGAGGGCAGGGTGAATACGAACCGGCACCACTCGCCCTGCTGGCTCTCCACCCGGATCTGTCCGCCGGACAGGTTGACCAGCACCTTGCAGATGTTCAGGCCCAGGCCCGCGCCGCGGGCGTGCAGGCCGCGGGAACGGTCCTCCTTGTAGAAGCGCTGGAACACATAGGGCAGTGCCTCCGGGCTGATGCCCTGCCCGGAGTTCCAGACGGCGATCTCGGTTTCCGGGCCCAGTTTTTCCACGCTGAAGCGGATGGTGCCGCCCGCCGGGGTGAACTTGATGGCGTTGTCCAGCAGGTTGTACACCACCTGATGGATCAGGTCCGGGTCGGCGTACACCAGCGCCTTTTCGTCCATGGTCAGGCCCTCGATCTCGATCATGCCGTCGTTGATGCGCTGCTCGGCCGAGAGCGCCACGCCGGTGAGGGTGTCCCAGATGTTGAACATCCGGGCATTGACCTGATATTCGCCGCTTTCCAGCTTGGACAGATCCAGCATGTTCTGGATCAGACGGGCCAGACGGCCCGTCTCCTCGCTGACCAGCTGCAGATAATGGTTCTGCATGTCGGGCGGGATGGTGCCGTCCAGCATGCCGTCCACAAAGCCCTTGATGGTGGTCATGGGGGTGCGCAGCTCGTGGGCGATGTTGCCCATGAACTGGCCCCGGGAGTTGTCGTTGGTCTGGATGTTGTCGGCCATGCGGTTGAAGGTGCGGGCCAGGTCGGCCACTTCTCCTTCGCCTTCCACGCCTTCCACACGCACGGACAGGTCGCCGCCGCCAAAGCGCTGGGCCGCGTCGGTCACCTTCTGCAGCGGGTCGGTGAGTTTGCGCATCAACAGCTTGGTCAGGATGCTGGCGCACAGCAGCATCACGCAGGCCGACAGCAGGAAGTTGGACCAGAACTGCTGCTTGAACTCGGTGAGCTGCTTGCCGGAGGAGCACAAAAAGATCCAGCCGCTCTGGCTGCCGCGCTCGTCGCACATCTCACTGACGGTGATATAGCTTTTTTCGGTCAGCACCCCATCCAGCGTACCGAACACATGGTAGTAGTCCGCGCCGGAGGCCGCCGCCTTCTTCATCATCTCATCCGGCACGGCCTGTGCGGTGAGCATTTCCGGGCTGGAAGCGATCAGCACCCGGCCGTCGTTGTCGGTGAAGAACAGATAGGCCTCCGCGCTCTCGCCGATGATCTCCAGCTTGGTGTTCAGGGCGTCCAGCTCGTCGCCCTCCGGCAGCGCCGCCTGCTGGGCCAGATACTGGGCCGTGCGGCGGGTGACCCCCACCACCTGGTCCAGCGTCTCATAGCGGTCCCGGGCAAAATAATTCTTGAACAGCACCCATTCCGAACAGCCCATCAGCACGATGCCCAGCACCATCAGGGTGGACACCAGCGAGAAGAATGCCGTCGAGATACTCTTGCGCATTACTGACGCACCTCGAATTTATAGCCCACGCCCCACACGGTTTTCAGCTCCCACTTGTCGGAAGCACCGGCCAGCTTTTCGCGCAGGCGTTTGACATGCACGTCGATGGTACGGCTGTCGCCGTAATACTCAAAGCCCCACACCTCGTCCAGCAGCTGGTCGCGGGTGTACACACGGTTGGGGTGGGAAGCCAGGCAGTTGAGCAGTTCCAGCTCCTTGGGCGGAGCCTCCACCACCTTGCCCTTGACCCGCAGCTCATAGCTGTTCATGTCCAGGCGCAGGTTGTCGAACTCGATCACGCCCTCGGTGCTCTCGGCTACAGCCGAGGTGGTCTGGCAGCGGCGCAGCACCGCCTTGATGCGGGCCACCACTTCCTTGGCGTCAAAGGGCTTGACCATGTAATCGTCGGCGCCCAGCTCCAGGCCCAGCACCTTGTCAAAGGTCTCGCCCTTGGCGGTGAGCATCATCACCGGGGTATTGCCCGCCTTGCGGATGCGGCGGCACACTTCCAGGCCGTCCATCCGGGGCATCATCACATCCAGCAGCACCATGTCGGGCTTGATCTGGTTGAACTTTTCCAAGCCCTCCTCGCCGTCACCGGCCGTGGTGACCTGATAGCCCTCCTTGGTCAGGTACAGGCGCAGCAGCTCACAGATGTTGGCGTCATCATCCACCACAAGGATCTTTTCGTTTGCCATAAAGGTTTCCTCCCGTCTGGTCTATCCAATGGCCGCCGCGCTTGCGGCAGGCCATGTGTCAAAAAGGCTCTCCATCTTTTATTATACTGGAGAGTTATGACAAAATAAAGAAGGTTTTGTATGATTTTTTCACAAACTCCGTTCTTCTGCCCATCCGGATGTGCCCGGCCCGGCGGCCGCATTTCGGTCTGACATCACACGTCGGTCGATGGATGTATTTCGCCGGGTCAGGTCCGCTCCTGTCGACGAGGGATCAGCGGCGCGTTTTTGCCCCTTCGAGCCGAAAAACCGCACAAAACAGCGTCATCCGGTTTGTACAGGCCGCCAAAATTGCCGCCGGGCGAGAAAAGTTCCTTGCATTTTACCGGGTGGGATGTATACTGAAACCGTACCGGGTTTGTACTACAAGCCGGGGCTTCATTCCTGCATCGCAAGCGGTGCCGCACCGCTTTATGTTTTGAGAGAAGAGAGGTATTCCCCATGGCTGAATGTTTTTACTGTGAAAAAGACAACGAAAAGCGCAAGGCTCTGATGCTGGACGTCTGCGAGCTGCCCTACAGCATCGTATACCTGTTCCGCGACCAGAAGAACAAGGGCCGCTGCGTGGTGGCCTTCAAGGGCCACAAGACCGAGTACTTCCAGCTGACCCCGGAGGAGAACGCCGGTTACTTTGCCGACGTGGCCAAGGTGGCGAAGGTCCTGGACGAGCTGTACCACCCGGACAAGATCAACTACGCCACCTACGGCGACGGCATGCCCCATGTGCATGTGCACATCGTGCCCAAGTACAAGGGCGGCGTGAGCTGGGGCCAGCCCTTCAGCGACAGCCTGCCCAAGGTGCTGCTGACCGACGCCGAGTACGACGCCATGATCGCCGACCTGCGCGCAAAGCTGCTGTAATTTTCACCTGTCCCGGCCCGTCGGGGGATGCCTTGCTCCCCGGCGGGCTTTTTGTCTGCCCCAAAGGGCCAATCTTGCCAAAACGCTTGCGCTCCCCCGGTGCTTTGCGTATAATGATAGATGTATTGTTATGCCCAAAAAACGTGTAAGGAGCGTATTTTATATGAAGTTAGGTATCGTCGGCCTGCCGAACGTCGGCAAGTCCACTCTGTTCAACGCCATCACCTCCACCAAGAACGCGGAGGCGGCCAACTATCCTTTCTGCACCATCGAGCCCAACAGCGGCATCGTGGCCGTGCCGGACAAGCGTCTGGACAAGCTGGCCGAGGTGTGGCAGACCAACAAAAAGACCCCCGCCATCGTAGAGTTCGTGGACATCGCCGGTCTGGTGAAGGGTGCCAGCCAGGGTGCCGGCCTGGGCAACAAGTTCCTGGGCCACATCCGCGAGTGCGACGCCATCGTGCATGTGGTGCGCTGCTTTGACGACGACAACATCATCCATGTGGTGGAGGACGTCTCCAAGGCCGAGGCCGTGGACCCCATCTCGGACATTGATGCCATCGACTACGAGCTGATCCTGTCCGACCTGGAAGTGGTGCAGAACCGCGCCGGCCGCATGGCCAAGGCCGCCAAGAGCGGCAACAACAAGGGCGCTGCCGCCGAGGCCGCCTGGCTGCAGCAGCTTGCCGACCACCTGAGCGCCGGCAAGCCCGCCCGCAGCTTCGACTTTGACGAGGGTGACGCCGAGCAGCAGGCTGTGCTGCACGAGATGGGCCTGCTGAGCGCAAAGCCGGTGCTGTACGCCTGCAATGTGGGCGAGGATGACCTGATGGAGGGCATCGAGAACAATAAGTATGTTCCGCTGGTGGCCGCCCGCGCCAAGGAAGAGGGTGCCCGCTACATCCCCATCTGCGCCAAGACCGAAGAGGACATTGCCGACTACTCCCCCGAGGAGAAGAAGGAATTCCTGGCTGAGATGGGCATCGAGGCCAGCGGCCTGGACAACCTGATCACCGCCAGCTACGACCTGCTGGGCCTGATCTCCTTCCTGACCGACGGCAAGAAGGAGTGCCGCGCCTGGACCATCCGCAAGGGCACCAAGGCCCCGCAGGCTGCCGGCAAGATCCACAGCGATTTTGAACGCGGCTTCATCCGCGCCAGCGTCATCGGCTACAAGGATCTGGAAGCCAACAACTTCGACTACGCCGCCGTCAAGGCCAAGGGCCTGCAGCGCACCGAAGGCAAGGAGTACGTCGTGAACGACGGCGACGTCATCGAGTTCCTGTTCAACGTGTAAGGAGAGTTCTATGATTTTTGGTATTATGGGCGCAATGCCCGATGAGGTCGATCAGCTGTGTGCCCGCTTGGAAAACGTCACCGTGGAACCCTATGGCGGCGTGGAGTACCACAAGGGCACGCTGGCAGGCAAGCAGGTGGTGGTGTGCTGTGCCGGCATGGGCAAGGCCAACGCCGCCGCCACCACCCAGGTGCTCATCACCAAGTTCGGTGCCGAGAAGATCATCTTCTCCGGCATTGCAGGCAACATGACCTCGAAGATCGGCATCGGGGATGTGGTCATCGGCAAGACCGTGCTGTACCACGACGCCCAGCTGGATATGATCTGCCAGAACCCGCCGTATCAGAAGGAATACACCGGTGACCCGGAGCTGATCGCCGCCGCCGAAAAGGCCTGTGCCGAGGCCGGTGTCAAGGCACTGGTGGGCAAGATCGCCACCGGCGACCTGTTTGTGGGCGACAGCGCCACCAAGGCCGCCATCGAGGCCAAGTGCGCCCCGGACTGCGTGGAGATGGAAGGTGCAGCCGTGAGCCAGATCGCCGCCAAGAACGGCGTGCCCTGCGTCATCCTGCGCGCCATGAGCGACAATGCCGACGAGGACGGCCACGAGGTGCTGGTGGTCAAGAAGTTCAGCATCGCAGAGTACGTTGCCACCGCCACGAAGATCGTGGCCGCCATGGTGGAAGCACTGTAAATCTCAGTCTGTAACAACCATATCAGCTTCTATTAAAAGCATGTACCCCATTTTCCGATTTGCAAGAAAATGGGGTACATGCTTTTTTGGTAAAAAGTATTATTCGGCACATGAGGTTATAGTTTGGAAAGTTCTTCCAGAAGCGAAAGTGCAATGGGTTTTACCCGAATCGAACAGGCATTAAAAAGTTCAAGGACTCGATCATTTGCATATCCCTTTTGCGCAATCTCAGTATTTGTCAGTACCTGCGCAAGGTCCATGTCCAGTTCTGTGCAAATGTTGGAAAGCATTTCCAGTGTTGGGTATACGCGTCCATTCTCAATTTTTGACAGGTAAACGATAGAAATGCCCACTCTTTCCGCTAATTTTTCCTGCGTGATGCCATTTTCCTGACGAGATTTCTGTATGCGCTTTCCAATTATCGCATAGTCAATCATTCCATAGTCCTCCTGTATTCTCTGTTATACTGACAATACATGATTGAACCGAAAGAATAATAAACTAGTAGTTTAACTTGACTTATTGGTTTATTACAGTTATTATAAGACTACGACAACAAATCTTTGTCGGATCGACGAACACTCTTTTAATCCGACAATAACGTTTTGCACCGATGGGTGCAGAGGAGGAACTTATGAATTGTCCAAAATGCGGCGCTCCGATTGAAACCGACTCCAAATTCTGTGTCTCATGCGGTGCATCTCTGGAAACTGTACAAACACAAGAAGAACCTGCTGTGGCAAAAGCAGAAGCAACTGTGAGCACTTCTCCCATGGAAAGCGTCCCAGAAAAGAAGATTTCCTTTTCTACGAAAAAACTCATCGGTCTTGCTGTTGGAACCATCCTGATTGTAGTGGGAATCCTACGCATCACATCCGCCGGAACCAGCATTTCGTCCACTTCCTTCGGTGGTGACTTTTATACCTATACATATCAGGGCATCGTTGCCGTCTCCGAGATTCTTGCTGAAGTTGAAATTTCTTTGGGATGGGTCATCGTTGCAATCGGTGCAGCGATCGATATTCTTGCCCTGAATCAGAATGACTAAGGGTGAGTTCAAAAATGAAATTTTGCAAATATTGCGGCGCACAAATTTCAGACGATGCGTCCATCTGTCCTGCTTGTAAGAAAAAACGTGAAGTCCAAAGCTCCGCCAAGAAGTCTTTTAACAAGCGCATCTGTTTTGCGATTGCAGCCATAGTCATTCTCCTGGTCACGAGCTTTTTTTTGATGGGTTCCGGAAGATGTCATGAGAGCGGCTGCAAAAACAAAGCGGTCGCAGGAAGTAACTACTGCTATTCCCACAAATGTGCACTTAAATCCTGCAACAAAAAACGCTTTTCCTACAGCAACTATTGTTACACGCATTATCTGGATTACGATGACGATGCCAGCGCAAAAAACAGTCGGGTTTCTGCAAGTGAGTTGAGTCTAGAGGTCACCCGGCTGTATCTCAGCAGCACCGGAAACTATTATTATGCAGAGGGAACCGTAAAAAACAATAGCAGTTCAACAGTATCCTATGTAAAAGTCAAATGTGCATTTCTGGATAGTTCTGGAAACGTGGTTGATACAGACTGGACGTATGCTGTCGGTTCAGAAGGTCTGGCACCCGGCGAATCTAAAAAGTGGGAAATGATGGTAAGTTACGACCGCAAAATCGAAAAATGCCGCGCAACGATTCTGGATTTTGATAGTTAAGGAGTAGCCTATGTTTTGTAGAAATTGTGGCGCAGAGCTGCAAGAAAATGCTTCCGTCTGCCCAAAATGCGGCACTGCTGTCAACGTTCCTGTTGCATCAGCCGCAACAAAAAGTTCTCAAAGAAACTTACCGAAAAAAAGCACCTTAATTGCTTCTGTGCTTGTAGTCATTTTGATTGCACTCACAGCATGGTATTTTCTCCGTCCAACAGACCCAGGTTATTATCAGAATATTCCATGGGGAACGTCCTATGAAGATTTCATGCAGGAGCACCCGGAGGCATTCGGAAAACAGAGCAGCGATGGGAGTGCTAACGTTTTTTCGACAGGCGCACCCGATTCTCTTCATGGCTTCGAGGACGAAGAGATTGACGGAGATATTCTTTTGATGTATAAATTCGATAAAAACGAGCTCTATCAGGCCTCTTGGACCTCGCTGAATTCGGCTCAGTCAGAATCTTTAATTCCTGAAATCATAAAAAAATATAATAAGCTATATAACAAACCAATCCGAAGCGATGACCCCACTATAAATACAGATCTCAAAGAATACAACTACATTTGGGAGACAAAAGAGAGTACGATCCAGTTGTTAGCTGTTCCTGGTCTGGAAAGTGTAATAGTTATCCAAACAGAAATTAATCACAGTGATGTTACCTGACAATTAAAAGCAGAACGGCAAAGCCCACGCAGGCTTTGCCGTTCTGCTTTTCTGAAAATGTTATAAAAACTGTTCCAGCCGGACGCGGTTGTCCTCTTCAAATTCCATCAGCCGCTGGGCAAGGCGCTTGGTGCCGGGTGCGGCATTGGGGTAGTCCTTCTGTGCCTTCACGCAGTCCACCACTCCCATGCCGCTGCCCTGGGTCAGCATCTCGGCCAGGTTGCGGGTGGACTTGTCGGTCAGGGTCTTCATGCTGATGCCCATCTTCGTGTTGAATTTTGCCATGGCGCTCTGGCCCTGGGCGGTGCCGCCGCAGGCTTCCATGGCGGTGTGGGCCTCCTGATTGAGCTGGTGGTAGAGGTTGCGCTGGCGCAGCAGCTCCGCCTTGAACTGGGTGTCGTCGGTCATAGGCACGATCTGTTCCAGCGTGTTCTTGCCCATTTCGGTGTTCTGCACCACGGCCTCCAACAGGTTGAGGTTGTCGTTTTTCTGGTTTTCCATACAAAAAGCCCCCTTTGGCAGCCAGTGTGCGCCAAAAGGGGCTTTTCTATACATGATCGTTATTCGGCACAGCCGATCCGGTCGCCGCCGGAAGCCTGCACCTTGCGCAGGCGGGCGTCGCACAGCTCGTAGAGGGCGGGCCAGTTCTTGGCCTCCACCTCGTCCAGCCCGGCGGCCGCGCCGCTCATGGTGAACTGCACCCGGTGCATCATGCCGGTGGTGGTGATGCACTCGTGCGGCATCTGCTCGTACAGCTCCTGCATCCGGGCCGCCAGCTGCGGGCCGGTGGTGTCCACGCTGCCCACCACAAAAATGCTGCCGGTCAGACGGCACACCACCTGGTGCAGGGGGGTGTCGTAGTGCTTTTTCCACTGGTTGCCCACAAAGCAATGGAGCTGGTCCATCACCGGCTGGCCGTAAGTATCGCAGAGCTGAGGGCCCTTGTCCAGAGCCACCAGCGCCACAGCGGCGCTGCGGCCCTGCCGGGCCCACTGTTCCAGCTTTGCGCCGAACACCCGCTCCAGATACTGGCGGTTGTACACACCGGTCAGAAAATCGTGGCTCATATCGTCGCGGCACAGCTCCCGTTCCCGGGGCGTCATGCGCTCTTCGGGCAGGACATTGCCTGCCAGCGGTGCCGACATCTGCAGCTTCCAGCGCTTGCCGTCCGCTTCCACGATGCGGTGCAGCACGCAGTCCACCCGTCCGCCGCGCAGCTCATAGTCCACCTGCAGGCTTTCGTCCTGCCAGCCGGGTTCCGGCTGTTCTTCGGTCAGGCTGACGCTGTCAAACACCGCCTGTGCAGTCTGCACAAAACTGTGCAGATCCTGCTCGGTCCATTGTTTTTCCATTGCATTTTCCCCATCATCATGCATCGTGCTGCCGTGCACCGGCAGCTGACTGATTCCCGGCACTCTCCGGGAACTCATAGTCATTATAGCATTCAGGCGGGGCCATTGCCAGCAGAACGCACAATTTTTCACTGGAATTTTTGCATTTTCGTCAGATTGCCAAACAATTTACAAAGTGCCCGCCGGAATTAGACGCGGCAGTACACACTGCACTCGTCGGCAATGGTCTTTGCCAGCGGTTTGCTCTCAAAACCGGCCGCTGCACGCCATGCCCAGTTGCCGCCCAGCTTGCCCGGGGTGTTCAGGTGCGCTTCCTCGCCCAGACCCAGCCAGTCGTACATGGGGATGATGGCACGGTCGGCCACCGAACCCAGGGCTGCCCGCAGTAGAGCGGTGCGGGCGTCCGCCGTTTTGACGGCGGCGACTTCCTTTGCGGTAGGGTGTGCGCCGGTCAGGTGCAGATAGGCCGCCGCCGTGGCCTTTTCCTTGGGGGTGGCAGCGCTCTCCCACCAGGCCGTGATCGTGGTGTTGTCGTGGGTGCCGGGGTAGACCACACTGTTCTTGACATGGTTGTGGGGCAGGTACTCGTTATCCCCGCCGCTGAAGGCAAACTGCAGCACCTTCATGCCCGGGAAAGTGCTGTCAGCCAGCAGCTCCCGCACGCTGGGGAACAGCTCGCCCAGGTCCTCGGCAATGATGGGCAGTTGGCCCAGCGCAGCCTCCAGGGCCTCAAAGAGCTCCATGCCGGGGCCGTTTTCCCACTTGCCGGTCTTGGCGGTGGCACTGTCGGCAGGGATGGCCCAGTAGGTGTCAAAGCCCCGGAAGTGGTCGATGCGCAGCAGGTCGTAGATGCCCAGGGCATGGCGCACCCGCCGGACCCACCATGCATATCCAGTCTGTTTATGATACGTCCAGTTATACAGCGGGTTGCCCCACAGCTGACCATCGGCGGAGAAATAATCCGGCGGGCAGCCTGCCACACGGGCAAAACGGCCCTCGGCATCCAGCTCGAACAGCTTGCCGCCCACCCAGGCATCCACCGAGTCGGCAGAGACATAGATGGGGATATCGCCCAGGATCTGCACACCCTTGTCGTTGGCATACTGCTTCACAGCCTGCCACTGAGTGCTGAACTTGTACTGTACAAACTTCCAGAAGCCGATCTCTTCCTCATTTTCGGCAGCAAAGGCGGCCAGCGCAGCCTTGTCCCGCAGGCGGTAGGGGCGCTCCCACTCCACCCAGTTCTTCATGCCGTTGGCCACTTTCAGAGCCATGTACAGGGCGTAATCCTCCAGCCATGCCTCGTTGCTCAGGGTGAAGGCATAGTAGTCATCCGGGAAGTAATCGCTGCAGCCGTGCAGGCCCTTGCAGGCCTTGCGCCAGGCCGCATAGGCGGTGCGCAGCACCTTGTAGCGGCTGGTGTACAGGGTGCCGTAGTCCACCTGCTTCGGGTCATCGCCCCAGGGCTCTGCCTTGAGCTGGGCTGCCGTGAGCAGGCCTTCTTCCTTCAGGGCATCAAGGTCGATGAAGTAGGGGTTGCCCGCAAAGGCGGAGCAGCTCTGATAGGGGCTGTCGCCGTAGCCGGTGGGGCTCAGGGGCAGCAGCTGCCAGATCTTTTGCCCGGCATCGGCCAGAAAATCCACAAATTTGAATGCTTCCTTGCCAAAGCAGCCAATTCCATAAGGGCCGGGCAGGCTGGACACCGGCATCAGGATTCCACTTTCACGCATGGTTTTACCTTCCTCACATTCCACATTTTGACCGGAAACTTGTTGATTCTTATCATAACATAATCGCAGACTATTTTCCACAGGCAAAAATCGTGGTATACTGTGGTATACTTGGTATTTGTCACCTGTTGGGCCGATACGCCGGCAGCTTTCTCTTCGGACGCGAATCGGGCCATTCCATCGCCCGCCCTATTGCCTGCGGCAACAGGGTCCCGCCCCAGCGGACGGTCCTCAGAGAAACTCCCGCCCCGCAGGCCTGCCTGCATCGCCGCATGACCAGCGTTCTGCTGTTCAGATAAAAGAGAGAATTTTTGGAGGGAAGTTTATCATGCAGACTTACACCACCCAGATGGATGCCGCCCGCAAGGGCATCATCACCCCGCAGATGGAGATCGTGGCCAAAAAGGAGTACCGCACCCCGGAGGAGATCCGGCAGCTGGTGGCCGAAGGCAAGGTGGCCATCCCGGCCAACAAGCATCACGAATGCCTGGACCCGGAGGGCATCGGCAGCATGCTGCGCACCAAGATCAATGTGAACCTTGGCGTCTCCCGGGACTGCAAGGACTACAACATTGAAATGCAGAAGGTCATGAGTGCCGTAAACATGGGTGCCGAGGCCATCATGGACCTGTCCAGCCACGGCAACACCCAGCCCTTCCGCCAGAAGCTGACCCACGAGTGCCCGGTGATGATCGGCACCGTGCCGGTGTACGACTCGGTCATCCACTATCAGCGGGATCTGGCTGAACTGACCGCACAGGACTTCATCGACGTGGTGCGCCTGCATGCCGAGGACGGTGTGGACTTTGTGACCCTGCACTGCGGCATCACCCGCAAGACCATCGAGCAGATCCGCAAGCACAAGCGCAAGATGAACATCGTGAGCCGCGGCGGTTCGCTGGTGTTTGCCTGGATGAGCATGACCGGCAACGAAAACCCCTTCTACGAGCACTTTGATGAAATCTGCGAGATCTGCGCCGAGCACGATGTGACCATCTCGCTGGGCGATGCCTGCCGCCCCGGCTGTCTGGCCGACGCCACCGACGTATGTCAGATCGAAGAGCTGGTGCGTCTGGGTGAGCTGACCAAGCGTGCCTGGGCTCACAACGTACAGGTCATGGTGGAAGGCCCCGGCCATGTGCCGCTGAATCAGGTAGCCGCCAACATGGAAGTGCAGAAGAGCATCTGCATGGGTGCCCCCTTCTATGTGCTGGGACCCCTGGTCACCGATATCGCCCCCGGCTATGACCACATCACCGCTGCCATCGGCGGAGCGGTGGCTGCCATGAGCGGTGCTGCCTTCCTGTGCTATGTCACCCCTGCCGAGCATCTGGCACTGCCCAACGTGGAGGACGTAAAGCAGGGCATCGTGGCCTCCAAGATCGCCGCCCACGCCGCCGACATCGCCAAGGGCATCCCCCATGCCCGCGACATCGACGACAAGATGGGCGACGCCCGCCGGGTGCTGGACTGGGACGCACAGTTTGCCTGTGCGCTGGACCCCGAGACCGCCAAAGCCATCCGCGACGCCCGCCTGCCGGAAGATGACCACAGCGACACCTGCAGCATGTGCGGCAAGTTCTGCGCCGTGCGCAGCATGAACAAAGCGCTGGCCGGTGAATACATCGACATCCTGTGATTTTCTGACAATTCTTATTGCTTCCTCCGCCGCCCGGTGCAACAGCCGGGCGGTTTTTGTTTTGTGGCGGGCCTGCTCTTCTGTTCCATTGATTCTTTCGATCAATATTTTGGATTTTACAATTCTTTTGTACTGTACTATAATGAAGTCATCAACCAACAAGGAGGCCTTGCTCTTGCTGACCCATCTTATTGAATTTGTTTACCGCCTGCTGTGGGGCGATCTGTTCACGCTGCCAGTGGGCGGCGGCATCGGCATCTCGCCGATGGTCGTGCTGCTGTTCACCGCCGGTATCTGGTTCACCTTGCGCACCCGCCTGCTGCCGGTGCGGCTGTTCCGGGATATGATCGCCGCCGTGTGCGAGAAAAAGCAAGGCAGGGACGGCCTTTCCTCCTTCCAGACGCTGGTCATTTCCACCGCCACCCGCGTGGGCATGGGCAATCTGGTGGGCGTGGTGGCCGCTGTTTCTGCAGGCGGTGCCGGGGCGGTGTTCTGGATGTGGGTCACTGCCATTCTGGGTGCGTCCACCTCCTTTATCGAATCCACCCTTGCCCAGAAATACCGCCAGCCCGACCCGCTGTACGGCGGCTGGCGCGGCGGCCCAGCCTACTATCTGCATGTGCTGGCGGAGCGCAGGCGCGGCAAAAAGCTCAAACGCTCTGTGGTAGCGGCACTGTTTGCGGCGTCTGGCCTCATCTGCTGGTGCGGCATCAGTCAGGTGATCTCCAACTCGGTCAGTTCCGCGTTTGAAAATGCGTTCCATATTCCGCCGCTTACTACCACACTGGTGCTCACGGCCATTGCAGCGGTGATCGTGCTGCGCAAGAATGCCACCGTGAAAAGTCTGGACGTGATGGTGCCCATCATGGCGGTGTGCTATTTTGTCATCACCGTGGGCATCGTGCTGTTCAACCTGCCCAAGCTCCCGGCGGTGTTCGGGCGCATCTTTGCGGAAGCGTTCGGTCTGCGGCAGGCCGTGGCTGGCGGCTTTGGTGCTGTGCTGATGAACGGTGTCAAGCGCGGCCTGTTCTCCAACGAGGCGGGCCTTGGCTCGACGCCCCACGCCCACGCGC
>OGIU01000126.1_pt1 | contig 54280 bp, 36 predicted proteins | sample 1571791 | NCBI WGS metagenome assembly OGIU01 (sample SAMEA2582104, study PRJEB24529) | metagenome | biome: Human gut stool | place: China | collected 2011
TAGCCGTCAATGTTTGAACATTAAGATTTTTGTTCAATTTAACGCCGATCTTAGTATCATCGCCGGTTTGCGTAATTTCAGTAGTAATATTATCATCACCATTTACTGTTACTTTAGAACCAAGTTTGTTCGTTTTTACATCGTTATTATCAGCATCGAAACGAAGGCCTTTGTTGATAAGATCAGTTTTAGCATTACTGATATTAGTATTTAATTCGTTTTTAGCATCGTGTAATTGACCGCCGTTTACAGCGTCTTTGCTACCTGCACCTACAGTACCATCAGAAACATTGGTAATTTTTTGATCATTCGCATTGAGACCTGTTGGAGATACATAGTTCTTACCACCTACAGTCAAACCGCTGTTGTTGATAGTAGTACCACCAGCTGTAACGCTATCTAAACCGCTTAACGTTTTCGCCAATTTCACATTCAATGTACCATTGCCGTCGGATTCAACACCGATATTGCCGTCGGATAATGCGCCTGTAGCACCGCCTTTAACGGTAACGGTATCGCCTAATTTTCTGTTGCTCACAGCACCGGTATCACCGGCAAAGTTCAAGCCTTTATCAAGAGTTGTATTGATCGTAGTAATACTTGATGTATTATTATCTTGTTGCGCCTTCGATGCAATATCTGTCAATGTAACTTGTTTCTTGTCGCCTTTATCATTTGCTACAGTCAATACCATATTTCCATTGCTATCAACCTTATATTTACCCTGGCTACCCGCTTCAGGATTTTCTACCAAACGGTAATCTCCCTTTGCTACCTCAGTAAATATATTACTCAAATCAACATTAACTTTGCCCGTATCGTTACGTTCTAGTGTCAACACTTTGCCGTCATTAGAAATACTGCCACTCGTAACATAGTTATTTTTCAATCCGCTTACGTTGGCAGTCAATCCGTTTGTGCCGGTTAAATTCGCGGCACCCTCACCATTTGCTTGATAAGTCACTGAACCGCCAGTCACATACTTATCCTTCGCCGTAATGATACGGTTAATATCGCCAATATTGGCACCATTCGTCGTTACGTCTCCGCCGCTAGCCACATTAACGATTTGTTTGTTTCCTGCATCAATACCGGTTTTTACAATTTTAGGGCCTCCAGTGATCGTCACACCATCCGTGTTCATCACTGTATCACCAGCAGTCACACTAGTTAGGTCTTTCAGTTCTTTAGCCAATTTCACGTTCAATGTATCTGTGCCATTAGATACCACTCCAATATTGTTATCACTCAATTTGGATGTATCGGCTACGCCACCAACGATATTAGTTTGTGCTCCCAGTCTTTGGGTAAACTTATTATCTGTAGCCCCCGTACCTTTTACATCTCCTGCATAAACTGTGCCCTTATTCACTTCCGTAGTCACTGCATACAGTTGACTACCGTTAATAGCATCTGTAGATGTAGCGGAAATACGGCCGGCCGCTACATTGGTAACCGTCCGTTCCATACCTGTCTTACCTACGCTAACTGTGGAACCAGGATTTATACCTGCAAAGTTATGTACTACTCCATTAACTGACTCAGAGGCTGTTGCTACCGCTGCAGCAGTTTCAGAACCGGTGCCGAGAGCCACCGCATTTTCATTGGTTGCTTTCGCCCCAGTACCGATAGCGACGCTGTTTTTCGCACTGACCAAAGCACTTTTACCTATAGCTGTACCGTTTTCAGCAGTAGAATTAGATCCAGATCCTATAGCAGTTGCATCTACTGCGCTAGCATTCGTCTGTCTGCCAAGTGCCGTTGCCCCTAATTGTTTCGCGTTAGCTAGATAACCGACAGCCACGGACTGTCCAGTAGTAGCTTTTGACCAAGTACCGATAGACACGCTGGCATCATCTTCGGCCACTGCATTTGTTCCCATGGCAATACTCCATCTCCCCTTAGCCTCCGCGCTCCCACCGATTGCATAAGCATAAGTATTAGTAGCTTTTGAATTATTTCCCATCGCTAACGAGGATACCTCAGTAGCATGAGAGAGGCTGCCGATGGCTATAGCATAGGTATTATCCGCTTTTGCACCTGCACCGATAGTGGTAGCATACTCTCCATTAGCTTCGGCTTTTGCCCCAATAGCGGTAGCATTTTTCCCTTGTGCCTTGGCTACACCACCAATAGCTGTCGCGTTTTCCGCAGTAGATTGTGTTCCTCCACCGATAGCGGTTGAATATGAAGCAGAAGAATTACTATGCGCACCTAATGCCAAGGAAACCGGTCCAAGGGCCTGCGCATAACCGCCAATAGCTACATTATTTTGATCTGTGCCACTATTCGTGCCATTTCCCCATGATACCCCTGCACCAGTCCCCGCAGGATTTACTGCATTAGCAGTATTCAGTGGCAATAATGTACCGCCTACTAGTGCCAAAATACATAAAAGTGTACCAACGCATGTTGTGCTTCTTCCATTAATTTTCCCGCGATTATTAGCAATTTCGGACACAACTACATAACAGTTTTTCACCCGATTCCAAATGACTTTATAAATTCGATTCATAACGTTCCTTTCGTACTACATTTTCGTTGCGTAATACCTATCTAACCTTATATAAAACTATAATAAAAATAAGAAGTAATAGATATAAAAATTATCTATACTTCTAATACAAACCAACAATATTCAGCATAACAAGTCAAATATTACACTTATTACAGATTGTTATCATATACTCATCTACTCGTATACCATATCAAAAAAAATCTATATTGTAAACAATTTTTTCATGTTTCATTCATTTTTATGGTTTATTTAACAAAATTAATAATTAGGAAATAAAATCTTCATCTTTTCGATACATTTATACCATTAAATTTACATATTTGCATGTAACAATTTCAATTTATACATAACAAAAGCCGAGGCAATCTATGCCCCGGCTTTTATAAACACCATACATTCTAAATATTATTTAGTTATCAGTGTATTATCACAGAATCTAATGAAACTGTCCCTGATTCAATTACAATATTTAATTAAATTAGCGGTTTATTACTTACACCAGATCTTACTGAATTGTTGGTGCATTAATCGCTTTGCGAAGATCCACTGTATGAAGTTCGTCCATTGCAGGAGCTACTTTTTCGTCCACAGGTTTCACGCGATTATTGCCGTCTTTCATAGCTTCGTTCAAGCTGAAGATAACCATTTCGTTCATGTAGAAACGCAATTCATCATCATGTACATTGGCTGTATTGCGATCCAAGATATCGATGATTTGTTGCGCATAGTCCAATTTAGCATCTTCAGATACAGTCGCATGTTCTGTAAAGAACTGTTTGTAATCGTTGTACAAACGATCTAACGCCATGCGCGCATAGCTGTCATTTTTATAACGATGGCTCACGATGTACCAGCTGCGACGAACGTTCATGTAGTACAACACATTGTTACGATACCGCTCTTGACCGGTCATAACACGGGAATCGTCCATAATACGTTTGCCCTTTTGGTCCAATTGGAATTGTGTGAAAGCATTGACTACATCGCGAACTTCTTCGCTAGGTACAGGAACAGCCACTTCCGCTTCAATCACGTTTAATGGTTCAGCTGGTTGTTCTGGCATCATCAATCGATCTTGAGCCGCATCCGCTTGGCCTACCGCACACACACAAGCCAGTGCCAATACAGGCATAAATGTTTTGAATTTCATACTTCCTCCTTATGATGAGCCGCCCCGGAAAGGGCGGCTTTCACAATCCTTACATGAGTGGTTAAGAACTCGAATATTCAGATTCGATTATTTTGTAAGACCTGCTTGTTGCATCAACAATGCGATTTGAGCTTTCATTTCTTCATTATCGCGTTGTACTTGATCGTATTTAGCAGTTAACTCTAAGTCATGTTGTTTCATGCGTTCATTTTCAGCTTTTAAAGCAGTCACTTCATCTTGCAATACATACGCAGAGCTGATAGGTCCGGCTTTGTAACGTGCAGGAACCGCTTTCTTGGCGTCGGATGTACCAAATTTGTAGGATACGCCCGCATTAATCATGTTGTCATGACCGCCAAGAGATACGCCCATATGGAACATTGTAGATTCATTAGTATAGTGCGCCACGCCTACAGCTGCAGCGGTGCTGCCTTTATAATGGCCTACAGCAGCCAATACTTGAGTTGGTTCCAATGGATCATATTGTAATGGTTTGAGGCCGGAAATAGCCGCACTAGTAGCACCTACATCAGCGATTTTACCATCCACGCTACGCATAGCACTGCTCAATTGATTTACGTTAACCGCATCAGTACCATCTACACCAGGGCCTACATTAGTAATTCTATTACCACCGTTATTAAGGCCGTCTTTAGTAAGACTTACAGCATTACCTTGAGCAGGTGTAATTGTCATACCGCCACCGTTCATAACAGTTGTATTACCAGCAGCATCCGTAGTCGTTACGGACTCAAGACCTTTCAAGTCTTTAGCCAACTTAATGTTATAACCATCACCAGCAGCGTTTTTCACAACACCGATATTATTATCTGCCAAACGGTTCACATCAGCACCACCAGTAAGGTTCATAGTATCTCCCAATCCACGAACCACTTTACCGCTATCGCCAGGTTGGTCACCTTGGAATACACGACCTGTTCTTGCTTTATTATTGAAGTCGTCATTAACAGCTTTCAATTGATCTTCTGTCGCGGCACGACCAGGAACTGCTACAGGGTTTTCAGGATCCCAAGTTTTGTTATCCAAACCTGTTATGAAGTTGCCTTCTTTACCGTCAGAAGTCTGCTTGCCTACAACTACGTCGCCAGCTTTCACAGTATTTGCCGTTACAGAACCGTTGTTGCCGTCGATTTTAACTTGATTATCACCTTTACCGGCTGTAATCGTTCCTGCAGAGCCATCCAACTTAACTTCTTTATCGCCATTGCCGGCTGTAACAGTACCTTCGGAACCGTCAATCTTAACTTGTTTTGCTGGGTCTTGACCAAGAGTGATCTTATCGTTCAAGGCCATCTTGATAGCACCGTTATCCACGGAAGTTTTGATATTACCGTCACCTTTTAGATCGATTGTTTCGCCAAGAGGTTTCTTCACGGAGTTACCGTCTTCTGCTTTAAGACCGAAGCCTGTGGATTTGATGTCTTCAATAGCTGTATGCAATTGACCCCCGTTTACAGCGTCCTTGCTACCAGCGCCAATAGTACCATCAGCCACATTAGTGATCTTCTTATCAGCCGCATCGATACCGTCTTTCGTCATGGATGGACCATCGGTAATCTTCACGCCGTCTTTTGTAACAGCTGTCAACGGGTTACCTGCTGCATCTTTAATAGTCATGCCTTCGCCGTTTACAACGGTTTTACCGTTTACACCGTTATCTCCGTTGTTGAAAGTAACGGAGTTTAAGTCTTTAAGGTCTTTTGCCAAACGAACATTGAGGATATTATTTTTGCTGATAACACCAATATTGTTTTCAGTCAAATCAACTTCGTTTGTTACACCGCCCTTAATGTCCAATTGTTCATTAAGTTTTTTCTTGATAACGTCGCCAGCGTCACCACCATATGCCATGCCGTCATCTTTTGTTGCCACTTGATGTGTCTTACCCTTTTCATCAGTGTATTTGATACGAGTGATTTCGTTACCGTTGAGGTCCGGATCACCTTTTTCAACAGAAATGTCAGTGCTACGGCCGTCTTTGCCGTTAAGACCGATGTGACCTACGCCGTCTTTACCGGAAATAGATACAGCTTCTTTGCCGTCCTTACCGGTAACAGCTACCTTGCCGTCTGTACCGTTCGCAGTGTCAGGACCTGTAATGGACACGCCGTCCTTACCGTCTTTGCCAACTTTCACGGATTCAGCTTTAAGGTTTTTATTCATCTTCACGTCAATAGTAGTATCACCGGTTTGTGCATCTTGCTTGATGAAAGTCTTGATGTTTTCGCCGCTGTAATCTCCGTCAGCTGCAGTACCTTCACCTTTAATAGTCACTTTAGAGCCAAGCTTGTTAGTTTTTTCGCCGCCTTGGTTAGCATCGAATTTCAAACCTTTATTAGTCAATGCGTCTGCACTATCTTTGATTTTGTCATTTAAGTAGTCCACATTAACCGCTTCGCTACCATCGTTGCCTGTAGCATATGCCACATTCGTTACGTGAGTACCGCCTTGTTTATTGTTATATGCAGGACCTTCGTAAGTTACCTTGGATTTATCAGGATTACCAGTAGGGTCCAAATCATACTTAACAGCACGGTCATTCAATTTATCAAGTTTGGATTTAGAAGCAACGTCTTTGATGGTAACGGTTTCTGTTTTATCTGGATGATTCTTATCTTGTACAGTCAACGCTACATCGCCGTTCGCATCCACAGTGTAGTCTCCATTGGAGCCTGCTGCTTGATTTCTGATCAAACGATAATCAGTGGAGTTAGCACTTTGAGCATCCAACGCTTTTTTCAATTGATCTTCTGTTGCGGCACGACCGGATACAATCTTATCTACATCCCAATCTTTATTATCAAGACCTGTTACATAGTTGCCTGTTTCGCTGTCGCCGGCCGCGTTGTTAACAGTTTGACTACCCATAGTAGCACCGCCTGCTTTCACAGTCTTAGCAGCCGTTACGGAATCAAGATTTTTAAGGTCTTTCGCCAATTGAAGTTCCAATTTGTTAGTGCCATCAGCTTTTACGTTGATATTACCGGCTGCGCTCTTGAACGCTGCAGATTCAGCTTCAGTTACACCTTCACCTTGTACTTTCACCAAGGAATTCAATTTTTGTTTATTCACAGTACCAGAATTGTTACCAGTGAATTGTAAACCGTCCTCCATAGTCGCAACTTGATGTTCGCCGTTGCCGTCTTTGTAAACGATACGTGTAAGACCGTTTGTACCGTCTACACCTTTTTCGCCTTTAACGCCGGTAGCAGGATCATCGTAACCAGGTTTTACGGACAAGTCGATACCATTAGTACCGTTCACGCCGTTCGTTCCGGCAGGGCCTGTCAAGCCGATGTGGCCTACGCCGTCCTTACCGGAAATAGAAACTGCTTCTTTACCGTTTTTGTCAGTAACAGCTACCTTGCCATCTGTACCGTTCGCTGTGTCAGGACCTGTAATAGATACGCCGTCCTTACCATTTTTGCCAACCTTCACAGATTCAGCTTTAAGGTTTTTATTCATCTTCACGTCGATAGTCGTATTGCCTGTTGCCGCATCTTGTTTGATGAAAGTTTTAAGGTTTTCACCACTGTAATCAGCGTCAGCTGCAGTGCCTTCACCTTGAATTGTAACAGTAGATCCTAATTTATTAGTTTGTACGCCGCCGTTATTAGCGTTGAATTTAAGACCCTTATCAATAAGATCTTGTTTAGTTGTATCAATCTTATTATTTAAATCATTCTTGGTATTTGTGATTTGGTCACCAAGATCCTGCTTAACTTGATGTAATTGACCGCCGTTTACAGCGTCTTTAGAGCCAGCCGCTACATTACCATCTTTCAAGTTAGTAATTTTTGTACCGTTAGGACCTTCCAAAGTTACTGTATCTTTGTCAGTTTCACCGTCATATTTCACGGAACGATCTTTTACTTTATCAAGTTCAGTTTTAGACGCAACATCCTTAATCGTTACAGTTTTAACATCACTGGATTTTTCGTCTTTTACCTTCAAGTCAACTTGATTGTTTTCAACTTTATAAGAACCGTCTGCCGCGTTATTCGGATTAGCGATTAAACGGTAGTCCGTAGCACTTGAGTTAGCCGCTTTCACAGCATCGCTAACAATTTTAAGTTGATCTTCTGTTGCCGCACGACCAGATACAAAGGCAGGATCAGTTAATGTCCAAGATTTATTATCCAAGCCAGATACAAAATTACCATTTTGAGTAGCTGCCTTGTTGTCTGTTACAGCTTGGTTGCCCATAGTAGCAGTACCAGCTTTTACAGTTTTTGTAGCAGTTACTGTATTAACATTGATGTCTTTACCTAATGCAACCTTAATTGTTGTATCGTCACCAGTTTGTGTAATTGTAGTGCTGATATTAGTACCATCACCAGCTACAGTTACCTTGGAGCCTAATTTATTTGTTTTTTCGCCGCCATTATCAGCATCGAATTTCAAACCTTTATTGATAAGCTCCGTTTTTGTATCATCAAGTTCTGTTTTGGATGCAATATCCTTGATAGTTACAGTTTTCTTATTCGCAGGATTTTTAGCATCTTGTACAGTCAAGTCAACTTTATTGCCAGATACAGTGTAAGCTTTATCAGCAGCACTGCTGTTTTCAACTAATTGATAGTCAGGAGCATCTACGTCAACTTTATATGTTTTATATGTACCGTCAGTACCTTCTGTAATCGTTGTGTTTTTACCAGCAACAACTTTAACTGCTTTTTGCGCTTCATCACGAATAACAGATTTACCGCCGTCCGTAATGTTGGACAAGTCTTTATTTGCCGCATTGTCAATCTTGTTCTTAGTTGCATCAGTCAACGTCACATCAATTGTCTGGTTGTTAACAGATGTCGTAACATAAGAACCATCGCCTTTTACAGTCAGTGTTTGATTATCCAATAAAACATCGTTTTTGCCGCTGTTGCCGGCTACTTTCAAATTAACATTGCGCAATTGAGCCACGTTAACAGCATCAGTATCCGCTGTACCAGCAGCCACGTTTGTGATTTGACGAGTTTTTGTACCACCGTCACCTACGGAAACCGCACCCATTGTGGATGTCAACGCAGCGCCTGTCAATCCGCTATATCCGTTTGTACGGCTGTCTGCAGTTTTAACATTATAACCAGCCTTACCTGCCACAACGGAAGCAACGGAATTCGCACCCAATGCAACGCCGTCATCTACGCTGGATTTAGCTTTATAACCGATCGCTGTGCTGTTCGCATTAGCTGCAGTCGCATCAGCACCGACAGCTGTAGCAAAGTTACCTGCTGCAGAAGTACGTACACCGGCTGCTGTCGCGTTATTGCCTGTAGCACCTGTGTTATCGTAGTTCGCATCGGCAGATGTACCTTTAGCACTAAAGAAATTCGTTTGCGCCGCTTCAACAGCTTCTTTTACCGTATGGTATGTGCTGTTCTTGATATTGAAATCAGGCGCTTTATATGTAGAACCATTCGCTTCATAGCCCGTATAAGTAGGACCTGCGATGGATTTTGCCAAGTTACTGTTTACAAATTTTAATTGTTTTACATTTGTTGCGTCAGTATCGTTTTCACCGCCCGCCACGTTGATGATACGGCGTTCAGAACCTACGTTACCTACCGCAACTACACCGTTTGCAATATTGTTATTTTGTTGGTTAGTAAAAGCAGAAAAACCATTAACCAAGGCACCTCTTACTTCCGTACCAGTACCCAATGCCAAGGAATTATTGGATTCTGCAACGGCATTTGTACCGATAGCCATGGAGTTAGTACCTGTAACAGTTGCACCAAGACCGATAGCTGTCGTATTAGTATTGTTTGCTTTTGCTTCTTTACCGATTGCAATGGCACCATCTTTAGAGGCATTCGCCGCACCGCCAAGTGCAAGCGCATCAGCACCCAAGGATTTTGCATTGCCGCCTAATGCGATAGAGTTGGATAATTTTGCTTGAGAAGAACTACCCATAGCAATAGCATCAGCGCCAGCAGCATTAGAACTACTACCCATAGCAAAGCTGCTTACACCACTTGCATTTGCACTTTTACCCATTGCCACGGCATTTTGTGCGGATGATTGCGCCGTATTACCGATGGCAAAGGCATTCTCTGCACTAGCATTAGCACTATAACCCATAGCTACCGCATTGGCGCCACCAGTGCTGGATGAAGAACCGAATGCCATAGAATCATCTGCACCAACTGCAGTACGAGCTTTTGTACCGAAAGCAAGAGAACGAGCCCCTTCTGTTACGGTATTGCCATCGCCATTATATTTAGCACTTGGAGTACCATGTTGTTGACCAGGTAATTTTATAGTTTCTGCCGCACCGATTGCGATGGATTGATCCGCTTTTGCTGTAGCGGAGTAACCCATGGCAAAACTACCATTACCCTTTGCCCAAGATGCAGTACCCAATGCTGTGGAGAACTCACCTTCTGCAGCGGATTGACGCATCATAGCCAAGGAGTTAAAGCCGCTCGCCTTTGTAGCTGTACCAAGAGCCATAGCAGATGGTGATAAAGCCTGAGCATAATGACCCAACGCAAAGGAAATACCCCCTGTGGCCTGAGCATAGTTACCGATAGCTAAACCGGAATAATAAGTTGGATTACCGGTTTCCTGAATATTTGTATTTTTACCGATAGCAATGCCGGCAAAGCTATTTTCTGTATAGTTACCTCTATCTGTACCATTGTACAAATGACTATTATCAAATGGTGTCAAGTTCCCAGGGTTTTGATAATTATATAAATAACTACCTTCACTATAATCTACCTTACCAGTAGCATAATTAGCTCCATTTACATTATCAATAGTCATTGCAGTATATGTATCAGCATGAACCGTAGTAATATTACCACCCATCAATAATGCGGCTACCGCCATGATTGCACTCATGCGTGCCCAAGTTGTACCAGTTTGTACGGATTTTACCTTTCCGCCACCTGTTTTTACGATTTCAGATACTACTACGTAGCATTTTTTAGTCTTACTCCAAATCACATTATAAATTCGATTCATGATTATCCTTTCTTACCAAAAACTCAGTAAAACACACCACTTGTGTTGCATAATATTGCAAAGATAATAAAAAGAAGAAGTATAAAGATTGATTATCATCTACACTTCTTACACCAAATACTAGTATTCTCAATTACGATACGAATACTATAATTATTCATGATTCTTCATCATATACTCATCCACGTCAATACAATATCAAAAAATTTCTATCTTGTAAACGACTTTTTCATCTTTTCTTCATTTTTGTCGTTTATTTATTTCATATTTAATATTTTTTAATTTTAAGAAATAGAATCTTCATCTTTCCTATCAAATATTACGATAAATCCACATATCGGAATATAACGATTATTGTAATTACGTAATCAATTTCATATTTTTAGACTTTTCAGTTTAATGCTTTCATAGATAAGATAATTTTATATACAGAAAATTTATCACCTACAGATACACGAAAAAGCCGAGGCCCTAGAGCCTCGGCTTTCACAATATAAATCATATATATTCTATTTTTTATTGACTCTTACACGTTCAATAGTTGGTTGTCCTTCATGATTCTTGGCAATAGTATCCACACGGAATAACGCCATTTCAGGACCAAATTCAGATACGAGTCGATCATCGACGACAACACCGTTTTGAATAGCTCGGTACACAATTTGAGCAAATTCATAACGGGTCAACATACGATCCCCTCCGAATGTACCATCAGGATAGCCTTCCACAAGCCCCCGTCGAGATAGATCGCTAACCGCCGCATATGCCCAGTGATTATTCGGCACATCAGGGAATAATGTGCTGCGGTCTGCCTTCATATTTGTTCCAGCCAGGCCATTCAAAAGAGCAGTCAACTTTTGAATCTGCGCATTTTGTACCGCTACAGTTTTCTTAAGTTCCAAAACTTCCTTACCGATAGCTACACGAGAACGAGATACATTACTGTGAGCACCTACTTTCACAGACATACCTGCATTTACAACGGTTTCGCCATTACCAACAGTAGATCCTACGCTAAATTGCAAGTCCTCATTCGGTCTGTAAAAAGCCCCCAATGCAGCGGCGTTGCCGTCATGATAGTGGCCATAACCAGCAGCAAAGTCCCATTTTGCATCAGGATCGAAATCCAACGGATGCAAGGCGGCAAGTGCAGCCGCTCCGGCCACAGATTTGTTAACCTTTTTATCGAGGCGAGCTACATTCCGCCCCATATTCGTTACATCCTGCTTGATATTAGTAATGTCGCCCTGAATATTGGTTACATTCTTTTTAATATTGGTCACATCACCTTGTATATTGTTAATGTTTGTCGTGTTATTTGTAATCTGATTCGTTATATCGTCAGATAGGCTTACTTTATAATCTTTAGTCGTTCCGTTCGTCGTAGTTGTCACATTAATATGTTTACCTGCACTGACGGTAGTGGAGCCGTTCGCATTCACTTGATTTTGCAACTTTTTGAGCTGTGCCACATTCACCGCATCCGTATCCTTTGTGCCGGCTGCTACGGATGTAATCTGACGCGTAATATTGTTATTTGCATCACCGACAGATACGGCCGATTTAGTCGCCTTCCACGTAGGATCCGTATTCGTGGACTGTGCCTTTGTACTCGGATCATACCCAACGGATCCAGCCGCCACAGTAGCCTTCGATTCACTGCCCAATGCAACGCCGCCCTCTACGGTTACATTCGTATTATGTCCGACAGCGACCGCATTATTAACAGATGTCGTAGTCTTGCTGTCTGTAGAACCGATGAGAACCGCATGATTGGCATCTTTTACCTCACGATTATCCCCCATCACAAGACCGTTCTTAGAATTAGTCACCGTATTTTCAGACCCTATTACGGTCGTATTGGACACCTTATCCGCTGTATTGTGAAAGCCTGTTAACATAGTATTCGTACTCTCATTGCCTTGAGAGCCAGTCAATGTGTTATTTACACCCATAAGTGCGGAGCGAAGTGTATAATCCGCCTTATTACCGCTACCAAATGCCATAGTAGAACCGCCACCGCTAGAATTTTTGACAGCAGAACGTAATTTCTCAGATAATTCCTTAGCGGAATTACCTCCATCAGTTGGTGCATTATTTATAGATGTTACTGAATTTGTTATTTCATTGCCTGCACCGAATATAAGGGATCCATTTGAATTAGCGGTCCGGTTCGCGGTACCGACAATACTATTCGCAATGCCAGAATAATAGCTACCCGTCTTTGACTCAACACTATTCAATGCACCATTAATGGTGGCACCGAAATTCTTTAAGGGATTTGCCAGCCGGCCGCCATTATAATCACTGGAGATAATATTATATACACCTGTACTTGTAGTGAAAGCCCCATTACTAAAGCTATTAGCACCAATTGTTGTAGCATATACATTTAATGCATCTTTTCTTGTGGATGCACTATCTACAGTAGTATCCCCAAGGTCCCCTTTATAATTATGAGATCCAATCATGGTACTGCCGGTACGAGCAAATGTATTATCACCGATAGCGACACTACCTACCACCTTTGTAGGATCCGCAGGAATTCTGGCAGGAGAAAGCAGTCCCCCGCTATAGGTCGTTTGCCCTAACGCAAAACTAGCCTCTCCACCACCGGCCATATTTTCAACCTTTGCATTTTTACCGATAGCTATACTACCGCCCTGGCTAGCATAGTTATTAATACCTGCTCCATTGCCGATAGCTACATCACCTGTAGCCGTACTAGCACCGTTCGAGTAAGAAATGCCGGCACCTTTACCAATGGCTACGTTTTCCGCCTTCGGTGCACTACTACCCGTACCGATAGCCACACCATTACCGCTGCCCGGTGCCACATCCACCGCTCCGGCCACATATAGGCTCGATAACAACACACCATTAATCAACACTGATAATATAAGTTTACGCTTGCTCATTTTATCCTCTCCATTCCCCAATGAATTCACGTGCAACTTACTCTTCATTATAGCTTCATGAACATTGTGCCACTCTTTTTCTATTTTGTAAACAAAATAAATTTTTATGAATTAATGTATAAAAAAGGAACTGTCTTTTCATACCAAATGACACTCATCTGATACTATAAAACAGCTCCTTATGTTGCTTTTATCTAAAAAATAAATATAGATTCTTATGCTACTTTTATCAAAATAATAAATAAATATATATATATCAATCTATCAATCAACGTGCACCGTATGTTGACGACGCACATTTTCCAACATATTAGCACGAACCGATGTTTTTGTATCCGATCGATGGTTACCACCAAACCAAGCCGTATCGACACCGGCTAGACGGAACATGATTTTACCGTACGGACTGCCGTGCTCATGCTCCGGCTTGTTGTAGCCCATGTCCACGGAAATTCTCGGCGTGAGCTGCAACTCCGTGCCGATGCGCAAGCCATGCTTATCCGCACTGCGCCGCAACTGCCAACGATAGGCCTCCATATACACGCGCGCCCAACGGGCATTCTTGAAGCTAGTCCCGTACTCCGCAGTATATCCGTTAGACACATTTTCCATGCGCGTCGCACCATCAAGGGAACGCTCGCCGGACACACCGCGATACCAGTTCATGCGAAACGCACCGATCCCCGACACGTACTCTAGCCCAACACTCATGCGACCGTGATTGCCTCTGAACCGATGATCATAAAATAAATTGCCACCGTAATAGTGTTCATCGTTCGCTGCAACTCGGCGATAGCCGATGCCCACATTCGCCGTCGTTCCTGTATCCGCTGCATTCGCCAATCGCTCCTGAGTAAACCAAACATGGCGAGATGTCTCATCATAATGACCTAACGGCTGCAATGTTTCCACACCGTACAAGGGCTTCCAGTTTTTCTGAAAGCGCAATGACACGAAAGTTCTCTGCATCCATGGCTTCGCCTTCGATCCGTGCATTGCGGAATGAACGCCAGTCATAACTACCGCCTGCAACGCGGAGTTTACCGCATCCGTATCGGAATAGCGAGTCGTCTTTTTATCCGTTGAGTCCGGCATCTCCAATCCGCCCTGACCGATGACATGATCTGGAGTATGAGACGAATTAACATGGAATGTATCTAAGTCGTCAGATAATACGGTCTTACTTTCACTATGAACTTGTTTTACCGTAGTCCCCTGCATTGGCTGCTCTACTTTATTTACCTGCTCCCCCGATACGGGCATAACGAACATGCAAAGGGCACACATCAACACGATTATATATTTCATTACACACTCTTACGTACAAACACACTTCTCATTATGCACTTAATTACGTACTTATTTACGTACTTATTTATGTACTTAATACTTAATTACACACGATTACACACGTCGATGACTCATGATTTCATCATGAACAAAACATGAAATTATTTCTATTTTATATAAATATATAGAGGATTGTCAATACATATAGAATCCTATTTATACATATAAAATACTAGAATGCAATTTATAGAATAAATAAATATTTAAACTTTATAAATATGTATCAAAGGTTTCTTATTAACTATAAATACCTATAGAATATATTGTATATTTATTGGAATTATGTGAATATTCTATTTACAATATACCTTTTTGGTATTATAGTAGCCATGTAAGTCTTTTTATGAAAGTTTTGTGAAAGTTTGTTTGTACACAAAGGAGTGTATACGATGAGTAAGAAACGTTTTGTATTAGCAAGTGTTGTAATGGTAGCTTTATCCGCCTCAGTTTATGCGGCGCCGGTTAATATCGTTGATAACAACGGTAACATCGGCAAGGAAGGTCAAACTTTCACCGCAGGAACAGTCGGCAACATCACCCTCGGTGAGAACGCCGGTGCGGCGAACGGAAAAGGTAAGGGGCCCAATGCCCAAGGCAATAACATAGCCTTGGGTGCAGCTGCTGGGGCCGGCTCATCAGGCGGTGGCAATATCAACCTTGGGGCGAAGTCCTTCCGAGACAGTACTGGCGATTTTAACGTAACCGTCGGTTTCGCCGCAGGTAATGCGAGCCAGTTGACGAACTCCATTGTCATGGGGACTCAATCAGGGGAAAACTCCGCAGGTGATAAAAACGTGTGGATTGGGAACTTCCAAGGTGCTAACAGTAAAGCCAGCAATTCTGTAGCCATCGGATCAAATTCGACAGTAAATGGGCAGTTCGACCTTGCCGTAGGGCATTATGTAAATGTAAAAGCCGCAAAAGGTTTAGCCGTAGGCTCTTATAACACACTATCTGAAAAAGCGACTGCATCTGGCGTATTCGGTCAAGGCCAATACGGTAAAACAGCTATTGATGCGGCCAATTCTTACAGTATAGGTAATTACAACCACATTTCGGGAGAAAACACCTTTGTTCTCGGCAATAATGTGACTACCTCTCTAAAAAACGGAGTTGTCCTTGGCAATGATTCCGCTGACGGCGATGTAGTCGGTACAGCAAGTCATACCTTTGAAAATGGTACTACCGTCAACTATGCCGGCACCGCCCCTGTATCAACAGTATCCGTAGGGGCTAAGGGCAAGGAACGGACGATCACCAATCTCGCAGCAGGTCGCGTGAGTGCTACCTCTACTGATGCAATCAACGGATCCCAACTCTACGGCGTTCATCAAATGATTGATACCCTTGGTAAAAGTACAAGTCAACAGCTTAATAATTCTATCAGTACCATTGAAAAATCTGTACAACATGTATCTCAAGAGGTACAACGTGTCGAAACGGAATCCAATAAAGGCGATGCTCGTGCCGCTGCGTTAGCCGCATTGCATCCACTACCATATGATCCAGATAATCGCATTCAATACATGGCAGGCTACGGTCATTATAAAAATGCGAATGCAGTAGCTCTAGGTGTAGGCTATTATCACAAAGATAATCTTTTACTCACCACAGGGTTTACGATGAACAATCACGTTATGGCCAATGTAGGCATCACCTATAAACCGGGAAAATCTTTGTCTACTGCTATGTCCCCTGCCTCTTATAACGCACTAGAACAACGCGTACAAGCATTAGAAACACAAAATAAAGATCTACAAGAAACAGTAAAACGCTTAGTAGATAAACTAGAAAAATAGTAAAGCAAGATTTTATAGTAATCTAATGACTGCTTTCACACAAATACACTAACACACAAAAACACAGAAATACAAAAGCTGTACACATATAGTCGATTTGAACTACCTTTGATGTTAAATTGGTTTTGACATCAAAGCTGTTCAATCTAATCTATGTATGTACAGCTTTTTATGATTATTTATATGTAGTTATTATTAATATGTAGTTTTAGTCATACGCAGTTTTATAACTATTTAATTAGCATTCATTCATTATCAAATATGAGTACATTGTTATAAAGTATTTCATCTCAATTTGACGATACATATCTTTATCTCTATAATATAGGTAGATAGTCAGACGAGTAGTTGCGTCGGGCTCATCTCGAAACTTAATAGAAATTAGGAAATGGCCTTTTCGTTTTATCTAGCTACCAAGCGGTAACGAAGGGCTATTTGCTTTTTCCAAAGCAAATAAGTGCTACTAGTGCTCCGAAAGCGATGACAACAGCCATTACTTGAAGCAGGAGCATGATTAGTTCATAATCACTCATAGACACCCCTCCCTTCATTAACGAAGAGAGGCCCAACCTCGCCGACTATCCTAAGATAATTATATGGCGAACATATAAGCGAATCAATAAGAATCTATATATAGAAATATACGAAAGTATGTTAACAAAAAAGGCAGCGATTTAATCGCTGCCTTTTATTTTTATCTACGCGCCACGCGCATAGCTGCCATCATGCCTGGAGATTTCCAGACGGATTGGCCATTATCCGATACGAGTTTATTATTATCGTAAAACACGTCTGCATTGTAATAGTTATCATCGCTAGATGTCACTTTATAGCTAAGACCTGCTGTTGTGTACACCGTAAAGTTGAGTATATCCCCCACTCGCTTTACAGAGTCTTGATCTACATACCAGTTATTACCGAGATATGTCGTAGCATACACATCTTGACGAGCTTCTACATCGTTTGTGCTAATGCCAATTAATACAAGCAATACCGCTAACATATACAAGAATTTACGCATTATAATTACCTCCCATTTTATGGTAAGAATACTTATATATTATACCAAAAAACACCGATAATCGCATTATAATGGCAGTACTTTCTCAACCCTTGACTGAATTCGCTCGAGGCTCGGCGTAATTGCTTTCATCACAGGTTTTTCTATGAAAGCCAACCGCACATAGTCTACGGTCATACCGACGACAAAAATGAGCGCCACTACAAAGATTGCATACAGAGGTAATACTAATGAATCATAGTACTGATACGTTGCCAATGCATTATCCCACATGTAATGAAGGAATAGCTTATTATCATGCAATAGGTATATGCCAAAGGTAGTAGATGCTACCACATTAATCCAAGGACGATAAGTGATCTTTGCTTTCAAAAAAATAATAAATAAGCCAATACCTAATAGCAATTGAAAGAAGCCATAATCATTTTGCGTAAAGTAGAAAATCTGTTTCATATACACTGGATTCGTCATGGCTAGTACATCGACAAGGATGTCCCCTAGAAAGGCCCCAACAAAGCCTATGGCGCTAACAATAACACCCATTGTTCTTGTTAAATGTGAGCCGTACAGCTTAATGTACGCCCCCATCGAATAGAACACGATAAAGGAAAAGATATGCTTAAAGCCAAAGGTGGTATGCGGTAAATTAGGCCACAAATTTAGTGCCGTTGGTATTAAGAACCAAATTACCGTGGAAACCACTAGGAGCATAACGTAGTATTTATGCTGTAGCCAATGAAGTACGCGATTGATAATAGGCGTTAGTAAATAGAGGACCAAAAAGTTCTGACCAAACCAACTCATGGCACCAATGGGCAATAAGGCGAGCATCATATTCCTTGACGTCACCGTATCGAGTCCTAAACCCATAGCCACGCCCAACATGGCAATGCTGTAAAACCATATTTGACCTACTAACTTGGCAAACTTGTGCAACTTAAAACTACTAGAAACCATAAAATAGCCTGTTATCATAACAAAGGCAACTACACCAGCCTTGCCTCCAAGTGCAAATACTTGGAGAAACACCTTATTAAACGTTAAATCTGGCGTAAAGGGGAAACAACCGTGCACGCTAAAATGGTGCATAATAATTAGTATCATCGAAATGATACGCAACAATTCAATATTGCTCGCTCTCATTCTCTATACCTCATATTCTTCCTCTCAAACTATATGAATACTACGCCAACTGGTAACTACCATGATGACTTGTATACATCATAAAATACATGAGATACATGAGGTCGTTGTGACAATATTTACACATAAAAAAGGACAGCTGATTATATCAACTGTCTTTTTTAAATTATAAATTAGAGTAAATACATAAAATCTGTACAATAAAAATTTGGAAGTTTATCATTTTCACCGATTATTATATTTGAAACGCTTGTTAGCGATTTTAATGATTAGATAAAAAACTAGAAATCAACCTATTCTTTCATTCAATATGCCCTCTATAATCTGACCCACATTACTTGTCAAACTACCATGACAGATATCTATATTTTTATTCAAATAACCTTCCTCCCTAATAGCAACTTTGACTGATTCTGCTAAGACTCCAATTTTAGGATTACTTTTCGAATTCATACCAGATACATCACTTAAAATTCTACAGGCTAAATCTTTATTAGAACGACTCCGAGGAAAAAATTCTTTAACCCTTGGAATTATATATTTATTTGCCCCTCCATCATAATGTAGTAACAAGAATATTTCAAAACATGGATTTGTAACACCAAATATAAATCCTTGTTCTCTACCCTTTCGTAAAATTTTTTTATACTCATTTTTTTTGTTTTCAAAAAAATCTGCATCAAATACAATAATTAAAGTATCTCTATCGGAATCAAAATTGTCCTCATTTTTATATTGAATACCATACTTTACCAATCTTATTGGCGCTGATACAGTAGCATCTAATCCAGTTCTTTCTAAAATACTATAATCTATAAGAGGATTAACATTCAACTTTTTTCGGATATCCATTAAGTGCTTAAAATACGCTACTTCGGTGTTACTACCTTCACATAAAAAAACATATTTTTTTAATGGCTCTACATCTTCTAAATCACTACGTATATCCCAATTAGTAAATTCTCGAAGCCCCATAATTACTCTCCTTAATCAGATAAAACAGATACCAATGCAGGAATAGCACCATATCGTCCCTCCAAATAAGCCTTACTTAATTTAGTATCATAACGCTCTTTAAACTTTGCTAATGAATAAATATGACTACAATTATTATAATCTCTTTCAACAAACCAAATCTCATCTTTTCTAAATAGTTTTAAATCCATAATACTTGATTCATGTGTGGTAAAAATTAATTGTATATTTGAGTTTTTGTGTGTATCTATAAATAATTGTAAAAAATGTTTTGTTAAATTAGGATGTAAGCTACGTTCTAATTCATCAACAATATAAACTGTATTATTGCGATGAGATAGTATTAAATCTAATAAATCAAAAATACGTTTAGTTCCATCTGACTCTTCTTTAAAAGAAAAATCAAATGGAGCTTTCCCATGATGTAAACATAATGTGGTAATACTAGGGTTTTCTACATCTGCTAAATCAATGGAAAAAAATGTATCATGACTACGAAGAGTCACATTTTTTCCTTTTAGCTGTTCACTATTCTCTTCTATATTTTCAATAAACTGATCATAGACTTCGTTTGGTAATGCTTGTTTAAATTCATCTTGGGTAATCTTTTTAATAGACACACTACTAATTCCCGTATCAAATGCTTTTAAAAGCTCATTAATTCGTTGTAAAGACTCTTCTTGATAATATGAAAAATTACTTAATAAAGTATTCGGAGAAATAACTTCAATATTATTACATAACCAATCATATATTTCAAAAAAGAACTCTAAACCTTCTAATTTGCTACGATCTTTACGATAATTCATTGTACCTAAAAATAGTATATTATGTTCTTGTTTTACAAAATCTTCAGCGTAAACATTAAATCTATTTTTAACATCTTTAGATAACTTAATTTTTTCACCTAATATAGGTCTTCTATTTTCATCAACTTCAAATAATAATTTAGCCTCACCATGCGGACGCAACTCATATAGCCATTCACTAATTATCCGTCGCTCATATAAGATTGCACTAAATCCATAGGCATAAAATTTATCATTAATAGTAAATTGTAACTCAAACTCACTCTCTTTATCTTGGTTTGCCTCTTTAGTACGAGAGAAAAGGTTTTTAGCTTGAGTTGGAAGTTTTCGTTCTATAGTCCATTTCATAAATTTTAGTATTTCTACTAAATTCGATTTCCCGGAAGCATTAGCGCCATAAATAACTGCATTTTTAAGAATTTTTGTTCCTTTAATTTCACGAATATGACTTCCATGAGTTTGAATTTTACTTGATGATATCATAGATAGTCTCTCAGTATTATTAAATGACTTAAAGTTTTTAGCACTAACATTAATTAACATATAATCACCTCCATTTTCTTAATCATACATGAAACCATCGAACTTATCAATATTTTTGATCATTTAACGATTATATCGTTAAATAGATAAATTGCTTAATTGTAAAATGAAATTGAACACATAAAAAGTCCATAGTGAACCTTGTGTTATGATTTAAGTGACCAAACATAATCTAACCGAGGTAATCACTATGGACTATATTAATCATAACACGACATTACGTACAAACACTTAAACCTTGAAGAACGCTTTTATGTAGAAAAGAGAATCGCCGCAGGTGATTCTGTTACCGCTATTGCAACCGTATTAGGACGCTCTAGAACCACTATTTATACAGAAGTAAAACGTGGTTCAGTTGTCCAAATTCGACAAGGTAAAGCTCGTCTTATATATGTAGCAGATTCAGGGCAATTAACATATGAACAACGTCTTGGCTCATTTAATACAATGAAGTTAGGTTCCATAGAGTCCTTCATACTTTGGGTTGAAGAAAAAGTATTTAAAGAACATTGGTCTTTTGATGCTGCTGTCGGATATGCTAAACGTCAGTGTATATTTGCACGTAATGAAATGGTTTGTACTAAAACTTTATATAACTATCTTCATCAAGGTTTACTTGGGGTAAAAGCCATTGATCTGTCTTTGGTAGTACGTCGTTCTATGAGAAAATCCATTGTCAGAAAACATAAGCGCGAACTGGGGCAATCCATAGAACTTCGTGACGCTACAATTGAAACTCGTAAAGAATTTGGTCATTGGGAATTAGATACTGTTCAATTTCATATTGCAATTTAAGAAAATATATTAAATCTTCACTGCACCAAAATAGTCAATAATAAATTATATATCTGAATAAAAGTACGAGAGTTTTCTATATCACTGTTAAATATACCTGACAAGTTTAAATATTCCCATAAAAAAATTGATATTATCTACATCTTTTACATACATAAAGTCTCATATTTAACTAGGACTATCACAACTTATTGGCTCTTACTAAATTAGCAATTTTATTTACCACATTAGTGGTTGAGTATCCGTCTTTAAAAGAAAGAATTTGTACTGAGTCTACAAACTCACGGCCGATTACTTCCTCTACTTTATAGTCACCACCCTTAACAAGTATGTTAGGTCGAATGGTTTCTAATAATTGGGATGGAGTATCTTCATCAAAAAGTACAACACCATCTACACAACTCAAAGCACTCAGTAAATAAGCCCTATCTTCTTCCCCTACTAAAGGACGAGTTTCCCCTTTAAGGCGCCTTACGGAAGCATCAGAGTTTAGGCCTATAATAAGTCGATCACCTAGTTGAGCTGCTTCTTGCAAGTACATAATATACCCTCTATGAAGAATATCAAAGCATCCATTAGTAAAAACAACTGTATCTCCTTGATCTTGCCATTGTCGAACTAAAGTCTTCATTTCTTCCCAAGAATAGAGTGACTTTTCTATAGATTTTCCTTCTTGAAGAGACATCCACAAGTCAATTAATTCTTGTCGATGGATAGGGTAAGTACCTACTTTAGATACTACGATACCAGCTGCTCCATTAGCTACATGAAGAGCGGTCCGCATAGAAAGATTAGCCGCGATAGAGCAAATCATCGTAGCCACAACTGTATCACCAGCACCAGATACATCAAAAACATCTTGTTGAGTAGCTGGATTATGCCAAATTCGGCCATCTCTAGCAATAACAGAGATACCCTTTTCAGATCTAGTAGCAATAATATATTGAATATGATTAGCATCTAAAACCTCTTTAGCTGCAGTCACTATACTATCATCATCATTTCTAATAGAGTAACCAACTCGTTCAGATAACTCCTTCACATTAGGAGTAATAAAAGTAGCCCCATCATACTTATTCCACTGAGCTCCCTTAGGATCAACAATAGTCGGTATCATATATTGATTAGCCAAGTTGAAAATTTGTCTTAAAAGAGTGTCTGTACAAACCCCTTTTCCATAATCAGAGATAACAATTCCATCTAATCCTTTTTGGCAGAGAATAGTCAGCCAACGAATGAGTTCCTCCTCTTCCTGTTGGTCAACATCTCGAACTGTCTCAAAGTCTAGCCGCATCATTTGTTGACGAGCACCTAAAATTCGCATCTTAGTTATAGTAGATCTTTCGCTAGAGATCACTACACCACTTTTATCAATACCATTAGAATCTAATAAGTCTTGTAAAAGGTTTCCATGGGTATCTTGTCCCGCTACTCCACCAACATATACATAAACATCCAAATTGGCAAGATTCGCAGCAACATTTGCCGCTCCACCAAGGACTTCTTTCATCTGTTTTACTCTATTCACAGGGACTGGAGCTTCTGGAGATATACGACTTACGTCACCAAAAACATAACGATCTACCATTAGATCGCCAATAACAGCTATACGAAGATTAGGCAGACTATCATGTAAGAACTTATTAATAGTTTTCTTAATCATAATCTTCCTCAACAATTTCACAGATAATATGCCCTACCATTATATGCATTTCTTGAATTCGGGCCGTAATCTTAGACGGAACAGCTATCACGGCATCACAAAGAGCACCAAGTTTGCCGCCACCTTCACCAGTAAATGCAACTGTTTTTAGACCTTTCTGTTTTGCTAGTTCTGTGGCCTTAACCACGTTCTTAGAATTTCCTGATGTAGAAATGCCTATTAATACATCTCCAGCCTGTCCCAAACCAGCTACTTGACGAGAAAAGACATCATCATAAGAATAATCATTAGCTACCGCTGTCAAAATAGAAGTATCTGTTGTAAGAGCAATAGCAGGTAAAGACTCCCGTTCTTTTACAAAACGACCTACCAATTCAGCTGCTAAATGTTGAGCATCAGCAGCTGATCCCCCATTACCACAGAAAAGAATTTTATGTCCTTTATCAAGAGCATTCTTACATATATCCGCAACTACTCGAATCTCTTCAATATAATTACGCATCTTCGTATGAGTATCTAAATGATCATCAAATCTTTGTGTAATAATATCCATAAGTAATGTCTCCTATTAATAAAATGAACTAATATTAATACTAAAAAGTATATTTATTCCCTAAACAATAAATCCTATATAATCTCTTTACTTTTAAGCCACGTGTTTAACCGTCCCGCCAGCGATTTTACTAATGGATCCATTGGCCGTTCTACAAGGTAAATACGTATCTTATCAATAAGCACACAGGTTACAAAAATAAGTAATACTATCGCTATTAACCATAAAGGGAAATACCATTGAGTATAAACATAAGAGTCATCTAGTAGGCTAAGGAATATCCAATTTTGCAAACGCCCTATATGGAGAAGATATACACTAAATACAGATGTAGAGAAAAAGGTAATTATCTTACCATAAGGTAATTGCAAATCCTTAAAACCTAGAAATAGGCATAATGCTGTTAATAATCCAGGAAATCTATATGTTGGCCATACTAAAGTAAAAATATCTATATTTTTATTAAAAGTCTGATTTATATATGCTGAAGACCACATAGAAGTACCTACAAGGCTCATTAATAATACAGCATATAAAAGATACTTTGTATTGCCTGGAATAGAATAGATTCTAATATAAGCCCCAACTGCATATAGTACTATAAAAAATAGTATCAAATTATTTGAATCCATCCAAAAATAACGAGTTATTGTTGGAATAAGACTAAATATAAGTATACCAATACCTATAAATCCTCTATACTTATTTCTTGATATATTCTGTAATAACGGATTTAAGAAAGGTACTAATAGCATTAAAATCAGATAGGATGATATAAACCAATATTCATTATAGGTAATTGGCAATAGCATCATTATAACCCTTTTTATACTTATATCAATAATTCCTATTTTAAAGGCTATAAGACCACATATAATAGAGTAAAAAAGTGTTTGTAACCATAATTTAATAACACGACGACTATCAAATTCTTTTGTACATAATAGATAACCACCAATTATAACAAAGGCACAATTCCCTATAGCTCCACCGAGCCTCGCAAATGCAAGTGTTAACCAATTCCCTGTAATAGGCATAGAACTATTAATAGATATAACACCATGATCTGACATATGAAATGCTATTATGAACAGCATACAAACTATACGAAATAGTTCAATCCCCAAATTCTTATTCATATGCTTCCCTTTCAATTAATACGTTTATAATAAAAAATATATACTTACACAATATAGTTTATCTATAGCTGAAATTTTCTGAGTTAAATAATTTAGTTAATATTAGAGAGTCTAGATACAATTTAATTGTCTGTCTTAAATACAGCAATTCCAGCAAAAGACAATAGAATCCAATACATATAAGTTAAATAAAATGATGTTGTAAATCCAATTAAGGTAAAACCTAATAAACTTATTAATATAGCTACAGAGAACATATCTAAATTACTAGCAGCATAAATTTTCCTAACTAATATAAACAAACAAACTAGCTCTGGCACCATAAACCATAGTAATCCTAATATACCTTGCTCGGCTAATAATGTTGTATATTGACTCGCTACAGGGAATACAGCTTTAATAATTCCTACTTTTTTTTGCATATAAGTCCAACGTTCTAACTCATTATTCATTGATTCAGGATTAACTAAATCTGTCTTATACATCCCACTTAATCCAGTTCCAACACCTAATATAGGATGAGTTTTAAAGATTTCAAACTCCATTCTAATATTTTCTTTTCTAGAAATATTACTAGAACGAGTCTCTTTAGAATTATTACTATCTAATTCTAAGTCTTTAATAAAATCACTAGAATTTTCTATGTTTTTTTGAGATTCATCTGAATTTTTTTTATTGTGATATATATTATTAGTTAAATTGATATTATCAAATAACTTATTAATTGTACTACCTGATATAAAATTATTATTCATATAAGTACTAAAATTTACAACTTTACTAAAATTCTCTACCGGTGGCGTCATAAAGTTAGAAATAAATTGAATCGAACAGAACAATGCTACTATTGTGACACTTATTATATGTACAATATATTGACCATTAACTCTCCAAGTTTGGGATTTAATACTATTAATAAATATAATAATAATTAAAATAAATAATTCTAAAGCAAAAGCTGTTGTAGCTGTTCTAGATTGTGTCAAAAACAATAATATAGTAGATATAAACAAAATAAATATCCATAATCCCCTATTAATACTGTCTCTTGTTTGATATATTTTATACCAAATAAAAGGTAATAAAAATCCCAAAATCATTGCAAGAAATGATGGCTCAGGTGTAACAGATCTAAATTGATATTCCCAAATCAAAGGAGGCCACTGTCCATTCTGATCTTCGCCGATTAAATAAAAATGTGGATTTATAGATTTAACTATATCAGTTCCCCATGCAATCCCGGATAAATGAACGGCTTCAATACAACTGAACGATATTAAAATACCTAATAAAATACTAATCCCCTTTAGCAAATCTTGTTTTAATTCTCCTAATCGATTCCAATAACAATTAAAAATCATGTAGGATATACCAAAGGTCCAAATATAACGAATAATTGCTGCATATATTAATTTACTTACTATAAGTATAATACTAAATTGATATATTAAATCAGTTGGAATTTTTAGACGTTGAACTATATTCAATATAGAAATTACTTCAGGCAATTGTTGATTCGCCAAAATTGGAATCTGATCATAATAAGGATATATCAATAATCCTACAATTGAAGAGAATAATAAAAATATAATATAAATAAGACTATAAAATATAAATACTTTTTCCTTGTAAAAAGGTACTTTATATTTCCATCTATTATATAAGACAATACTTACTATAATAATTAAAGGAAATATGGCTAATTCACTACTCATTATACCTGCTAAAAACCTTGGTCTAAACTCAGGATAAATACGATTGAAAGGCAGACATATTAATAAAATTACAAATAAGTATCGAATATATTTAAATAAGCTCTCATGTATCATTTATTATCCTCTCAATCTATCTAGATATTCATCTATGAAACTATATAAAATACTATAGCTCTATATCTATATAAAAATTTTTTCTAATACCCTCTCTACTATATCCATTACTTGCTGAGGTGAAATTTCCGTCAAACAACGACGATGTTTACAATGAATATACCTATCTGTTCCATAACAATACTTGCAACTCACCTCATGTTCTACAAAGTAACTACATCTTGAAAATGGCCCTATATATTTAGGGTTTGTAGGTCCAAATATAGATACAGTTGGTACAGATAAAGCTCCTGCAATATGTTGCATCCCCGTATCAATACCTATAGAACAGGTACAACGCTTAATAGCTGCCATACTCTGCTTAATACTACATTTACCTACTAAATTTACAACTTTTGATAATCCTAAAAACTCGTGTAGTTCCTCTAATAGAGGCTCCTCTTGATTTCCACCAATTAAAACAACTTGATAGTCTTTATTTACTAATAGCTTTATAAGCTCACGCATTCGAGTAATTCCCCAAGCTTTAGGAAAGACTCGTCCCGTCCGTAACCAACGATTAGTAAGAGATGGATCTGCATTACCAATACATATACCAATAATAGGTCTTGATTTGTCTAGACCATAAAAGTAATGATCTATAATTTTATCACTATTAATATCTATATATAATTGTGGTCTAAATTCATCATTAAAATCTAATCCTATAGTCTTTACATTTGCTTCTACAAAATGTATATCATAATCATATTTATTAGTGCCTGAAGCTTGAAAACCTAGATGTTGTTTTACCCCACATAATTTCATAAAAAGTTGTGATTTTTTTACTGGTGTAATCCCAGCACTAATCCCTATATCAAAATTTTGTTTTCTTAAATTTATTATTGTTTTAAATGATGTATATATATTCTTATATACATCAAGAACAATAATCTTATCTATAGGAATATATGAAGATTCAACAATATCACGGCCTGCGTTCATCTTACAAAGTACGGTTAGCTTTGCATCAGGATATAAATACCGCACTCCTTTTAATAATGCTAAAGCACATACTGTATCACCTAAACCATGCATAATCTCAACTAAAATATTTAATTGTTTAGTACTAGCCTTTACTGTATTCACAATAGAGCTCCTCTAAACGTTTAGCTTCTAATTGAATATTATAGCCCTCAGTATTTATACAATTATTTATACCAATACGAGGATTTGCACCATCATGAAGCTGATTTATATCATTATAAATACGCTTAGTTTCATTAATCCAAATATCTATATCTTCATCAGTAATGCCTATATGTTTTACTAATGAAGAATCAATAATAGCTTCATCTGGTACAAAATTACTCATCAATATTGGTAGTTTTGCTGCTTGAGATTCAATAGCTACTACCCCTAGACCTTCATACCAAGATGGAAAATAAAATACATCAAATAGACTATACAATCTATATATATCATTACGTAAGCCTAAATAAGTCACTCTCTCAAATAGGTCTAATGATTTCAATTGATCTAATACACTTTCTCGCAATGGACCATCTCCAACAAGCACAAGATGTGAAGATGGCAGTTGTTTAGCCACTTGATAAAAAAGTCGTATTAGATATGCGTGATTTTTCTGATATACAAATCGCCCTATATGGCCAATAACAAACTTATCCTCTAATCCTAATTCCCTTCGCAATGATTGACTTGTCTCTTCTTTATATTGAAAACATTCTACATCAATTGCATTATTAATGATTTGTGAATCTTTATCAGAACCATATAGCCAACATGCTGCCGTCTTACTACATGCAAAGTGTCTATTAGCCACAAATACAGATAGAGGTCGTAAAGCCATTTTCATAATATTACGCTTAGTTTCACTTTTAACAGTTGTATTATGACCATGTAAAATGCGAACCTTAGCACCTGCTAGCCATGCAGGACCTAGTGAAAACACCCCCAATGTCGTCATATGGCAATGAACAATGTTATACTTATGTTTTTTTACTATATTATAAACACCTTGCATAAAACCAAATATATTTTTAGAATACGATGGTACTTTATAAACTTTACCACCCATAGACTCAACTGTATCTGTAATATCTACGATATTGTCATCATGTACAACAAAGTCAAATTGTACCTTTGAACGATCTATATGTTTATAATAATTCATCACAACGGATTCTACTCCGCCACCAGCTACGATACCAATGACTTGCAAAACCCGTATTGGTTCTGTGTTCATAATTTACCTCTTAACTTTACTAAAAGCACTTTCAATACCTTTCACAATAGATTCTATCCAACTCATATCCATTTCCTTATGCGTCTTGTAGAGCCAGTACCAACTGTTATACATCAATTGAGATAAAATTATCCCACCAAGTAACCCCAAAATACCAAGATTGAAAAATTCCATAAATACAAGAGATAGCACAAGACCTAATGCAGAAGATAGAATGAAGCTTTTTACATAGATAATACGATTAGTACAAGAGAAATAAGATGTATAACAATTCCGATAGTAAATAACAAATTGCATAATACTTGCGCCCCAAAGAACTGTATCAGAAATAACAAAATTGGACTTAATCATATTTAATAGTGGCAGTCCAACAAGCCATAAAATAAATATACCAATCCAATAGATCACAATAAATAACGTCACCGAAAAAGAAAATAATTCTCTTAAACGAGGCTGATCCTTAGTGATATATGCATTTTGAAAGGCCGGTTGGTATGTATTATATAGTGTACTAGCAACAACAGCTACTGCAGTAGTCAATTGGATAGCAATGGAATACATACCAGTTTGTGCTAAACTTAAATAGAATGATGAAATAATAATAGTTGCTTGAGTCGATATATAATTAGATATAGATACAATCCCATCTCGCCACGCATTATACCAAATAGTTCGGAATATATCTGCTGTAGATGTAGCAACAAGGTTTGTAGCAGCTCTCAATTTCTCACCAATATGCTCATATTTATAAAAATATCTATGCCCAAAGAGTTTAAATCCAAGACCATATATAAGGTAGCCTATACTCGCCCCAATAATACCAAAACTCAATAAAAGTAAAACAATCGTAAATACCATTTGCAATAAACGAGCATAAACAATACTTTTATTAGCCAATGTAATAGCACCTACACCTCGAAGAAATGATATATAGTAGCTATAATAAAGATTTAAAAATATTCCAAACCCATACGCTGCCCATGCTATATAGGCTTCCCAGCGAGAATTAGGACCAACTAAGCTACCTATATAATACATCCCCAAAGTGTACATTAACACTAAAGCACTACCACCTAAAATAGCATAAATCGATTGGCAAGCTTTAAGGACAGCTTTTAATAAAGAAAAATTAACTTCTTTTGATTCAGAAAAAGCAACATGCTTTGCTTTAAGTTCTTGAGCTCCACTCCAACAATACGTGATATTACGAGCAAAGGTAATAGAAAAGCCAAAATCAAATAGTAAGGCAATGGATCCTATACTAATAAATACATACCATAGTCCCACCATATCAGGTGTAAAGAAATAGATATAAAGTGGCAATAATAAGAGATTTACTGCCATCGTGAGAGCCATACTTCCATAAGACCATAAAACATCTCTTTTTTTGATGGAAATATTCATAATCTACCTCTATCTCTCAAAAATATGTAATATAGAATCTAATACAGCCGCTACTGAGATTTCTTGCATACATTTATTATTAGTACATGTATAGGATTGATCATAGCCTAAACACGGTGAACATTCTACAGTATGATGAATAATCTCACTATACGGACCGAATGGCTTAACAATAATGGGATCTGTACATCCAAAAAGTGTTAACGTAGCAGTTCCTTGTATAGCGGCTGCATGAATAAGGCCTGTATCTACACCGACAACAAGATCTGCTTCTCGTACCACTTGAAAACTCTCTTTAATAGAATGTTTTCCTATAAAACTAACAATACGTGAATCTAATTCATCGTGATAAGGTTCAATCATACCTTGTTCCATTGAACCACCAATAAAGATAACCTCATAACCCCGTTGAACTAGTTTATTTCCAAGTTCTACCCAATTCTTAGTCGGCCATGACTTAAGACTTAATGCATAAGGATTATGTAATTTTTCATTCGCTACATGACCTGAGCCTATACAAAATACGATAGATGGATGGTTAATTACAATTGGTTTTAATGCAGGATTCTTATCAAGAGAATAAGATTCACGGTGCATAACTATTCGTTCAAAGCCTAATTGTTCAAGAATATCATTTTCCAAATTATATATATAGTAACTCTCAGGACGAATAATCTCTTTATCATAAGTAGCCCCATTATAGGGATTATGAGCACCTATCGTGGTTTTACAACAAAAATTAATAATTTTGCTTGGCCATGACGACATGTATTTAGAGTTCAAATGCTCGAGCACAATACCATAATCATAACTATGATAACCGGCTTTTAATAAAAACATTAAAGAATGAAATGGTTCATTCTTGGTATAGTAGTAACAATGACGAATATCCCCTTGTAATTCCACCATCATTTTATTCAAATTAATGCGTCTCTTTTCGCTGCATGTAAATATATCAATAACAGCTGTTGGATCTTGCGATTTAATGCTCTGAATGAGCGGCATAGCAATAACAAAATCACCGATGCCATGCGCAATATAAATAAGATATGTATTCATATGACTTCCTATGAGGTACATGGTTATGGTAAAAGCTTAATTAATAAGCGCCTTTAGACTTCACCACAGCCAATACTGTTTTTAATAAGTACACTATATCAATCCACACGGACCAGTTGTGAACATACCAAGAGTCCATTAACACCCGTTCTTCATAGGTGGTATCACTACGACCACTGACTTGCCAAACACCAGTAATTCCTGGTGGTACAAGGTAAAAGTCATTAATATAATCGCCGTATTTTACAATTTCATCTCGAACAATAGGTCTTGGCCCTACGAGGCTCATGTCTCCAATGAGAACATTCCATAACTGCGGCAATTCATCAAGACTTGTTTTTCGAAGGAATTTTCCGATTCTTGTAACGCGAGGATCATCCTTTAATTTAAAATCTCGTTCCCATTCTTCACGAGCAGCTGGGTTATCTTTTAGATATTGCTCCAAAGCCTCTTGTGCATTTGGCACCATGGATCGGAATTTATAACAGGAAAATGATTTCCCACCTTGACCAACACGTTTATGTCCAAATACGATAGGTCCTGGAGAGTCCAAGTAAATCAATATAGCAATAATAGCGAGAATCGGTAAAATCAAAATACCGCCACATACGGTAGCTACAATATCAAAAATACGTTTAAAAATACGGTTAGACTTGCGTGCTAGGTTATTTTGTACACGCAATATGACGGCTTGTTCTTCCATCATGCCACGAGCACTGATATTACTAGTAGGTAAACCAAATAATTCAGGTACAAATGCTACACGTTTTACCAATAATTGTAATTGATTAATCAAGGATACTAATCTTTTAGACTCAAGTCCGGGAGCACAAATAAGTACAGTTTGAACTCCTGTATCTTTAATAACTCTCTCTACATCTTTAAAGGCACCAAGGCATGGATATTCTTTAGCGATAGATGATGATTTAGGATTATCATCTACATAACCAATAATCTTATAGGTAGTAATCGGCATGCGATCTAAAGACCTCTTTACAAGTTCTGCAGTCTTTCCCGCCCCAACAAGAAGGATTGGAATTGTTAAATATCCTGTTTTTGAAAGTATTTTTCCTACAATAAAACGCTCACTAAAGATAAATACGAGCATACATATATAAGCAAAGGCAACAAATAAACGAGACACATCATTAATGACATGGCCCGTGTACATTAGAACAATCGATACGACAACCCCTATGGTAATGCTGCGAAATAAATTTTTCATCGTATCCCAATAAGGTGTTACCACAGAATAAGCATTATTAAGCAACAATATAGTTAAAAATACGATAGGTACAACACCATATACGTAAATTTCTTCTACCTTAAAATTTGAACTTACCGGTAAAATTGATAAGTTTAAACGCAAATAATAAGCTGCTAATGTCCCCAAAACAATAGCAATATAATCTGCTATAAGCACTATGAGCTTACTAATAAATAACTTTTTATTATTGTTATTACAGATAGAACTATTCATACTAATACCCCAAATTATAAGAAAAGGTTGTTTTCTCAATCTCAAAATATTAAGAAAACAACCTCTCTATCATACGAATACAATGTACCAATATTTATATATATTGTATCATATTTAAATATGTAAAACTATAAAAAAACATAGATTTCACCTATCTTTTATGTAGTTATTTATTCTTTAAGTCTATTTGAATCCTACTTAATTGTCTATTAAATGGTAGTTAAATTCTTCCTAATACAGCTATACGATTCTCAATTATCCCGTAATTGAAGCATCGTAGCTAACATAAAATACATAATGCGCATTCCTGATGAATTATCTAAAGTATACTCCACTTGGCCAAATACAAATACATAACAAATAACAGCAATCATAGCACAGAGACTATAAGGATCTCGCTTCTTAAACCAAACCACAAAATTATCAACAATAATAGATCCATAAAAGATGAGAACCCCCAATAGACCTAACAGACCTACTTCACCTAAAAGTTGAATAAAATTATTGTGTGCATGATATAAATGTTGATTTTCCGTTGGTAATCGATAGGATGATTCATATATAGTACGCCATTGACCTATACCTACACCTGTCACAGGATGGTCTTTAAACATATTAATAGACGATGTCCACACATCAAAGCGGCCTAGGTTAGAACCATCTGTAGTCGTATTCGTAATGGACTCAAATCTGGCTACATATTGTGGTTGTGTACTAAATCCCCATACAACTCCACCTAATGCAGCAAGAACAACGACTACATAAATGAATCGTTTTAGTATATATGGTAAGGATACGATAGGCACCATAATCATACTAAAAAGCCAAGATCCTCTACTTTGATTGCCATACATACCAAAGCCAACACAGCCTAGTGCCCATAAAGCGGATGCTTTCACATAGTTAGGAAAGGCCGAATCTAATAAAATAACGCAAAAAATAGGCACTAGCATAACCATGAGGCCTGCTATGGTCAACACGCTACTACCAAATCCCCAGCCTCTATCGGTCATTCCTGAAACATGTTGATAAAAGGCTACTAAATTATCTATACCAAAATCCACAAAAAACACGGCAAGCATCGTAAATAATGTTTTCTTATCACGAATACACAGGACGATAACGAAAAATACAGGAATCCTCCACAGCCAAACATTGATAAATTCAGGTAATCCTACAGCCATATTGTTCGTTAATACGGCAGAAGGTAATAACAATAACAACATTAGAGCAAATGTTTTACTATATTTTTTAACATAGGATGGAATATATAGGTCATGCCTATGTTTCCAAATATAGAAAATACTTAACAAAATAGCAATAACATAAAATACTTGACCAGCTGCCATGGATAGCCTTGTAAAGCATGCCATCAACGTAATCATAATGGCAATCCATGATTCTAATCTTAACTTTGATAAAATCCCCAAGAATATCCCCCTCACATATAAGCTACATTGCTTATATAACAAGCTTTATACGTTTAAGATTGATTGAATCAATGCGCGATGACTATAGTCCTCGTTAGCATTCATCAATCCTTGATTATATTGCTCTTTATGATGCTGTAAATTCTCTACAAACTCTTGAATCCCCTGTCTGATGGAATGTACATCATCTAAATTTAAAAATTCCCCAATAGAATACTGCTCTAATACCTCTGGATTGATCTCTGGAGATATGAGAACAGGCTTGTGAAAGCCAATAGCAGTGAACAACATAGCCGCCCAGTGATAGCGATATCGCTCTGCTCCATACGGCAATAATAAAGCATCCACACTCAATAAGGCTGTATCCCAGTCTTTTCCAATCAGACTGGCATGGATGAACTTAATATTATTATACTGGCTATATTTCTTGATGATAGACTCAAATAAAGCCCCATCTTCAGGCTTTACCGTTGCCCCTTGAACGACGAGTTGTACCGAATCATCATAATTCAGTGATACAAAGGCATCTATAAAGCGCTCAATATTTTTCTCTTTTCTAAACTGACCAAAGAAACCCAATTTTATCGGTTTATTTGCTGATTTAGAGGTTTCCAAATTAGTACCTATACAAGTTGTAGAATTCGGAACTTTTTGGTCTTCTATATTAACATTACCTTGCGTATCACTATTCTTTTGTTCTCCGCTCAATTCACTAGATGGCAAGAACACAGGAGGCAAGATTTTACGAACTCTCGGTAAATCAGGGCGCAACATATCATCGCGCAAAGAGATAACATCGAGGTACACGTTTCTATACGCATTAGCACGATGAGCTTGCTTAATAAAGCGATCCATCTCTCCCTTGCCAATGCCATGGAAGATAACATGTACTGCTGCCTTACTGTCCTTTAACGGCGTGTCTAACAAAGCTTTAATATAGCGATATGTCCCCGTCGGAATGATTAAAGCATCTATATTATATTCTTTAATTTTTTCTGCTGCTGATATGAACCAACTACGGCGACGGCGTTCTCGTAAAATGGATAAAAACGGCTTCTTCCACTTAGACGCTCCCGCATAGGTCACTACCTCTCCACCTTCCAAGTACACTATATCTACTCCATAATCTACTTTAAAAGGAAAGTTTTCCGGCACGAATAGTACTGGCTCATGACCTTGACGCTTTAATTCGTTGATGAGGATGCGATCAAACTCCACCTCATGACCAGCAGGCATGACAATACTTTCTAAAATTGCTACGCGCATAGCACACCTCTAGGCCTTTACGTACGGTTTTATGTTTTCTTGAATCATAGTTTCATACTCATCTAAAAGAGCATAGCGATTGCGATATTGGCTACGTTTTTGTGATTTAATCTCTTCCATAGGTTTGCGTTCTTCTTCAAGTGGAATAGTAAAATAATTTGGATCAGATTCCAATACGGTACCACCGATATCCTCCCACAAGGTATCTAATATAGCCACCTTTGATTTATTACCGCGCACCATATGTGAATTTGCATAGAAGCCTTCATCAGATACAGCAAGTATGGATTCTACTTGCGCAGCATGAGCGATTTCACGAATCAAGAAGGTAATAAAGTTCTTCGGACGGTAACCATACATCTTTTTCGTAATCTTCTTAGCTCTCTCAAGACCATCTTTATAACCTTGAATAGTCCCGATAACAAGTGACCTCTCTCCATTAAGTCCTTTAGCAAAGCGAATATTTGCATGGTACACGCCCTTATCTTCGAGCAAGAGCATAACCGTCAAGAAACCTTCCTTACGTTGCCCCGGCTCGTAATATAGATGAGCAGACATATCGAGCTCATCGGAACTCCAAAGGGTAATACCTCGTTTTTTATCGAAATAATCAAACTCCGCTTCGTCTACATACATGAGCTGAATCGCTTCATCCGTAAACACCTCTTGTAAGATTGTGAAATGCTGACGAAGTGCCTCCAAACGCCATTGTGGCGTAGAGTTTTTAATCAAAAACATACGGCTCATCAATTCATAGAGACTAGGATGTTTTTCCAACAGCTTTGGATCTGGAGTATAAGATTTAAAGAAGTTTTCAAATTCCGTAACCGTTGAGTCATGACGACAAGAGCGCATTGTATGTAAGAAGGTTCGTCTCGTTTCACGCCATGTGCGCTTGCCATATATAGTACGGCCTATATGCCAATGTTTTCCAAAATTGCCTAACATAATGCTCCCTCTATTACAATTTACCCTTGGATTTTAGTAAATAGTAAAACTTTACATATTTAGTCATCGTGTAAAAGTAGTGATTAACGGACAAAATAAAACCCATCTTCCCATCGAGAATACCGCCTTGTAAGAAGTACACCTTGATGAAAGCCCAGGTAGGGCGCAGAATTATATCCTTGATAAAAGAACAGCTTTTACCATTATCACGATATTTTTCAGCAGATAATGTGGTATAATTATTGAATTTATTGAAATATTGATGCCAATTATCGTAAGTATAATGGTACATCGGATGTTGTAATTTTTCTGTTGGATACGGCGTAATAATCGCAGGATGCACGTAGCCTTCTACATAGCTACCCTCTTTAGGCATGAGGCGAAGCACATAGTCTGGACGCAATACACCATGTGTAGCGTGGTTATGATGGAATTTATTGCGCCGTTGAATCCAATACGCTTTATTAGGTTCGTTTACAACGATAGCTTGAATTTCTTTCGCTAGAGGCTCAGAAATGCGCTCATCCGCATCAAGGAATAAGATCCAATCGGATTTCGCTTGTTCAATGCCAAAGGTTTGTTGCGCACCCCAATCACCATTCATAGCGTGTTGTACAACACGAGCACCCATTTCTTCAGCGATTTTTACAGTATTATCGGTACTGAAATCATCGATAACCAAAACTTCATCGGCAAACTGCACAGACTCAATACAGTCATGAATATTGTGTTCTTCATTTCTCGCTAAGATTATTACAGATACAGTTGCCATAATTTCACCTTTCACTTACGAACGTACTTGTTTTGCTAAGTACGATAAACGAGCCCCCATTTTATGAATCCAATCGGCACGGCCAAAGGACCATAAAAAGAGCTTATATTTAGAATTTAATAGCTTGTAGGATGCATCATTACGATAAGTTTCAATCATTTTTTTGCACTTATCATAATACACTTGATTACCCGTTGGCTTTGCATAGTAAGCCGTTAAACAGGATAATACGGCTTTCATCAATAAACTATTGCAATCATCAACATATGGTAATTGATGATCTATAGCGTATTGTAAGCGTTCCTCATAGCCGAGCACAAAATCCCATCGAGATTTCGGATCAAAAGAGGTTTGAGTCGTTGAATTAAGATTAAGACGATAGTAATAATAACAATGATTGATGTGACCTACCCGTTTAGTATTGGTGATAAATCGATATGATACAGCTGTGTCCTCAAATTTTCGACCTACAGGAAAACGCACATCATCGATGGCACTACGCTTGTATAATTGACTCCATACAGCAACGAAACAATCGTACATAGCCATTTTTAGCGCTTCATCGCGATTGAAAATTTCTAAAGAACCATCATTACAACCTTCGATAATTTCGCCACCTTTATCTCTAAAAGCAGTGCATTCCAAGATATCTAGGTCATTCTCTTTCAAAATGCGCAACATGTCTTCATACATGTTAGGAGCAATATAGTCATCGGAGTCTACAAAGGCAATATAGTCGCCATTAGCTGCTTCTATTCCCGTATTACGAGCTGCACTGACACCAGCATTTTCTTTATGAATCACCTTGATGCGTTCATCATAGGCTGCATACTGATCGCAAATATCACCACTAGCATCTGTAGAACCATCATTTACTAAAATGATTTCCAAATTCATATACGTTTGGTTTTGAATGGACTCAATACATTCTGCAACATAAGATTCCACATTATAGACGGGTACAATGACCGAAATTAACTCCATTCCATGCTCCTCTTAAACATGCACTAGCCATATAACTAATGATTACATAAGCTTAGTTTTATATACAAACAGCTCAAACTAAGTTATCACTTACTTAATTGAATGAATCGATTCTTTACGCAAATAAACTAAAAAAATGTTATTGAATAGTATTTCCGTGCTTAATACGCCACGCCGCAAGTTCCCGCATGTTTTTAATCATATCCCCATAGGATTGAGGCATGCTCGCACTTTGTTCTAATACTTTTCCATTTTTATCTAGATACAGTCTATGGTTAAAGACAAATTCCTCTTGTATAAATAAGCTTGGTACCATCGCTTCATAGGTTTGACCAGGTCGACCCACTAATTCCGCCAAGGTAGGAATGATTTGAATGCTCATGCCGAACGCATTAGGCGCAAGCCAATCTTTATGAATGCCGCGACCATAAAAAATAATAGGAATAGTAGATGCCACATTAGGGCCTACTTCACGAGCAAAGTTAAAGCGTTCGCTATGGTCACCTGTAATGACGAAGAGTGCAGAAGGATCTGCTATTTCTTCACGAGCAATAAAATCACCCATTACGTGGTCTGCGTACCAAATATGGCCCATTTCGTTCAATTGCTTATCATTTTCTTCGATAGAATCTGGCAAATGCCCTTTTACCTTATTCACATCGTAGCCTTCCTTACCCACATTGATGCTATACGGTGGATGATTAGAAGTGGTCATGATAACATTGAGAATTTTTTCCCCTCTATGTTGATCCATGTAGGCAGAAATAGCTTTAAATAAATCTTTATCGCCTACACCCCAAGCGTTCCCGTCTTCGCTTGGCATTTCTGAAGCATCGTGAAATTCATCGAAGCCTTGAGATAAAGCAAAGTTCTTAACGTTTTGCCAAGTACTAAAGCCACCATACCAAAATACAGTCTTATAGCCTAGCTTTTTCATAACAGGACCAATACCTAAACCATAAGGCTCTTTGAAACTTTCACCTTCATAGTTAGGATATAACCCTGTGTCAGGCATACCCGTCAACAAACCATTGATGGCCGGCATCGTGCCTGTACCTTGCGCGAGGGCTAGCTGCGTGCTCATCGCTTGAGGGCTGGCAGCATATTTACGACCTTGTTCAACAAGGTAAGCACCAGGCTCGTTATATTCAGCGAGGAACGGCCACAAGCCATAGGATTCTCCAAGAACGAGGTTTATGGACTGTGGTTGCTCCGCTAATCGCTGTGTTGTAATGGTTCTGGTGAAAGAACCGTCAAAATTAGTGCCATTAAACTTACCGCCAACGGCAGTGATTTTTTCGTTTAGCTCTTGAGGCGTTAAGTTGATAACCTCAAGCTCAGCCGTCCGTTTAGCAATGCTTTTAACACGATAGAGAGCCTGCACATCGTCGAGGATATTTTCATTCAATAGATTGGAGCTGAGGCGCGCCGCACTTTCCCAGTTGATGGAGTTCGTATAGCTGAAAGCACCGCCAAATCTAAAGAATAGACCTAGTACGCCGATAACAATAGTCAGCCCAATGCCCGTCATCCATTGTGTTTTCTTTGTCTTAGGATACCAAGTAGTACAAAGTCGTTGATTATCTGCAGAATCACTATTTCTTAGACTATCCGCATCATCACCACTCCTTGGATCATCAGCATAGTCACTATATTTCTTCGTGTTCCACGCTAAAAAACGAACTAGGAACCAGCAAAGAGCTGCGCTCAATACAACGGCCCCAATGATGTACATGAGGGCATTATATTCGTTGATTGCTGTGTTTACAATGGCGCCGATATCATCGTTTTTGCCATTGATGAGCATCGCATTATAAGAGGAGTTGAAGATTTTATAGAACGGAATGCGTCCCAGAAATAGGAATGTCAACAGTACAGTCGCAATGGAATAAAGGACCTGTTTAATGCGCAAGGACGGCCATTTAGGTACAAAGGTATGCACCAAAGTACCCCCTAAAAAGCCCATTAAACACAAAGAACCGACGGTCTTGAGACTCAATCTAAAGCCTAGCCACAAGGATGTGAGGATATTCTCCATCGTCACAGAAGCTAGTTGTGATTGAAATACTGCAAGAAACACGATTCTAAATGCAGTCAACAAAGCAGAGAAAAAGATAAATACCTTAATCTCTGTCTTTATGCCTTCAAATAATCGTTGCCATCGGTTCATTATTAACCCCTAACTGTTGTATCCTATAACTCTAATTATTAACCTAACACTAAACTAAATGATTAGTCTAACTGCTAACCTAACTAGTATGTTAGAAAAATAACTATATTGTTACAAACGTAACAAAACTACATAACTATACGGCCTAAATGATAAATAAAATAACATAAACTACTTATATATGCTACATATATGCTACGTAATATATTACGTAACATTCTACTAATTACATAACTATCAATTAACTTGGATATTTCTTACATTTAGGACCTTTACATCGTTTGCATTTACCGCATCCACGGTCGATAGTCCCAGCACCTGCTGATTTCTTCGCACTAGCACTCTCCTTGGCCATCTTTTCAGAGGCCTTACTATTCCATACGGAAACTATCGTTCCTGCTTTTTTGCGGATTCATCTTTTTTGTATTTTTTATCCTTTTTCTTGTCTTTCTTCTTATCTTTTTTCTTGAAAGTATCCGCTAAGAAGACTGTCTTTAACTTATCGTTTAAGAATTTAAGCTTCTTTTCAGCCTTATCTTTCTTTTTCTTTAACTTTTCTTCAGCTTCATAAATCTTATCTTCTTTATGCTTCTTGTGTTTTTTATCTTTCTTATCTTCTTTAGACTTCTTATCTTTCTTAGATTTCTTCTCTTCCTTGGACTTTTTGTCTTCTTTAGATTTTTTATCCTCTTTGAATTTCTTGTCCTCTTTGGATTTTTTATCTTCCTTAGATTTCTTGTCCTCAGAGCCGTTGATACGCGCCCATTCATCGTCAACGCGTTTTAATTGCTTTTTAAGAAGCTTTTCCATCTTCTTATTTGTTTTATCAGATTCTAAACCGGCTTTACCAAATAACAAAGCATTCACCGCCGTGTATGGATCGATAGACGACATATCCTCATCATCCACTTTAGCTTCCTCTGATTTCTTATCTTTCGAAAATTCATCAAGACTATCTACATTTAACTCATCATTTTCATCTAAATGATGAATTGCTAAGCTTTCAACGCCTTCTAATGGTTTTACATCAAGGCGCTCAATCGCAGTATCTTCAAAATCTGCCATTTCCTTACCGGAGCTTTCACCAAAACCAGTAAAGAGACCACCTATAGATTTTAATTCATTCAATTTAATATGATTCATACCCACCGTAGAATCATGATGCACAGGAACGTCAGATAATTGTATCTGTTCCATAGCATATGCATCATCACTGTGACTAACACCCTTGCCAACTCCAGATGTATTAGAAATGACAATATCTTCCTTATCGTCACCTAGCACATCGCCAAATAAATCTTCTTCTAAAGATTCGTAAGAATGCAATAAGGCCATACGTTTTTGAATATCTTCAATTTGATTCCACAAATCAACGAGAGAAGATGTATAATACACCCGTTCCTTTACTTCTAAATAAGCTTGGTAAACGATAGCCAATTCGGACTCATTAAGGCCTTCCTCTGCACCAATTTCTTCAATCATTTGTTGAATCTGTTGATCTCGGTCATATCGTTTAATTAAAGCTTTACGAATGCGTTCAATCAACATTGTATCGATGAGTTCCATATGCACCTCCTGTATTCAATACACTCAGTCCTATCCGCTACATTAGCGTATACGAATCAATGTATAGAACCATAAAAATGAATTGATTTTATAATCTCTAATATATTATTATAGCAGAATTTATCTGCTTTTTCCTTAATAATATGTGTAAAAGTTCCTTAAAAATAGAATAAAACCTCAATTTGAATACGTTCCAAATAGTATGCATTTCATACTACTAAAGCACTATTCAAACCGAGGTTATTTAAGTTACATAAAAGTCTTTAAAGGTCTTAAATTATTTCATTATAAAAGTATTAAATTACTACACTAAAACAAATTGACTGAATAGACGAGAATTCGTTCTTTTGCATCGCTTGCTTCAAAGAGATCACTACAATCAATAGGTTCCTCTTGTTCCAAGCGCACATGGTTATTTAAAAAGTTCTCCACCTCTTCATTAACATAGTAGAAAAATAACTTAATCTCCCGAGGGTTATGATATAGCGAATCAAAGATATTTCCTAATACCCGCTTAATCGTATGGAGTGCAAAGGGATTAAAGAAAAAACATCGATCAGCCTGCTCAGGTAACTCGTAGAGAGCCGCATCACCGTGTACAAAAGATACGCGATGACGCGCTGCTGGACTTTCACCATTAATCAAAGCCTTTTCATATAGCCGTTCATCATATTCGATGCCTATAGAATGACAGCCCGTTTGGTAAGCCATGAAAATACTAACTCTACCCTTGCCACTGCCATAGTCAATGAGGGTATGTTTCTTGCGAATATGACCACTATTTGCCAAACGCTCCAACACGCAATAATCCGTCGGCTCATACGGATGATGCTCCGTATCGGAACGACTATCGTCGCGGCCTGCTGTTTTAATTTGTAATACATTTTCCCATTCTTGCTCTATTGCCATCTATGTAATCCTATCATGAAGCCCCAATTATATGACCTAAATTTAATACTAATCTTAATTTCTATACACATACTATACCCTTGTTAGAGTACTATTTACAAATTAAAATCAATCATGTAGCATAATAGATCACAAAGGAAATAAATATTTTTGTAGCATTTAATGCATGCAAAAGGAAAAAGGAGGGCGGCAACCCTCCTTTTTCTGTGATAGAAACACTTATTAATGCCAATATGGTATACTAAGAATAATATTTCTATTATTCTCATGTGCAGAATTGTATCTCATTAAAAAGGAGTATTTACTTACATGGACAGTGATCTGACCTTAGATTTTATAATTATTATCGTATTAATCATCGCGAATGGTTTATTCTCTATGACGGAGTTAGCCATCGTGAATGCGAAAAAACGTAAACTTGAAGAGTTGGCTGAAGCAGGTAATGAACGCGCGAAAAAGGCCTTTGAATTGGCAGAGAACCCAAATGATATGTTCTCCACGATTCAAATTGGCATTACCCTCGTTGGTATTTTAACTGGTTTATATTCTGGTGCCACCTTCTCTGGTCCTTTAGAAGAAATATTAACTGCTACTATTCCAAGCATTGAACCGTACGCAGCCTCAGTGAGCTCCTTCCTCATCGTTGCGATCATCACTTATTTATCCCTCGTTATAGGGGAGCTCGTGCCAAAACGATTGGCCTTAAATAGCCCTGAGGGCATCGCTGTGGTGGTAGCAAAACCGATTTATTGGCTCTCTGTAGCCCTAAAACCAATCGTTAGCTTCCTCGGCATTTCCACAGAATTCCTCTTAAAAATATTAGGCGTTACTGTAAAAGAAGAAGCCCCTGTTACAGAATCTGAAATTAATAAAATGCTTACCGAAGGCGTTGCCATGGGTGCTTACGAAGAGGAAGAACCTATCCTCGTAGAAAATATCTTCCATCTCGCAGATATGAACGCAGGTGATATAATGACGCCTCGTACACAGCTCAAATGGATTGATCTTAACGGCACGGAAGACGAAATCATGGAGGTTCTCAAGAATGCCAACCATTACCGTATTCCTGTAGGTACCGATTCCTTGGATGAATTAAAGGGTCTCGTTACCGTATCCGATGTATTAGTTCAAATTATGCAACGTCCTAGTGAAAGTTCTATTCACGATATCATCAAAGCTTGTTTGAAAGAACCTGTTCTCGTTCCTGAATCCATTTCACTCATGAAATTATTGAACGTTCTACGTACAGAAGGCGTTCATGAAGCAATTATCCTCGACGAATATGGTGGTTTTACAGGCCTTGTCACCTTGCATGATATCATGGAGGAAATCGTAGGCCTTATGCCTTCCGGTGAGGAAGAAATCAAGGAAGAAGAAAACAAAATCATCGAACGTGATGGTGCATGGCTCGTAGATGGCCTTCTCAACGTAGATGAATTTAAAGAATTCTTTCACATCGATCAAGAATTACCAGGTGAAGAAGACGATTTGTACAAAACTATGGGCGGTCTCTTAAACGTCCTCTTCGGTCGCATTCCAAAAGAATTAGACAAGGCAAAATGGGATGGCTATACCTTTGAAGTCATCGATATGGATCATACTCGTATTGATAAAATTCTTGTAACCTATGAAGAACCTATTGTAGAACAAGAAGAAGAAAAATAAAGTTCAAACTATACATAAACAAAAGCTGACAAAAGCTAAAGAAGTGAGTTCTCTTCCTATGAACTGTACCCCAAAAATTGGACATATTTTTGGATACAGCTCAATCAATAGAGGACTCACTTTTTTGATACATTTTTGTATCCATAAAACAAGTAATACATATACTATCAAAATATATAGATTACTTTAAAAAATTATCACCAATTATATACATTAAGTATATAATTCTTTTATTTTCTGCATAAAGGCTAGAACTTTCAACATAAATATAGTATTATTAAATTGTATAAAATATATAATTAAATCTAATATAGAAATAATAGCTAATTTAGAAATAATTGCTATCCTAAAATAAGTTCAATAAAATATAAAGTCCTATGATCATTTTGTATAGTGTATTTCATAGGACTTATATATGGTAGTAAAAGGAGAGATTCTATGAATCAACGAATCATAGCAACCATAGGCGCCCTATTAATAGGGACCGCCATCATAAGTGGTTGTGGATCAGAAAAGCCCCCTGAAGATACAAGTCTCAAGGTGCGCACCATCACTATAGGGGAAGAGTCTGGAACTACTGATGCTGGCTATGCAGGCACCATTCATAATAAAACAGAAACAAATTTAGCCTTTCAAATTGGAGGGCGCGTGCTCAACAAATTTGTTAATGTAGGAGATTCCGTTCAAGCAGGACAAGTTATTGCTCAAATCAATGGTTCTGATACGGCGGCACAGGTGCAAAATGCTGAAGGTGCTGTAAAAGCTGCTCAATCGGCCTACGAATTGGCAGAAACCAATGCTAAAAGATACCGCGAACTCTATGCACAACAAGCAATTAGTAAATTGCAATTAGACCAAGCTGAAAACCAATTGAATGCGGCCTCTGCTCAATTACAACAAGCACAGGCAAGCCTTAATTTGAGCAGCAATCAAAATAGCTATACTAATTTAACGGCCCCTGATACAGGTATTATTACAGCTTTCAATATTGAAGCAGGACAAGTCGTAGCAGCCGGTCAAAGCGTTGGTACCTTAGCGGCCGGTCACGACCCAGAAGCAGTCATTGCCCTTCCTGAACAAGAATTGAGTAAAATTCATGTAGGAAGCCCTGCTACTATTACCTTCTGGGCTCTACCTAATGTAACCGTGCAAGGTGTAGTACGTGAAATTTCACCAGTTCCTGACCCTGTAGCCAGAACGTATACCGTAAAAATTACCTTACAAAATGCGCCTAAAGAGGTACAACTAGGCATGACGGTCAATGCTAATCTATCTACCACAGATAGTACCAATATTTCTATCCCATTGACAGCTCTTGTGAAAGACTCTAACGGTAATAATGCGGTCTATATCATCCGCGATAAGAAGGCTCATCTCGTGCCTATCAAGACTGGTGAATTCGGTAAGAACTCCGTCATCGTCACATCTGGTTTAGCTAAGGGTGACATTGTCATCACCGCAGGCACCCAACAATTACAAGAAGGGACGGCGGTTAGTCAATGAAACAATTTAACTTAGCCGAATGGGCTCTTAAACACAAGTCCATTATCTACTACTTCATGGCTGTACTCCTCACCTTCGGTATTTTCTCATTTACCCATATGGGACGCATGGAAGATCCTGATTTTACGATGCGCACCATGGTGGTCGGTGTTGCTTGGCCGGGGGCTTCTCCACAAGAAATGTCGAATCAGGTAACGGACAAACTCGAAGAAAAACTACGCGACCTTCCTGGTGTAGATTATACAAAATCTTTCACAGATGGCAGCAAATCCGTTATTTATATCAATCTAAGAGAGGATTTGCCATCCGATAAGATTCGTCCCGCTTGGGAAGAAGCGCGGAATATGATCAACGACGAATGGAAATCATTGCCTGCAGGCGTTCAAGGACCGACCATCAACGACAGGTTCGACGATGTATATGGCATTATCTATGCCATTAGTGGTGATGAATTTTCTTATGAAGAAAAGCGTCAACAAGCAGAAGACTTAAAGCGTCAGCTTTTATCTGTTCCTAATGTTAAAAAAATCAGCCTCATTGGGGTTCAACAACAAACCCTCAATGTAACCATAAACAAGGATAAACTCGCATCCTATAAAGTCAGTACACAACAGCTGTTAACAGCGCTTAAACAGCAAAGTATGATGGTTCCAGCTGGTGTGATTACAACAGATACAAACAATGTATATCTTCGCGTCAACGGTCTATTCGATAGCCCTCAAGCGGTGCGAGATATGCCAATCCGCATCAATAACCAAACGTTGCGCCTCGGTGACATGGCCGATGTAACCATGACCTACCAAGACCCTAGTAGTCCTCAGTTCTACTACGAAGGTAAGCCGGCTATAGGTATTGCTATCTCCATGGATGCAGGTGGAAATAATATAGAATTTGGTGAAGCCATTGATAAAAAGCTAGCAGAATTGAATAAAACGATTCCTGCCGGCCTCGAACTCAATCAAGTATCGAATCAGCCCCATATCGTTAAGGAATCTATTGGCGATTTCTCTCAATCCTTATTTGAAGCCATCGCCATCGTATTGCTCGTAAGCTTTGCATCCCTTGGTTTACGAACAGGTGTTGTGGTAGCCCTTACCATTCCAGTCGTTGTGTCTACGACGTTCATCTTGATGTATGAAAGCGGCATCTATCTACATAAGGTTAGCTTAGGTGCCTTAATTCTAGCTTTAGGCCTCCTCGTAGACGATGCCATCATCGTTGTAGAAATGATGAGTGTTAAGCTCGAAGAAGGATGGGGCCACTTTAAATCGGCTACCTTTGCTTATCAATCTACAGCATTTCCTATGCTATCTGGTACGCTCATTACCTGTGCAGGCTTCTTGCCATTAGCATTGGCACAAGGTATGGTAGCAGAGTTTACAAAATCTTTATCCATTGTTGTATTTATGGCACTCATCCTATCTTGGTTTGCCTCTGTTCTCGTCAGCCCTGTATTGGGTTATAAAATCATTGAAAACAAGGCTCCAAAGCCAGAATCGGAATGGACTAAACGAGACCGTATCATGCACAAGCTCAATGTGACCTTCTATGATAAGTTTGAAAAACTATTACATTGGGCACTAGGACATCATAAGGTAGTCTTATTGGCTACTCTAGGTGCCTTCGCTTTATCCTTGCTTTCACTACCGTTAATTAAACAGGAATTTTTCCCATCATCAACGCGTAATGAAATTATTGTATCCATGCAATTCCCTCAAAGTTCGTCCATCGAGTATACTGCTAACCAAGCAAAAATCATTGATGAACATTTGCAAGGTGACGAACGTATTTCAACCTTTACCTCGTACATTGGACAAGGTTCTCCGCGTTTCGTTCTCACCTTGGAACCTGAATTGCAACGAAATAACTTCTTGCAGTACGTTATCGTTACAAAATCCTTAGAGGATCGAGATAAACTGTATAATGAATTAACGTCTTATTTAAATGAAGAATTTCCTTCAGCCCTCGTAAATGCTCAATTTATACAAATTGGGCCTCCATCTAAGTACCCTGTTATGCTCCGCGTAGCAGGTCCTGATCAAAAAGTGGTAAAAGAAATTGCCAACCAAGTAAAAGCAAAAATGCAAGACGATAAAGACTTACAAAATATCGCCTTTGACTGGCCAGATACAGAACCTGTAGCCAATATTCACATCGATCCAAACAAGGCACGTTTACTCGGCATCGATAGCTACGCTGTATCCTTGCACTTACAAAGTCTATTATCTGGTACTAAGTCTGGTGAATACTACGAAGGGAACCAAACCATTCCTGTTACCTTCCGTTTAGGTGACAACGAGCAACATAACTTAAGTGCTCTTTCATCCTTGCCAATTCAAACAGGCAATGGCTCCTACGTACCTCTTAGCCAAATTGCAACTATTACCATGGCTCAAGAGGATGGTATTATCTGGCATCGCAACATGATGCCAACTATTAGTGTTCATGCGAATGTAAAAGCCGGTGTCTTAGGCAATGCGAAAACAAAAGAGGTCTATAAATCATTACAAGACATTCGAGATTCCTTGCCTACAGGCTATTCTATTGACCTAGACGGAGCCGCTGAAAAAAGCGAAACAGCCGTTCAAAAGCTATTAACACCAATTCCAATTATGCTCTTTGTAATCATGACAATCCTCATGTTCCAATTAAAGCGTATCGCCCTCATGTTAATGGCTCTACTCACTGCTCCATTGGGGCTAATCGGTGTTGTATTAGCACTTAATATTACGAGAACACCGTTAGGCTTTATGGCTATTCTAGGAATCATCGCCCTCTCGGGTATGATCATCCGTAACTCCATTATCTTGTTAGACCAAATCGAAATCCACAAGGCAGAAGGCCAAGAACCTCGTGAAGCGATTATCAACTCTGCTACACTTCGTTTCCGCCCTATCATGCTCACCGCTATCGCAGCGATTTTAGGCATGATCCCTCTTATGGGATCTGTATTCTGGAGCCCACTGGCTATCGCCTTTAGCGGCGGCTTACTCGTGGCAACGGTACTCACACTCATCATATTACCAGTCATGTATGCAAGCTGGTATAAGGTAAAATAACTAATATTAACCTAATGAAATATTTAATATTTACCTAACAAAATAACTATACTTACGTAACGTCATAAAATCTAACATTAACTAGTAACTTCATTTCCTTAGTAAAAAATCCCCTAATCTTTGTAAAAGTTTTACGCTTTACCATCGATTAGGGGATTTTTTTTTTATTTTATTTTGTTTGTCTTATTTGATTTGTCTTATTTGATTTGTCGTATTTTTTATTTGATATTAAAGTACTACAGCAGTGCCTGTACATGTAATCATGAGCATGCCGCCATTTTGACCCAATGTATTATATTCAAAGGATACGCCGATAACACCATTAGCACCAAGATTTTTGGCCCGTTTAGCCATTTCATCAAGAGCTGCTTGGCGAGCTTTCATCAAAGAATCTTCATAACTAGCACTACGACCACCAACGATGTCGCGAATGCCAGACATAAAGTCTTTTACGAAATTACGACCTTCTACTACTTCACCAAATACAACGCCTTTGTACTCTTGTACAGGTCTGTTTTCTACATGCATAGTTGTTGTAATAATCATAAGTCGCTCCTCTTTATATAAAAACAATTATCATATATATATCATACAATATAACTGTAAAAAATTCTAATACTATTCATAAATAATAAAAATCCTATTTAACCATACTTTCACAGGAAAGAATAGATTAAGTAGGATTTTATTATGTCTTATTAATTAACTATTAATTGAATCAACCATTATCTATCGAAGTCACGATCAAGGTTAACTTCTTTCAACGGCACAACTTTAGTTTTGTTGATGTATTTGTAACCAAGGTACACTGCGAAGAAGATTGGCAAGCCAATATAGGCAACGGATACGCCGTACCAGTCGATGGTATCACCTATGAAAGCGGAGTAGTTTTGACCACAGATAATGATGACGCAAAGAATAAACGCCAAGATTGGGCCCACTGGGAATAACCACGCTTTGTATGGCAATTCACTAAGATCTCTTCCTTGAGCAATGAAAGCGCGGCGGAAACGATAATGAGATACTGCGATACCAACCCATGCGATGAAACCGCATAAACCAGAGATATTAACAATCCATGTATAAGCTGTACCTTCGCCAATAAAGCTTGTAAGGAATGCAAATAAACCGATTGCTGTCGTTAAGATTAACGCAGGCACTGGAACGCCGCGTTTATTTAACTTAGCAAAAATTTGAGGTGCTTGACCTTCCTTAGCGAGTGCATACAGCATACGCGTAGAAGAGTATAAACCAGAGTTACCAGCACTCAATACAGCCGTTAAGATAATAGCATTGATAAAGCTAGCAGCAAAGGCAAAACCAAAGCGGTCAAATACGAGTGTAAATGGAGAAATAGATACGTTCTCTACACTAGAGTTCAACAAATTTGGATCTGTGTACGGAATCAAGAAACCGATAACCGTGAAAGCACCGATATAGAACAATAGAATACGCCAGAAGATTGTATTAATCGCTTTTGGCACGTTCTTTTCAGGGTCTTCCGCTTCACCAGCGGCTACGCCGATAAGTTCAGTACCTTGGAAGGAGAATCCTGCCACCATAAAGATAGCGAGAATAGATTCCCAACCACCTACAAATGGAGCTTCTCCTACGGTCCAGTTCGCAAATCCTGGAGATGTGCCACCTATGCCAAAGATAAGCATAAAGCCACAGAATAGGAATACGAATACGGTAATCACCTTGATACTAGAGAACACATATTCACTTTCACCAAAGGAACGCGTAGACAAATAATTCAAGCCGAATAAAATGAGCAAGAACAGAGCAGACCATACGATGGCAGGCACATCAGGGAACCAATATTTCATGATGAGCGCCCCTGCTAATACTTCAGCAGCCAAGGTAATAGCCCAGTTAAACCAGTAGTTCCAACCTAAGGCAAACCCAAAGGCAGGATCTACATAACGTTTTGCATAAGTCCCGAAGGAACCTGGAATTGGTAAATATGTGGCCATTTCCCCAAGAGATGTCATGAGGAAATAAACCATGATACCAATGAGACCGTAAGCTACAAGAGCACCACCAGGGCCAGCTGTACTTACGACTTCACCACCAGCAACGAATAAACCTGTACCGATAGCACCACCCAAAGCGATCATATTCATATGACGCGCCTTTAGGGAACGTTTTAGGTGTTGATCTTTGTTAGACATAAACTCTACGTTATTATTATGATTATCAGACATGGGTCACCTCTTACAAATCTAGATTACGCACGTATTTTGCGTTATCTTCAATAAATTTACGACGAGGCTCTACCTTATCACCCATGAGGACCGTAAAGATTTTGTCGGCTTCGATAGAATCTTCTAAGCTAACTTGTAGAATCGTACGATTTTCAGGATTCATCGTAGTTTCCCATAATTGTTCAGGATTCATTTCACCTAAACCTTTGTAACGTTGGATTGTAGTACCATCACGGCCTACTTCATCAAGTTTAGCAGTCAACTCTGCATCAGAGTATACATACCAATGAGATTTACCCTTCTTGATTTGATACAAAGGTGGTTGAGCAATATAGATATGACCTTCCTCTACCAATGGTTTCATATAGCGGTAGAAGAATGTTAACAACAATGTACGGATGTGAGCGCCGTCAACGTCCGCATCTGTCATGATGATAATCTTGTTATAACGGGATTTTGTAATATCGAATTCGTCGCCAATACCTGTACCAAATGCGGTAATCATGGAACGAATTTCGTTATTCGCTAAAATCTTATCAAGACGTGCCTTTTCTACGTTAAGAATTTTACCACGCAATGGTAAAATCGCTTGGTAACGACGATCGCGACCTTGTTTAGCAGAACCGCCCGCAGAATCACCTTCGACTAAATAAATTTCTGTCATAGATGTATCTTTTTCGGAGCAATCCGCTAATTTACCAGGAAGGCTGGATACTTCCAATGCATTTTTACGGCGTGTCAAATCGCGGGCCTTACGAGCTGCCTCGCGAGCACGGCTTGCCATCGTTGCTTTTTCAATGATTTTCTTCGCATCTTGTGGATGTTCTTCAAAAAATGTTTTAAGACCTTCAGATACGATAACATCGGTAATACCTTTAACTTCGCTATTGCCAAGTTTCGTTTTAGTTTGACCTTCGAACTGAGGTTCTAATACTTTCACAGACACAACTGCTGTCAAACCTTCACGTACATCCTCGCCGGAAAGATTGCTTTCATTTTCCTTGATCAAACCGGATTTACGGCCATAATCATTGAGGGTACGCGTTAAGGCAGCACGGAAACCGGATAAATGGGTACCACCGTCAACAGTGTTGATGTTGTTTACGAAGGACAACAAGTTTTCGCTGTAACTATCGTTGTATTGCAACGCCACGTCTACCACAACGTCATCCTTTGTATTTTCAATGTCTATAACAGTTGGGTTAACAACTTCTTTGTTTTCGTTTAAGAATGTAATGAAAGAACTTAAACCACCTTCGTAATGGAAGCTTTCAATGCGAGGTTCCTCTTGGCGCAAATCGCTCAATGTAATGCGAAGGCCTTTGTTAAGAAACGCCAATTCTTGCAAGCGAATTTTCAATGTATCGAAATTGAACACCGTCGTTTCAAAGATTTCAGAATCTGGTTTGAAAATAACAGTCGTACCAGTACCTTCCGCCTTGCCGATTTCGTGCAATTCAGATGTTTTATGACCGCGCGCAAAATCGATTTCTTGAATAATGCCATTTTGAGATACTTGAACCTTAGTCCATTCACTCAACGCATTGACTACGGAAATACCTACGCCGTGAAGGCCGCCAGACACCTTATAGCCGCCACCGCCGAATTTACCGCCAGCATGCAATTTTGTTAAAACCAACTCTACCGCAGACATGCCGGACTCATGCATTCCTGTTGGAATACCACGACCATCATCGACAACGGTAATACTATTATCTTCATTAATGGATACTTCGATATGCGTCGCATATCCTGCGAGCGCTTCGTCCACTGAATTGTCTACTACTTCATAAACGAGGTGATGCAAACCGCGAATGGACGTACTACCAATGTACATCCCTGGGCGTTTACGGACCGCGTCTAGACCCTCAAGAACTTGTATATTCTGAGCGCCATAATTTTCTTCAGCCATTAAACAAACTCCTCCTAACGACATAAACCGCAATATGCTAATACACAACACATCTGCGGTGCTAGATTATCTCTTTATTATACTATAGATTGCTTATATCGTGAAAGCCCTATAATTTGCTATTTAGCAGCATATAAAACTCATCAATCCGTTTTTTAAGCGTTTTAAGTGATATACCAGATGCATACACACCATCATCTGTTACAATATACGTTTTTACCTTATCCTCGGGCACAATATATATAACCTCTGCGTCATAATGCGAAATGCCCGTCCTATGATGCTTACCAGATTCTGCATGAATCATCGTAAGAATTGAATTCATAGGGATACTAAAATTATCGCCAATATGAAGATACATATTTCTCCTCTTATTTTCATCTAAGTAAGAATGCTAAATAAACTCCATTTTTCTCTGTCCTGCTATTGAATAGATGACCATTAATTTCGCAGCGACTTTGGCCCTGCGGAGCCCGAAGGGCGTAGTCAGACCCGGCCGGTGGAGC
>OGIU01000130.1_pt1 | contig 53427 bp, 46 predicted proteins | sample 1571791 | NCBI WGS metagenome assembly OGIU01 (sample SAMEA2582104, study PRJEB24529) | metagenome | biome: Human gut stool | place: China | collected 2011
ACGGGTGCCGACTGGCGCCCGTCTAAAAGGGGATACCCTAAAATTGGAAGTTTACGGCTAATACTGATTCTATTGTTTAATTTGAATTTATCGGTAAAATTTACTGAAGTATTGTTAATTGATTTTTAAAAAAAATAAAAATGATAAAATCTATAGCAAAGTTTTCTTCTGTTTATCTTTATATCGTATCAATACTGATTTTATCATATGAAATAGGAATATTACCTTCTTCATATTTACTGTATGGGATTGTAGCATTTTGGGGAATAAGAAATTTGGTCTTTAACGTAAGATATGATAATATTGTCATTGCTTTCGTATTCCTCTGTTTAAGTTCTTATATTAGAATATGGGAATATAGTAGTAGGATGATATTCGACGTTTCACTAACATTTATAGGTGTACTTCCTTTCTTAAATAATAAAGCTATAAATATAGATATCAAAAAGTTAAATTATTTTGCGATCCTATTTTTCCTTATTTCTTCATATGGTCAGTTGAATTCTATTTCTATATCTTCTTTGTTAACTTTCTTGATAAAGTCAGATCTTGAAACCGAATCTATGATGCTTTCTTTTATTTTTCCTTTTTTTGCTATGTATTTTTTGATAAACAAAAACTCTACTTTCTTTATCATAAATATCATTTGTACGATTATTGCAGGAAAAAGAATTGCTCTTTTAGCTCTATTGGTGGCTTCTTTTTTGTATGTTTTATTGAGTAGAATGTCTACTAAAAAATATGAAAAAATAAAATGGATGATTCCTGTATTAGCGTTATTATTTAATGTTTTATATTTATTTCTATCGTATCAATTGGCATCTGGAGGTTTAAGTGATTTGATTTTTGAATATACAGGACTTTCTAGTAATGCGTTTACAATGGGAAGAGAAAGTCTTTATTCAACTGCATTTACTGAATTTAATACGTCTGATATTTTTGATGTATTATTAGGAGAGTCTAAGATTTATGATTTATTAGAATCGGACCGATTACATAATGATATAATGGTTATTTGGATGGAAAATGGACTCATTGTATTTTGCATATTTTGGTTTTTATTATATCGTAAATGCAATATCGAAATATTGGCTTATACATTGATACTTAATATTCTTTTTATGACAGATAATACTTTGGTTTATGTGCCAGTTTTATTTTTTGCTTGTTTTTTCATTCGATTAGCTAGTCAAAATAGAAAATTGGAACTTTCTACCACTGTATAGTTGTTATAAAATAAGGTAGAAGAACTTAGGATAAAGATAAAACTATGATAAAGACTTTAGCTGTATTAATAACAGTTCATAACCGTAAAGACAAAACTTTAGAATGCTTGCGATTACTGTATGCTCAACTACCGTTAGAAGGTTATCAGGTAGATGTCTATCTGACAGATGACGGATGTACAGACGGTACTCGGGAAGCTATCAGGAGGCAATTTCCAGAAGTATACATTATTCAAGGTGATGGTAATTTATATTGGAATCGAGGGATGTATACTGCTTGGAACGAGGCTGCAAAGAAGGATTATGATTTCTATCTGTGGCTGAATGATGATACAATACTTTTACCTTATGCTTTAAAAGAACTCCTAAATAGCAGTTGCAGTAAACAAGATCAAGCAATTATTGTTGCAGCAAATAAAGATTCTACAGGGGATCATGTTACTTATAGTGGACATAATCAAAATGGAAAAATCATTCCTAACGGAACTTTACAACCTTGTGATACATTTAATGGTAACTGCGTCTTGATTCCTAAAAATGTATATAAGATATTAGGTAACTTAGATTGGACTTTTCGGCATGCCATCGGAGATTTGGATTATGGATATCGTGCTAAGAATGCAGGTATTGCCATCTATGTTTCTTCAGAATATTTAGGAATTTGTGATATCAATCCCCAATTACCGGTATGGGCACGTAAAGAAGTTCCTTTAACAAAGCGATTAAAAAATTTGTACTCGCCTCTTGGTTATGCAGAACCAATCCCTTTTTTTTATTTTGAAAGAAAAAATTTTGGTTTACTTACTGCATTAAAACATTTTATTAGTATTCATATTAGAGTATTATTTCCTCAATTATGGAAACATTAAGTTCAACTTTTTATGTATTTCAGACCGATTCGGAAATAGTCAATAAAGTCTATCAGGAGCAAGACAATTATTTGATTGAATTTGATGAAAAAGGAGATAAAGAATGGTGTGCTGTGTATTTTTGCAGCAACGATATCTATTATCCTAATACAGAAGAAATATTCCGTAAAAGAATTATTGAACAGAATTTCTTTGAATGGTATCATTCACGAATTAATAAGGCATTCAAGCATATTTTTATTCGAGATATATTCAAGCAGTGGTATCTGGCAGGTATCAATAAAGAAATAAACACACCCGATAAGTTAATAGATCTTTTAAAAAAAGAAACAGAAGGTTATAGGGTAGTTACTATGGGTAGTTCGGCAGGTGGATATGCTGCGATTCTGTATGGTTCGTTGATTAATGCCCAATACACGTTGGCTTTTAATCCCCAATTCGAAATTTACTCACTTCTCAAAAGAAGTACGGAAGCTGTTAATCCATTAATATTTAGAATTAAAGACCATAGAGAACGATTCTTTGATATTACTAAATTTATAAATACAGAATTAAAGATATTTTATTTTTATTCGAATGCATCACTATGGGATATCGAGCAAAAAAAGTATTTAAATAAAAAAAATCCAAATCTTTATACGATATCATTTCGAACAAAACATCATGGAATTCCTTTTCTGAAAGTTGCTTTGTCCAAAGTCATTAATTTGAGTATTAGTCAATTAGAAATGTTGGCTAAGAAAAGTCAAAGTCCTATAAGATTTACTATTCAAATGGTAGGTATAAAAAAAACACTATTGGGAATATTTAAACAGATGAAACAAGCTTACTATAAAAGAAGATAAAAATATGAATGTAGCTCCCATCATCCTTTTTGCCTTTAATCGTCCCGATGCTCTAAGAAATACTATCCAATCACTCCTGCTAAATGAGGAAGCCAAGAGTTCTGATTTGTATGTCTTTGTTGATGGTCCTCGTTCGAATAAGCCTGGGGAAGAAGAAAAGGTGAAAAAAGTTCAAGAATATGTAAAGAGTATAGAAGGCTTTAAAAGTTTGCATTATACTTTCAGTGAGAAAAACAAGGGACTTGGCAATTCTATTATTGCTGGTGTGAGTCAAATAATTAACCAGTATGGAAAGGCCATTGTGCTGGAAGATGATCTGGTCTTCGCCAAAAATTTTCTATCCTATATGAACCAGGGTCTTGACCGGTATGAGAAAGAAGATAAAGCCTTTTCAATTTGTGGATATTCCAATAAAGTCAAGATACCTCACGGATATGAGTATGATTCTTACTTTTGTACCCGCAGCAGTTCCTGGGGGTGGGCGACTTGGGCAGACAGATGGAATAGCGTAGACTGGGAATTGAAAGAATGGAGCCGGTACTCTGAAATGGCCAAACCATTTAATAAATGGGGTGGATCGGATTGTTTTAAGATGTTGGATGACTGGAAAAACGGACGAAATCACTCCTGGGCTATCCGCTTCTGTTTCGCTCAGTTCCTGCAGGATAAGGTGTCATTATTTCCTACTGTAAGTAAAGTACAAAATGATGGCTTTGATGGTCAAGGGACTAATTGCAAGAAATGGAGTCGTTTTAAATATGAATTTGATTACCAGGGAGAGAAATCATTCAACTTTCCAACAAAAACGGATGTGGACAAACATTTATATAAAGAGGCTATGAGATATCATAGTATAGGTATTCGCATTTGGAGTAAAATAATGTATCTTATTTACAGATGAACAGAATATTTTTTATTCTCCACATGCCTCCTCCTGTACACGGAGCAGCCATGATGGGGAAATATATTCATGACAGTCAGGTAATCAATGAAGCTTTCGATTGCCGATATTTCAATCTTACACTCGCAAAGGATCTACAGGATATCGGAAAAGGGGGGATCCGCAAGTTACGGGATTTTATCCGGCAGTTAGGAAAGATTCGGAAAGAAGTCAGAACTTTTCAACCCGATCTCTGCTATGTGACACCCAATGCCAAGGGAGGAGCTTTCTATAAAGACTTTGTAGTGGTCATGATGTTGAAAGCGATGGGGCAGAAGGTGGTGGTGCATTACCACAATAAAGGAGTTGCAACCCGTCAAAATAGAATATTGGATAATTGGTTATATCAACGCTTCTTTAGAAATCTGAAAGTTATTCTTCTGGCAAAACCTCTTTATCAGGATATCTGCAAATATGTGAAAGAAAAGGATGTGTATTTTTGTCCTAATGGGATACCGGTTCAACAGGATCTGCCAGCTCGTATCAATCACGAGGGATTTAATATCCTTTTCCTTTCCAATATGATGGAGGAAAAAGGAGTTTGGGATCTGGTGGAATCCTGTCGGATTCTGAAGGAAAAAGGAAAGAAGTTTCATTGTCACTTTGTAGGTAAATGGAGTGATATTTCAGAAGAAGAATTCCGGCAAAAGATACAGTTGTTTAATATGGGAAACTGTATTTCTGCATATGGAGGTAAGTATGGAAATGAAAAAGAAACATATTTTCAGAAAGCTGATGTTTTTGTATTTCCAACTTATTATAATAATGAGTGTTTCCCTTTGGTCTTACTGGAAGCCATGGAACATGAACTGCCATGCATCAGTACGCAGGAAGGAGGCATTGCCGCAATCATTGATGAGGGAAAAACAGGTTATGTGGTAGAGAGAAAAAATCCACAGGCTTTAGCTGGAAAGATTGAAAGATTAATAGATCAGCCGGCTCTTTGCGAGGCGATGGGAATCGCAGGAAAAGAAAAACTGAATCGTGAATTTACATTGAATAAATTTGAATGTAAATTAAGAGATATTCTTCAGGAGATATCTGGTTCCGGAAATTGATTTAAATCCAAATCATTATTTACAAATTTTATCATACGGATATGTTAAGACTAAAAGACTTGAATATCCTTGAAAGCAGAGTATCGCTGAATACTTTGCCAGGGGGTAAATTGCTCATAAATACGATCAATGCCCATTCATACAATACGGCATTGAAGGATGCAGCCTTTGCAGAGGCCTTGATAAAGGGAGATGTGCTGATTCCCGATGGTGCAAGCATCGTGATGGCGTGCCGTTGGCTGAAGGCAAAATCCCAACCTAAGGAACGTATTGCCGGATGGGATCTCTTTGAATTTGAAATGAACCGGCTGAACCAGACCGGAGGGAAGTGTTTCTTTATGGGAAGCAGTGAAAAGGTACTGGCACTCATCAAAGAAAAGGCGAAGGTGGTGTATCCCAATATTCAGATTGAATCTTATTCTCCTCCCTACAAGCCGGAGTTCAGTGACGAAGATAACCGGAAGATTATAGAAGCCATCAATCAGGCCAATCCGGATCTGCTCTGGATCGGAATGACAGCTCCCAAACAGGAGAAATGGACGTATCAGCACTGGAAGGATCTGAAGGTGAACTGTCACGTAGGCAATATCGGTGCGGTGTTTGACTTCTTTGCCGGTACGGTGGAGCGTGCTCCGCTCTGGTGGCAGGAACATAGTCTGGAATGGCTGTACCGCCTGATTAAAGAACCGAAAAGAATGTGGCGGAGATATATCATCGGTAACGCATTATTTTTGATCAATATATTCAAGGAAAAGTTTCAATAAAGTATATCTTTCCTCTGATTTATCCGGAATATATAGTATCTTAGCAGATAACTTCAAAGGAATATTATTAATTCTAAAGCAGGATTTGTATGTACTATATATGGTTCGATGAGAGTGATAAGGAAGGAGAATTCTATTCAAACTTTTACGGAGGTATATTAATAAAATCTGAACATCTGGAAAAAGTACTTCAGATGATGAGATGTATTGTAGAAGAGGTAGGACTCGCTGGAGAGGAGATCAAATGGCAAAAGGTGAACCAATATACATTTGACAAATATGTCCGGCTGGTGGATTTCGTTTTTGATCTGTTGGAAAACGGATTTGCCAAAATCCGAATTTTCTTCCGGAACAATCAGTATGTTCCTACAGGGTTGACCAGGGAACAGAAACGAAATGAATTTTCTCTGCTCTATTATCAGTTTATCAAACATTCTTTCGGACTTCAATACTCTAATCCAACCAAACGACCGGTCAAGCTGAAGCTGTTTATAGATGATATTCCGCTTAAAGGAGAGGATAAAAGGGTGTTTGAAAGTTTCCTTTACAGACTGAATTATGATGATGTGTTTAACAAGGGGAATATCATACTGGCAAAAGGGGATATCCGGGAAGTGGATTCCAAAAAGCATTTGCCTCTTCAGTTGATGGATCTGATATTGGGAGCTATTTGTTTCAGACTGAATGATAAGCATAAAGTAAAAGATCCGGAAACGAACAGAAGAGGTAAAAGAACCAGGCTGAAGGAGCAGTTGTATAAACATATTAATTCACGTATAAGAGGACTTAAGCCGGGATTTAATATCGGGGAAAGTACAGCAACGATCATTCCGTCTGATAAATGGGATTATCCATATATACACTGGAGTTTTAAACCAACTAGCAGTGTCAGGGATGTTACCAAATCGAAAGGATATAAAAATAGCCCCCATACATCTACCGAGTGAGCTACGGTCAAACGTAGCCTTTCAATGTATCAAGGGCTATATATTTCTTGTGCAAAGGAACATATTTTTTCCCAAATACGCAAGAAAAGTCTGTTTATATTTTGTGATTTCAATATTTTAATTATAAGAAAATACTTTTTTTATCGCTAAAACTCAGAATACTATGAGCGATCTGAAAAACTATACTATCGCCGTAGCGGGCACAGGCTATGTAGGTCTGTCCATCGCTACACTTTTATCCCAGCATCACCAGGTGACGGCTGTGGACGTGATCCCCGAAAAGGTAGAGAAAATCAATAACCGCATCAGTCCGATTCAGGACGAGTACATCGAAAAATATCTGGCTGAAAAGGATCTGAACCTGAAGGCTACACTGGACGGAGCGGCAGCCTATAAGAATGCGGATTTTGTGGTGATCGCTGCACCGACCAACTATGATCCGGTGAAGAATTACTTCGACACAAGTCACGTGGAAGAGGTGATCGATCTGGTGCTGGAGGTGAATCCGGATGCTGTGATGGTGATCAAGAGTACCATCCCGGTGGGTTACTGCCGCAGCCTGTATGTGAAGTATGCGAAGGTGTTCCGCGACACACCGGCCCTGCAGGGAAAGAAGTTCAACCTGCTGTTCTCGCCGGAGTTCCTGCGGGAAAGCAAGGCGCTGTATGACAACCTGTATCCGAGCCGGATCATCGTGGGCTATCCCAAACAGATTGAAGGACGGGACGAAGAGAACGAGGCGATCCGTGCCATTGCCGGAGAACATCTGGAGGAGAAGGCCAGAGAATTTGCCAAGCTGCTTCAGGAAGGAGCGATCAAGCAGGACGTGGATACGCTGTTTATGGGCCTGAAGGAAGCGGAAGCGGTGAAGTTGTTTGCGAATACCTACCTGGCTTTGCGTGTCTCTTACTTTAACGAGTTGGACACGTATGCGGAAGTGAAGGGACTGGATACGCAGGCCATCATTCAGGGTATCTGTCTGGATCCGCGTATCGGTACGCACTACAACAATCCTTCGTTCGGTTACGGCGGTTACTGTCTGCCGAAGGATACGAAGCAGCTGCTGGCCAACTATCAGGATGTGCCGGAGAATCTGATTCAGGCGATCGTGGAAAGCAACCGTACGCGCAAGGATTTCATTGCGGATCAGGTGCTGAAGATGGCGGGCTATTATGATTATTACAACCGGGGTGACTTTGATCCGTCATCGGAAAAGCAGTGTGTCATCGGAGTGTACCGACTGACCATGAAGTCGAACAGCGACAATTTCCGCCAGAGTTCCATCCAGGGCGTGATGAAGCGGATCAAGGCAAAAGGGGCACAGGTGATCATCTACGAACCGACACTGGAAGACGGAAGTACCTTCTTCGGCTCGAAGGTGGTGAATGATCTGGAAGCATTCAAGCAGCAGAGTCAGGCCATCATTGCCAACCGCTATGACAACTGTCTGGACAGTGTGAAGGACAAGGTGTACACGCGGGATATTTTCCGCAGAGATTAAGCGGATTTTCCTTATAAAGTGTTGCAAATCTGATCTTTTCTTGTTATCTTTAGGACATGAATCTTAAAGATAAATGCTATGAAGTATTTCACCATGGAAGAGTGCATCCACTCAAAGGTTGCCCGGGAAAAAGGGATTGACAACACGCCTTCGCCGGAAATAGAGGCGCATATCACGGAGAGTGTGGAGAGTTTGCTGGACCCGCTGCGGGAGGCATGGGAAGCCTGTTCGCGGAAGCAGGGATGGGGAACGCCCGCCATCCGGATTTCATCGGGCTACCGCTGCCGGGAACTGAACCGGGCGGTAGGGGGAAGCGCGACTTCTGCCCACCGGTATGGCTATGCGTTCGATCTGATTCCGCTGAACGGACGGATGAGGGAATTCAAGGCGTTCTGCCGGGAATTTCTGAAGGGGCGGGCTTTTGATCAGCTGATTTCGGAAAACGAAAATGATCAGGGTCTGCCGCAATGGATGCACGTGGGCTGCCGGCATCCGGACGGGAAGCAACAGCGCGGACAGCTGCTGTCGCTGGTGAACGGGCGGTATCTGCCTATGATTTGTTTTTCTGGCGATTTTTCGCTTTCTTTGTAAAATCAAAAAGCCGAAAGGAGAAATTATGGACGGTATGGATTTGACGTGCGGGCATTTTGTGAACCCGTTTACGGATATTGGATTCAAGATTATATTCGGACAGCCTGCCAGCAAGGAATTGCTTATTACGCTCCTTAACGAGTTGCTTTCGGGGGAGCACCGTATCACGAATCTGATTTTCCTGGACAAGGAGAATCACTCCGACAGCATGGCAGATGCGGGTATTATCTACGATCTGTACTGCCTGACGGACACGGGAGAATATATCATCGTGGAGATGCAGAACCGCTTTCACAGCAGCTTTCTGGACAGGACGTTGTTTTACATGTGTCGCGCCATTGGCAGGCAGGTAGAGAACTTGCGCGAAAAAAGAAAGAAGGAACGTGAACTGAGAATGGACGGGCATGATGCGGAGGAAGATGATTTTCTGCTGAAAGAGCCGATGCAGGAAAACTACGGCACCAGATACAGGCTTTCTACCGTGTACGGAATCTTCCTGATGAACTTCCGGGAACCGGGACTGGAAGAAAAATTCCGTACGGATACCGTTATTGCCGACCGGGAAAACGGCAGGGTGGTTAATCCGCACTTCCGGCAGATCTTCCTTCAGTTTCCTTATTTTACCAGGGAACTCAAGGAGTGTGAAACTCTTTATGACAAACTGATTTATACACTGAAGAATATGCAACACTGGAACCGAATGCCTGACGCGTTGAAAGAACAGGTTTTCAGCCGTCTGGAAGAACTTGCTGCCGTGGCTAATCTCTCGATGGAGGACCGCATCGCTTATGATAAGGCGCTGGATCGATATCGTGTGAGCCGGATTGTGGAAGAAGATGCACGTGAAGCCGGATGGAAAAAGGGACTGGAGGAAGGCCGTGCGGAAGGTCGTGCGGAAGGTCGTGCAGAAGGCCGTGCAGAAGGTCGTGCGGAAGGTCGTGCGGAAGGTCGTGCGGAAATACAAATAGCTATTGCACGGAATCTCAAGGCGTTGGGTATGAACAATGAACAGATAGCAAAGACTACGGGACTGAGAGAAGAGGATATAGAAGGACTGTAGGATGATGATAAATAAAAACTAATCAATGATTTTTGGAAAAAAGTGGGCGCTGCTGCCAGTTCTGGCAGTGGCCTTGCCTTCATTTGCCCAAACGGAAGCATCGTTGGGCTACCGGGTGGAGGCGGATGTGAACGTGTCTGCCGGGGAGTATGCGCCGATGTGGATGACGTCCAACCGCTACGGGCTGGCGTCGGAACGGCCGAACAGCGGATGGCTCCGGGCGGGAGTGACTTATGACCAGCCGCTGAAACGGAACTGGAGAGTGGGAGCCGGACTGGATCTGGCGGGTACGCTGAACAACGGGGCGGTGCCGGACCGGGCCAGGTTCGTGGTGCAGCAGGCGTATGCGGATGTGTCGTGGAAGATGCTGACGCTGAGTATCGGAAGCAAGGAGCGGGGAAATTTTCCGCTGGACAAGGATGAACGGCTCAGCAGCGGCATGATGGTGGAAGGTATGAACGCGCGTCCCGTGCCGCAGGTGCGGGGGGAGATCCGGGAGTATCTGCCGCTGGGATTCACGGGCAACTGGCTGTCGCTGAAGGGGCATATCGCTTACGGTATGTTTACGGACAATGGCTGGCAGGAGGAGTTTGCGGTGCCGGGAAAGACGGTGCTGAAGAATGTGCTGTATCACTCGAAGTCGCTGATGTTGCGCCTGGGCAACCGGGAGAAGCTGCCGGTGGAGTTTGAATTCGGGCTGCTGACGGCGGCGCAGTTCGGCGGAACGGTGTACCGGAAGAATGAGGACGGCAGCCTGACGTTTGTGAAGGACAAGCCGAACGGTCTGAAGGATTTCATGAAGGTGCTGATCCCGAAGCAGGCCAGTACGCTGCAGAATGTACAGGGAAATCATTGCGGGAGCTGGAACTTTGCCTTGTCGTATTATCTGAAGGACTGGAAGTTCCGGGCGTATCTGGAGCATTATTTCGAGGATCACTCGCAGATGTTCTGGCAGTATGGCCGCTGGAAGGACGGGCATCTGGGACTGGAGGTGACCTTGCCGGAGAACCGCTGGGTGACGCGGGTGCTGTGGGAAGGACTGAATACCAAGGATCAGACGGGGCCGATCTTGTATGACGGCATCGCTGGTTCGTTTCAGGATGTGCAGATGAGCGGCGGCGACAATTATTATACGAACGGGGAGTATCTGGGCTGGCAGCATGCGGGTCTGGGACTGGGACATCCGTTCCTGCCGGGACCGGCATATAATACGGACGGCAGCAATATGTTCAAGAGTAACCGTGTCCGGGCGAATCACCTGGGAATGACGGGAGATCCGTCGGAGGAATGGAACTGGAGGGTGCTGGTGTCGTTTGCCCGTCACTGGGGAACTTATTCGGCACCGCTGGACAAGCCGCGCAAGCAGTTCGGATCGCTCTGGGAGGTGACATACCGTCCGAAACAGCTGGCGGGATGGAGTTTCTCGGCGGCTCTGGGACTGGATCGAGGAAATTATCTGCCGGGAAATACGGCGGGAGGTACGTTCTGCATCCGCAAGACGGGGGAACTGCTGAAACGCTAGGACACCGGAAACGGTGACTGGTCTCCGACGGAGGAATGCCGGACGGGAGCCGGAAATGAATGTTGAAATGATTGAAAATAATAAAAGGGTTTATGAAAATAATACAATTAAGCGGAAAGACGAAGGCGACACTGGTGTATGCATTGCTGGTGCTGGGCCTGATACTGGCCTGTCTGCTGATGCCGGGATGTGCCAAGCAGCCGGTGGACAGCAGCGTGGAAGGGTTCTGGAAACTGGAACGCTTCACGACGAAGGAGGACGGAGCTGTGCATGAGCCGGAACGGATTTTCTACGGGATCACGCGCTACGTGGTGGAAATTGCGGAACGGCAGGGTACGCAGGGGTACGGGGATTTCATCGGTCGCTTCGGCTATACGGACGAGGGCCGGGAGGCGGTGATGAGTGAGTTTAAGGTGCGTGCCGCAACGAGTGACAGCAAGAAGGATGCCACGCTGGAGCAGCTGAAGCCTTTCGGTATCGGAGCGATGGAAACGACGTTCCGCATCGTGAAGGCGGACGGCAAGGCGCTGGTATTGGAATCGGATTATGCTAAGTTGGAGCTGAAGCGCTACTGACACGGGATATATTGCTTCTCAGATGCGTGAGATCAGGAGCGTAATGGGGAGCTGAAACGCATGAAGTTCCCGGGGAAGAGGGAAAATGAAGTAACCAAATTTTTTTTGTAAAAAACATATTGAAAAGCACTAGGTCATGAAAAGAGGAATTGCAGAGTCGTATAACCGGCTTGTTAACGCATTTGTCATTGCCTGCGATACCTGTATCGTAGGCGGACTGTTTCACAGATTTTATCATTGGGCACAGGATACGGCCTGGGAGAAGACACTCCAGGCATCGGAGTTCCAGATTGTGGCGACGCTGATGTTGTGTTACCTGCTGTGTGCGATGCATACGGGGGTAATTCTTTACCGACGGAAGGTGTTCGCGTATGAGGTGCTGACCCGTGTGACCAAGAATGTGGTGTTCTTTGCAATCCTGGGCGGGGGAATCCTGCAACTGGGAGGATATATGGATGCCTGGTCGAAGCTGTTTCTGGCGTACCTGCTGGCGGTACTGGTCTGTGTGTCGGTGTTCCGGCTGGGCCTGCGTATGCTGATCAAGGCGTACCGTACGAAGGGCGGTAACCTGCGGTATGTGGTGCTGGTGGGCAGTACGGACAACAACCGGGAGCTGTATCAGGAACTGACGTCGCAAAGCTGGGCAGGATACCGTGTGCTGGGGTATTTCGATTTTGAACCGAACGGGCATTTCCCGCAGGAGTGTCCGTATCTGGGCAAGCCGCAGGAGGTGACGGATTATCTGAAGAAGCACGGAAATACGCATTTCCTGTTCTGCTGTCTGCCGTCGAAGGACCGGGAGGTGATCACGCCGATCATTGATTACTGCGAGAATAACCTGGTGCATTTCTACAGTGTGCCGAACGTGCATAATTACCTGCAGAACCGCATGTATTTCAACATGATGGGGAATGTGCCGTACCTGAGTCTGCGGCAGGATCCGCTGAGCCGTCTGGGGAACAAGATACTGAAACGGACTTTCGACATCGTGTTCTCGCTGTGTTTCTTGTGTACGCTGTTTATCCCGATCCTGATCATTGTGACCATCATCACGAAGATTACCATGCCGGGTCCGATCTTCTTCAAACAGAAACGGAACGGACTGAACGACAAGGAGTTTTACTGCTACAAGTTCCGGAGCATGAAGGTGAATGCGGATGCGGACAAGGTGCAGGCTACGAAGGATGACCCGCGGAAGACGAAGTGGGGAAACATCATGCGCAAGACGAGCATCGACGAGCTGCCGCAGTTTATCAACGTGCTGAAGGGTGACATGAGCGTGGTGGGACCGCGTCCGCACATGCTGAAGCATACGGAGGAGTATTCGAAGCTGATCAACAAGTATATGGTGCGTCACTTTGTGAAGCCGGGTATCACGGGATGGAGCCAGGTGACGGGCTACCGCGGGGAGACCAAGGAACTGAAGGACATGGAGGGACGTATCCGCGGGGATATCTGGTACATCGAGCACTGGAGTTTCGGTCTGGACCTGTATATCATCTACAAGACCGTGGCGAATGCCGTTCATGGTGAGAAAAATGCTTACTGATTCTTGCTGCTCTCAGCCGGAGGTCACAGCATGTTCCGTTTTATTTGATCTTTTCGTAAGTTCTCGCTATCTTTGCCTGCTGAAAATGAGTAAATGAAAATTAGACGAGCAAACTGAATAAGCATGAAAAGAGGTTTTTGGGAGGTATGTTGTGTGCTTGCCCTGACTGCCGGAAGTGTGCTGGCGGGCTGTGGCGAGAAAAAGGATATGTCGATGAAAATGAACGAGCCGCGCAATATCCGCGGAGTGGTGAGTTACAGACGTTCGTTCGGGGATCTGAACGACGTGCAGCTGAAGTCGGCTAAGGCAATTGGTATCCGGCCGATTGCTTCGCGGGAAGAAGTCCGGAATCTGGGAGACCGGCTGGACGAGATCGGTCCGTGTGAACTGTACGGAATGGATTCGCTGACGCACTCTATTCCGTATCTGGTGCCGAAGGCGAGTGAGCTGCTGGACACCATCGGGGCGAACTTCCTGGATTCACTGGCCTGCAAGGGGCTGAATCCGAACCGGGTGATCGTGACGTCGGTGACCCGTACGAAGGAGGATGTGAAGCGTCTGCGGAGAACCAACGGGAATGCGTCGATGAACTCGTGTCATTTCTACGGAACGACTTTCGATATCAGCTGGAAACGGTTTGAGAAGGTGGAGGATCCGGACGGACGGCCGATGCAGGACGTGAGTGCCGACACGCTGAAGCTGGTGTTGTCGGAGGTGCTGCGTGACCTGCGGAAGGCGGACCGCTGCTATGTGAAGTATGAACTGAAACAGGGTTGTTTCCACATAACGGCGCGTTGAGTATGTTCCGGTATTTCATCTATTTGTCGTTCGACGGAACGAATTACCACGGCTGGCAGATCCAGCCGAACGGAGCGAGTGTACAGGAAACGCTGATGAAGGCGCTTTCTACCTTCCTGCGCCGGGAGATCGAAGTGGTGGGGGCCGGACGTACGGATGCCGGTGTGCATGCGCGGCTGATGGTGGCTCACTTTGACTTTGACACGGAACTGGACGGGGAGGTGGTGACGGACAAGCTGAACCGGCTGCTGCCGCCGGACATTGCGGTGTACGGGGTGCGGCGGGTGAAACCGGAGGCGCACGCGCGCTTTGATGCAACTTCGCGCACGTACAAATATTATATCCACACGCGGAAGGATCCGTTCCGCAGGGGGTATTCGTGGCGCATCTTCCAGCCGCTGGATTTCGAACGGATGAACGAGGCGGCACAGACGCTGTTTGACTATACGGACTTCACGAGCTTCAGCAAGCTGCATACGGACGTGAAGACGAACAACTGCCGGATCATGCTGGCCCGCTGGGAGCAGACGGGGGACGGGGAATGGGTGTTTACCATCCGGGCTGACCGTTTCCTGCGCAACATGGTGCGGGCTGTGGTAGGAACACTGGTGGAGGTGGGCCGCGGCAAGCTGACCGTGGACGGGTTCCGCCGGGTGATCGAGGAGAAGAACCGCTGCAGTGCCGGTACGTCGGTGCCGGGACATGCACTGTATCTCACGGATGTGAGTTATCCGGACGATCTGTTCCTCTAGCGTTTTTCGGTCAGGTATTTCCAATAACGCACCGGCATATCCTTGCGGTGCTTGACGGGGTTCAGGCGTTCCCTGATACATACCGTTTTGAAATAGCTCTTCCAGAGATCCTGGAAGAGCTTTTCTTTTTCATCGAGCTGGTCTTCGCGGAGGATGCCGTCGGTAAGGGGCTGCTGGGCGGGATCGCTGAAGGTGATCTCGCTGACTTCGGTGCGGTCGTAATAGTAGCCGAAGCGCCGGCGGGCATCGTAGATGATCCAGGGCTGGTCGGCAAAGCGGTCGCGGAAATGGCGTACCGTAAGCGAGAGCACGTTGTAGAGGGGTTCCATGATGCCGAAGTAGGTGCCGTCGGCGGTTTTCTGGAAGCGCATGAACTGGAGGACGCGCATGCGTTCGCCGCTGACTTTGCGGCCGAGCTGCCAGACGGCCAGGACATCGGGATCGGCATAGTGGGTTTCGATGTTCCGGGGAGAGTCGAATACCTTGCGGAGGTAGCGCATCAGCAGCATGGGGGCTTCGGGCAATTCGGAGAGCCAGCAGCCGGTGACGGAAGCAAGCCCGGCGGCGGAGAGTTTCTTGCGGAGGGCTTTCCAGACGCGTTCGGACTTTTCGGGATCGGTCACGACGGTATGTACCTCGTCGCAGAACAGGGGAAGGGGCTCGCCGGCGGTGAGCAGGGCTTCGGGAAAGGTCTTGCGGGCGTAGGCATCGAACAGGGCGGTGAGCAGCCCTTCGAAGGTATGGTCGTAGAGGAAGACGGTCATGGGCGGACGGGTTAGGGGTTAATCCTGGAAATCGAAACTCAGCTGACGGTCGTCGGTCTTGCGGGCCGGACGGGGAAGGAGCAGCTTGCGTACGCCTGCGGGTCCGAGATCGAGGATGGTCTTGTCGGGCAGTTCGTGGCAGGTGATGAAATAGCGGGCTTTCTTGACCACGGCTCCCATGCGCTTGAGGTCGTAGAGGCCGATGCGGGAGAAGCGGCGCGAAAGGACAATGAGACGTGCCGAGCGCACTCCGATGCCGGGGACGCGCAGCAGGGCTTCGTAGTCGGCCGTCAGGATGTTGACGGGGAAGAATTCCGGATGACGGAGGGCCCAGGCCAGTTTGGGATCGACTTCCAGATCGAGATCGGGGGAGGCATCGTCCACGAGTTCATCCACCCGGAACTGATAGAAGCGCAGGAGCCAGTCGGCCTGATAGAGGCGGTTCTCGCGCACCAGGGGCGGCTGTTTCAGGGCAGGCAGCCGCTTGTCGTAGGTGTTGACGGAGATGTATCCGGAGTAGTAGACACGCTTCATGGTGGGGCGCTGGTAGAGGGCCGACGACACGTTGAGGATGTCGCGGTCGGTTTCGGAAGTGGCGCCCACGATCATCTGGGTGCTTTGTCCGGCGGGGGCAAAGCGGGGGGCATGGCGGTGTTTCTTCCGTTCCTCGGCACTTTCAAGGGCGCCCTGCTGGATGTACAGCATCGGCTTGTAGACGCTCTGGTGGTCTTTCTCGGGGGCCAGCAGCTTGAGATTCTTTTCCGTCGGGATTTCCAGATTGACACTGAGGCGGTCGGCATAGCGTCCGGCCTGGCGCACCAGTTCCTCGCTGGCTCCGGGAATGCTCTTGAGGTGGATATATCCGTTGAAGCGGTGTACCTCGCGCAGGTCTTTGGCCACGCGTACCAGACGTTCCATGGTGTAGTCGGGATTGCGTACCACACCGGAGCTGAGGAAGAGTCCTTCGATGTAGTTGCGGCGGTAGAATTCGATGGTGAGATCCACGAGTTCGGAGACCGAGAGAGTGGCCCGGGGAATGTCGTTGCTGACACGGTTGATGCAATAGGCACAGTCGTAGATGCAATAGTTGGTGAGCATGATCTTGAGCAGGGAAATGCAGCGTCCGTCTTCGGAGAAACTGTGGCAGATACCCCATCCTCCTACGGTGTTGCCGAGACCGTCTTTGCGGCTGTTCCGGCGCACGGTTCCGCTGGAAGCGCAGGAAACGTCGTATTTGGCCGATTCGGTCAGTATCTTCAGTTTCTGGATCACCTGTTCGTTCATCTTGCTGTGTATTTTTGATCAAAGGTAGAGAGAGTTTGCGACTTGTGCAAAATCTTTGGGGATTTTGTCGTACCTTTGCGGCCGGTTATTCAACGAGACAAATTTATGTGGTTATTACTGGCTTTCTGCTCAGCGGCGTTGCTGGGCTTTTATGATGTATTCAAGAAAAAATCGCTGGCAGGCAATGCGGTGCTTCCCGTGCTGGGACTGAACACCCTGTTTTCGAGTCTGATCTTCCTGCCGTTTATCCTGATTTCTCATTTCCGTCCGGAATGGTTGCAGCATACCCTGTTTTATGTGCCTGATGCGGGCTGGGAGGTGCACAAGTTTATCCTGGTGAAGTCGCTGATCGTGCTGTCGTCGTGGACGTTCGGCTATTTCGGCATGAAGCATCTGCCGCTGACCATTGTGGGACCGATCAATGCCACCCGTCCGGTGATGACGCTGGTGGGAGCCTTGCTGATTTTCGGCGAGCGGCTGAACGTGTATCAGTGGATCGGTGTGCTGCTGGCCATCGGATCGTTTTTCCTGCTGAGCCGTTCGGGCAAGAAGGAGGGGATTGATTTCACCCACAACAAATGGATTGCCTTTATTGTGCTGGCGGCGGTGCTGGGTGCGGCAAGCGGGCTGTACGACAAGTACCTGATGAAGCAGTTCAACAACATGGTGATCCAGTCGTGGTATAACATCTATCAGTTTTTCCTGATGGGCGGGGTGCTGATGTTCCTGTGGTGGCCCAAACGCAAGACGAGTACGCCTTTCCACTGGAACTGGTGCATTCCGCTGATTTCCGTGTTTCTGTCGGCAGCGGACTTTGTCTATTTCTATGCCCTGAGCATGGACGGGTCCATGATTTCCATTGTGTCGATGGTACGCCGGGGAAGCGTGATCGTGTCTTTCCTGTTCGGTGCGATGATTTTCCGCGAGAAGAATCTGCGGAGCAAGGCTATTGACCTGCTTCTGGTTCTGATCGGTATGTTCTTCCTCTATCTGGGAAGCGTACTGGGTTAAAAATAATCCCTCTGTTCCGGTTCTGATGCTGTAAGTGTCAGTATGGGAACAGAGGGATCATTGTATCCGGGCCTGTTGCGCCGGTCAGGACGGATTATAAATCCTCCAGCACGATGGTATAGCCGCCGGTGAAGCTCTTTCCGGGAGCCAGATGCTGGATCCATTCACGGTCTTTCAGTTCGCCGCGGTAGCCTACGGTGTCGCAGCGTCCGTACCACGGTTCCAGGCATACGAAAGGCACGTCGGGGTGGACGGCACTGGGCGACCAGACAGCAGCGAGAGGCGTGTTGAACTCCAGGCTGAGGTAAGGCTTCCGGTTGCGGTCGAGCAAAGTCATTTTCCGGAGCTGGCTGTTGTCGAAGATATAGGTGTCGCATCCGAAGCTGTCACTGGTGAGTTCTATGATGCCGTCGGGCAGGCGGAGCTCCTGATGTTCAGGCTTCACGCAGCCCTTTTCTGCCGGAGTGAGGTAATGAAGCAGGAGGTGCTTCTGTCCGAAGTCGAGGAATCCCCGCTGCTTGGTGTTCAGATCGAGGTCGCGGTAGTAGAAAGCCGGATGGCCTCCGATCTGGAAATGCATTTCGCGGTCGCCGGTGTTTTCCACATTCCAGATCACCTGAAGACGGTTGTCCCGCAGGCGGTATCCGATTTGCAGGATGAAGGGGAAGGGATAGAGTTTCAGGGTATCTTCGTTGCTCTCCAGACTGAATACCAGAGAATTTTCTTCCTCGTAGGTCAGCTGGAACTCACAGTCGCGTGCGAATCCGTGCTGTCCCAGTTCGTAGGTTTCCCCCTCATGGTGGTACTGGTTGTTCCATAACCGTCCGACGATGGGGAACAACACGGGTGAGCGGCGTCCCCAGAAGCGTATGTCGCCTTGCCATAAATATTCATTTCCGTTGGCCATGATGCTGGCCAGCTCTGCTCCGTGGTCTGTGATCTGGACCGTAATTTTGTCATTCGAAAGTATTTTCATCAGATTTATTGTTTTATTTCTCTTGATTTTTCAAGAAGCTTGGTTTATGGCTTCAAAGGTAAGAGATTTTTTTTGGCTTATCTGCTGAAAATATATATTTTTGTGCGGAAACCTAAAAATGTGAAGATGAAATATCGCCATTGGTCCGGCTGGATTATATTACTGACTGTCCTGGCGGGGATAGTCGGATGTTCCAGGGCCGGACAAGACAGGAAGGGCAGGAATTTGGGAGTTTATGAGGCATTCATGCGGGAAATGGAGGATTCTCTGACAAAAGATCCTGCCGGAATATACAACAGGCTGGACAGTGCACTGGCTTCGGCTCCGGACAGCATGAGTTATTACCGGAACATGCTGCTGAAGGCGAAAACACTGTTTTATACGGCTGAATTTGATTCGATGGTACCATTGATGGACCGTGTGCGGGCATATTGCGACCGCAGCGACGACAATGCTGCCATCCAGGGATTGTATTGCCAGATTTATAATATGGAGGGAAACCTGTACGGACGGAAGTCGGAAATGGATTTGTCGGCAAAGGCTTTTGAGAAAGCCTACGCCTGTGGACTGGCTGCCGGAGAGCGTGAGAAGCTTCCTTATATCTGCATCAATCTGGCTGATGCGTATGTGCGCGGCGGCCGTTTTGACCTCGGATCTTTCTGGTACAGACGTACGCTGTCTATGTTTGATTCGCTTCAGGTAGCTGAAAAAGACCGTTTCCCGGTTTATTACGGACTGGCTCAGGTAAGCATGGAACTGCGTAACTTTGACCGTTGTGACTATTATTTCAATCTGGCCGAGCGTTCGTTTGACCAGATGCGTCCGTATGAGAAACATGTGTATCTGAACAACCGGGGCAACTCGTATTATTTCCGTCAGGATTATCCGACGGCACTGGGGTATTTCCGCCGTTCGCTGGCGCTGACCCAGAAATATCCCGACATGGAGTTTGAACGGAATCTGACCATGATCAATATGGGTGAGGTCTTTCTGCTGATGAACCAGACGGACTCTTCTGCCTATTATCTAAGCCGCTGTTATGACTTTTTCCGCCGGGTGAATAATCAGACTGCCTTGTATTACATTGATACGCAGTTGATTGAACTGGCACTGAAGCAGAAGAACCTGCCACTGGCACGGATGCGCCTGAAAAATGCCGTGAAGCCCGATTATGTGGAACCCAACATGGTGAATGTCCGGAACCGCTATCTGCAGCATTTTTATGAAGAGAGCGGGGATTTCCGGAAGGCTTACCATTATTTGCAGGAGAACAAGCGGATTGATGACTCGATCCGCAGTGAGCGTGTGAAGATGCGTGCCGCGGAGATTGCACTGAAATACCGTCAGGACAGTACGCTGATGCAGAAGGAAATTTCCATTCAGCAGAAGGAAAACCAGCTGCTTCATCTGCATCAGTGGCTTTATGGACTTGTGGGCTGCATCTTGCTGCTGGGTACGGCTGCACTGGCTCTGTATCTGTATCGCCGGAGAAAGATCGACAAGGAACGCTGGAAACTGCAGACGGCCATTACTTCCCTGCGTCTGGAGAATATCCGTAACCGGATTTCGCCGCATTTCATCTTTAATGTGCTCAACCGGGAAGTGAGCGAACGGAAGGAAAACCCGGACAACACGAACCTGATGGGACTGATCAAGCTGATGCGGCGTAACCTGGAACTGACAGACAGTCTGGCCGTGACTCTGGCTGATGAACTGGATTTTGTCCATACGTACGTCAGTCTGGAGCAGAAGTCGCTGGGAGAGGAGTTCCGGTTTGAAGTCTCAACGGGCGATGTCGATCTGAATGTGGTACGTGTGCCTTCCATGCTGCTTCAGATTCCGGTGGAGAATGCCATCAAGCATGCTCTCCGCCTGAAGGAAGGCAAACGCAGACTGTGGATCAGGGTGATGCAGGAAGGAGAGAGAGTCGTAGCCACGGTGTGCGACAACGGAGGAGGCTACCGCCGGCAGAGTGTGAACCGGGGAACGGGAACCGGAATGAAGGTGATTACCCAGACCATTCAGCTGCTCAATTCATACAACCGGCAGTCTATTGTCATGACCATCAGCAATGTGCCGGTGGAAGACGGAGAAACAGGATGTGAAGTGCGTTTCACCATTCCTTTGCATTATTCTTACCGATTAACCGAATAACACTATGAATAAGATTTATCGAACAGTAATTATAGATGACGAAGAGAGTGCCATCGACAATCTCTGTCTGGCCTTGAAGCCATACGGACAGATTGTGGTGGAAGGGGTGGCACACAATGGAGCGGCAGGGCTGAAACTGATCGAAAAGGTGCGCCCTGACCTGGTGTTTCAGGATGTGGAACTGCCCGATATGCTGGGCATGGAACTGGTTACCCGTGCCCGGAAGAAACTGGGAGTGAACATGGAGGTCGTGTTCTATACAGCCTATAACAAATATATGATTGACGCCTTCCGTGCTTATGCCTTCGATTTTCTGCTGAAGCCGGTGGATTCGCAGGAACTGGAAGTTGTGATCCGGCGTCTGGAAGAACGGGGAAAAGAGGTGGAGGCGGTCAAGGTACAAATGCCGGTGCCAACGGCTGAAAAACCGTTTATGATGGTGACTCCTACGGGTGATCTGCGTTTCCTGCATGCTTCGGAGATCGGTTATTTCCGTTATCTGTCGGGGCGGAAGCTGTGGGAAGTGGCATTGTCGGACGGAACTTTCCTGCCCCTGAAGCGGAATACGACGGCCGAACAGCTCTGTATTTATGACAAGTCGTTTGTGCAGGTACACCAGTCATATATCGTGAACATGAATTATCTGGTGATGGTTCAGGACAACCGCTGTATCATGTATCCGCCCTTCGACGGATGTGATGAACTGCTGGTTTCCAAGAAGTACAGGAAGGAAATGATGGATCGGTTTTATCAGCTTTAAGCCGGATGCTGATGATTGGGTACCGGAGCGGCTATTTTTTTGTTTGGTAGTGAAAAACGACCGCTTAGTTTATAAATTTGACCGGATAGTCATTGATTTGGTCTGTTTTATCCATTCTTTGTCAAAAAAATATTGCGACTTTATAAGGGATTGCTTACTTTTGCAATGAGGTCGTTTCTGATGGAAATAGCTTTGGTCTTGTCTGTCTCTGTTTTTTAGCTATGGAAGTGGAAACGGCCTTTTTTATGTCCGTATGTTCCGGAAATATGCTGTTGGTTCCATGTCAGATTTCCAATCGCTACCGGATAAGCCTGTATTGGGATGTTGGCTTGCAAAGAATCGGGATGTGAAAATTTTTTGTGTTAAAAAATAAATTTTTCTTGGCTATATTGTCAAAATACCCGAATTTTACAGAGGAAATATTATAACAGTGTTACAAATTGAGTTCTTAAGAATTTTGCCGGCGTGATAGCAGGAAAGAGGAGACGTGGACGTGCAGGCCGGAAAAGATTCTTGGCGGAAAAAGAAAATCACCGTGAAAAGTATTAGTTTTATAAATATATATTTGTCACTATGATTACGGAAACTTATTGTATATCGGATGACTGAGATTCATTTTAGATTGTAAGAAAATGGCACAGCGCCAAAGAATGTTTATCAGAAGCCTGTAGTAAAAAAATAAGGCTTTATTTATTTATAAACTTGATTTTTCAGTTCGGACACTGTCATTTGTGGTGGCCCGTATAACTGCGGAAATCATAGTCTGTTTATTTTTTTGGATTTTAAAGGATACTTCTTGCTGTATGCGACGGATATGTCTTTTAGGATGGTTAGTTATGTCATGGGGGGTTCTTTACGGAAAAACACCCATTCAGGCCTTCTGTTCACAGGATCATCTTGAACAACAGGCAGACTCTGTCATACTTTTTCGGTTTGTACCGAAAAAGCTAATGTTCTATTCTCCTTTTGCAGGAAATGATAAGGCAATAGCGGAAGCTGCTAAACTGATAGAGCGACATCAGGATCTTCTTCGTGAGGGTAAGGCCTGGATTGTGATACGCGGTTTCTGCGGATCTTATCCTTCAAGGACAGAGAATTTGCGTGCGGCCAAGAATCGCAGCAATCAGGTGAAATCTTATTTTATTACCCATCATGGAATGAAGGAGGATTATTATCGTACCGCCAATACGGATGAATCCTACCGGGGAAGTAAGGATGTGGTTGCCTTGATGGGTTTGGAATATTCCGATACTTATAAAAAAGCATTGGAACAGGCTGCACAGGCCCGCCGGGACAGTCTGGAACGTCTGCGTGCTGACAGTCTGGCTGCTTTGGAACTGAAACGTGCCGAAGCCTTGCGTCTGGAACAACTCCGCGCCGACAGTCTGGTTGCTCTTCAGACTGCGGATTCTGTCGCTCAGGCTGCTGCACTCTCTGTGTCATCCGGACAGAGTGAATCCGCTGAAAAGTCTGAACGTGTCTATGTTCCGACACCATGGTATATTAAGAGTAATCTGATTTACGACGCGATTCTTATGCCTTCCTTGGAAATAGAGTATCGCATCAGTGATCGCTGGTCGGCTGCTGTGGAAGGCAATATGGCCTGGTGGCACAACAATGGGAAACACAAATACTATCAGCTGGCTACGATACTTCCCGAAGTCCGTTACTGGTTCAAGCCTCAGGGGGCACGCCGCGGTCATTATGTCGGTCTGTTTGGCGGTGGGGGCTGGTATGACCTGGAAAACGGAGGCAAAGGCTATAAAGGCGAAGGCGGTATGGTGGGCGTAAGCTATGGCTATATGTTTCCTGTAGGAAAATATCTGGCTTTCGAAGCCGGTGCCGGAGTGGGTTATCTCACAGCGAAATACGAAGAATATCTGCCGTTGGACGGCCATTATGTATATCAGCAGACCAGCCGTACGAACTGGTTCGGTCCGGTGAAACTGAAGTTTGCACTGGTATGGAACATCGGTCGCTGGATGGAGAAAGGAGGCAGGAAATGAAGCCTCTGGTAAAAATTGTACCGCCGTTACGGATAATCGGAATCCTGTTGCTTGCGCTGACCGGGTGCCGCAAGGAACTGTGTTATACCCACGATGAACATTCTTACAGCGTAAAAACTCATGTAAAAGCTGACTGGGAGCAGGAGTGGGAACGTACCTACTATGTAGATTGGGAGGAGGTATGGCGAGAAGAATGGCCCCGTGAATACGATGAGTTCCGCCCTGATCCCGGAACCGGTATACGTGCTCTGGTTTATACTGACGGGAAAATGTCGGAATCCAATCTGGAGCAGGAAGGGGGACGTCTTCATATGCCGGAAGGTATGCATACCCTGCTCTTCTATAACAACAATACGGAATATATTGTGTTCGATGATGTGGCTAATCTGGCACAGGCTTCAGCGACAACCCGTACCCGCACACGGAGTAACTTTACAACTCTTCATGAAGGCGAACGTACCATTACTCCGCCCGACATGCTGTATGGTGCCTTTGTACGTGAATATACGGCTGAAAAGACGCTGGAGGCTGTTTCCCTTCCTGTTGAAATGCGCCCGTTGACGTACAGCTACCTGATCCGTTACCGTTTTGCATCCGGTCAGCAGTATGTGGCTCAGGCACGCGGTGCGCTGGCCGGTATGGCTGAAAAGGTGTATTTGCAGGACGGGCATACTGACGGAACTTCCGCTACGCTGCTGTTTGACTGCAAGGTAGATGAAATCGGTTGTACGGCTCTGGTTGAATCTTTTGGTGTACCTGATTATTCCTACACAGACGGTTATACTACCGATCAGACCAATAAATCCTATGTATTGAGTCTGGAAGTGCAGCTGAAGAACGGAAAGAAGCTGGATTACACGTTCGATGTCAGTCGGATGGTTCAGGCCCAGCCCCGTGGGGGAGTGATTCAGGTGACCGATATTGTAGTAAGTGATGAAGACGGGCAAGGCGGAAATGGAGGATTCGATGTAAGTGTAGACGGATGGGAAGATCAGATTGATATCCCCTTACCTTTGGAATGAGAAAATGCGATAAATAAAAAAATAAGTACAATTTAAAAATCGAAAAGTATGAAAAGAAGTTTGTTTATGCTTGGCGTGGCTGTAGCAGCATTGTCAAGTTGTAGTAACAATGAAGTATTGGATATTGCTGAAAGCAATGCAATCAAATTTAGTAACACTTTTGTGGGTAAGCCGACAAGAGGTGTTACAGCTCCGGAGTTAACAACAGATAATCTTAAGGAGATGTATGTGTTTGCATCTAATGAAGACGGTCAGGTTTTTGATGATAATCCTAAGCTGGTTTATAGAATCGGTGAGACCAATGAATGGGGATACGATAACCTCGTTGCTTGGGAAGCCGATAAGAATTATAACTTTGTTGCTTATGCAGGAAAAAATCTGGGAGAGAGTGTTAAGGCTAATGATGGTAATGAATCATTGAAATTCAGTGGTATTGTTGTGAATGGTGATAAAGATAATCAATTTGACTTATTGTATTCTAATACAGTGAAGAGATCACCGGCAACAGTGGACGGGAATCCTACGATTGATTTCACTTTTGAGCATCTGCTTTCAATGGTGCAATTTACCTTGAAGAGTGGATTTGGAGCAACTACACAGGTAAAGATTAAAGATTTTAAGTTCTATGGATTAAGGACTACTGAGACATATGACGCAAGTCAAGTATCTCCTGCATGGACTTCGACTTCTACTGCTAATACTATAGGTGATACAAAATTTACATCTGCTGATGAAGAAATAGCTCAGTATGATGCTGTTGCCACAAAAGATGTTGTAAATTCTTGGGTTGTCATTCCGCAACAAAATGTAGCTTCTGGTAAAGTAGAAATGGTTACATTTACTGTGAATGTTGTCGATGGTGAAAGTGACACTCCAATAGGAACTGAAAAAACATTTAAGGCTAAAATTCCATCCATCACTTGGGAAAAAGGGTATCGTTATAATTATATTTTCACGATTACTCCTGATCAGATGGGAGTACAAGATCAGTATATCACATTTGAAGCACCAACTGTTACGGAATGGGATGATGATACGACTTTGACTGTTGATAATACGAATAGCTCTACAAATGGTGTAGAATTGACTGAGTAATTAGTTTAATAGCCTATGGAAGCTTATGGCTTCCATAGGTCTGACAGCAGTATCTGGTTAATGTGGTATCAGAATTCTGTAGCCAGTGAAGTTTTATGTTTTTTGTATTAAAGTAAGAAAGAGACCTAATTATGGCATCCAAGCTTCAATTTCTGATGTATTTTATTATATCAGTTTTTTCGATCTTTTTGGCTGTGGCATGTACTTCGGATAATGACGTACCATTCCCAGATAGCGAAGCACCTTCCATTGATTTTGAGGGATCTGCTTTGACTCGCGGTATTGTAAATGCAGCAGATGATATGTCTGCTTTCGATGTGTGGGGCTGGTATTCACCAATATCAGGTACAGGAACTGCCCGGCAAGTATTTGATGCTACTCTGGTTTCCAGGAACGGGACTACATGGACGTACGACAATATTCAGCGTTGGCAGCAAGGAAATAGCTATCAATTTTATGCAATATATCCGTCCTTTGATGCGGAATGTGGATATGAATCAGCTTCTTGTGGTCAGAATGGAAATTTTACCATTAAAAACTTTGACTGTTCCAAGACCGGCGACGAGGCTGTGGATCTGATGACGGCTGTTCGATCAGTTAAATGCGGAACAGATGGTTATCCAGGTAAAGTGAGCATGCCGTTTCAGCATGAGCTGGCGAAGGTTGATATTGTAGGACAGAGTGAGGGCAGTGATGCATATATTACAGAGATTCAGTTGACCGGTATAACTTCTACTGGTAATTATGTTATGCCGGAATGGGAATTAGATAAAACTGAAATAGTTACTTATACAAAGGATGGCTTTTCTCTTCCAGCTGTACCGACAAATATTTTTGGTAGTTTATTGCTGATTCCACAATCTGTGAAAGATATTGAACTTAGCATTACTTATAAATTTCCGGGTATTGCAAATTCATCACAAACTCAGACTTTATCCTTACCCGCTACTCCTGACAAGTGGGAACGTGGAAAGCATTATCAATATTCATTTACGCTGAAAGGTAATTATATCATTTTTAACTCTCCTCAAGTAAATGAATGGAAAGAAGCTTCCGGAGGTATCATTATTGTAGCATGAAATTATATAAAATTCAGATTATTGTTGTTTATGAAAAAAATATATAGATTTTCCTTTGGGGTATGTGGCATCGTTTTTCTGATTCTGACAGGATGTCGCCAGGAAACTCTTCCAATATCTGGAGGACAAGAAGATTATATCAGTTTCAAAACTCCGGTGCTTGATGTTCAAACGGATACTCGTAGTACGACAAAGAATGCCTTGGAAGTGGGAGATCAGTTTGGCGTTTTGGGATACTGTGTTCCTTATCTGTTGGGAACAACAAATCTGAATTACAATAGTGCTACATCATTTTGGGGTATAAAATATTATCTATGCCCACCATCTGTTTTTTACAATACACCTGTTACGGTAGGGAATGGGTTTTGTTCTTATGATTCTCCTAAAATGTGGTATCGTGAGGGCTATGGATTGGATGGGAAATCCAATTCGTCGGTAGGTGCAGATGCCGAGCAATATCGATATACTTTTTTTGCTTATTATCCCTACAAGGAAACTGATCCCGTGTTTACGTTGGACACCCCTGAGGATGCAAGTGTGGCGGGAGCTCCTAAGTTCACTTTTACCATGCCTCAGGAGGGGGATAATATAGAAAAAGAGTTAGACTATACAAATACTCCTGATGCTATGTTTGGAGTTCTTCAAAACCAGCAGAAATCACAAGGTAGTCTGACATTTACGTTTAGTCATTTGCTGACTGCGCTGGGCTTTGAAGTAAATAATTTCAGTGAAAGGGAATTAAAGGTACATCGGGTTGCATTGAAGGGAACTTTCCATAAACAGATTGTACTGGATTTTAGTAAAACCGGGAGTTTGGATAACGTTACATTTCCGAATACGACTTATACGGGTACTTATATCCTGTATGATGAAGCGGTTCATAATAATGGACCTTTGATTTTAAGCGCCCCTCAGGAGGGTATGGACCGGACCACTACCGGTCTGCTGCCGAAAGGGGATGACGGAGAAGGTGAACATATTCTGCTTGTATCCGGAAGAGATCCTTATCTTGGAACGGATGTCAGAGTGTATATTGATTATACTTTTGGCGATGATTCTAAAGTGACGGATCAGGAGGGTATTGGAAGTCCGATGACATTTCATCCCGTTCCGGGAACAAAATATACGGCACAGTTGAATTTTGTAGGTAATGTCTTTGTCCTCCAGTTTGTTGTGGATAAAAATGAGATGTGGGAGGATGGCAAATCAGATGATAGTGACATTATTTTTGAATAACAGATATAATGAAATATGAAAATGGCAAATAGCAGTTCTTTTCGTTTTTTGTTTTGCATCTTACTTGTTTCTTTGTTGATGGTATCTTGTCGCCAGGAAACATTTTCTGATACTTCTGTTTCAGGTAATGAGGTTGCACTGACATTCAGTTGCGATCCCATGCAGAAATATAATGTTCCAACTCGGAGCAGTGATGCCAAGGATGAGGAAGAGAAACGTATCAATCAGTTGTATATTTTCTTTTTTACGCGGGATGGACAATATCTGACCGGAACTTATCTGACGGGATACAAGGATGCGGCCGGTGCTATTGATCAGGGTGGATATCTGGCTCCTGGTAAAGGTACCAGTCTGGTAAAAATCGATAAAAATGGATTTACAGAGAAAGCAGAGGCTAAAGAAGCCATCGTGTATGCTGTGGCTAATGTGGAAGCTTCGTTGTTTAAAGATCTGGATGAAAATGGCCGTCCTCAGAGATTACAGGATATAATAGATGGAAGCGGTGGGAGCATTCATTCTCCTCTGGATGCATTGAAATCCATTGTTTACAAGCCTTCTACTCTGATCTTTACGACTTTGCCGGAAGATCTGGGTATGCCTATGGTAGGGGATGCTACGCTTGATCTGACCGGAGAGACCCCGGTGGAGGAACAGGATCGTATTATTGATATGCAGGCTCTTATGGCTCGCATTGATGTAAGTTTGCAATTAAATTCCGATATATCGGACAGTAATTTGCCCAGTCTGCTGCTCACTACCTGGACTGCGAAAAATTTACCGTTACAGGGAGCATTCACTGCCTCTGACACGACTACACCTTTATCTGAGGATACGAAGACGGAAAAAAGCATACGCTCCACGCAGTATATTTATAACCGCCAGGGAGAGCTCTCTTTTTCTTTCTATATGTTTGAAAACAGGCAACAGCCAACAGGTGAACCCAATTATCCTGCTGATATTGAGGATTATCAAAAGCAGCGCTATAAACCGACAATTGCTAATGAAAATGCAGCCTGTGTGGTTCTGAATACTCAATATACGACTTATAACAATGCAACTTATACGGTGAGTTATACAATATATCTGGGTAGTGATCATACTGATAATTTTGAGATATTTCGAAATCATCAATATAAAAATAATATTGTTATTAAAGGTCTGATTGCTCAAGATTCAGAGACGGGTGAATTTACTTTTGATACTCGGGTAAATGTGGAAGAGCAAAATAATAAATATTATATTTCCATTTTGCGTGAGCGTAATCATGATGCTCACTTCTGCGTCACTCCGATGGATATTTATATGTTTGCCTCCAAAGATAAGACCCCTTCCATGAAAGTCAACTTTAAGGATGGAACAGATCTTGGAAAGGATGGAAAGCCATGGATCCGTATGGAAGTTGTTGATCATGAAGTGATGTGTACAGGAAAGCCACAAGATGATGATCATTTGGGGTATCTTTCAACAGACCTTGATCCTGAAACTGGAATGCCGTATGGTGAATATCACGCAGGTAACGGGAAGCGGAAATACTTTACGAAAAACTTGGTTACAGAGACTTTGGCCGAGATAGGGAAAGAGGTAACAGTAGATGATAGCCGGGATCGTATCTACTTTTATGTTGATGAGAATCTGTCTGATTCACAGGATCGTACAGCTATAGTGGAGTTAAACTATTATGAGGGGGAAGAATTGGCAGGCAGCCGTACCTTGGAGCTTACACAGACTCATTTCTTAAAAGTACAGGTTTATGCTCGGACGGATGATGATAAGCCTGATTATGGTAAACCATACGATGACAATAATGATTACGATAGAGAAGACGGAGTTATATATATGGAACAATATGAGGAGTATCTGGAGCATTATGACCCGTTGGATACATATAATACAGAAACAATTTATGAAGGTTTGCCATGGGGACTATGGGGAGAACCCGTTTCTTCTCCTCGAAACTGGCTAGAGGGGTTGTATTATACAGGTGAGATTGTGGAGGAAGCAGGGCAGACTGTTTTGACATTGAATACGAATCCACGATCTGCGGCAGAGTACTGCTACAATCGTAATAAGCGAGAGGAAGATGGATCTGTATATCATAAAAGAACCTATTGGGGGATAATTCCTACGGGTTATGAAACGAACCGAAAATATTTCTTGCCCGGTATTCGTCAGATGGAGGATGCCTTAACGCAGTATTCTGGTACTTTCGGGGAGTTTAAGGATAATTATTATTGGTCATCAGCGGCAGGGGAAAAGTATGAAGGTGGTGGCTTGTCTACAAATACAGAACGTGCTCGTGCAACCAAAGTAAATAATGATGGAACTTATGTTTCAAGTTCATATGGCTGTAATTATGAAGACGGGAAAGGTGGATATGCAAAACGTGATGTATCTAAGATCCGTATTCGTGCATTTCGAAGTGATTTGAAACCTTTAGAATATTAATTAACCCATATTCGCTGTGAAGCGAATCTTTCCTCTATGTGATATAGGGGTGCTTATTTTATACAATAAACATTTTTTTGGTTGAGAGAGGTCACTCGCATTTGCGGGTGGCCTCTTTTTTCTGAAGACAAATACTTTTTGGCATATTTTTTTAGAGGTTTTGACCTTTGAAATGACGGAATTTTTCCGGATATTTGTGAAAAACAAACTGCCGATACATGAAAATCAGATATTTACTGCTTCTGCTCCTTGCTGTTTTTTTCTTCAGAAACAGTTACGCTCAGGAGTATCTGCCTCAGGTGGAATCCCGTTATTATGTCAGTGATTCCGTTACAATCTGGAAGCCGAAACCATTGCGGGCGGCGGGTGAGGTGATTGGGACCAACCTGGCTGTCTGGGCATTCGACCGCTTTATCGTCAATGAAAGCTGGGCCCGGATCAACGGGAAAACGATCAGGAACAATTTCAGACGCGGACTGATGTGGGACAGTGATCAGTTTACCACCAATTTGTTTTCCCATCCTTATCATGGCGGACTGTATTTTAATGCCGCACGCAGTAACGGACTGAATTTCTGGCAGTCCATACCCTATGCAGCCGGCGGAAGCCTGATGTGGGAATTTTTCATGGAAACAGAGGCACCTTCTCCCAATGACATGCTGGCCACTACTTTCGGAGGGGTTGCACTGGGAGAGATAACTTTCCGGCTGTCCGATCTGTTCATTGACAACCGTACCAGCGGATGGGAACGTGCCGGGCGGGAACTGCTTGCTGGAATTATCTCGCCGATGCGGGCCATTAACCGGCTGATCACCGGGGAGGCCTGGAAACGGCGAAGTTATAAGGGGCGCAGCTATTCGAACGTTCCGGTCAATTTTGTAGTCAGTCTCGGTCCCCGTTTTCTGGCCGATGAGGAGAAGTCCAGGAAGGGATCTTCCAGTCTGCATGTGGACATGGCCCTGAATTACGGAAATCCTTTTGATGATGAACATTATACACCCTATGAATGGTTCCGTTTCAAAATGGGACTGGATGTGATCAACCAGCCGCTTATCAGTCAGGTGAATGCCATCGGTGCCTTGTGGGGAAAGAATGTATGGCAGCGGAAAAACCGTTCACTGATGATGGGAGTCTTCCAGCATTTTGATTATTACAACTCGGATATCAATGAGAAGAATGACCGGCTTGTTGCGCCTTACCGTATCTCGGAAGCTGCTGCTGTCGGCCTGGGCACCATCTATTACAAGAATCCGGAACCGGGAAAGAAGACCATGTTCTTTGGAGAACTGTATGCCAACGGAGTGGCATTGGGAGCCAGTCTTTCAGACTACATGAAGCTGGGCAAGAGGGATTATAACCTGGGAAGCGGATACAGCATCAAGGGAGGAGTAGGATGGATCTGCAACAGGCGGTTTGCTCTGCTGCTGAATCTGGAGAATTATCATATATTTACCTGGAAGGGGTATGATCCGGATCTGGACTGGAGTACGGTAGACGATCCGAATGCGCTGAATGTACAGGGAGACAGAAGCAATGCGCGACTGACGGTCGCTTCCGTCCAGCTGGCTTACCAGTTCGGGAAGCAGTGGAGTGTTGTTTTTTCCAACCGTTTCTTTAACCGGAAGACGAATTACAGATATTATGATGACGTGGACTATTCCACATACGATCTGATGTTAAAAGTAGGGTACCGGTTGTAACCGGTACCCTTTGTGGTTTTTATTTATCCAGCGTGAGACTGGCCAGCGGTTCACCGTCAAGACGGTACACCGTGACGGTTCCGTTTTCGTAAGTGGCAAAGGTCGGTACGTTTCCTCCCTTGGGGAAGGTCACCGAACCCGTATTGCAGACCACGCCGTCTGCCTGACGTTCCAGTTTCCAGAGATGCGTATGTCCGTAGAAAAAGCAGTCGGTGACAGCCTTGGGACGTTTTTCTTCGTTGTAAATGTGTCCGTGGGTCAGGAAGAGACGTTTGCCGTTGTCTACCACGAGCGTATAGTCGGAAAGGATCGGGAAGTCCAGCAGCATCTGGTCCACTTCCGAGTCGCAGTTGCCGCGTATGGCAACGATTTCTCCGGCCATTGCGTTCAGCCGTTCGGCAATGCCTTTCGGGTCGAGTCCTTCGGGAAGACCGTTGCGCGGTCCGTAGTTCAGGATATCGCCCAGAATGCAGAGCAGGTCACACTGTTGTTCGCGGTAGAAAGCCAGCACTTTTTCCAGAGCAGGCAGGGATCCGTGGATATCGGATACGATCAGGTATTTCATATATAATCTTTATTAAAGTTATTCTTTCATGTCATTGATGTAAACGGTCTGCAGTGACGGCTGGTCTTTTTCGGTCCAGTAGCGGAAATACTCGATCTGGAATTCTCCTCCGTTGTCCTGGTCGGAAGGCAGTCCCCACCAGCTCGGAAAGGCTTCGCTGTCGAAATTGATGGTTTCGGGTGAATGCCAGAAATCGTTTTTCCGGTGGCGTATTTCTTTTCCGTTGACGTACCATACCAGTTCATCACGTGTCCATTTCAGTCCGGCTGTGATCCACTGGTCAGCCCAGCGGCCTTCTGTCAGGTGTTCCACGTGATCACTGATCTGCAGGTTCTGTTTCTTGAGGATGTAATGCGAAGTAGCGAAATAAATTTTTTCATAAGAAGGAGCCGCATCGTTGCGTCCGCAGATCTCAAAAATGTCAATTTCTTCCTGTTTGATGGAATCCTGGGTGTACAGCCAGAATGCACTCGACAGGGCAGAGTTCATCGGCTTGCATTTGATTTCAAAGAATCCGTAGAGTACCTTTTTCTTGCTTTGTACCGCAGCCGTAGTAAAGGTATGGTAGCCTTCCGGAGCATCGGCCACATTCTCGCGTTTTCCGGTCAGGATCAGCTGTCCGTTTTCCACACGCACGTTTTCCTTACGGAACAGTGACGGCTGTCTGCCCAGCCAGGTCGGGTTGTGGTCGTACCATTTGGCCGTATCGAAGGGAGCTTCAAATTCATCGCTGATCTGGGTGTTGTAAACCCAGTTTCCGCTGTTTCCTTCCATGCAGGGCTGTGGCCAGGTACTTTCCTGTTGGTTCACGTTTTCTGTGCAGGCACAGAATAATGCCATTGCCAGAGTTGGCAGTAAAAGCAGATTTTTCTTCATGATCATTTCTTTTTGATGCTGTATGTGTATATGTTTGACTAATCGAACAAAAGTACAAATAATAATTAATAAACTCAGTTTCGGCGAGATTTCTTTTGCAGTCAGAAATATTATTCGTAGTTTTGCGAACAACAAACGAAAAGAGAAAAGAAAGATGATCCAAAAGAAGTATTCGGAAGAGCAGGAGCGGATGGCCCGCTTTGCCAAGGCAATGGGACATCCGGCACGCATGGCTATCCTTCAGTTTCTGGCCCGTCAGGAAAGCTGTTTCTTTGGCGATATCCACGAGGAACTGCCCATAGCCAAGGCTACCGTTTCGCAGCATCTGAAAGAGCTGAAGGATGCCGGACTGATTCAGGGGGAGATTGAAGCTCCGAAAGTGAAATACTGCATTAATAGAGAGAACTGGGAAATCGCCAGACGGATGTTTGCTGATTTCTTCGGTCAGCCTCTCTGCAAGAAAGAAGGGTGCTGCCGTTAAGCCCCTTTTTTATGTTGTATGTTCGTAGTTTGGCGAATTACTAATAAGGTGAATTATTAATCATAAAATTTAGATAAACGTATGAAGAATGTATGGTCTTTAGGACTGGTCTGCCTGCTTCTGGTTTCTTGTGGAAGCGGTGGAAAGGAAAAATCCGGATCTGAAGATCGGGTATGTGCCTGTGCCGGCGGAAGCACTTGCGCGGGAGGAGATGCCTGCTCGGTGTGGTGCTGATCCCTCTGTCGGCTTCCGTGACAGCCGGTTATCTGTTGCCGGCCGTATTTGCCGTAGCCACGGCGATACCGGTGCTTGCCGTTGCCTGGATACTGGCTTTCAGTGTGCAGCAGATGGGCAGTTTCTACGGCAAGATGCAGAAGGTGCAGAAATGGATGAATCTCCTTGTGGGAATCGTATTTATTCTCATCGGCATCTATTCTTGTTGGATAATGTATGTATAAACAAGAGTAATAACTGATTAAATTTTTGGAAAGATGGAAATTAACCTCGCCGCTGGTCAACGAAGTGGCGGTGGCCATGTTCCTCGGATCGTTCGGACTGAAAGTGACTCTTATCTATGTCGTCAGCGGCATCCTGCTGGGAGTGATCGGCGGTTTCGTGCTGGGACGGATGAGGCTGGCCCCTTATCTCAGCGACTGGGTGAAACAGATTCAGGCACACTCGTCGGCTCAGGCAGATGAGTGGGAGAAAGATCACACCACCTTTATCCGCCGGTTGCCTGCCATTGTCCGTGATGCCTGGCGGATTGTCCGCGGCGTACTGGTGTATATCCTGATCGGTATCGGTATCGGAGCCTTCATGCACGGCTTTGTGCCCGAAGGATTTTTTGAGCAGTACATGTCGAAGGACAACTGGCTGGCCGTTCCCCTGTCGGTTCTTCTGGCCGTACCGATGTATGCCAATGCAGCCGGTATCGTGCCCGTCATCGAGGTGTTTGTAGCCAAAGGGATTCCGATGGGTACGGCAATCGCCTTTATGATGGCGGTGGTGGGACTGTCACTGCCCGAAGCCACATTGCTCAAGAAGGTGATGACCTGGCGTCTTATCGGGATCTTTTTCGGTACGGTAGCCTTTTTCATCATCCTGTCGGGCTATCTGTTCAATTTTATATTATAACCCTTTACAAGACTTATAGCGTTATGAAAATTTTGATACTTTGCACGGGAAACAGTTGCCGCAGCCAGATGGCTCATGGTTTCCTGCAATCGTTTGACGCCTCGCTGGAGGTGTATTCCGGCGGAACGGAACCGGCCGCACAGGTCAATCCCAAGGCCGTGGAAGTGATGAAGGAAGCAGGGATCGACATCAGCAGCCATACTCCTGTCAGTGTCCGTACCTATCTGGATCAGGCGTGGGATTACGTCATTACCGTGTGCGGGGGAGCCAACGAGAGCTGTCCGGCGTTTACGGGGAAGGTAGGCAAGCGCCTGCATATCGGTTTCGATGACCCTTCGCATGCCACAGGAACGCCCGAGTTTATCGAGGCTGAGTTCCGCCGCGTACGCGATGAGATCCGTGAGCGTTTCCATAGTTTTTATCTCTCGGAACTCTGCAGAAAGTAAAGATTATTCAGAGGAAAATTACCGGTCCGCATGATGCACCCGAACAGGTGTACCGTGCGGACCGTTTGATTACAGGCTCTTGCGCGGAATTTATGCGGTCAATCGGGCCGGATTATGCCTTCGTTACGCAGGAATTATGCGGTCGATCGGGCTGCATCGTGCGGTCGTTGTGCGGGAATTATGCGGTTTTTGTGGTAATGATACTGTCTCAGAACTCATCAATGGTTGCATTGACAAAATCGAGGAAGGGCTTCATGATCTCAAACATTCCGGCTGTGCGTTCCAGCCAGTCGGGAGCCGTGAAAAAGCCCTCCGGGACAGGGTGGCAGCAGGAGTAATCCTTGCAGCGGATGTATTCAGGGTAGGGGAAGTCCTTGGGAAATCCCTTGGGGATGGTTTTCACCCGTGTTTCTCCCAGTACGGGAAACAGGCTGTGGAACGGATCGCTGCCCACGATGCGGTGGAAAGTTTCCGGTTGTTCGCAGATGCTCTGGCGTACGGCACGCAGGACGTCCGACGGCAGGCAGTAGGCTCCTCCGGCTACCAGACAGCCTTCCGGTTCCAGGTGCATGTAGTATCCGCCATGGTTGGACTTTTTGCCCCGGGCATTGATGTAGGCTCCGAAATGGCGTTTGTAGGGAGACTTGTCGGGAGAAAAGCGGGTGTCGCGGTAGAACCGGTAGGTGCAGTCGGCCACCGTCAGATATTGCACGGACGGGTCGAATGCGGCAATGCGCACGATCAGGTCGTGTACCATGCTTTCGAAAGCAGCACGTGCCTCGTCGTAGAGGTCGCGGTGCTCGTGAAACCATTCGCGGTTGTTGTTGACGGCGATCTGTCGCAAATATTGCAGGCAGATTTCTGCCCGTTTATCGGAAGGGATATGCTGGCTCATAAGAATCATCAGTTTATAATTTTATTCGGTCTGCAAAAGTAGCAAGTTTTTTTTTGCTGTCTGGAGAAAATTCCATAAATTGCGGCATCAAAATTATTCGCTATGAGAAATAAAATGTTAACCGGGTGTCTGTCGGGTATATTTTGTCTATGGGGATGTACTTCCGCTCCTCAGTTTGATTATGGTTCAATGGGCGGAGAGTCAAAAGTACTGGAGCTTGCAGTCTCTGATTTGAAGAAATATGTGTCGGATGCCGGTAATCGGGAGAAAGTATTTGAGTTTGAAGTAACTGACAGTTTGCCGGAGGGTGAATTCGGCTTTTCCTGTGACGGAAAAGGTAAGGTCATCTTCCGTGCAGGAGATGCGATGGGGGTAACACATGCCGTCTATACTTATCTGGAAAAGATGGGCTATCTGTTTGACCTGACGGGAACCTCCGTCCCTGAACATTGGGCGAAGGCCATGACGGAACCTTTTGACACCTTGATAAAACCGGACATCAGGTGGCGAGGAATCCGCCAGCATGTCAATTTTCCGATGGACATCTCTTCTTATACCCTGGAGGATGCCAAGGAGTATATTGACCGGCTGGTGCGCATGCGTTTTAATAAGCTGACGATCCACAGTTATCCGGGGCAATGGTATGAAACTTATTTTGGAGACAGTCTGTCTCTGGCCGGAAATTATTTCTACGGAAACAAGCATGTGATGTACGACAATGCTTTTCTGCAAGAGAAGATCAAGGATAATGATTCCCTGTTCTGTATTCCCGAGGCTGAACGGCTGAAGGACAATCCGCAGGCCAACAGCAAATTTGCCTTGTCATGGATGAAGGCACTGATTGATCACGCCAAAAGCCGGGGACTTTATGTCCAGTTTTCGTTTGAACCCCGGGTGACAACGGTCGAACAGACTGTTGCTACGGTAAATGATCTGCTGAAAACGTATCCGGACATTGATGCGCTTGAACTGATAACCGAAGAAACCGGAGGATGGGGAGCCGGGTGTACAAGGAAAGAGACTGAGGCGACCTTGAACCGTTTTTTTGAAAAGCCGGTCGCAACAGACTCTGCTGTAACTGCTCCGATCCAGGACAAGCAGTCCGACCTGAATACCTTGTACATGCAGATTGGCATTATTTCGAAGGCTATCAAACAGCTGAATCAGGGCGGAGCTGGACATCCCGAATTCAAACTCGGAATTTACAGTTCGATTACTCCTTATACGAAAGGGGCTTACCGGCTGGCCCGTCTGGCTCTTCCGGAAACGAAAATCTGTCTGATGTCTTCGCATGGCAGTGAGGGTACTGCCCAGGCGCTTCCCTCTGTCGTTGTTTCTCCGCAAGACCGGAAAATGACGGAAATATATTCCTGGATCGAGTTTGACGGACTAATGTATTTATATCAGAATTCCATAGGCGGTAATGAAAAGATGATGAAATGGCTGTCTGAGTCTTCTGATTGCGGGGTTTCATCTGTTCTTTTCAATCATTGGCGTACTGCGGAGAGCAGGACTTCTGCCCGTTTTGTGGCTGAGGCTACGCTGGATGGCGGGCTTTCGGCAGAACGTTTCTACCGGAATTACGCAGACCGTCTGTCCATTGCCGATAAAGACCGGTTGATGGAAGCCATGCAGCTGGTGAACCGTGCGGATGTTTTTGCCACAACGAATTTGGGAAATATCGGTTTTTGCTGGATGGGAGCCTGGGGGAACGGCGGTTCTTACACCTGGATGAGCAAGGATAACATTGACCATGCCAGAAAAATGTATCTCGATGCCGGCAATCTGCTGAAAGAGATTCTGGAAAAAACGGAAAAGGGAACCGAGGCATACCATTATCTGGCCTTTGTATGCAACCGGGTGCTTTGTTCCGTGCTTTATCTGGACGCTTTCCGGGAGGCCGTGAATATTCAGCGTTTCAACGGACAGAATCAGACGGAGGACTCGCAGGCACAGATCAGGGAAATCTGTGACAAGGCCTTGCTTATCTTCGATCAGTATATGGCCAAACACGCTGAAATGCTGGAAGACAGGGGATGCGAGGGAACTCTGGTAAGTGTATGGAATTCTCCAATCAGAGGCCTGAAAATTTATAGATTCCGGTTGGGGGGCGTTCCTATGGACGGTCCTTCTTCTTTGGATGCGGTTGATGCACCTCCCTTACCTATTGTATATGAATAAGAACGGGTGAAAAACTTCAATTACGTATGAAAACATATAAATATTCTTTGGGGAGCACATTGTGCGGAATGTGCCTGCTGCCGTTGCTGACAGCTTGTGGGGGAACAGAAACCGGTGGTACACCGGAGCAGAAGGCGGTTATCTCGGCAGAGGTCCGTCCGTTGAACCCGATTGTGCCGGAAGGGGTGTACATTGCAGATCCGGAAGTGCGTCAGATGCCCGACGGACGGATCTATGTCTATGGCTCAAAAGATGAACCGGGTACGGCCTGGTGCTCGCCCCGGTATAATGTCCTTTCTTCGTCCGATCTCGTGAACTGGGATATGGAGCAGATTTCCTTTGCGACTCAAGGCATGGGCAAACAGACTGCCTATTCCGAAGAAATCCTGTATGCACCGGACTGCATTCATCACGACGGCCGCTATTACCTGTATTATTGTCTGACGGATGACAGCGAAGGCGTAGCGGTGGCCGATTCTCCTTACGGGCCGTTTAAGAACGGGAAAAAGATTGAGGGAATTCAGGGGATCGATCCTTCTGTCTTTATTGATGACGACGGACAGGCTTATCTCTTTTGGGGACAGTGGCACGCCCGGGGAGCAAAGCTGAATAAGGAGATGAATGCCATTGAAGGTGAGATTCACGACAGTCTTCTGACTTACGATAAGCATTGTTTCAATGAAGGCAGTTCCGTGAGAAAGCGGAACGGCATTTATTATTTTGTCTATGGCAGCCATTCACAGCACGGGGAGTCCAACTGTGCAACCCTGGACTATGCTACGGCCACTTCTCCTTTCGGTCCTTACACCTATCGGGGAGTAATTATCGATAACTGGGGAAGCGGACGCAATCTGGTGAACAATCACGGTTGCATTACGGAGATTAACGGACAATGGTATATTGCTTATCACCGTCCCACGCATGCCTCTTCGTCCATGAGAAAGGCCTGTCTGGAACCCATAACCTTCAATGAGGACGGTACGATACAGCAGGTAGAGATGACTACCCAGGGAGCAGGCGGACCGATGTCGCCGGCTTTGCGGATGGAAGCCTACCGGGCCTGTCTGCTTTCGGGAAATGTATATCCGACGGTGCGCCGTCCTGAAAACGATGTGCCGGTGGAATATCTGACCGGCATCCGGGATGGAGATTGTGCTTACTGGAAGTACTATGATTTTGATCAGGCACAGGTGAACCGCTTCATTTGCAAGACATGGGATAAGAATCTTTCCGCACAGATTGAAATCCGCCTGGATAATCCGGACGGTGAACTTCTGGGCACTTGCCCGCTGAAGCCGAACAACGGGGAAACGGCTTATGCCATTCACGAAACAGCAATAAAGACCCCGAAAGGAAAGCATGCCCTGGTTCTTGTCTTTAAAGGAGACAGGGGAGGAGATCCCGGACAGGATTTGATGAACCTGGAATGGTTTACATTTACGAAAAACTGATTGACAATAAATTTAACACTAACGGAACAAAATGAAAGTAATACAGATTTTAGGAAGCCTGGCGGCTTTGCTGCTGTGCTTCGCTTGTGGAGATGGAACTCTTCAGCAGGAACCGGTCAGACGGTCCGGACAGGCTGATGTCGTTTCTCTCGATGATGACTGGCGTTTCATCAGATACGGTCTGCAGGCCGATGGAACAAGGGTGGAAGAGCCGGCCGGTATGTTTGAAACAGGTGTGGATGATTCGGACTGGGAAAAGCTGGATGTACCGCATGATTTTGCCATTACCGGACCGTTCCGGATGGACTTGTCAGGCAATACCGGAAGACTTCCTTATCAGGGAATCGGCTGGTACCGGAAAACATTTACGGTGGACAAGGCCGATCAGGGAAAACGTTTTTATGTGGATTTTGACGGCGTGATGGCATACGCCAAGGTATGGCTGAACGGAGAGTATGTAGGTACGTGGCCTTATGGCTATAATTCATTCCGTCTGGATCTGACTCCGTTTATCAAGGTGGGTGAACCTAACGTGCTGGCTGTACGGACTGACACGGAGAAATGGGAATCCCGCTGGTATCCGGGTGCCGGTATCTACCGCCATGTGTGGCTGGTGAAGACTGGACAGGTGCATGTGAAACATTGGGGAACCAAGATGGAAGCGGAGAACCTGACGGCCCGGACGGCAGATCTGCATTTCACGGTGGAAGTGGAAAACCATCTGGACGAGGCAGCAAAGGCTGTGGTGAAGACTTCGGTCTATGAACTGGATTCGCTGGACTGCCTGGGCAAGCGGGTACTGCGCTTTGACGACCAGACACTGGAGCTGCCTTCGCAGGGAAGCGGGAAGGTTGATATGCAGAAGACACTGGACGACTGCAAGCGCTGGGACATCGAATCGCCCAACCGCTACATGGCTTGCGTGACGGTACAGGTGGACGGCAAGGAGACCGACCGTTACTACACGCCGTTTGGAGTACGCGAAATCAGTGTTTCGCGCGAAGGCTTTTTCTTGAACGGACGTCGCGTAGAGATCAAGGGTGTCTGCAATCATCACGACTTGGGCGCACTGGGTGCAGCATTCAATATGAGTGCCCTGGAACGTCAGTTCCGCATCATGCAGGAAATGGGCTGCAATTCCATCCGTACCTCTCATAATCCTCCTGCTCCCGAGGTCCTGGAACTGGCCGATAAAAAGGGCATCCTGATCATGGACGAAGCCTTCGATGCCTGGGCCAGCGGCAAACGTGAATGGGATTACAACAAGCTGTATGAGGAATGGCACAGAAAAGACCTGGAGGCTCTGGTACGTCGTGACTGGAATCATCCTTCCGTCGTATTCTGGTCAATCGGAAATGAAGTCATGGAACAGCAGAATGTAGAAATGACGAAACATCTGGTGGATATTGTCAAGTCACTGGACAAGACCCGTCCTGTGACAAACGGATATAATGATCCGAATGGCGGACGGGCTTCGGGAGCCAGTATGGCTCTGGACGTGATGGGTGTCAATTATTTCTTCTATGAACAGGCCAGATGGGATGCTGATGAACGCTATAAGAACAAGCCGACAATCGGTACGGAAACTTCTTCCTGCCTGAGCACACGTGGCGTTTATTTTATGGGAGATACGCTCCGCAAGGATTATCAGATCACTTCGTATGATAAGGATGCTCCAGGCTGGGGCTGTACACCTGACCGGCAGTTTGCTACGAACTTCCAGTTTCCGCATCTGCTGGGCGAATATGTCTGGACAGGCTTTGACTATCTGGGTGAACCGACTCCGTTCAATTCCGACAATACCAACCTGCTGAATTTCCGGACAGACCCGTCGAAGCGGGCTGAGCTGGAGAAGCAGCTGGCTGAACTGGAACGCACGCAACCGCCTTCTCGCAGCAGTTATTTCGGCATTGTCGATCTGGCTGGTTTCCCTAAAGACCGCTATTATCTGTATCAGTCGCATTGGCGTCCGGATCTTCCGATGGCACATATCCTGCCTCACTGGAACTGGGAAGGCCGTGAGGGACAGATCATACCGGTACATGTCTATACTTCGGGTACGGAGGCCGAGCTGTTTGTCAATGGCAAGAGCTATGGCCGCAAGGTGAAAGAAACAGGCAAGGATTTCCGTCTGGTATGGGACAGTGTTGTCTATCAGCCGGGCTGTGTGAAAGTTGTTGCCTACAAGGACGGAAAACAATGGGCGGAAGATGAGGTACAGACCACAGGCAAGGCTCAGAAGATCCGGTTGTCGGCAGACCGTTCTTCCGTTGCAGGCAGTGAAGACGAACTGGCCTTCGTAACCGTGACAATCGTGGATGGCTCCGGACGGAAAGTACCGACCGCCTGTTTGCCACTGAAAGTAGAAGTGACAGGCTGTGGTGAACTGGTCGCTACGGATAATGGTGATCCGACCTCTTTCACTCCTTTCCAGAGTGCCGGACGGGAATCGTTCAACGGTCTGGCATTGGCCATTGTCCGCGGCAAGAAGGGAGCTGCGGGAAAAATGCAGGTACAGGTAAGTGGAGCCGGTCTGGAATCTGCTTCGCTGGAAATTGAAGTGAAATAGCAGGAATGATCTTATGAAAAGCAGAATATCGATGATTGTAGCCGGACTGCTGGTGGCTGGTATGGCTATGGCACAACAGGCGGAAATAGACAGATACAATGTAGAGTGGGATACTCCTTCTGAAAATTCGGCAGGATCAATGCCGTTGGGGAATGGAGAACTCGGGGCTAATCTTTGGGTAGAGAAGAATGGAGACTTGTTGTTCTATCTCTCCCGGACAGATGCCATCAGTGAGGCAAACCGGTTGATGAAGATGGGACGGGTGCGGGTTTCCCTGTCACCGAATCCCTTTCGGGAAAGGTTGCCGTTCTCACAGCAACTGGTGCTGAAGGACGGAGCGATTTATGTCACAGCCGGGAAAGACGGAGAAGCTGTGAAATTCAGTTTCTATATGGATCCGGATCAGGAAACAGCCTATCTGCAAATGAAGGGGGAAGTTCCCTATCAGGTGAAGGTGACGGCTGAGTCCTGGAGAAAAGAACCCCACGTGATCACAAAGGGCGAAGCGCCTTCTGCCTGGTTGAACGAAATGCCTTCCTGGGTGCATATCGAAGAATCGGCTGATGTTTTTCAGCCGGAAGGGAAGGACATTGTGTGGTATCATCAGAACGAAAGCTCGGTATATGACCTGATCATAAAACACCAGAAAAAAGAAGCTGTCGCTGCCAATTTCCCGGATCCGGTCAGAAACCGTATCTGGGGAGTAGACATGTCGTCCAAAGGGTTGGAGAAAGTGAATGATTCCACGTTTCAGTCTCCGAAAGGCATCCGCCAGTGTGAGTTGAAGCTGGTCACTCATTCTGCACAGTCGGCATCGGTTGCAGAATGGAAAAAGGAAGTGAACCGACAGGCCCGGAAGACTTCTGCAGAAAAAGCATTGCAGGCGAGCCGAAACTGGTGGACTGATTTCTGGAAGCAAAGCTATATTTATGTGGACATACCTGAAGATCCGGATTTTGCTTATCGGCTGACCCAGAGCTATATTCTCCAGCGATATATGCTGGCCGGAAGCGGACGGGGAAATTTCCCGGTCAAGTTTAACGGCTCGATTTTCACTACTGATCCGAAGTTTACGAGAGCATCTGCGGATTATTCTCCGGACTACCGTAACTGGGGAAATGATTTCTGGTGGCAGAATACACGTCTGCCGTATTATGCCATGCTGGCAAATGGTGATTTCGATCAGATGCAGGCTCTTTTTGATTTCTATCTGAGCCGGATGTCTGCATTCCGGACATTGGCAGCCAAATATTATCAGGCAAAAGGTGCGTTTATTCCGGAAACGGTGACTGTTTTCGGAACCTATGCAAATGGCGATTATGGCTGGGAGCGGGAAGGCCATTCACCGAATGAAGTATTGAACATCTATATCCGTCACATCTGGGTTCAGGGCCTGGAGCTGAGCAAACTGATGCTGGATTATGCTTCTTACAGTGGTGATGAGGCTTTTTTGCGGGAAAAGGCATTGCCGGCTATCAAAGAGTTTATACTCTATTTTGATTCACGTTTCCGGAACGGACAGGGAAAGATCCATATCACACCGACCCAGTCAGTGGAAACATACTGGTATGGGGTGGAGAATGACATGCCGTCAGTGGCTGGTCTGCACTATGTACTGGGAGCATTGGAGAAACTGCCGTCTCATCTTTTGCCGGAACCGGACCGTCAGTATTATCTGCAGCTGAAGAAAGATTTGCCCGGACTGCCTCAGAAGCGGATTGCTCAGGGAGATGTTTTCCTTCCGGCAGAAGTATTTTTGGAGCTTCGCACGAATGTGGAAAATCCGGAACTGTATGCGGTCTTTCCGTTCGGACTGGCAAACTTCTCGAATGAGTTGTGTCAGACGGGGATCCGTACGTTCCGATACCGGAATTTTGACAGCTGGTATGGCTGGGGACAGGACGGACAGGAAGCTGCAATTCTGGGACTGGTAGATGAGGCTGCGGAGATGCTGCGGAAAAAGGTCGGGAACACCAATCCCAACCACCGTTTTCTGGCCATGTGGGGACCTAATTATGACTGGGTGCCGGATCAGGATCACGGAAGCAATCTGATGCTTACCTTGCAGAATATGGTTTTGCAGAGTTATGACAAGGCATATTTGCTGCCTTGCTGGCCTGAAAACTGGAATGTATCATTTAAGTTGTATACATCACGGGAAACCCAAATTGAGGGACAGTATAAAGAGGGACGTCTGACATTCACTCGGCAGGGAGATATGGAAGTCGTTGAGGCAAATAAACGGTAAAAACGGATAAATCTATGAAACACAGATCTGTATATCGGCTGAAACTGGCCGTCTGTATGTTATTGACGGCTACTGGGGGAGTGAAAGCCCAGGAACTGGTTCCCTATAAGAATCCGGATCTTCCGGTAGAGGTACGAGTGAAGGACTTGTTGCAGCGGATGACGCTGGAGGAGAAGGTGGATCAGTTGAACATGAAAAGTCTGAATGCCTTGCAGACAGACAATGCCGGGCAGGTAACGGACAGCTCTCTGGTCCGGCTCTTTCAGGGCCGGAGCATCGGTTGCCTGGAAAGCCCTTTTGTGGAACATCATAAGGTGGCCCTCTACGCTGAGGCTGCTGATCATTATTTACGGACACAGACCCGTTTGGGGATTCCGGCCATACAGATCGCAGAATGTCTGCATGGGCAGATGGCTTTGGGTACGACAATCTTTCCGCAGGCAATAGGTCTGGGGTCCACCTGGAATCCGGAGCTGATCAGGCAGATGGCTTCGGCAATTGCGGCAGAGGCATCCCTGTCGGGAGTTGACCAGGCACTCTCGCCGTTGTTTGATCTGGCACGTGATCCGCGCTATGGCCGGGTGGAAGAATGTTACGGAGAAGATCCCTGGCTGGTGAAAGAAATGGGAGTTGCTTTTGTGACGGGTATGCAGGGAGAAGCCAGTCAGACCCGGTCAGGGATAGCAGAAGGAAAACTGGCTTGTACGGCCAAGCATTTTGTCGCTTACTCGGTACCGGAGGCAGGAATCAATCTGGCTCCCTCGCTGGTGGGAGAACGGACTCTGCGTGAATTGCATTTTGTGCCGTTTAAGGCTGCGGTCCAGGAAGCCAATGTATATAGTCTGATGCCCGGATATCATGAAGTGGATGGAATTCCGGTTCATGCCAGTCATTGGCTGCTGACGGACGTGTTGCGGAAGGAATGGGGATTTGGCGGTTATGTCTTTTCGGATTATGGAGCCGTGGGCATGCTGGATAATTTCCATTACACGGCGGCAGATCCGTCCGAGTCGGCTGTTCAGGCCCTGACCGCTGGAGTTGATCTGGAAGCACCGGGAAGTTATGCCTATGGACATCTGGAAAATCTGGTCAGGGAAGGAAAAGTGCCGGAAGCCCTGGTGGATTCGGCGGTCGTCCGTATTTTGCGGGTGAAGTTCAAGCTGGGACTGTTTGAACGGTCTTTCCATTATTCGGAGAAGAAAGCGAAAGCTGTTGTACACCGGCAGGAACATGTAGATCTGGCTCAACGGATAGCCGAAGAGTCTGTGGTTTTGTTGAAGAACCATGACCGCACACTTCCTCTGGTCAGGAACAGACTGAAACGTATCGCTGTGATCGGGCCGAATGCCGATAAAGTGCAGTTTGGTGATTACAGTATCACGAAGAACAATGACTATGGGGTAACTGTACTGGAAGGCATCAGGCGGTATGCCGGCAAGGAAGTGGAAGTCAGCTATGCGGAAGGTTGCGGCATTACCTCCTTGTCGAAAGACGGTTTTGCAGAAGCAGCCCGTCTGGCCCGGGAAAGTGATGTCGTTGTACTGGTACTTGGAGGCACCAGTGTCATTTATTCAGGAATCGGCTGGGGAGATGCCAATTCGAAGGAAGTCAATACATGCGGTGAAGGCTATGACCGGAATGAACTGAATTTTCCGGGCGTTTGTCTGTGACATTTCCCCCGACCACCGGACATATTTCCATGTATGCGAATCACAAGCCTTCAGGCAAAGGATATTACCGGCAGCGGGGTACTCCGCAGAAGCCCGGCCGCGATTATGTTTTTTCCTCACCGGATCCTTTGTTTTGTCTGGGATATGGCTTGAGTTATACGACTTTTGAGTATAGCCAACTGGAGATACAGAATCACATGGCATCGAAAGGGGAGGTACTGGTGAGCTGTATGCTGAAGAATACAGGAGATGTAAAGGGTGCGGAAGTAGTGCAGCTTTATGTCCGTGACAAGATCAGCAGTGTGACAACTCCGGTGAAGGCTTTGAAAGGCTTTTCCAAGGTTGAACTGAATCCCGGAGAAAGCAGGAAGGTTACGCTGGTGCTGAAGAAGGATGATCTGAAGCTGTGGAATGCAGCGATGGATTTTGTACTGGAACCGGGAGATTTTGAAGTCTTTGTCGGTGCATCCGTAGAGGACATCCGGCTGAAGGGGACTTTTAAGGTGGAATGAGACTGTTTGCTGATCGAACAGAATGTAGTGAAATAGATTTTGTACATTTGCAATGGTAATTTTAAAGAAACAAGACCATGAATATCGTATTACTGGAATCACTCGGCATTTCTCCGGAAAGGCTGAGTGAATATGCCCGTCCGCTGGTTGAGGCCGGGCATACTTTTAACGCTTATCCCCGGGATTTGGACATACAGGTACAAATAGAGCGTGCCCGCGAGGCAGATGTGATCATCATAGCCAATATGCCGTTGCGGGGAGAGGTAATCCGCGCCTGCAAGCATCTGAAATTTATTGATGTAGCGTTCACGGGAGTCGATCATGTGGATCTGGATGCTGCCCGTGAATGTGGAGTGAAGGTGAGCAATGCTGCCGGTTATTCCACTCAGGCAGTAGCCGAACTGGCCCTTTGCATGATGTTGTCATTGTTGCGGAACGTGCCGCAGGTGGCCGGCCGTTGCCGTCAGGGAAAGACCAAAGACGGTCTGGTCGGCTGTGAACTGCGCGGCAAGACTGTGGGAATCGTCGGTGCAGGAGCCATCGGAACGCGTACGGCCGAACTGTGCAAGACTTTTGGCTGCCGGGTGCTGGGCAACAAACGCCATCTGACCGGCAAGGAACCTTCCTTTATCGAGTTCGTGCCGCTGGAAGAACTTCTGTCCTGATCCGACATCGTTTCCCTCCACTGTCCGCTGACCGCTGAAACCCGTCAGCTGATCAATGCAGACCGTCTGGGAATGATGAAGCAGGGCGCTTATCTGATCAATACGGCCCGTGGGGGAGTGGTCGACTCCGCAGCCCTGGCCGAAGCGCTGAAGAACGGACATCTGGCCGGAGCCGGAATCGATGTGTTTGAGACTGAACCCCCGCTTGACCCGGCCCATCCGCTGCTTCAGGCACCGAATGTACTGGCCACTCCGCATGTCGCATTTGCGTCTGAAGAGTCGATGGAAGCCCGTGCTGCGATCGTATTCAGTAACCTTTCCAACTGGATGGACGGGAAGCAGGAGAATGTGATTCTTTGAATAATAGAGGGTGTCGTTTTATTGAAAAAACGTCGAAATGTTTTATAAAAAAGAATTCGGGCTTTTAAAGCAAACGCCGAAACGTTTTTTTAAAAGCCCGAAGCTCATTTTTTCTATAGTTTTTTATTTTATAAACTTCTCAATCAGTTCCGCAATTTTCTGCCGGTGTTCCAGCAAAACCTGGGGATCTTTGTTGTAGGTCTTCTCATCGGTGTAGATGGATTTTGGAATCTGCAACAGCTGTCTGGCTTCTTTCACCAGTGACGCCTGTTTCTTCGAAGCCACTTTCATCAGTTTTTCCAGAATGCACATGTATTCGTAATCTTCAATACCGGCTCTGAGGAATTCCAGTCTGATGGACGGGATCGGATAGCCCTGATAGGCGGTTGTCTTGTCCTTGTTGGGATCTCTGTTTTCCGGATAGAAGAACCGTCCGTCACCATTTCCCCAGATTGTCTGTTTTCCATAAGGCCAGCCGTATCCGGTTACCCAGCTCATGGCTTCTTGCCAGGGGTTCTGCAGATATCCTTTCGGGGAAGCTTCGTTGGAGTTCCAGTAGGTGGTTTCCCACATGAGTACTCCTTTCAGGCGGTAGACGTAGGATGCCCACAGCCACATGCGCATATTCACGGCATCGTGGTCGATGAATTCGGAAATCCACGGAGCTTTCGGCCATACGCAGAGATAAGACCAGTATTCCAGTCCGCGCTGGTTCATCTTGTCGATTTTTTCGTGGTTCAGCTGGTGCCAGATGGTGCAGCTGATATCGGTAACGTCCGAGATGTCCTGACCTGCCACATGTTCTGTCAGGAAGGTTGTCAGTTTCGGAGCATACTCCTTGATCATCTTGTTGGTCTGGTATACGAACTCATAATCTTTTTCCGACGGTTCATCAAACCAGTAGATGTATTCTTTGCCCAGTACGCCGATTCGTTCCAGATTATCCTGAATCTGCTGCAAATAGCGCTTCATAAGTTTGTTATACTCTTCCGTTCCCTGTTCGAATCCTTCGAAGATACCATTCTGGCGGGAATAGTAGGTTCCTGATCCCAGACCTTTTATGGCCAGACGGAAGGAGTTGAAGTTATAGGGAGGCGCAAAGTATTTTCTGGCAGCCGCTTCGAAATCAGAGAAATCCAGCTGGATGTCGATCTTGTCCAGATCCACTTCAAAATTTCCGCATGCGAGCAGATTCTGGTCTGTTTCTTTCTGGTTCATCGAAAGATCATCGAACCAGACAACCCCTTTGTCTTCTCCGTGATAGGTACGGTTGGCAGCACACAGGATGACTTTGACATAGCGGATTTCTTCGTCGAACATTCCCAGCGGGAAAGTGAATGATTCCCATCCCGGGTTCGCCGTAAACTGTTCAAAACGGTTTTCGAAGACAATCAGATTCTTTTCGGCATCATAGCATTCTACACCTGCTACATAAGTCTGCTTCTCTGCCTGGCTTTTGGCTTTCCATTTTAACTCATAGGTCTTTCCCGGAGTTACAGGCTGCAATTCGCGTGTACAGGCTTCTATGTTCTCAGTGGCTGAATTATCTACGACCTTATAGCCGTAATTTCCGCTGACTTTTTCTTTGCTGTCATAAAATCCGCCTTCCCAGTCCACTCCGGAAACGGTTTCATGAATCGGAGCATACAGGAAAGGATCGTAGGGAGAGATTTTGTACCGGCTGAACATTTCCATGTATTTTTCGAAAATCTGTATAAGGAATGTACCTCCTTGAAATCAAGAGAGTTAGAAGAATTACCTCGTTTTGAGGTAATGAGTAGGCAACCGTTCTAATTGCCGCAGTCTGCATCGCTTTGCTTGTTTAGGTAACTCTTACAGATGCAAAATATTTAATTGTAATTAGGAACATTCTATGATTTTCGCTTTCGGAAAGTTCTGCCTTGCAATCTGTTTAATTTCTTCTTTGTCAGACAACGGCATATCTTTGCCTAAACGAATTTCAACAAGACTATCAACAGGAAATTTAAAACATCTATCATCCATAGAAGCTCTTGATTTCCACATTTTATGAAGTCTATATTCCTGCTCAAAAATCCATTTTTTCTCTTTGAAAAAAATATTTTTGACGTGCTTTTTAACGAAGTCGTCTTTAACAAAATCTATTGTGGGCAATTTGTCCACATATTGAACTTCTCCACCTCCACCCACACAATCAAATAAAGCTTTCGCATCAAAGCCAAAACAAACTCCCATATAATTATTTGCATACTTTTCCCACATTGTGTCATTGTTGCAATTAGCTGTTAGACTTAAAACACCAAACCTATCATTAAATTCATTGTTAAGCTCCTCTATCAGTTTAGTTAGTTTTCTCGGATTCCCTAATGGCGATTTTTCCGTCCAATAACGAGCAAACTGGCGATGCTCATTTCTATTTCGATTAGGATATTCTTTTTTTGATTTCTCTAAAAAGAAATCATATAATTCCGACTTCTTAGGGAACTTTTTGGGAACATTGCAATCCTTAACATCCTCAAAACTACTTGGAGGTGCCAAATACAGCACTCCTTCTGTCAAAATCTTTTTATGTAAGCTATTGCTCCAATCTCTATATTTATATAGAGTTGTTGGATACTCTACTGTCTTATAATCATTAAGTTTCATCATATATTTCTATAATTTAGAAGCATCTTCTAAATCCTTTTTTCCCTCTTTCTTTTTTCCTAATTCAATCAAAGCTTTTCCTCTAAAAGTGAGAGCAGATTTATAATATTCCTTTGTTTGGCATGATAAGCATTTGTTCATTGCCTCAATACAATCTTCATATCTGCGTAAGAAAAAATATATTTCACCTAATGTTTCCCAACTATAGCCATGCTCAGAATTTAATGCAACTGATTTTTCTGCAAAAGGTAATCCCTTTTCGTATTGTGTAAGACAACAGTAAGTCCATGCAATATTGTTGTACACCGTCGCATAATCGAAAGTCCTTGGTTGAACTTGATATTCATACTTTAGTATTTCTGTTAGAATTTCAATCCTTTGATAGTCATTATCTGGCAGGAGTAATGACAAAGAGAATTTCACATCTACATCGTTAGAGAATAAGCTATCTGCTTCCTCTAAAATAGCTTGTGCTTTATCTGTATTTTGTAAATGCCTATAAGCTGTTGCAAGGTTTACAAAGTCTTGAGGCTGTAAAACCTCTTTCATAGGAGGTATTTGCATAATACTGTTATAATTTGTAATGCATTCTTGTGGAGTTTGAGCTAACCGAGCTAGCCATAATGTAGAATTCATTGAATATAACATAAAGTCTGCGTAGGCGTTTTGCACATCTTTGTCATTTGATTGCATTGCAAAATCGAACAATTCTTTATTTTTCTTCATTGCGATAGTACAATTCAAAAATGCATTATACGCTTTTTCATATTGTCCTGCATAAAAATAGACCAGTCCTAATTGGTTATACCGTTTTATATTACTCAGCCTATCTGGTTCATAAGCTATTCCCTTTTCATAATTCTCTGCAGCTTTTATATATTGTTTTTGAGTACTGAATACATCTCCTAGACCTAAATAAGCAGCTGAATTAGCAGATATATTTAGGCTCTTTTGGTAGTTTGTTTCTGCGTTTATATATTCACCATTATTGTATTGTATTTTTGCCAAATATGAATAGGTTGCAGCACGCATATTCTTATTATTAGGAACTATATTCTCGAATTTTGATATTTGCTGATTAAAGGCTTTTTCTGCTTGTCTTATTTCACCCATTTCATATAGGTATACTCCCAAATTGTATCCTAACTGTTCATTCATCGGGTTTTCACCTAATCCTTTATGGCAACATTCAATAGCTAGTTCTTTTTTATTTGAACGATAATAAGCTGTAGCTAATTCACCATACAAAAGAGACCTTAATTTTTTGTCTATTGCACATTCGAGTGCTTTTGTTAAATTTAATATCGCAGTTTCATAATCTTCAGCTTCTATATCTTGGAAAGATTTATTATATAACTCCCACGCTTGTTTGTCTGATTTAAAGTCCTTTCCATTTTGAATAATTAATCTGTTCCCATCTAGTTGAATAGGACCTAGTTTTTGTATTGCTGATTGTCCCAATAATAGAGGAGCATCTAAGTTATGGGATATAGATGCAGTTACGTTTGGGAGCTTTATTCCACCTATTTCTACTTCACGCAAAACTACTGTCGTGTTTTCTACAATGTCACCATTTGCTATTTGTGAATAACTTACACCTGTAAAATCATTTTTTGTTAGATAGCCATTTTTCAGCATGAATATTGCTTCCGTCATTGAAAGATAAACATCTGATGCACCTGTATCAAATATAAAATTCAGTTCTAAACCATTCACTTTTCCCGGTAACGAATAAACTTTTCCTTGGGGAGTCATTTCGATGACTATTTGTCCGAGTGCAGATACTACACCTTGTATTAACATAAAAGACAATATTAGCATTCTTTTATGCAATGTCAACACATTGAAGAATTTTTTCCTACACATAATTTTTTATATTAAAATCGTTGTTATTAATGCAGAAGCGTGAACTCTAATGCCACACTCTTACTTGAAGGTCGTAGGAATAGATGCAGATGTAACAATAGCAGCCCACGCTATAGCGTGAGAACCATTATGCTATCCTTGCATCTAATTTGAAAATTTCCTACGTTTTCAAGTACAAGATAAACATAACGCTTCTTCTTTTTCTCGTATATCCTGAAAAGAGTTACCTCTACCCGATTACAAAGATAGAGGATTTTTGTGATAATCCCCTATCTTTTAATGCTTTTATTTGCTTTTGGACACGGCTCTTTCATTTAAAACAACCTCTATAATCCTTGTTATTCTCCGAAAAAC
>OGIU01000134.1_pt1 | contig 52749 bp, 38 predicted proteins | sample 1571791 | NCBI WGS metagenome assembly OGIU01 (sample SAMEA2582104, study PRJEB24529) | metagenome | biome: Human gut stool | place: China | collected 2011
AGAACAGCGGCAAGACCTTTTAAGTCGGCGCCATCTTGATGTCGGTTTGACACTTATGAATCCCTTTCATAATGATGGGAAGCGTCGTGTATTTTTTCAACTCCTTCATTGGCATCGCTCCCTTCGAAAAGCGAAGCACTGCCAATGTTCTTGGACAAAAATATTATACCATAGTAGAGTCAGCTGCTAACTGGCTCGATTTTTGGTAAACTTTCTCAAATTGATTTGGTAAAGATCATCTGATTGAATCGTTATTTAGTTAAGAATAGCAGCGAGTTGTTCAGTGAATCGTCATGCCAGGCAATGATCTAGCGTTGGACGTGGCTGGCATTTTGTCGGAAATCCTTTCTAGGTTATAATAGTTCTAGAATCGATCTGAAAGAAGGGATGACGATGCAAGAGAAAAAAGCATTTCACGTCAATGGCTATCTGGGATTGATCGTTGCCATTGCGGTCGCGGGTTTAGGAGTATGGCTGGGCTATCGTGGTTACGCTGGTCAGCAGCATGGAGAACTGGCAGTCGGGGTCGTTTTAATTTTGCTGGCTGCACTGTGCGCTTCAGCATTGACGATCGTACAGCCTAATGAAGCTAAGGTGCTGACTTTTTTTGGCAACTATATTGGCACGATTCGCGATGCCGGCCTGTTTATGACGGTGCCGTTAACGGACAAGGAAAGCATTTCCCTGCGAGTACGCAATTTTAATTCTGAGATCTTGAAGGTTAATGACTCAAAAGGGAACCCGGTTGAAATCGCGGCCGTAGTAGTCTTTAAAGTCGTTGATACGGCGCAGGCTCTGTTCAATGTTGATGACTATGAGGAATTCGTTGAGATTCAAAGCGAATCTGCCGTGCGTCACGTTGCCAGTGAATATCCGTACGACACATTTGATGAGCAGGATAAGCTGACGCTGCGTGGGAATCCGACAGAAGTTTCCGACCGCTTGACACAAGAACTGCAGGAACGGCTTAACGTGGCTGGCGTGCAGATTTTGGAAACGCGGCTGATGCACTTGGCATATGCCACGGAAATTGCCAGTGCGATGCTGCAAAGACAACAATCCGCGGCGATTCTGTCAGCACGTAAGATTATCGTTGAAGGCGCCGTTTCGATCACAGAAGATGCTATGGAGCGGCTGGCCAAGGAAACGGATTTAAATCTAACTGATGAGCAGCGCTTGCAGGTCATTAACAATATAATGGTAGCAATTATTAGTGAACGCGGCACGCAGCCAGTAATCAATACTGGAAAATAACTGAATTTATCTTTAAATGCTTAATCGCACGCTCTAGCTGTCAAAGGCAGGGCGTGCGATTTTTTATGAATGAGAACGAGGCTTTTTACCGTACTGCTAGTTGATGGTTAATTTTACCGGTTCAAGTCTTGGAAAGTGAGATTATTAGAGTAGTGGCCGGAAATGGGGAGAAGTCCGGGGTAATTTGGCAGGGATAGTGGCGGTTTGCCTGGGAATGCTGAAAATGAGTTTGCGAGCATCGCAAAACGGCTAACTTAGTGAAGAAAATCAGGTTTTGAACAGTTGAAGCCTTTGCAATTACCTACTATTATGGAATTTTCGGCCGATAGTAGGTAATGTTAAGGATCCCAAACTTGATATACATCGATTTTTAGAAAAAGTAGGTAATGATATTTTTGTCATATGTTATTATGCAGGATTTTTTGCATAATGCGTGTTGCTGATTTACCAGGCGAAGTAAATTAACGACATTTCCGGCCGGCAGCTAAATTATGACTGCTAGTCTAAATTTTAGACAGATGATTTGAACCAATGATGGATTTGTTATTTCTGTGAACTGATTTTAGATGGCTCAATAAAATGCTTTCGGATTGCTCATTACATTATCGTTACTGGCGGATAGGAGAGCTGCTTGCGGTCAGTCGTTGAACTATTCCATGAGCAGAGCCAAGTCAATAAATGGGCGATTAGATTTTACGCTAGTTGTTGGATTGTCGAGCTTCCGCGCACATGACTGAGTTCATAAATCTTGTTACCTTTGATATTTAAACATACTGAATAATCGGATCCATCAACTGAGCCATAACACCAGGTGAACTGCTGCAATACCAGTCAGCAGCTTAAAAATGGGTAAACAAAAAAACTGCCAGGCAACAGGAAAGCTGGCAGTCTTTATTACTATTATAGACTGATTTTTGATTGCGTCTGATTGCTAAAGCGAGAAATGTTTCAACGAGGTGCTCAATCAAGCTGGATACGGAACCTGATTGATTAAAATGATTCTCGACCTTAACGAAGAGATAAGCCGCTCATAGTTAATTCACTATAAAAATCGAAAGGTATAGACTAAGAGGAGATCGATGTCTAAGCGGACTTAACCAACCAATCATGCCCTCATTGGTAAATGAAACTAACTGTGGCACCAATCATTTCAATATGAGGATTTAAAACAAGGAGAGGTACGTTTCGCTTGTTTTGAAAGGTATCGGCAAAGCGAGCCTGTGAATCTCAACTAAATTCGGTTAATGCCAGTTGCGGAAGAAAGTTAAATAACTGGTTATAGGAAGTCGATATTTCCATGGTATCAACCGAAGCAGACTTCATAATTGCGGGAGTATAACAAGTGAAATCTGGCCAGCTTGAGGAAAAGATTAGAGAAAGGGAAAATATTTATGGGAGTCTCGACGATTTCTAATCATGAACAAACCGTTTGGGAGCTGGGTTCGATCATCATGGGAAACCAAGCTAGACACTATTGAGCTTCAGCAGGCGAATAAGCATTGTCGGCTGGGTCGCCAATCAGTCAATAGTCTTGAAAAAGTTTTAAAAAGGAAACAGGAATACACATCAGTTATTGCCTTATCACCTTCTTAAGTGTTTAATGTAAAAGCCTTACATTAATTCTTATTATAAATGACGAGAGACAGTTTAGACAGTATATGTTAGATACACTGAGTTTCGGAAGTTAATGCGGTAAAGCAAGGAATTTCAAAAGCTTAATTGACTTAATTTCGATAATTTAGCCTAGTTGAACGATTTAGCCGATGATCAGTTAAGATAACAAAAGGAGCAGCTGCAATTAAGCGGCTGCTCTTTTATGTATGTTTAGAATTGGTAGTCTTCAATATCGTTCAAATCTTCTGGCAAGTCAGCGAAGGCTAATAGCTGCAGTGGTGAAAGAATCTGAGCAGCTCCCATAATTCCGCGAACCTGACGCTGTGAGATTGGGTCTTCAGAAGTCAGCCAGTGTTGAATAATGTTGACCATCAAGCCGACGTAGATCTCAAACAGGTAGTCAAGCGGAATCCGGACTGGCAACTGTTTTTTAAGATTCTGTACGGATGGGTCATTGGCTGCGACCAGTTTAGGTGCCCGTGCCAAGAGTTCTTTATAAACGGCCTTTTTGATTTTGGAAAGGAAGTTAATGTCACCATTGGCAGAAAGCAAGATCCGGGTAACTTCGCGGTGCTTAGCGCAGGCCTTGACTGTCTCGACAAAGGCTTGGTCGGTCAGCTTGGCAATTTCAACTTGGTCAGCAGTGTCGTCAAGCTGAGTAACTGCTTCTCGGTCTTTCTTCATGCCTTCAACCAAATCTGAGATCATGGCATTTTCGATTTCAAAAAGCAGATCGTTTTGGTCGTTGTAGTAGGTGTAGAAAGTTTTACGACTGACTTCAGCTGCTTCGATAATGTCTTTCGTAGTAACTTCATTCAATGGCTTTTCTTTCAGCGCATTGATCATCCCCATGCGAATGCGGTTCTTAGTATTGATAATGCGAATATCGGTCATAATCGATTCATCCTTTCAGATACATCTAAACTGAAATTTATTTTAAACGTATGCTTGTGTAAATATCAAGTGAAAAGTTAATTGAAATTACAACTTATCTTGATGAAACTTTTATTTAATAAACTAATCGTATCGTTAGTTGATCAAGTGGTAAATTCTATAAATGAACGGTTGTTACAATACGACACCAATTCTTTATTTTGAACACATTAATGACGTAATAATCTATTTATTTAACCTTGCTAAGAACTGTGTAAGATGAGTTTATTTCAAGATTTCAATCAACACTTTTTGTATCATATAGTTAAGCTTGTGTCAATTTTCGTGAAGATGGTTATATAATGATAAATTTCAAGTGACATAAAACGATGTTGAATTGAAGAAGGTAGGTTAAGTTAGAAAATCCATCGTGGCAATCTGTTCCAATTTTGGATGCTTAATTAAGTGGAGCTGGTTGGAATAATGAAAGATACCTTGGCGAGCAGATAAATTTTTATGTAACTTATGAATAATTGATATCAGATTTTAGCCCACTGATCCGGATTCAGCTTTTGCATGACAATTGTTGGACCGTAAATACAATATATGAAGAAAACGTTACCTATGGATGGAGTTCCAATGAGGCAACGTTTTTTCTTGACTAAGATTGCTAATTTTAACGGATGGGTGAATTAAATATCAAATGAAAAATTAAATTTAGTAGGGGGACATTTGATTGATTATGACCAAATTTTAAACGATTTTGGCCAATTCGGGTAAACACTTAGTTGGTTAAAGAAACTATATTAAACAATAAATCGCTATATAATAAGTCTTTCTATGCATTAAAGTGTTGTAGTAACCGATTAATATAACCTTGCCAAAGAGTGTATAAGATCGGATAAATGAGAGAAATTACCAGGCCACCTCTTGTATTATATTCAAAACAGTTCGTCAATTTTCTAAAAATAGTTATAAAACGATAAATGCAAAATTAATGGATTTTGATGAAAAGAGTAGTCGTGAGAGGTGTTTAGATTGAGAAAAGCGAATAATCGCGAATATGCTGAAGCCAAAGAGGCAAGTAAGGTCAAGCTTTATAAGACTCACCGCGGCTGGATGAGTTGTCTGTCTCGGTTCTTTTCGCTGATGAAATTCAGCAAAAAAGAAGAGGTTTCAACTAATCAAATTAAGCTTGAAAAGGGATTTGATGATGACGCGCTAAGCGGGCCGCTCGATGCCTATGCTAAGGGATTGGCTGCTTTTGGGGCAGTGTTGGGAACGACGGCACTGCTGCAAGGCAATGCATCCGCTGATACGACGCAGGTTCAGCAGACGACTGATACCGCGGAATCACAAGTCGTTGGCTCAACTTCGGAATCAACTTCCAGTTCAGCATCCGCTTCGACTTCAATGTCAGCATCTGTTTCAACGTCGATCAGTACTTCGAACAGTTTGGCATCATCATCAACTTCGACGTCAACCAGCAGCTCAACTTCTGGTTCTGATTCAGCAGTTTCAAAATCGAGTTCAACTTCTGCATCGACATCTGGTTCAGAGTCAGCAGTCAGCGAGTCTGGTTCGACCAGCCAATCTGCATCCACGAGTACGTCAGATGCCAGTGCCAGCCTGTCTGAATCGTTGAGCACGTCAACGGCAAGTCAGGCACAAAGCAGCACTTCCACGTCAACATCAGCTACAAACGATTTGACGGCTTCGCAAACGGTTGCTAAAGCTCGAACGCTGACGTTGCGGCTGTTTGCGGCATTGAATACGACGGCTAACACGTATGGCACGCCAATCATCAGTAGCGATGGTCTGTCGGTGACGTATTATGGTAAAGGGACTGATAGTGTATCCAATAATCCTATTTACTACATCGTTAAAGTTACCAATAATCTGAATGGAACGGTTTCCTTTACTATTACATACACGCTAAAGGATCCGATTACCGGGGAAATTTCAGCTGGTCCAGCATCGAGATCCGATGTTTACCACTTTGGTAACGGTATTTACGCGAAGACCGCAACTTTCAATATGGGAAGCGGCTACTCGAATGGAACGCTTACTTCAGTGGTAACGCTGGATGCAAACGGTAATACTGTCTATAACATGACAAGTGGCGTACATTTGTACAATACGAGTGGTAATTCTTATGACTTCTACGATCTTGATGCCCAAGGTCAAGGCTTAACCTACCAAAACATTAATGACAGCACCCGATACAATAATTATGGAAAAAACAAAGTAATTTCAGAACAGATTACGGTTACTTTTAATTATAATGAATCATCAAGTAATCTGAATTATACGATTGCGCCTTACGTTTCCTATACTGGCGACTTAAATGAAGGAAATTACTTTACGAATTCTGTTTCTGGTACGGAGCCAAGCAAGTCTAACAGTACTTCAGTATCACAATCGACCAGCAAGCAGCAAAGTACGAGTGCTTCACGGTCGACCTCAAATAGTCAGTCGGTTTCAACCAGTAAGCAGGTTAGTCAATCCAATTCTCAGAGTATCTCGGCTAGTCAAGAAGCTTCGACGAGTTTGTCACAAAGCGCAAGTAAGTCAGCTTCAATCAGTGCATCGCAAAGTGCAAGCAAATCGGCATCAGTAAGTGCGAGTCAGTCCGCTTCGACTAGTGCATCACAAAGCGCAAGCAAGTCTGCATCATTAAGTGCGAGTCAATCAGCTTCCACGAGTGCATCACAAAGCGCAAGTAAGTCCGCTTCAATCAGTGCATCGCAAAGTGCAAGCAAGTCTGCATCATTAAGTGCAAGTCAGTCCGCTTCAATCAGTGCATCGCAAAGTGCAAGCAAGTCTGCATCAGTAAGTGCGAGTCAATCAGCTTCGACGAGTGCATCCTTGAGTGCGAGTGAATCCGCATCAAGCAGCGCATCACTGAGTGCAAGTGAATCCGCATCAAGCAGCGCATCACTGAGTGCAAGTGAATCAGCTTCGACCAGTTCATCGCTGAGTGCTAGCGAATCCGCATCGACTAGTGCATCCCTGAGTGCTAGCGAATCCGCATCGACTAGTGCATCACAAAGCGCCAGTGAATCCACTTCAACTAGTGCATCCCTGAGTGCGAGTCAATCCGCTTCAACTAGTGCATCACAGAGCGTAAGTGAATCGGCATCGACGAGTGCTTCTCTGAGTGCAAGTGAATCAGTATCAACGAGTGCTTCTCTGAGCGCGAGCGAATCGGCATCAACGAGTGCATCACTTAGTGCGAGTGAATCAGCATCAAGCAGCGCTTCACTGAGTGCGAGTGAATCAGCTTCGACCAGTGCATCTCAAAGTGCGAGCGAATCAGCTTCGACCAGTGCATCTCAAAGTGCGAGCGAATCCACTTCAACGAGTGCATCTCTGAGTGCAAGTGAATCCGCATCAACAAGTGCATCACTGAGCGTTAGCGAATCAACTTCAACGAGCGCATCACTGAGCGCAAGTGAATCAGCCTCAACAAGTGCATCACTGAGTGCCAGTGAATCGGCCTCCACGAGTGTATCACAAAGCGCAAGCAAGTCTGCGTCAGTAAGTGCAAGTCAATCAGCATCAACGAGTGCTTCTCAAAGCGCAAGCAAGTCTGCATCAGTAAGTGTAAGTCAGTCCGCATCAACGAGTGCATCACAAAGCGCAAGCAAGTCTGCATCCTTGAGTGCAAGTGAATCCGCTTCGACCAGTGCATCTCAAAGTGCGAGTGAATCAGCCTCAACTAGCGCTTCTCTGAGTGCGAGCGAATCTGCATCGACAAGTGCCTCACTGAGTGTCAGCGAATCGGAATCAACTAGTGCATCCTTGAGTGCAAGTGAATCAGCCTCAACAAGTGCATCCTTGAGTGCCAGCGAGTCTGCATCAAGCAGCGCATCCCTGAGTGCAAGTGAGTCTGCATCCACGAGTGTATCTCTGAGTGCGAGCGAATCGGCATCGACGAGTGCTTCTCTGAGTGCAAGTGAATCGGCATCGACTAGTGCATCGCTGAGTGCCAGTGAATCGGCATCAACTAGTGCATCACAGAGTGCGAGCGAATCGGCATCGACGAGTGCTTCTCTGAGTGCCAGTGAATCGGCCTCCACTAGCGCATCACTGAGCGCAAGTGAATCAGCATCAACGAGTGCTTCTCAAAGTGCGAGTGAATCAGCTTCGACCAGTGCATCTCAAAGTGCGAGTGAATCAGCATCAAGCAGCGCTTCACTTAGTGCCAGTGAATCGGCTTCTACAAGTGCTTTTCTTAGTGTGAGTGAATCCGCCTCCACGAGTGCATCGCTGAGTGCAAGTGAATCCACTTCAACGAGTGCATCGCTGAGTGCGAGTGAATCGACCTCCACGAGTTCATCCCTGAGTGCGAGTGAATCAGCTTCAAGCAGCGCATCCCTGAGTGCCAGCGAGTCTGCTTCAACTAGTGCATCTCAAAGTGCCAGTGAATCGGCATCGACTAGTGCATCACTTAGTGCCAGCGAGTCTGCTTCAACTAGTGCATCTCTGAGTGCCAGTGAATCGGCATCGACTAGTGCATCGCTGAGTGCAAGTGAATCTGCCTCAACTAGTGCATCCTTGAGTGCCAGTGAATCAGCTTCGACTAGTGCATCCTTGAGTGCAAGTGAATCCGCATCAACGAGTACATCGCTGAGCACCAGTGAATCAGCATCAAGCAGCGCTTCACTGAGTGCAAGTGAATCAGCTTCGACCAGTGCATCACAAAGCGCAAGTGAATCTGCATCGACCAGTGCATCTCAAAGTGCAAGTGAATCCGCATCAACGAGCGCATCCTTGAGTGCAAGTGAATCCACTTCAACGAGTGCATCCTTGAGTGCAAGTGAATCAGCTTCAACGAGTGCATCTCAAAGTGCAAGCGAATCCGCATCAACGAGCGCATCCCTGAGTGCCAGCGAATCTGCCTCAACGAGTGCATCACAGAGTGCGAGCGAGTCAGCTTCCACGAGTGCATCCTTGAGTGCTAGCGAATCCACTTCAACGAGTGCATCACTGAGTGCCAGTGAATCGGCATCGACGAGTGCATCGCTGAGTGCAAGTGAATCGACTTCAACCAGCGCATCCTTGAGCGCGAGCGAATCTACATCAACGAGTGCATCTCAAAGTGCCAGTGAGTCCACTTCAGCAAGTGAATCCGCCTCCACGAGTGCTTCTCTGAGTGCCAGCGAATCAGCATCGACGAGCGCATCCTTGAGCGCGAGCGAATCGGCCTCCACGAGTGCATCTCAAAGTGCGAGCGAATCTGCTTCAACGAGTGCTTCTCTAAGCGCAAGTGAATCAGCATCAACGAGTGCTTCATTGAGTGCAAGCGAGTCAGCCTCCACTGGTGCATCCTTGAGTGCGAGTGAATCTGCGTCAACTAGCGCATCTCTGAGTGCGAGTGAATCAACTTCAACTAGTGCATCTCTGAGTGCGAGTGAATCCGCATCAAGCAGCGCATCCCTGAGTGCAAGTGAATCAGCATCAACGAGTGCTTCTCTGAGTGCAAGTGAATCGGCCTCAACAAGTGCATCCTTGAGTGCAAGTGAATCAGCTTCAACAAGTGCATCACTGAGTGCCAGCGAGTCCGCCTCGACTAGTGCATCCCTAAGTGCAAGTGAATCAGCATCAACGAGTGCATCTCTGAGCACGAGTGAGTCCGCCTCAACAAGTGCATCTCAAAGTGTCAGTGAATCTGCATCGACGAGTGCATCACTGAGTGCCAGCGAGTCAGCATCGACGAGTGTATCACTGAGTGCCAGTGAGTCAGCTTCAACCAGTGCATCCTTGAGTACGAGCGAATCGGCATCGACTAGTGCATCCTTGAGCGCAAGTGAATCAGCATCGACTAGTGCATCCTTGAGTGCCAGCGAATCAGCATCAATGAGTGCATCTCAAAGTGCCAGTGAATCGGCCTCAACAAGTGCATCACAGAGTGCGAGCGAATCGGCATCGACGAGTGCATCACAGAGTGCGAGCGAGTCAGCTTCCACGAGTGCATCCTTGAGTGCTAGCGAATCCACTTCAACGAGTGCATCACTGAGTGCCAGTGAATCGGCATCGACGAGTGCATCGCTGAGTGCAAGTGAATCGACTTCAACCAGCGCATCCTTGAGCGCGAGCGAATCTACATCAACGAGTGCATCTCAAAGTGCCAGTGAGTCCACTTCAGCAAGTGAATCCGCCTCCACGAGTGCATCACTGAGTGTAAGTGAATCGACTTCAACCAGCTCATCCTTGAGTGCGAGTGAGTCCGCTTCAACAAGTGCTTCTCTGAGTGCTAGTGAATCTGCATCAACGAGTGCTTCTCAAAGTGCCAGTGAATCAGCATCGACGAGTGCATCTCTTAGTGCTAGTGAATCAGCATCGACGAGTGCTTCTCAAAGTGCCAGTGAGTCAGCATCGACGAGTGCATCACTGAGTGCGAGTGAATCAGCATCGACGAGTGCATCACTGAGTGCGAGCGAGTCCGCTTCAACGAGTTCATCACTCAGTGCAAGTGAATCCGTATCAACGAGTTCATCACTGAGTGCAAGTGAATCAGCCTCAACGAGTGCATCTCTGAGCGCCAGTGAATCAGCATCAACAAGCGCATCACAGAGTGCGAGTGAATCAGCATCGACGAGTGCATCACTGAGCGCCAGCGAATCAGCATCCACGAGTGCTTCTCAAAGTGCAAGTGAATCGACTTCCACGAGTGCATCCCTAAGTGCCAGCGAGTCTGCATCAACGAGCTCATCCTTGAGTGCCAGTGAATCGGCATCGACGAGTGCTTCTCAAAGTGCAAGTGAATCAGCATCGACGAGTGCATCGCTGAGTGCGAGTGAATCAGCCTTGACTAGTGCATCACTGAGTGCGAGCGAGTCCGCTTCAACGAGTACTTCTCAAAGTGCCAGTGAATCGACTTCAACAAGTGCTTCGCTGAGTGCCAGTGAGTCCGCCTCCACGAGCGCATCTCAAAGTGCGAGCGAATCCACTTCAACTAGTGCATCACTGAGTGCCAGTGAGTCTGCTTCAACGAGCGCATCCCTGAGTGCCAGTGAATCAGCCTCGACCAGTGCATCTCAAAGTGCGAGCGAATCAGCCTCGACCAGTGCATCACTGAGTGCAAGTGAATCCGCCTCAACTAGTGCATCACTGAGTGCGAGCGAATCCGCCTCAACTAGTGCATCACTGAGTGCCAGCGAGTCCGCTTCAACTAGTGCATCCTTGAGTGCAAGCGAATCGGCATCAACTAGTGCATCACTGAGTGCCAGCGAATCAGCATCTGCGAGCGCTTCTCTGAGTGCAAGTGAGTCAACTTCAACTAGCGCTTCTCTGAGTACGAGTGAATCCGCATCGACGAGCGCATCACTGAGTGCAAGTGAATCGGCATCGACGAGTGCATCGCTGAGTGCCAGCGAATCTGCCTCAACTAGTGCATCCTTGAGTGCGAGTGAATCAGCCTCGACGAGTGCTTCTCTGAGTGCAAGTGAATCAGCATCCACTAGTGCCTCACAGAGTGCAAGTGAGTCAGCTTCCACCAGTGCATCACAAAGTGCGAGCGAATCGGCATCAAGTAGCGCTTCTCTGAGTGCCAGTGAATCGGCCTCGACGAGTGCTTCTCAAAGTGCCAGTGAATCGGCTTCGACAAGCGCATCCTTGAGTGCGAGTGAATCAGCCTCGACGAGTGCTTCTCTGAGTGTGAGCGAATCCGCCTCAACTAGTGCATCCTTGAGTACCAGTGAATCGGCTTCAACGAGTGCATCGCTGAGTGCGAGCGAATCGGCTTCAACGAGCGCATCGCTGAGTGCGAGCGAATCGGCTTCAACGAGCGCATCGCTGAGTGCCAGTGAATCTGCATCAACCAGTGTTTCTCAAAGTGTCAGCGAGTCAGTTTCAACGAGTGCATCCCTGAGTGCCAGTGAATCGGCCTCAAGCAGTGCATCTCTGAGCGCAAGTGAATCAGCATCAAGCAGCGCATCCTTGAGTGCCAGTGAATCGGCCTCAACAAGTGCATCACTGAGTGCCAGTGAATCAGTTTCAACCAGTGCATCCCTGAGTGCCAGCGAGTCTGCATCCACGAGTGCATCTCTGAGTGCCAGTGAATCGGCCTCAAGCAGTGCATCCCTGAGTGCGAGCGAGTCTGCTTCAACTAGTGCTTCTTTGAGTGCCAGTGAATCGACCGCAACCAGTGCATCCCTGAGTGCGAGCGAGTCTGCTTCGACTAGTGCATCCCTGAGTGCCAGTGAATCGGCATCAACGAGTGCATCCTTGAGTGCCAGTGAATCGGCATCGACGAGCGCATCCTTGAGTGCAAGTGAATCAGTTTCAACCAGTGCATCCCTAAGCGCGAGCGAATCAGCCTCAAGCAGTGCATCACTTAGTGCGAGCGAATCGACTTCAACCAGTGCTTCTCTGAGTGCCAGCGAATCAACTTCCACGAGTGCATCACTGAGTGCCAGTGAATCAGCATCGACCAGTGCATCACTGAGCGCAAGTGAATCAGCATCAACTAGCGCTTCCTTGAGTGTAAGTGAATCCACATCGACGAGTGCATCACTGAGCGCGAGCGAATCTGTTTCCACTAGTGCATCACTGAGTGCGAGTGAATCAACTTCGACAAGCGCTTCTCTGAGTGCAAGCGAGTCTGCATCAACGAGCACATCCTTGAGTGAGAGCCAGTCCGCTTCAGCTAGCGCGTCAGCTTCAGTTAGTGCTTCGGTATCGACGAGTGCGAGTCAATCAATCTCTAAGAGCGCATCGCAAAGTATTTCAAAGAGCCAGTCGCGCAGCCTATCGGAATCAATTTCCAACAGTAAGGTGAACAGCATCAGCCAATCCATTTCGGAAAGCATTGCTCATAACACCGATTCTAATTCAGGCGGTTATGCTGAAAACAACAATGGCCGTTCACTGATTGAACCAGTATCGCTGATAGACGTGCAGTCGTTTGACAGCGTCGCACCATCAGTTGAACAGCCAGCAACGGAAAGTGTTGTATCAAGTCAGCCAACGCCGGCTGCTAAGAAGCAGGCTGAAAAACTGCCACAGCTCAGCGGTTCTGATGATTCTCAAGCAGGTATCCTGGGACTGTCAGCCGTAATGCTGGGTGCATTGGCTGCTGCCTTTGGACGCAAGCGAACTGATGAAGATAAGTAACTGATCGATTGATATTTAAAAAGAAGAACGTTGCATCATGGCAAAAAAGCCGTGATTGCAGCGTTTTTCTTTTTTATCACCTAAATCGCCAAAAAGTTTCGAAAGTCACATCAAAATATAAGTTGATGTTGATCTGTGCAACATCTGTAATTAACGGCCATTTCGAAAAAATATTATGTATATTGTTATTAACTGCAATAACGTTTATAAAATGATAAGTGTAAGAGGGAGCGATGGTTATGACGGTCTACATTACAAACATGCATGGCCAAATGAGAAACAGTACGGCCCAGATTGCTCAAAATATGGCTGCTCAATTTGCTGATGAGATTGGCATTAAAGAGTTGGGCTACTACTTTTATGATGCCTCGGCCGAACCTGCTGGCGAATTATCAGCACGGTTGGACGGCATTCTGTCATCATTGACGGTTGACGATATCGTGATTCTGCAAGAGCCAACCTGGATGGAGATGCAATGGCAGCAGCGGCTGGTTGACAAGATCAATGCCTACCGTCAAGAGTATCGCGTCAAATTGATCATGTTCGTGCATGACGTAGCGCCGTTGATGTTTGACAATCCCGCGCGCGTTCCGGAATGGATTGACTTTTACAATCAAGCTGACGTTTTGATTCTGCCAATGCCGCAGATGAAGCAGGAATTGGACAAATGGGGTCTCAAGGTCAAAAAAATCGTTTATCAGCAAGCTTGGGACGCGTTGACGACCGAGCATCTGAATGGTGAATCGCCATATCGCACGGTGCTTAATTTCGCGGGCAGTCCCAGCAAGTTTACTTTTGTCAATGATTGGCACGAAAAGGTTCCGCTTGAGGTTTTTGCCGATCCAACCGCTCCGCTTGACAATCCTCAGGTCAGATTTCAAGGCTATGTGGCTAATGAGCATCTGATTGAATGTCTGCATCAAAACGGGGGCTTTGGCCTGCTTTGGGAAGCTTCGTCGACTGTATATGAATATATGAAGCTCAATGTCAATTTTAAATTCGGCTCTTATCTGGCGGCGGGTTTGCCGATCGTTATTCATCGCGGCATCGCGCAGGCGGATCTTGTCGAAAAATATCATCTGGGTAAAGTAGTTGATTCGCTTGCCGAAGCCAGTGAATGGGTGCAGTCGGTCACTGAAGATCAGTACCGGCAATTAGCTGATCATGTTTATCGATTCGGCTGGCTCAATCGGCAGGGAATGTTTACCAAACGGGCGCTGACCGAAGCTGTTTTTCAAGCGCGCCTGGAAGAGTAGGCTTACGTGATTAAAAAGACAATTTAGTATGCCTAGAAGAGTGGTTTGATGTACGCAAAAGAATCGTTTAATGTGCTTAAAAAATAATTAAGTGCACATAGAAGAATGACTTAGCGTGCTCAAAAAAATTTAGCGTATTTCAAAGAATCGTTTTTCTAAACAATCAGCTAGCGTGCCCTGAAAAATAATTTAGCGTGCTACATCGATTGAAGAACGGAAGAATCGTAAACAAGCAAAGGGGTTGCAATGCTTTCTGAAACTAAAGGGATTTTAAAAAAGGCCGGCTTTACGCTGATGGCGATCACGATCTATCTGTTGGGCAGTCAGATTGCGGTACCGGCAGTCAAGCTCACCCGCCACTACCAACAGCTGATGCATGAATCCTCAGTCAGTGCCTTGGCTGCCATGTCGGGGGCCGATCTGCCGAAACTGTCGCTTTTCAGTATTGGCTTTACGCCGTTTATGGTGGCGATGATGGCGGTTCAACTGGCGTTATTGATGAAGCTGCCATATCTGCGGGAGCTTTCGCAGCGGCAGATTCTTCTGCTGCAGAACCTGCTGACGATGCTGATTGCCGTTTTTGAAGCGCATCTGTTAGTCGACAGCGCGCGCCTGATTGCTGGTCCGCTGGCAAAAATCACGGCAATCGCGGCATTGACGGCTGGCGCGATGCTGGTCACCTGGCTGGGCAATCTAAATGGCAGTCGGGGGATCGGCGGGATGGTCGTGCTCATTATCAGCAATATGATGCGGAGCGTGGCTACACAGGCAGGCAAGCTGTTTCACCAGTTGGCGGCAAATTGGCAGGGCTGGCTGCTGATCATCGGAATCGTGCTTTTGAGTCTAGGGCTGATCTGGTTTTTAGCGGCTTTTCGTTTGGCTCGCTATGAGGACGCACAGATCAGATCCTATCTGCCAAGCTACACGCCGCCTTTGATGTATCCAATTGGGCTTAACCTGGGCGTTATGATGACTTTTATGATTGGAACGGCGCTGGCGGTACTGCCGGCTTTGATTGGCACCAGACTGGGACACCGCACGCTTTTGTTGAATTCACAATTTCAGATCAGCTTTGCGGCTGGCTTGACCTTTTTATTGACCTACTTTTTTGCGTGGCTGCAGTTCAATCCTAAGCAGCAGGCCAAACAGATGCTGTACACCAATAGCTATCTTTTAAACGTGCAGCCGGGCAAGCCAACGCAGCGCTATCTGCGGCGGCGTTTGTTTAGTCTGACGTTTTTTGGCGCGCTTTTGGCAATGGGCGTGATCGTCATGAGTCTTTCCGGTTCTTTAATCAAAAATGAATGGGGCAGCATTCTCCAGTTGATGGCACAGCTGATCATGCTGGTAATGTTTATGAACGGTCTGATCGATAAACTTTATGAGCTTAGGATTCCGCGCCGCTATGCCAAGTTGAAAGGAGATCTGGAAAATGAAGTATTTCGTGCCGGCTTGGCAAAACGAGCTTGACGACTGGGCACATGCCGTTGACCGTCTCAAGTTTGACGATGCCATCAACAATTTAAAGATCTTCATGCGCAATGATGCCCAATGCGGCGTGATCGTCAGTGAATACGTTCCGCAGCTTACGGCACAGCTCAACGAAGCGGGACTGGCACCAGAGAAGCTGCTGACGGTATTTGATCTGGTGCAGGGCGTTACTGATCCGCGCGCTCGGCAGGTTTTGGATCTACCAGACTTTAACTGGCCGCGCGGAACCTGGTTTGAATACGATCCGTTTCGGGTGGTGGCTTACTGTGATGACCAAAAGCTGGCGCAAGTAATTTTTAACGCCCGCGGACAGATTCTGCGGATTGAGCGTTTTGAACACGACAAGCATTTTCAGGATCTGGTGATGGATTCGCGGGGCTGGCTATCTTGTCTGCAAAACTACGATGAACAAGAGCAGCTGGTTGAGCGGGTGTTTTTAGATCCAGCCGGCAGCTGGCGCGTCAAGGAACGGATCGCGGATGGCCGTGTTTTTGTCAATCCGTGGTTTGCCAAAGATTTTAACGCGCCCGCATACCAGGATCGGCAGGCACTGATTGACGAGTTTTTGCCGCGGCTCATCAAGCAAAATCTTGACGCTCAACAAGACGAGATTATTTTTACGGCGGCTGATCAGCAGCGGGCTAGGCTGTCATTTTTTAACGGTTTTAAAATCGCGGTCGTCATCAGTCGCTGGCATGCTTTTGAAGAATTTTTGCCACGGCTGAATGATTTTACTGGGCAGCTGGTGACCGACTCGGCTGCCGTTGACGCGTGGGTGCATGAATTGCTGGGGAATGAACGCGAGACCCTGCTTTTGCCGATCTTTTCAGCTCAGTTTCATCTGGGGCATAGTCAAGAGCAGCTGGAGCAGACGATTCTGCTGGTGGTCAACGATCTGACACCGGCTGAACTGCGCGCTGTTTTGGCCCGGCTTTTAGCTCGCCTTGACCAGGCACGATTTAATGAAAATCTGAAGCTGGTCAGCTATGACGATGATCAGCTGAGTCGTGCCGAGGAGACGATCAAGGAATTAGCCCAGGACCATTATCCTTTGATCATGATCAACCCAACGCCTGAACAGCTCAAGCCAAATGAGGATCTGCAGGACGCGGACCTTACGCCGGATATGGAAGAGCTGTCAGCCGCGCAGCCGATTCCGATCTATACCAAGCGGATCGCGCAGCCTAAGGACCTCTTGACCATGTTGGATTCAACCCGCGTATTGGTAGATCTCAGTATGGCGCCGGATGATTTTATTCAGATGGCAGCCGTCAGCGTTGGCGTACCGCAGATCAATCGCACGGCAAGCGAGCTGGTCACGCATCAGCAAAATGGACTGCAGATTAAGCAGATCAGTCAGCTGGACCAAGCCCTGGACTATTATCTAGGCTCCATGAAGCACTGGAACGAGGCGTTGGTAAGCTCAGTTGCCATGATCAATCGCTACTCGGATGAAATGATTATGAATGCCTGGCAGAATCTTTGGTAGAAAGGGAGGCTAAGAATTGAAACCGATTAGAGTCTTGCAGCTGGGTGGCGAAGACTGGTCGCAGACGCTGCGGATTCCCGCTGGCGTGCAGTGGTACTTCAATGACCTGGCGCAGTTAAAAGTCAAAAAAATGCGGTTTGAGCTTTTGATTATTGCCGACCAGCTGGAAATGACCCCGGTTGAATGGGAGCAGCTGCATGCCAAGGTCGATCCATATAACGTGGTCTTTTTGCCTGGAGCTGCCGGTGATGAGCTGCAGCAGTATTTTTTGGCGCGGACGCAGGCACGGTTGTTAAAAAGCGATCGTCAAGCCTTTGTGTCGGCAATTCCTCAATACTACTATGTCGGTCAGCGGGGAATTGGGATTGGTCCGGATGCTTTTTCCGTCAGTCCCAACTATCAGGGAAGTCAGCGCTGGCAAGATTCCGCGGCCTTGGCGCTGACGGTTGACAGTGATGACTGGCAGCCGTTAGCCAACCTGCGCACCAATCTGTTTGTCGATCCTGATCGGCAGCTGACGGTTTGGCCCGTTTTTCAACATGATGCCAACGTGGAGATTCGCTACCGCTTTGTTTTGGTTTATGGCAGTGAGCGCCAGACTTATGAGTTTTCCGAGGCGCAGCTGCAAAAGCCGCAGGTAATCCCGACGCCGATTACTGCTCGCAACCAGTTTTTAAGCGTGATCGTCTTTGCTAAAGGACATGGTCAGATGACGCTGGGCAACCTTGAGCTTCGCTGGGCGCGCTATGGACTGGGGACATTTATCAATGGCGGGCAGGCTTGGCAGGATCTTGAATCGCGCGATGAGGTGCAGTTCTTCTTTAATCCTGGTGATCTGCGGCCGCCACTGTGCGTATACTTTGCCGGCTATCACTCCAAGAAAAGCTTTGAAGGCTATTTCATGATGAAAAAAATGAAAGTTCCCTATCTTTTGATTACCGATTCGCGGCTGGAGGGGGGCGCCTTTTACACGGGACCGTTTTTCAACCAAGCCGTACCGAAGATTATTGATCAGCATCTGCAGCTGTTGGGCTTTGACCATACGCAGCTGGTGATGTCAGGCATTTCAATGGGAACTTATGGCGCGATTAAATTTGGTCTGCGACAAAAGGCTCATGCGGTGATTGCCGCCAAGCCCCTGGTACATCTAGGAACGATCGCACAGCGGAGTCGCTTGGCACGGCCGGACGAATTTGGCACCAGCTTTGACCTGGCCCGAGAACTGATTGCCGCGCCAAATGAACTGGACGAAACCAGTCTGCGGCAGCTGGATCAAAAAATCATTGACGCGCTGATCCATGAAGATGCCAGCGAAACGTCACTCAACCTCGCGTACATGTTTGATGACGACTATGATCCCAACGCGCTGGCCGTCTTGAAAAAGCATCTGCTGGGGCGGGCCCGCCAGATCAACTACTATGGTCTGCCTGGCCGGCACAATGACGACAGCAGCGGGATGATTAAATGGTTTTTGCGACAGTACGCGCGCGTCTTAAAAGAAGATTTTGGAAGGTGAGGATTTGCTGAACTACGTCTACTGGGGCAATCAGCCAAACAACAACCATCGCTATGGCTCGGCAATGACCGTGCGCGCCGATCAGTCGGTTCATTTTGTCAATCGGCTGATGGCGCCAGGCAAAACACTGGTCAAATGGCATTCAGCGGGCAACTATCAGGCTCAGCGCATCGTCTCTCAGCTGCCGGAACTACTCAGTAATCAGACCTATCAGATCAAGGCCGTGATGAAAGTTGAACCAGCAGCGCGCGTGATGCTCAAGGCGTCTTTTTATGATGCGCAGGGGGATGTTATCAAGGAGTTTCAGGCACACGGCACTCAGCTGACGGTTATTTGTCCTTTAGAAGTGGTCAGCTATACCGTTGAATTGATCAATCTGGGCTGTTGGGAGCTGGATTTTAAACGACTGGAGATTGCTGACCAGGGAATTGACCAGCCAATAACCGTTCCTTCGCTGATCAAGCCGATTCCGGGGCAGCCAGTCAGCGTTTTATTGCTGGAAACGCGCCGCACCAGCAGCGGAATTGATTGCAATGTCTTAGCCGAACAGCACATCATTTCCAACCTGCTGCCGGTGGTGATTCCGTGGCAGGAACGAAACGACGCGTTGGATTTGGTAAAAGCACGGATTAATCAGGCAATCCCCGATCATGACCGGGTGAATCTGATTGGTACTTCGCCCGCGACCAATGCCTTGGTGCACCAGCTGATTGATTGGCAGCCGATCTGGCATGGCTTTACGCTGGCCCCAGATGAGCTGCCGATTAATCCACGGATCGAGCGCTATCAGATCAGCTACCGCGGCGATGCTTTTTGGCAAGGCGCGGTTCGCTTACCGATCATGATGATTCTGCAGGAGCTGCGCGATCGGCTGGGAGTCGCGCGGCCAAAATAGAGCAAGGTCGTTTTTGATTATTTTATGATGATCAGCAATGAGGATCCGCGGCCAGAAAGGAATTTTAAATGAGCTTTTCATGGGAATATCAAAAAGCACGGCGGATCCTGCGGCAAGTCAACGCGCTGGCACCCAAGATGCGGTCGTTAGATGACCAGTCGCTGCAGGAACAAACGCCTAAACTGCGTGCCCAGCTGGCTGAAGGGGCGTCTTTAATGGCGATCCTGCCAGAAGCCTATGCCACCGTACGCGAGGCCGCACGCCGGGTATTAGGAATGTATCCGTTTGACGTGCAGGTATTGGGAGCCATTGTCATGCAGCAGGGACAGATTGCCGAGATGAAAACTGGTGAGGGCAAGACGCTGACGGCCACGCTGCCGCTTTATCTCAACGGTCTGACGCAAAAAGGCGCGATTCTGGTTACGCCCAGCATGTACCTGGCCAAGCGTGATCAAGAAGAGATGGCGCCGCTGTATGAATGGCTGGGGTTGACCTGCAGCCTGGGCTTTGATCCGGATGCCGCTGATGAAGACGATGAAGCTAAAAAGGTTAAGCCTGAGGTAAAACGGGGCTGGTATAATGCCGACGTGATGTACACGACGGGGACCACGTTGGCGTTTGACTATCTTTTCAACAATCTGGCTGCCAATCCGCGTGATCAGTATCTGCGGCCCTATCATTTCGCGATTATCGATGAGGCTGACGCGGTGCTTTTGGATGGCGCCAATTCGCCAATGGTGGTTTCCAGCAAACCATCGCTGCAGTCAAATCTTTATCAGCAGGCCGATCTGTTTGTCCGGACGCTGCGCTATCGTCAGGAGTATCGGCTGAATCTCAAGGATCAAGCAGTCTGGCTGACCAAGGCGGGGATTGAGTATGCCCAAAGCTATTTCCGGATTGATGATCTGTTCAGTCCAAAGCGCCGCGAACTGTATCGGCACATTAATCTGGCGCTGCAGGCACATTTTCTGCAGCAGCGCGGTCATGAATATGAAGTCCAGGATGGCAAGGTGATACTGCTGGATGAAGCCAATGGCCGCCTGTTAAAAGGGATGAAGATCAACACTGGAATTCAGCAGGCCGTTGAGCAGAAAGAAGGCGTTGAACTGACCGATAATCAACAGGCCGTTGCCTCAACGACTTATCAGAGCTTGTTCGGCCTGTTTGAAAACGTCGCTGGGATGACAGGGACGGCGCGCTCATCAGCCAGCGAGTTTATCAACCTGTACAAGATGAAAGTCGTTGCGATTCCGACTCATCGCCCGGTTGTGCGCCAGGATTTCTCGCCCCGACTGTATCTGACGACCGGCGAAAAGCTGCGGGCGGCGATTGACTTGACGATGAGACTGCATCAAGAGGGACGGCCGATTCTTTTGATTGCCGGTTCAATCGAAAATTCTGCGATCATTTCTGAACTGTTGCTGAACCGGGGGATTGCCCATAATGTCTTGACGGCCCGCAATGAAGCCAGAGAAGCCATGATCGTCGAAGCAGCTGGTCAAAAAGGAGCCGTAACGGTCGCGACCAATCTGGCTGGCCGGGGTACTGACATCAAGCTTGGCGAGGGCGTCAAGGAGCTTGGCGGTCTGGCCGTGATTGGCACTGAGCTGCTGCTGCCGCGGGTTGCCGAACAGCTGCGGGGCCGGGCTGGGCGTCAAGGTGATCCAGGTTCCAGCATCTTTTTCTGGTCATTGGAAGACGATCTGGTCGGCAAAAACAGCAGTGTCAAGCTGCAGAACTACTATCGCCGTAAAAAACGCCGCCGTATTCAGCATCCAATTGACGAGCCGCGGCAATTGCGCAGTCCTTCGCTCTGGGTTTCGATGCACTTTTTAAATGAGCGGCTGCTGGATAAGGAACAGAATCAGCGGACGCGTACTTATCGCTATGAGCACAGCATGCGCATGCAGCGAGAGGTCTTTTATTTTGAGCGCGAGCAGGTGATGGAGCTCGATGACTATCGCCAGGCCGCGGAAAATTGGCTGGCACGCGGGTTTGATCAGCTGCTGGCTGAGCGGACGGCTTGGAATGCGGATCTGTTGAAGGACACGATCAATCACTGGATTACCTATGATCTGATTACGGAGCTGCCTGCAATCGACTTTAGCAGTCAGGCAGCGATCAAGGAGTACCTGATGCAGCTGAGTCGCAAAGTGCTGGATCAAAAAGAAAAGCAGCTTTTGACTCCCGCGCAGTGCGATCAGTTCTATCGGGCCGCGATGCTTAAGAGTCTGGATGACTGTTGGATTGATCAGGTAGCCTTTTTGGAGCGGCTGAAGTCTTATACCGAGCCGTGGTCATTGATGCAGCGAGACGCGGTGTACGTCTACCACAAGCAGGCCTATGAGGCGTTTGAAAAAATGTTTGATCAGGTGCGGCTGGTTACCGTGCGTCATCTGCTGCTCAGCCTGATCAAGGTTAATCGCAAGCAGGAACTGGTTTTGGAATTTATCTAAACAGAGGTGAGGAAATGACGGTTTATAACGTTAATCTTGGCATTGGCTGGGCCAGCAGTGGGGTTGAGTATGCCCAGGCTTATCGCGCCAAGGTTTTTGAACAGGCAGGCATTGAGGCCCGGTTTATCTTTTCGGATATGATTCTGGCCGATAACATTCAGGCGTTGACGAGTAATCTGGGGCTGCGTGATGGTCAGGTTATCTGGCTGTACAACTTTTTTACTGATATGCCAATCACGCCATCAACCTATTCATTGGCTGAGTTTCGCCAGGCCCATGAGCTGCAGGACGTGCCAATGAAGACGCAGACCTTTGTCGGCAATAAGCAGCTGGTTGACTTTGAGATGGCTGAAGAATGGCGGATCAGAGTTCATGTGGTAGACCAAAAACGGCAGCTGATTGACTATGCCGAGTATTTCGCGGGACCACGCTTAATGCGGCGGGAGTTCTTCAGTGCCAGCTGCTATGCCGTGGAATATCTGGATGGCAAAGGTCAGGTCTATCTGCGCGACTTTTTGAATCAAGATGGCCGCGTTGCCTATCATCAGTACCTTAATGGCGAAAATGAGGTCTTTGAGTTTCCTGAGCAGATCTACTACTCCAAAACCGAACTGTACGCTGAGATGATCCGCCGCTTGAACCTGCAGGCTGATGATCTGGTGATTTTGGATCGTGAGGACAGTCCGGATCTAAGCAGCGGTCAGCTTTGGTATCAATTGCATGGACCAGCCAAACTGGGCGTGGTAGTGCATGCTGAACATTATGACGCTCACCATACGGATAATCAGCGCGTCCTCTGGAACAACTTTTATGAGTATCAGTTCGTGCACGCGGCGGACACCGACTTTTTCATCGTGGCAACCGCGGCTCAGCAAGCGATGCTGACCAAACAGCTGAAGAAGTATCAGCATGATGAGGCCAAGGTGGTCGTAATTCCCGTTGGCAGTCTGACCACTCTCAAGCAGCGGCAGTATCAGCAGCGGCGCCGGCATACGCTGATCACGGCTTCCCGGCTGGCGGACGAAAAGCATATTGACTGGCTGATCAGCGCGGTAATCGCGGCCCGGCAGACGGTTGGCGATCTGGTCTTGGATATCTATGGCTATGGCGAGCAGCATGATCGGCTCCAGCGCCAGATCGACACGGCACAGGCAAACGGTTATATTCATCTGATGGGGCAGCACCGGCTGGATGACGTCTACCAAAACTACGCCGGCTACATCGCGGCCTCAACCAGTGAAGGCTTTGGGCTGAGTCTGTTAGAAGCGGTCGGCGGGGGCCTGCCAATGATCGGCTTTGACGTCCCGTATGGCAATCAGACATTTATTGATCCGGGGCAAAACGGCTTTTTGCTGCCTTATGACGAACAGCAGGATGAATCTGAAAAAGTCGCGGCTTTGACGGGAGCCATCGAGCAGCTCTTTGCCGACGAAAACCGAGGCGCGAAGTTCAGTCAGCATTCTTATGAGATTGCCGAGCACTATTTGGATGATCAGATTCTTGCAAAATGGCGACAGCTGGTAAAGGAGGAAACAGATGCTTAATCTATTTGACGACTGGCAGCGCGGCAGCATTGACCTGGTCCGCTCGCAAAAGATCGCTGGAATCAAGGTGCCAACAGTGGTGATCAATGATGACGGCTTTTTGCCGGCAGAGGTCGATTCGCCAATCAAGCAGTATCGTAAGCAGACTGGCGAGCCGCTTTATTTTGATCAGGTTCAGGTGCCTCGATTCTGGCAGATCAAAGGGGATGCCAGTGGGGCCCAGGTTTATGATCTGAATACCAAGCGGGCTGAGATCCGCTTCTTCAAAAATGATAATACGCGTTTCGTCAAGCAGGTTGAATGGCTGAACGCGGCTGGCGAGCTGCAGTGGATCGATCAATATGATCAGCATGGGCAGCGTTTTGCCAAGACGTTTTATGCCAAGGGTCAGGCAAAACTCAAGCAGTATTATGACGCGGCGCAAAACGTGGTGATCGACCATCATTTAACGACTGACGACATCTTTTTGTATACCGGCGGGCGGCAGCGTCATTTCGCAAACTGGCTGGAACTGACCGCCGATTTTTTACAAAGCAGCGACTATCAGCTGGATCACGTCATCTACAACACGCTGAACCTGGCTTTCTTTACGACCTTGAAGCTGCCAAACGAAAATGCCAGCGACGTTCTGGTCTGGCAGGAAGGACTGGATGACGAGCTGCCTGGCAACATGCGCTTTATCTTTGAAAATCAAACGCGCACCAAGCAGATCTGGATGCAGAATCATCAGGCCTGGGTGCAGTATCAAGAAAAATTTGCCAAGACGGTGGATGCCGATCCGCAGCTAAGTGACGTTAAGGTGCAGCAGCTGGGTACGATCTATCCGCATCCGCGCGGCAATCAGATGCGGCCAGCCATTTTGATCATGACCAATTCGGATCAGATCGAGATGCTTTCAGTACTGGCAGCCCGGCTTAAGAATTTTGATTTTCACGTTGCGGCGTTGACCGAGATGTCGGAAAAACTGCTGCAGATCGGTGAGCAAGCCAACGTGCACCTGTATCCAGCGGTCAGTTTTGCAAAGGCTAAACAGCTGATGGCCGATTGCGATATTTATCTGGATATCAATCGCGGTGATCAGATTATGGATGCAGTGCGGGCGGCCTTTGAGAACAACCAGCTGATTCTAGGCTTTAATGACACGCTGCATCTGCCAGAACTGGTCGCGCCTGATAATCGTTATGATGAGACGCAGCTTGACGCGATGATTGAAAAGCTCTTATTGGCAATGGTTAAACCGGCCGTCATGGAACAGCTGATCGATTCGCAGCGTGAGTTTGCCGGGGATGCCAAAGTTGAGACATATCAAAAGCGTTTTAATGAATTGAGGTCTTAAAATGGCAACGCGCAAGATTGATTCATTAACCAATCCCAATCAGCATGATGATCTGGTCGAGCGGCATGCCAGCGCGCGTTTGGCTCAGGTTGAACGCGAAAAGGCTCGCACCTACCAAAAGAATCCGCGAGAATCGTGGTTTGGCCAGCTGATCATGGGTGTAATTCTCTTGATTACGCTGGGACTGATGCTGCTGGGATTATTTCTATAAGTGATAAAAGCCGTTACCGTGGTCACTTGCGGAACGGCTTTTCTGATTCAACCGCAGCTGCAGCAAGTAGTTGAATGTTATCAATATATAAACGGAATCGGCGCTAGCCAGCTATTTATTTCCCCGTTTGGTTACTTTATGTAAACTTATAGTTTCTTAAATCAACTCATAAAACCATCAATTACCATTCATTGTATAACAAGGTAAAAGAGCTTATAAGAAGGCGGATTGGTCTTTCTTTTTTGTAAGTTCCCATATACAATCATTCGTGTTGAAAAGGAATCTGCTTATCGACTTAAAAGTGAATTTAGGTGACGAAAAAAGTTTGCCAATTTGAAAATAGATTATAAAGTGATTAACAAAAATTCACCAGATTAGCAGCTGCCAAGAAAACCTTGATATTAGCTTTATTCGATATTGAGATTTTAGATTTAGGAGGTCTACATATATGTATTCCAAGAATAATAAATATATGCAGGAACAAAAGAGTGCCAATCGCGCTCAACGGTTCTCACTGCGTAAATTAAGCATCGGAACGGTATCCGTGCTTTTGGGGACATTGATGTTCTTCGGCAATGGCCAAGTATCTGCCGACACAACGACTGATACGGATACCAGTGCTGACACGGCTAGCGTAAACAGCGCTGCCAATGATACCAGTGCCAGTGCGGTTACGCTGAGCAGCACGGGTTCTTCAGCTGCCAGCGATGCCAACAGCAGTGCGGCGGCTAGTTCAGCAGCAGCCAGCGCACAAACGGCAACAGCTGCGGCGGCTTCGACGTCAACTACGGACAGCTCACAGGCTGCTTCGACGGCTTCATCTGCGGCTTCCAGTGCTTCAGCAACAACTACTGACGCTTCATCTGCGGCTTCGACTGCTGCTACTGCAACTACTGATGCCTCAACTGCTACGACTGCCAATAGTCAGGCTGCCAGCGATGATGTAGCATCCAGCAAAGGTCAAATTCTGGCAACTGATAAGATCAGTGACAGTGACGTGACTCCTGGGATGAGCGCTGCCAACGGAGCAAGTGTTGTTGCAGATGAAAGCAAGATCCCTAGCGGCTACAAGGCAGATCCAACTGATGGTCGCTACACGTTTGGGATTGTCAGCTTAGGACCATTCACGACGTCAGAAAAGAGTACTACTTACAATGGCGAAAATGGCACCAATTACTACTTCCGTTTCTCAACTAGTAAAACTGCTACAAATGGTCAGTACGATGACACGGTTTATGCCCAATTGGTTGATGCTGATACGGATCAGGTGCTTTGGGAAGGTACGTTGACCGTAAATGGGGCTACTGTTCAAGTTGATAAACTTAAAACTGTGATTAGTGATGGCTCTACCCATCACTATCAGCTGACTTATATGGCTAATACAACTAATGGAGTTACCACTAAACAGATCGAAGTTAACTCTGATGTTGGTACTCAGTATGCTAAGGTTGTTTATGATGCCGCAAACAGTTCTAATACTTCATCCGGAACGGTTACCCATGTAATGTACCCAGACGAAAGTACGATTCGGACTGAATATATAGCTAAAGACGCGGCGGGCAACGAAACCATTTTGGCTGACTACGAACAGACTGGTCGGCAGGGTTATACCTACACTGCTTCTGGTGTGCGGATCTTTAAAGGCTTTGATCTAATCAGCTCACCTTCCAACACCACTGGGACTCTTTCAGCTTCATACAAAGTCGGCGATATTATTGTTTCAGCGCAAAAACAACTGTCAGATCAGCTGCAGATTGCCCGAATCAATGTAATTACGGATACTAATGGGACTGCTCGGGTTGTCCTTAAGGTAGCTGCCTTGGGGGCAAGCATTGATGATATTGCTGATGAAAGCATCTGGAAGACGATCTTAGCTTCGGATCCAGTTGCCCCAGGCGAATTCGGGAATAATGGTAATTATGATGCGGACACTCACAAAAACGGTGCTTTTCTGCTCTATACACTAAGTGGCGACCCAATTGGTGTTAAGTATCTGACCGATGCTGGCTTTACTCAAGACCAGCTGACCGGATATGGTAAGTACCTGACTATCTATGGCTTGAACAACCGTCTGGCAGTTGGTCAAGAACCGGTTCAGTATTACTATGCTCCACAAGGTCAGGTTCGCATCAACTACGTAACCAGCGATGGTACGGTAATTCAAACGCCAATGACGGCATATGAAAACTCTGGCAACAACACTTCCTATGATGTTTCTGGTTCAACCTACAAACCAGAAACGATTACCGTCAATGGTAAGACTTACCGCTACGTTAAGAGCGACAAGTCGATGGGGACTGCTGGTACAACGACCGTTAACGGCTTTACGTACAACACGACGCCATCTGACGCTACGGGGACGATCAGCTCCAACAACGTTAATGATGTTTACTATGTTTACGAACAGGTAACTTACCACACGGGAGCCGAAACCAAGGACGTTACACGGACAATCGAATACTACGACAGTGTAACGGGTGAACCAATTCCATCTAATCTGGAAAGCACGGTTACGCAAACGGCAACGCTGACGCGCAACAAGATCTATGACGACCAAGGTAACTTTATCGGTTACGGTACTGTTTCAGCTGATGGTTCCAGCTACACGATCGATGACAGCTGGAAAGTTGATGCCCAGACCTGGACGCAGCAGGATTCTGCCAACCTTTCCGACTACGGCTACACGGCACCTGACCGCGCTTCAGTAGCTGCGGTTACGGTTGATGGCGACACGACCAACGTAACGGAAAAGGTTTACTATGGTCACCAAACGATGCCAGTTACGCCAACTGACCCTAAGACTCCTGGAGAACCAATCAATCCTAAGGGTGACGTTACCTACCCAGATGGTGTTGCTAAGGATGACTTGAATGCCACGGTAAAGCGGACAATTAACTATGTCGATGAAGACGGCAATAAGGTTAATGGTGCCCCGGACGGTACGAGCTCATACGTTCAAACTGCTGAATTTACGCGGACTGCGATCGTTGACAAGGTCACGGGTAAGATTCTGGGCTACGACACCGACAATGACGGCAAGGTTGACACTGAAAATGCAAATCGTGCCTGGACGCCAATTGAAAAGACCTTGGATGCCGTTAAGTCAGCCGATCCAAGCTCAGTAGGCTACGACAACGTTGATACTGCTAATGTTTCATCACTGGTAGTAACGCCAGGCGAAGGCGACACAACGGTTACGGTAAAGTACAGCAAGAACCAAACTTACCACACGGACGTTGAAACCAAGAACGTTACACGGACAATTGAATACTACGATAGTGTAACGGGCGAAGCAATTCCAACCAATCTGGAAGCTACGGTTACACAAACGGCAACCTTAAAGCGTAACAAGATCTATGATGACCAGAACAACTTTATCGGTTACGGTACGGTTTCAGCTGATGGTTCCAGCTACACGATCGATGACAGCTGGAAAGCTGGTGCTCAGACTTGGACGCAGCAGGATTCTGCCGACCTTTCCGACTACGGCTACACGGCTCCTGATCGCGCTTCGGTAGCGGCGGTTACAGTTGATGGCAACACGACCAATGTGACGGAAAAGGTTTACTATGGTCATCAAACGACGCCAGTGACGCCAACCAATCCGGGCACGCCAGGCCAGCCAATCAATCCTAAGGGTGATGTTACCTACCCAAATGGCGTTGCCAAGGATGACTTGACTGACACGGTTACCCGAACAATTAACTATGTCGATGCGCAAGGCAACCCGGTTAAAGGCGGGCCAAACGGTGAGGAAACGATTACCCAGACCGTGACGTTTGAACGGACCGCGATCGTTGATAAGGTCACTGGCGAGATTCTGGGCTACGATACTGATAACGATGGCAAGGTTGACACTGAGAGCGGTGATCGGGCCTGGTCGCCGCTGCACGGAGAATTTGATGAGGTTGAGTCAAAGACGCCAGCTGAGGTCGGCTTTGACCATGTTGATCGAGAAAAAGTCAATGTTTATGGCGTCGAACCAGGCGACAGCGATATTGTTGAACAAGTTGTCTACAGCAATGATCCAATGGTGGTTGCCGGTACGATTCAATACGTTGACGATACAACAAGCGTTCTTTTGGATGAAGACGCCTTGCCAGAAGGAGAAGTTGGTTCCAAGATCAACTACACGACGGCAGCCGAGATCAAGAAGTATGAAAACCAAGGCTACGAACTGGTATCCAGCGACTTTACTGATGGTACGCAAACTTATGCTAAGGAAGGCAATGATTTTGTGGTTCATCTAAAGCACGCCACTAAGACGATTACGCCTAACGATCCAAATCAGGTAACGCCAGGTCAGCCAATCAATCCTAACGATCCGAACAGTCCGGTTTACCCAACCGATGTTGACCGCAAAAACTTGGTTAAGGATGCCACCCAAACGATTCACTACGTTGGTGCCGGTGACGATACGCCAGCTGACGATCCTAAAGTACAAAAGGACGCCTTCACGCGGACAGTGACGATTGACAAGGTAACTGGTAAGGTGTTCTCAACGAGTGACTGGGAAGGTACCAAGACATTTGATACGGTTGACACACCAGTCGTTGACGGCTACCATGCCGACAAGAAGGTTGCTGGTGGTTTGACGGCAACGCCTGATAATCCAAACGTGGAAGAAACGGTAACCTACACGCCAAACGGCAAGCTGATTCCAGTAGATGAAAACGGTACGCCAATTCCAGGTGCGGACACGCCGACGTACACGACTGATCCAGATGACCCAACCAAAGTCTTGAATCCAACCGTGCCAAGCATTGATGGCTGGAAACCAAAAGATAATCAGCCCGGTGATTCAATTACGCCAAACGGTCCTGGTGAAGACACGAAGGTACCATACGTTCAAGTCGTCTCTGGTACGATCAAGTATGTCGATGACACTACGAACGCAACGCTGGATCAAGGAACGCTGCCAGCGGGTGAGGTTGGTACTAAGATCAACTACACCACGGCCGACAAGATCAAGAACTACCAGGATCTAGGCTACGAACTGGTTTCCAGCAACTTCAGCGATGGAACGCAGACCTACGCTAAGGATGGCAATGATTTCGTGGTTCATCTAAAACACGCCACCAAGACGATCACGCCGGAAGATCCAGCCACGCCAGGTCAGCCGATTAATCCTAAGGGCAACGCGGAATATCCAAATGGCGTTGCTAAGGACGATTTGACTGACACGGTTACCCGGACGATTAACTATGTCGATGCGGACGGGAATCCGGTTAAGGGTGGACCAAATGGCGAGACGACGATTAAGCAGACCGTCACCTTCAAGCGTGCGGCAGTCATTGATAAGGTTACGGGCCAGCTGCTGGGCTACGACACCAACAACGATGGCCAAGTTGACACTACGGATGCCGAGCGGGCCTGGTCGCCAATGCATGGAGAATTTGATGAGGTTGAGTCAAAGACGCCGGCTGAAGTAGGCTATCTGCATGTTGATCGGCCAAAAGTCAATGTCTACGGCGTGGTTCCTGGCGATCAGGATATCGTTGAAAAAGTCGTCTACAGCAATGATCCAATGGTAGTTGCCGGTACGATTCAATACATTGACGATACGACGGGCGTTCTTTTGGATGAAGACGTCTTGCCAGAAGGAGAAGTTGGCACTAAGATCAGCTACACCACGGCTGACAAGATCAAGAACTACGAAAACAAGGGTTATGAACTGGTTTCCAATAACTTTACCGATGGAGCGCAGACCTACAGCAAAGACGGCAACGATTTCGTGGTTCACCTAAAGCACAAGACGCAGACGATCACGCCTAACGATCCTGATTTGGTAACGCCGGGCGAATCGATCAATCCAAACGATCCAAACAGTCCGGTCTATCCGCCAGCAACCGCGCGCGAAAATCTGATCAAGGCAGCCACCCAAACGATTCACTATGTTGGGGCCGGTGACCAGACGCCAGCTGACAAGGTTCAGACCAAAGAAGACGCCTTTACGCGGACCGTTACGATTGACAAGGTTACTGGCAAGGTGCTTTCAACCAGCGACTGGCAAGGATCCGAGACTTTTGGTACGGAAAATACGCCAGTTGTCGATGGCTACCATGCCGATAAAAAGACAGCGGGCGGACTGACGGCGACGGTTGCTGATCCAAACGTGGAAGAAACGGTAACCTACACGCCAAACGCCAAGATCGTCCCAGTTGATCCAAACGGCAACCCAATTCCAGGCGCGGACACGCCAACCTACCCAACGGACCCAACCGATCCAACCAAGGTGGTGCCAAACGAGCCAATTCCAGATGTGCCTGGCTACACGCCGGTGGATCCAAGTCCGATTACGCCAACCGATCCTGGCAAAGACACGCCGGTACCATACACGCAGAATCAGTATGGTTTGACGGAACAGTTCGTGGACGAGGATGGCAATGAGCTGTCGCCAAGCGTATCTAAGGGCAGCTCCTACAAGCATGGCGATGCCTTTGACGTCACTGGGGATGCCAAAGTCATCAATGGCTACGTTCTGGTAAAGCAGGAGAATACCAAGGGCACGTTTGGCAATGGCGATGAAACGGCCAAATTTATCTATAAGAAGCTTGGCCGCATCATTCCGGTTGATCCAAACGGCAATCCAATCCCCGGTGCGGACACGCCGATCTACCAAAACGACCCGAATGATCCAAGCAAGGTGGTGCCAAATGAGCCAACGCCAACCGTTCCGGGCTACACGCCAAGTACGCCAAGCGTGACGCCAGCTGATCCAACCAAGGACACACCGGTACCATATACCAAGAATGAGACGCCAACGAATCCAAGTGAGCCAACGACGCCAGCTAACCCGACAAATCCAAGCGAACCGACAGCACCTGGCACGCCGACGAATCCGACTGAACCGTCACCGGCAGTTCCAGGTCAAACGACGCCAGCCAACCAGCAGGCTGCATCATCGGCAAGCGAAGATAAGTCGGCAACCCTGCCACAGACTGGCAATGACCAAAATGAGACTGCCGTGGCTGCAGGCTTAGGTCTGGCCGGGCTGTTATCGCTGCTGGCATTGTTCGGTACGCGCAAGAAGCGTCATGAAGACTAGTTATTGCACGGTAGTAGAGCTTAATTGAAGATATAGCAAAAAAGACCGAACGCGGGCAGTCCCGTGGTTCGGTCTTTTATTGTTTTATTCACCGCTCAGCTCAACCAGAATCTTAGCCTGCTTTTTATCATTGATCAGCGTTTCAAAGCCTTCTTCAACGATGTCATCAAGCGCGATTTCCTTGGTGATGATTGGGGCGACCTCAATCTTGTGCTGCGTAACCAAGTCAACGGTCTGCTTAAACGTCTGGCGTGAGTAGGCGATCGTTGAGGTGACTTTAACGCCGCTGTTGGTTAAAAGCATTGGGTTGAATTCAATGGGACGGGCAAAAATTGAAACGCCCCGTGGCTTGGTAGCGTGAATCGCCTGAATAAACGTAGGCTGTACGCCCGCGACTTCAAATGAAACGTCAACGCCATTTGGCACCAGCTTGCGAATCTCCTTGACGGCATCGACCTGGCCAGAATTGATGACGTCGGTAGCTCCCATTTCAATTGCCTTGTTTAAACGGCTCTCAGACAGATCGCAGACGATAATCTTTCTAGCGCCCGCTGCCTTAGCCGCCGCCGTAACCAAACAGCCGATTGGGCCAGCACCAAAAATTGCCGTCGTATCGCCGAATTTCAGCGAGCCTTCCTTGATAGCCTGCACGGCAACGGCGGTTGGTTCAATCGTGGCTGCCAGCTTTAAAGAAAATTCACTTGGCAAATGATAAATGTTGTGCGCAGGGACGTTGACGAAGGTGGTAAAACCGCCATCACAGCTTAATCCAATAAAGGAGTAGCCGTCATAAACGTTGAGATCATCGCTCCAGCGTTCACGAGTAACGGTTGGATTGACGGTAACGTGATCACCGATTTTAACATCCGTGACGTTTTCGCCGACTGCCTCAACAACCCCGGAAAATTCATGCCCCATCGTCAGCGGTGCCTGGCCGCCAGTCAGTTCATCAACCTTATCGACCGGAATGAAAACCGGACCTTCGACGTATTCATGCAAATCGCTGCCGCAAATGCCGGCCCAAGCGACTTTTACAACGACTTCATCTGATTTTAAAGGCTTTAATTCAACATCTTCCACGCGGATGTCTTTTACGCCATGCCAAACTGCTGCTTTCATAATTATCGTCCTTTCTTGAATATTAAATGTATAAAAAGCAACGATGTCCTGCAGGATTTGTGAATATCAACTTTGTGAATATATCTTATCACCAAATATGCGAAAGCGCTACAAAAATGTTTTGAATTTGTCGGATACAATCGGTAATTTCATTTTAATTACCTATATATCAATGATTTAAGAATATTTTTTGCTTATCGATTGGTCGGCTTAGAAAATAGTAACACTCAATTTACTTTCTTGATATTGTGAAGTGAAGTTTCAATTTCACAAACTTTTGGCAAAATGAACATAAATCGCCAACTGTATTAATATGAATAAAAATGAACTGAATGTTGAAAACGGCCCGAATATTGTTAATTGATTGATAACTTAAAAATGGACGATTTTAAGAGAATCATTGTTTCTTAAATATACTAAAAATCGCTTAAATTGCCGGATAACTGCGGGTTGAGAGACAAAATTAAAATAAAGTGATTTGCATGTTGAAAGCCTTTTATCAAAGCGGTACACTAAGGCTGTAAAAGCGGTATTCCTAATCTATTGATAAGTGATTAGGAAATAAGTTTAAAAGGGGATGTTAGAATGACAATCGTTAATCTAGCTCGTTTCCAATTTGCGATGACGACCGTTTTTCACTTCTTTTTCGTTCCGTTTTCGATCGGAACCGTTTTTGTCGTTGCAATTATGGAATCGATTTATGTTCATACCAAAAATGAACAGTATCAACGAATGGCGAAATTCTGGGGCAAGATCTTCCTGCTCAGTTTTGCCGTTGGCGTGGTCACGGGGCTGATTCAGGAATTCCAGTTTGGGATGAATTGGTCCGACTACTCACGCTTTATGGGTGATATTTTTGGCGCACCGCTTGCTTTTGAGGCGCTGCTGTCGTTTTTCATCGAGTCAACGTTTATTGGCTTGTGGATGTTTACCTGGGATCGGGTTGGCAAGAAACTGCACTTGTTCTTTATTTGGATGGTCGTGTTCGGGACAATGACCTCCGCGCTTTGGATTCTGACTGCCAACTCTTTCATGCAACATCCCGTCGGCTACACGATTCGCAACGGCCGGGCCGAAATGGCTGACTTTGGCGCCTTGCTGACGAATCCGCAGCTGTTCTTTGAATATGGTCACGTTGTCTTGGGGGCGCTGTTAACCGGGGCGACGATCATTACTGGTCTGGCTGCCTTCCAGCTGCTTAAGAAACGGCAGCTGTCAAAGGAAAACACCAAAGTCTATCACAAGACGATGCGGCTGGGCATGACGCTGATGCTGATCTTCTCTGTGGCAACGATGCTGATGGGGGACCTGCAGATGAAGTACCTGATCAAGGAACAGCCAATGAAGTTTGCCGCTACGGAAGCTGTCTACAAGACGACGGGCAAGCAGGCGCCTTGGACGGTGGTCGGGATTGCTGATACCAAGACCCATGAAGTCAAGGGCAAGATCGATATTCCGGTAATGCTGAGCGTGCTTTCTTATGGCAAGACGACCGGATCCGTCAAAGGGATGGAGCAGGTCAACGCTGAGCTCAAGAAACAGTATGGTACGACGATTGCCGGCCACAAGATGAACTACTATGTACCAGTCAATACGCTGTTCTGGAGCTTCCGGGTGATGGCTGGTTTTGGGGCCTTGATCGCGCTGTGCTCGCTGGTTGGCCTGATCTTGACGCGCAAAAACAAATTGACGCTCTATCAGCATCGTTGGTGTCTTTGGGTAATGGCGCTCTTGACGTTTGCGCCGTTCTTGATGAATACCAGTGGCTGGCTGATTACGGAACTGGGCCGGGCACCATGGACGGTCTATGGTCTGTTTACGATTGCTCAAAGCGTCTCGCCAAACGTTTCGGTGGCTTCGCTCTTGATTTCCAACATCGTCTACTTCTGTCTGTTCAGCGGCTTGGCGGTAATCCTGATTGGTTTGATCGTACGGGCGCTGCACAACGATCCATTCGATCAGGCCGCGGCATCGGCTAAGATTATGGATCCATTTGCTAAGGGGGCGTTTTAAATGACAATGCTGCAGATATTATGGTTCTTTTTGATCGGTCTGCTGTTTGCGGCCTTCTTCTTCCTGGATGGCTTTGACTATGGCGTTGGCATGGCGGTTAAAACCCTGGCTCATAACGAGGCCGAGCGCACCCAGCTGATTCGTACGATTGGTCCGGTCTGGGATGGCAATGAGGTTTGGCTGATCACGGCGGGCGGGGCGATGTTTGCTTCGTTTCCATACTGGTACGCCACGCTGTTTTCCGGCTACTACCTGATCTTACTGGTGATTTTGGTTGGTTTGATTATCCGGGGCGTTTCGTTTGAATTCCGGGCGCAGAGTCCCATGGCAAAAAAGCCGCTGTGGGATAACGCGCTGGCATTGGGCAGTCTGATCGTGCCATTCTTTTTTGGCGTAATGTTTATCTCGATGATCAAAGGGATGCCGATCGACGCGCAGGGAAACATTCAAGCTGGTTTTTTAGACTACTTTAACTGGTTTTCAATCGTCGGCGGTGTTGCTCTGACTCTGCTGACCTACCTGCACGGCTTGAACTATATCGCGCTCAAGACAACGGGGGCGATTCAAGCGCGGGCCCAAAACTACAGCCAGGCGTTCTACTGGGTTCTGTATCTGGGCGAGGTGGTCTTTGCGCTGCTTTTGCTCTTCCAAACCGACTTTATCAAGGTGCACCCGTTAGCAACACTGCTGGGGCTGGCTTTGATCGTTGCCTTTTCGGTGCTGGCTCATGCCAATACCTTTAAAAACCGCAATGGCTGGGCATTCGTCTTCAGTGGTCTGACGCTGGTTTCGCTGGTAGCACTGCTGTTTAGCGGCTTGTTCCCACGGTTGATGATTTCTTCGATCAGCAGTCAATACGATTTGATGATCAAGAGCGCGTCATCTTCCAACTACACGCTGATCGTGATGACGATTGCGACGCTGGTTCTGGTGCCATGCATTTTGGTATATACGGCCTTTGCCTACTGGATCTTCCGCAAGCGGATTGAGATGCCGCGCGTTGAGGTACGTTAATGATTGATCGTGATTTATTTCAATTGCCGGGTTCCGGCGCGATCGTGAAACGGCTTGTCGGAATAAAGATTCTGCAGGCCGTTTTTATTATCGCTCAGGCTGCCTGTCTGGCTGGCACGCTGTTTATGCTCTGGCAGGGAAAAGGACTGCACTGGCTGCTTTTAGCGGGCTTTATTGCCAGCTATACCTTGCGCCAGCTGCTCTTATGGCTGGAAAAACGGATTCTGGATAGTTTTGCGGAACAGACGGCCGTTGATCTGCGGGCGCGGCTGTTAAGCAAACTCTATGATCAGGGGCCGGCCTTGGTGCAGGAAAATGGGACCGGGAGCACGGTTGCCATGGCGCTTGATGGTATCGACGAGGTCAACCAGTACGTTAAGCTGACGTTTGACAAGACGATCGGCATGATGAGCGTCCCCGTTTTGATCTTGATTGCCGTTGGGATTTTTGATTGGCGCTCGGCCGTGATCTTATTGGTGACCTATCCATTGATCATCCTGTTTATGATCATCCTGGGCAAGGCCGCCAAAGCCAAAGCCGAGCAGCAGTATGGCAGCTTTCAGCATCTGTCGAACAATTTCATCGATTCGCTGCGGGGGATCGACACGCTTAAGTATCTTGGTTTAAGCAAGCGCTACTCTAAAAGCATCTTTACGGCCAGCGAGCATTTTCGTAAACGAACGATGGCCGTGCTGAAAGTCGCGATGCTTTCAACGTTTGCCCTGGACTTTTTCACGACGCTTTCCATCGCGGTGGTGGCCGTTTATCTGGGGTTTGATCTTCTAAATGGTCGCATGGCGCTTTTGAACGCGTTGGCCGTCTTGATCCTGGCACCGGAATACTACCTGCCGATGCGTCGGTTTGCTGGTGATTTCCATGCCACGCTCAATGGCCGCAACTCGTTTCATAAAATGCTGACGATCCTTAACCAGCCCACGCAGCCACGGATCGAAGCACCACTGCATTCCTGGAAATCAACTGATGAGCTGTCGCTTGATTCAATGGCGTTTCAATATCCAAAAGGCACCAGCATTAAGCCGTTTTCACTGCAGATCAAAGGCTGGCAGAAAGTCGGCATCATCGGAATGAGTGGAGCGGGTAAGACGACTCTGATCAATCTTTTGAGTGGTTTTTTGACTCCTAAACAAGGCACGATCAAGATTCAGGATCAAACGGTAACAACGCTTAACCTGCCGGAATGGCAAAATCAGCTGCTTTATCTGCCGCAGTCGCCAACGATCTTTACGGCAACGGTGCGTCAAAACGTTGCCTTCTACACGCCAGGCGTTTCTGATGAACAGATCAGGGCCGCGCTGGCAACAGTTGGCATGGCGGACTGGCTGGCCAAGCTTCCCGATGGCCTGGCAACGATGATTGGGGCCGGACACCGCGAGCTTTCTGGCGGTCAATCGCAGCGGATCGCGTTGGCCAGAGCATTACTGGACGACAAGCGGCGGGTCATGATGTTTGACGAGCCAACCGCTCATCTGGACATTGAAACCGAACTGGAGCTGAAAGAACGCATGCTGCCGTTAATGGATCAGCGGTTGGTCTTTTTTGCTACGCATCGGCTGCATTGGATGAAGGAGATGGATTGGATCTTGGTAATGGATCATGGCGAGCTGGTTGAGCAGGGAACCTATGACGAACTTTTGACAAAAAATGGCTATTTCGTTTCATTGATCAATGGAATGCGAGGTGAGCGGCATGTTTAGACAAATCAAGCTTTTTCAGATTTTAAAGCATGATTCGTGGGTCCGCCCGTTTCTGCGGCGCTATCGCAAAAGTCTGATCCTGGCGATCTCATTGGGAATTTTGACGTTTATCTGCGCGGCCGGGCTGATGTTTAGTGCCGGCTACCTGATCAGTCGCGCCGCTGAGCAGCCGGTCAACATTCTGCTGGTCTACGTGCCGATCGTCTTGACGCGTGCGTTTGGGATTGGCCGGCCTACGCTGCATTATGCCGAGCGGTTGGTCAGCCACAACTGGGTGCTTAAGATGACTTCCAGACTGCGGCAACGACTGTATGACGCCTTGGAAACCGACGCGATCTTTTGGCGTCGTCGCTATCAGCTGGGGGATCTGCTGGGCTTATTGGCCGATGATATCGGTCATATTCAAAATCTTTATCTGCGCACGATCTTTCCCATGCTGGTTGCCTGGGGGCTTTACGTGATCCTGATTATTGCGCTGGGCTGGCTTTCACCATTGCTGGGGCTGGCCGTGCTGCTGATCTTTGGGCTGATGATCATCGCGATTCCATGGTGGTCAACGGTAGTCAATGGCGCGCGCCAGATGAAAGACAAGCAGCTGCGTGATCGAATGTATGCTGAATTGACGGATGACGTCTTGGGACTGGCTGACTGGCGCTTGGCGGGACGACGCGCAGACTATCTGAAACGCCACGCGGCAACGGAAAAGCTGGCAATGAACAATCGGCTGGCCGAGCACCGATTTGCACGGCGACGGGATTTCTTGATGGAGATGCTGTTTTTGCTGATGGCCGTCAGTCTGGTTCTTTGGGGAGCCGCGCGTTGGGGACAGTATCATGGCGGTGCCGCGGATTGGATTGCCGCGCTGGTCTTGGCGCTGTTTCCACTGGCTGACGCGCTGTCGCCGCTGCCGGCTGCGGCTCAGGAAACCAATCTGTATGGCGAGTCGCTGCGCCGTTTGAATGAGCTGCCGGCTGCCGATCAAAAATCAGCTGCTGATTCACATCCCCACGCGCCGTATCAAATTGAGCTGCGTGATCTGCATTTCCGTTACCAGGTCGATGATGCCGAAGTGCTGAAGGGAATCGATTTAACGATCAAGCCCGGGGAAAAGATTGCCGTTCTCGGACGCAGCGGGAGCGGGAAAACGACTTTACTCTCGCTGCTGCGGGGCGATCTATTGCCAACCGGGGGAACGGTAACCGTGGGCGATTGCTTGAGTTTTGAATTGGGAGACGCGGCCGCTGAGATCTTTGGCGTGATCAACCAGCGTCCCTATCTGTTCAACACTACGATTGCCAATAATCTGCGGCTGGGCAATGAAGAAGCCAGTGATGAGCAGCTAAGAGACGCGCTGGTGCGGGTTGGTCTCTGGGAAATGATTGACCAGCTGCCGCAGAAAATGGCGACGCCGGTTGCTGAAGCCGGGTTGCGTTTTTCTGGCGGTGAGCGGCATCGACTCGCGCTGGCCCGGATTCTGCTGCACAACGCGCCGATCGTTTTGCTGGATGAGCCAACGGTTGGTCTGGATCCCATTACGGAGCGTCAGGTAATCGAAACGTTTCAAACGCAGCTGCAGGATCGCACGCTGATCTGGGTAACGCACCACCTGCAGGGAGTCGAGCAAATGGATCGTGTGATCTTGATTGGCGATAGTCAGCTTAAACTGCAGGGCACGCCGGCAGAATTGTGGCAGCAAAGCGCGTACTACCGCGGCCTGCTGACTGCCGACCAAGGCGGGACCAGTCAGGCTGGCAAATAAATGCGGTCAATAAAAAAGCACCGGCAAGCTGCCGATGCGGTTGAACGGATTTTAAAATTGAAAAAGCGCTCGGAAAATTTTTGAGCGCTTGCTGCCGTAAGCTGAGTCAATGTCAAGCCAGCTTAGTACTTCAAAGCATACAGCTGATTATCGCGGCCGGCTAAACGGTTCTTTGCATGAGCTGTTGCGTCAGCTGAACTAACAGACGCTGGGCAGGTGAATCCGGCAGCTTTGCCAGCCACTGATCGGCCTTTTGCGTAAACCGCTGGGCTAACTGACGAGCCTCATCCAGCGCGCCGCTGTTGATTACGATGGTTTTGATCTGCTGTTCGCTGGCATGGGTCAGCGGCTGTTCAAGCAGCGGCTGGAGCTCTTTGGCCGTTGCCGGTTGCTGCAGGGCCATTAAAAGCGGCAGCGAATAGACGCCGGTCGCCAGGTCCTGCATCACGGGCTTGTTGAGCTTGCCTTGATCGGTATAGTCAAGCAGATCGTCAATCATTTGAAAGGCAATGCCCAGGTTTTGACCGAAGCGCGCGGCATAAGCAGTGGTCTGGCGATCCGCCCCGGCAAAATGAGCGCCTTCGCTGGCGGCCAGCTGAAATAGTGCTGCCGTCTTACCGTTGACGTTGCGCAGGTACTGAATGATCTGCTGCTGTTGATGATAGCGTAGCGCCATCTGTCCTAATTCGCCATCCAAGATTTTTTTCATGGCCTGCGCGTTGATCTGCAGATACTCGTCGTTGGCCAGGTTGGCAATCAACAGCTCAAAGAACTTGGTAAACAGCAGATCGCCGGCATAAACCGCGGTATCTTTGCCGAATTGAGCCTGGACGCTGACCTGTCCGCGACGCTTGGGCGAGTCGTCGATAATATCGTCATGAATCAGCGTTGCCATGTGCAGAATCTCGATTGATGCGCCTAGCTGGATCAAACGGCTGCGCGTGGCGGGAGTCCAATCCTTAGGCATGGCCGCTTTGGCTACCAAGAGCAGCAGCGTTGGACGCAGAAACTTGCCGCCGTGACTGGCCATCTGCTGCAAGGCCTGCGCCAGTTCGGGATTGCGGCACTGCAGGCGCGTATCGATGAGTTGGCGAACCTGTTTTAATTCACTGCCGATTAAGCGTTTGGTCTGAGTTTGAAATGAATTGATCATAATAAAGAGTTCCTTAACTAAATATTTTTTGCTGCAAGAGATGAAAGGATTGCTTAGAAAATGTCGCTGAAAGTTTTTTTGGAATTGATAGAGGTGAAAGCCAAGGCTGCCAGTCTGCTGCCCTTTTTATTGGGTGTCGGCTACAGCGTCTGGTATTACCATTCGTTTGACTGGCGAGTGATGCTGGTGTTTCTGATCGCGATGCTGCTGTTCAATATGGCCGTCGACGTTATGGACAACTATAACGATTACCGCCATGCCGTCGATACTGAGGTCTACCAGCAAAAGACCAACATCATCGGCCGCGAGCAGCTGTCATTGCCAGCCATGCGATGCTTGATAGCCGGGATGGTCTTGATCGCGTCGCTATTGGGAATCTGGCTGGTGGCTCAGGTTGGCTGGCCGCTTTTAGGAATGGGCATCTTCTGCTTTTTGGTTGGGATCTTTTATTCATTTGGTCCCTATCCACTGTCCGGATTGCCGGTGGGCGAGTTCTTCGCTGGTTTTACGATGGGCTTTATGATTGTCTTGATCACCATCTATCTAAACGTGCAGGAGCAATTTTCCTGGGATTGGCCAAGTCTGGGGCGGATCCTGGTGCTGGCAATGCCGTTGGAGCTTTGGATCTCAAATCTGCTGTTGGCCAACAACCTTTGCGACGCGGCCGAGGATCTGCGCAATCACCGGCATACGATTGTTCGGCTGTTGGGCAAGCGCGCTTGTCTGATTGCCTTTAGCGTCAAAAACGTCCTGGCATTCTTATTTATCACTATATCACCATTCTTTCATGTCTCACCATTTACGGTAATTCTGTCTTTGCTTATTGTACCTTTCGTTTTCAAACAGAACAAGATGCTTATCAAAAGACAAGTTAAAAACGAGACCTTTATCTGCGCTGTCCGTATCTTGATGGTTGGCGGCGCGACTCAGGTTCTGACTTATCTAATTGGAATGGTTCTCTAAAAGGGGTTGAAGAAAATGAAAAAAATCGTCATTTTAGGTGCTGGCTATGCTGGCTTGAAAACCGTTGTCGAACTGCAGAAAAAAGTAGCCAAGACAGCTGAGATTACGCTGGTGGAACAAAATGATTATCATTACGAGGCAACCAGCCTGCATGAGGTAGCAGCCGGCAACGTTGCACCAGAACATATCAGCTTTGGAATTCGAGAAGTTCTCAGCCCAGCCGTCAAACTGATCAAGGATCGCGTCGTCAAGGTTGATCCTGATGCCAAACAGGTTGAGCTGGCCGAACATGCGCCATTGAACTATGACTACTGCGTGATGGCACTGGGATTTGTCTCGGAAACGTTTGGTATCAAGGGAGCCGCGGAAAACAGCCTGCCAATGGCCAACGTTGATCAGGCGGCTCGGATTGCTGATCATTTAAATGAACAGATGACGCAATACCGTGCTGATCATAATCCCGACCACCTTAAGATCATCGTCTGTGGGGCGGGCTTTACCGGAATTGAACTGGCAGGAGCCCTTTACGATGCCAGAAAGCGTTTGGCCAAAGTGGCAGAAGTTGACCCAGCTGCAATTCAGATCAAGATGATTGATGCCTCGCCACGGATTTTGCCAATGTTTGATGATAAAATGAAGGATTATGCCGTTAAGCTGATGCAAAAAGAACAGCTGATTTTGCAGGGACAGGCCGCGATCAAGGAAATCAAGCCGGGCGCGGTCGTTTATCAAACTAAGGATGAACAGCTGCATGAGGAAACGGCCGGCACGATCATCTGGACAACGGGGGTTAGCGGCAGTCCGGTCATGGCAGCCTCTGATCTGCCGCAGCGGCGTGGTCGGGTGATGGTTACTGATCACTTGACGGCCCCTGATTATGATGATCTGTACGTTTTGGGCGACGTGGCCGCGGTAATGCCGCCAGATGGCAAGCGGCCTTACCCAACGACGGCTCAGATCGCGCTGACGATGGGAATCTACGCGGCTAAGGATCTGACGGCGCGCGTAACTGATGGTCAGCGGCCTGGTCCATACTCCTACCATTCACTGGGGACCGTGGCTTCAATGGGCAATACGCATGCTTTTGGCGTTGCGATGGGGATGAAGTACTATGGCTACCCAGCTTCGGTAATCAAGAAGATGATTGCCAACAAATCGCTGATTGAAACTGGCGGGGTTAAGGAACTGCTTGCCAAGGGCCGGTTTGATCTGTATCACTAGTCATAAATAAATCTGACAGCGGAAAAACGCGCTAGCTCAGGTCTTAGGACTTGGGGTAGCGCGTTTTAATTAACGATTAAAAAGTAAAAGGGCCGCTGCAGAGTGCCCTGTAAGGTTATCGGCAGCTAGCTATCTTAGCCGTGCTGCTTAATGCGTCAATCATGGCTAATATGCAAAAAATCCTGCATAAAACATATGACAAAACCATCATTACTTACTTTTCGGAAAAAACGATGTATAAGTAGGTAAAAGTCAGTGTAGTTCGCCAGACCCCAATTTGCTTCACGAAGCCAGCGTGTTTATGGGTGATTACCCGATAGATTGTTTTTTCCAAGTCCAGGGAGGTTCGTGAGGCTGGTGGAATACGTGCTGTGATGGGTTACGGGATCAACGGACTGTATCTATCAGTAGGTTGTAGAATGGATGCTGATTTGTGATTTCCGCGGAAAATGATGCGTTGGCTGGTTTGAAGGGTTTAAAATTAGCAAACCCATTAAAAACTAAAATGCCTTGCCGCCAGGATTGAGCGACAGGGCATTTTACGCTCCTAAGCTTGGTCGCATGAGTCTGCTTCGTGTGATGAAGGAGACTTTTGTTGGTCATTCAGCCAATTAGCCAGATATTTCTGCAAAGCTTGGGCATCGGCTTGATTGAGTGAAAAAGTTGCGTCATGCGGCTCGTTATTAAAGCCATGGTTGCTCAAAAGCAGGTTTAAGCGGTGCTCATCATTAGCAGGCTGCAGACTCAATTCGTTAGCACAGCCGTCATCACGTTCTTCACCTTGATAAAAAAGATGCAGCCATTGACCATCTGCATTGATTTGATGCAAGAGGATTATCCTTTCTAGAAATAAGTTCGCGAAGTCAGCGCTCCCGGTTTCAAACTTGACCTAGCGCAGCCGGCAGTGATCGTCAATGAAATTACCGCGATGCAGACTGGTCAGCATGTCACTGTCAACATAACGAGTCAGTGGACTGTTGTCATTAAGATACTGATCATTCAAAGCTGCCATCGCAAGCAGCTGACGTTCCAGTTTGGCCAGATTGATGATGAAAGGCTGCTCGTATTCGCGTTCGCCGGTTTCGCGACTGGCCAGCAGTTCTTTGAGATAGCGCTGTTCGAGACCGGTTAATGGACGCTTGGCCTTAAATTTAGCAAATTGATCAAGCTGCGACAGTGAGTAGAGTCGATTTCGCATTCCAGAGGCGGGCATGGTTGCTTGATCGGGGTTGGCCGCCACGAACATGGAATGAATGACGGGTTGCGCGTTCATTAAAATCTGGCGTGCGTTGGCATCCTCAAATAACAGGCGTGAGACCGCATGCTCGTGGTTGCTGAGCTGCTCAGCGGCATTTTTAATCTGTTCACAGTAGCCGTTGGGGTAGGCAATGATGAAATCGCCATCCTTGGTCAGCTGCAGCGCCAGGCCTTGATAGTTTTTAACCTCTGGAATCAAGACCCCGTTACGAGTGATCAATATAATGTCAATCTGGTTAACGGCAGCGGTATTTTGCTTTTTGTAGTAGTCAAAAGGCAGGTTGAGCGAGTCCAACAGTTCTTCATGAGGATAAAGCTCCTGCAGCAGTTGATAGACGCGGCGCTCCCCGATATCTCCCTGCAAAAGCTGCGTGGCGCGCTCATGCAGCTGAATGATTCCTTTAAGGTTTTTAGAGAGCATGGCCAGTTCATGTGGGGAGCGATCCGTACCATGGCTGTACCAAGAATAGGTTTTGGCCATCTCATAAGCTAAAAAGCGCAGGCCGGGGAATGGATCTTGGAAAAAGGCGTTCTTCTGGGCGTCAGAAAAGTTTTGCCGGGCCTGGGTCGCAATCTCATCATGATCCGCGACCATACTGAGATGCCGATCCCACTGCTGCAGCTGCTCTAAGTAGGCGGCATTGCTGATCGGCTTGGTTGTGAGCAGATTTGACCAGTTCAACGGTTGCGCTGCCGTTGACCAATTAACTGGGCGTTTGAAGCTAAACCATGATTTAAAAGGCGATCGTTTTGATTTAGCTCGTGGCCTGGATGAGAAATCAGCATCATGGGAGGCCTTTGAATCATCTTTAGGCGGCACGCTGGTTTGATCTTGAAGCTTTGCCGCTGGATTTGTCGGTATTTCAGTGTTGCCAAGATTCGGTTGGCTTTTGTGATCGTATTGAGCGGCATCGCGTTTTGATTTTGAGTTGCCAAGCTCGAGTTGAACAGTATTCTGCTTCGATTCTGGGGTGCCAAGATCGTGCTGAAGATTATTTTGCGCTGGATTTAAACCGATAGCTTCAGTCTGCGATGAAATGTCTTGCTGTTCAGTAGCGCTGTCGCCGTTTGTGGCCACGAAACCTTGTTCAGTAAAGTGGGCAGAGTCATTTTCATTTGAAACAGCATCGCGAGAATTTGGCTCAGATACCAGCACTGGCCGAGATTGATCTTTCTTTACTGTTTTATGATCATTTGGCAGTGATTCAGCAGATTCATGATCATCTGGCAATGGTTGAGCAGCCACTGCCGGTTTATGCTCGTCTGGTATCGATTGACCATGCTCATTTGGCGCTGATTGAGCGATTATTGTTGGTTGATGAACATTTGACGTCGATGGAGCAATTGTTTCTGGTTCATGCTCAGATGTGGCATCCGGCTGGTGAGTAGCTTTTTGACGAGGCGGATGTTTTCGGCTGATCCCAAGCCAGTCCTTAAAGATCAAAAGCAGAATGCCGCCAATCAGAATGCTGATTAGATAGCGCAGCAAGGGCCTGCCTCCTTTCGATTTTGAATCCTGCCTTTATTTTATCATAACTAATAAAAGCATCCCCTTGATTGATCAAGCGGATGCTAAACAAAACTACTTATTCGTATCGGCGGTCTCCGGATGGCGCTTTTGCCACCACCAATAGCCGAGATAACAAATTAAAACAAACGGCAGCGTCCAATACAACGCGATTCGCTGCTGAGGATCAAACCAGATCAAAAGACACGATAAACCGCTTGAGATTAAAGCAAATAAGGGAACAAACGGATAGCCGGGCGTGCGGTACAAAAGCTCATCGATTTGATGTCCCTGTGCTAGGAATGCCTTTCTGAAATTTAGCTGCGCCAGGGCGATTGCCATCCAGACAAAAACAACGGCCAATCCAGAAATTGAAACAAGCACCAAGTAGACGGTATCAGCGGCGATCACGCTGGAAAGCAGAGCCAAGATACCGCCCAGCATGCTGAATGCCAAGGCTACCGTGGGGATGCTGCGCCGGTTGGTTTTAGTAAAGAATTTCGGCAGCATTCCTTCATTACTAAGCGACCACAGCATTCGAGTCGAGGCATAAAGACCGGAATTAGCCGCAGAAATAATAGCCGATAAGACAACAAAATTCATAATGTCACCGGCAAATGGAATGCCCATCATCTTAAAGACATAGACGAATGGACTTTGAGTAACGCCAGCTTTTTGGTATGGAATCAAGGCGGCCATTACGATCATGGAACCAATGAAAAAGATTATAAGACGCCAAAGGGTAGTGTGGATGGCCTTGGGTAGTGCTTTTTCAGGCTGTTTGGCTTCACCGGCCGTTACCCCGATCAGTTCAGTGCCAGAAAAAGCGAAGTTTACCGTCAGCATGGTTGTGAAGACACCGCCAAAGCCAGTTGGAAATAAGCCATCCTTGACGAAATTCTGCAATCCTGGAGCATGCGAATAGCCCTTGAGCGGAATCACGCCAATAATTGCCAGCGATCCCAAGACGATAAAAGCAATTATTGCAAACACCTTGATTGCGGCCAGCCAAAACTCGCTTTCCGCAAAAATCCGTACCGAATAAATATTGCTTATCACAATGCCAATCATAAACAATAGGCTCCAGATCCAGACTGGCGTATGTGGGAACCAATTGCGCATGATCAGTCCAGCAGCTGTAAATTCAGAACCTAGCGCAATCGTCCAAGTCAGCCAATAAAGAATGGCGACGACAAAGCCGGTTGCTGGGTTGATATAGCGCTTGGCATACACGTGAAACGAACCGGTATAAGGCATTGCTACCGAAAGCTCGCCCAGACAAAGCATGACGCTGTAGACGATCAGTGCGCCAACGAAATAGGCTAGCACTGTTCCTAAAGGGCCTGCTTGATGGATCGTATAGCCAGAGCTCAAGAAAAGCCCGGTACCAATTACGCCGCCCAATGAGATCATCTGGATATGACGCGATTCCATTTTACGTGCTAAGTGTTCAGTTTGTTTGGCAATTGCCATTTTTTCACTTCCCAAGCTAAAATAATTGTCAATATTAATTGGTTAGAATATCATTAGAAAATAATAACACAAAAGGGTGAAAGCAATGGTAAAAAAATCAATTTTCTCAAATCCGTTGGTAATTGATGGCTCAATGAGTACTAGTCTTGAGCGGCTGGGCTGTGATACGGACAATGAGTTGTGGACAGCCGCGGCTTTGATTAACCAGCCAGAACTCGTTTATCAAGTACACAAAGAGTATTTTGAAGCTGGGGCGCGGTTGGCGATTACTGATACCTACCAAGCCAATCTTCCAGCACTTAAAAAAGCGGGACTGACTGAAAAACAAGCTTGACAAGTTATTGAAAAGGCCGTTGAATTAGCCAAGCAGGCACGAGATGATTACGAAACAGAAACGGGAGCGCACGGGTATGTGGCTGGCTCGCTTGGACCTTATGGCGCTTATCTGGCAAATGGGAGCGAATATCGTGGCGATTATGAATTAACGTCGGCTGAGTATCAAGAATTCTACCGTCCTCGTTTGGAAGCAATCGTCAATGCTGGCGTAGACTGTCTGGCATTGGAGACGCAACCGAAATTGAGTGAGGTTAAAGCGGTTTTGGATCTGTTAAAAAATGAGTATCCTGACCAAAAAGTATATGTTTCCTTTACTTTGCAAAATGCCGAGACCATCAGTGAGGGGACTAAAATGGCCGATGCTGCCAAAGCCGTTGCGCAGTATGATCAGGTAATTGGCGTTGGGGTCAACTGTATTCCGCCGCGCCTGGTAACGCCAGCGATTAAGAAACTAAAAGAAGCTACGGCACTGCCAATAATCGTCTATCCAAATTCGGGAGCAAGCTATGATGCAACGACTAAAACCTGGTCAGTAGCACCTGCCGAAGATGATTTTGGCAAACTGACGAAAGAGTGGCTGCTCGCCGGGGCCAGCGCGATTGGTGGCTGCTGTACGACTACGCCCGCTGATATTGCGAAGATTGCGGCAGTTTTAAATGATCAATAATATTAATAAAAACAGCGTCATCGCGAGGGGAAAAAGCCCAGGCATGACGCTGTTTTATGCTAGCCAAAAATCTCTTGCGCTTAGTTGTGGATAAATCGGCTTATTTAAGGTTAGAATAAATGTTCTTTAATTGATTGCTGACTAATTGAACTAAGCAGCCGTTTTATTTATTTTCGTGGTGATCTTCCCAGACCTTGCGCAGCATTGGGTACCGCAGATCACCAGTTTGAGCTACCTGATAGTCGGCCGCGCTCAAAAGTTCTGCATCGCCAATACCAATTGAGATCAAGTGAGCCTGATTGATAGCAGCGATATCGGCTGGAGTGGTAGCCAGAGCAATGCATTCGTTTGGCGCTGCCGATAGCTGTTGGGCAAAGGCGGAGTAAGGATCACCCTCATTAGGGATGATGGCGGTGAAGTAGTCGGCAATCTGCAGCTGTTTTAAAATGAGTTCGGCATGACCACCATTATCAACGACGCCCATGTTGACGTAGTGATCGTCCAGATTGATCAAAAGACGTTCGATCCCAGGCATTACTGAAGATTCGTCCAGCGAGTCCAACGCTTTTTGATACATCTGTTCTTGTTCAGAAAGCAAGGCAGCCTGTTCTGCTTCATCGGCCGTTTGGTGCAGCTGGTTCAAAACGATTGGCAAAGCTGCGGCGGCACTGAGGTTTTTGAGCTGCGGGGCCAGTTTGCCAGGCAGTCCCAGCCCATACTCATACATTGCCAGTTCGCGCCAGGCATCAAACTGCTGCTGATTTGTGTCGACGATTAGATTGTTGACGTTAAAGATTGCACCCTTCATAAAAATATTCCTTTCAATAAATACGATAATTTTATTTTAACCCAAAGCTTGGAAAATGAAAACGCCGCCATAACATAAGGGGATTCATTTCCTTAATTTAGCCAGCTGATCAAGAAACGTTTTAAAGCCTAAAAATAAAAATGACGCCAGCTCCAAATACTTATCGTCTGGATGCAGCGCCATGCTTATAATTAATGGGTTATTGCTGTTTACTGGAGAGGGCTGGGTGAACGGCTTTTTCAACTGGTGAGGCAATCAAAAGCGCGATTACCGAGCCGACAATTCCTTGAATCAGGTTTGGGAAGATACCGGCTGCACCAGTTGCCCAGGTATAAAGAATTGCATCTGAGAAGAAGTAGCCTACTACCATCACAATCGTTCCCGCGGCTACACCGGCAATACGGCCCCATTTGCCACGAACGTATTTAAAGACCAATCCGGCAACGATGCCTTCCAGACCGTGTGAGATGAACGAAAATGGTGCATATTGGGCAAAGCCAGAAATCAAGTCCAGAAACATGGCGCCAAAGCCACCGATAAAGCCGCCTGCCCATGGTCCCAGCAGCATGGCACCGATAAAGATGCCGACATCGCAGAGATTGATGTTGCCATGTGTCCAAGGCAGCGGAATCAAGAAGAAACGACCAAAGATCAAAGTCAGCGCCGTCAAAAGCGCCGTGAATACCAAATGTCTAACCGTTGCAGATTTTTTCATTAAAATCACTCCTCTTATGCTTGCTTACATAGTGAATCAAATGATCGAGACGCAGACCAAATCGCCGCTCGTTGTCAGGGAGGGGAGCGGTCTGCTGGATTGCGAGCTCCATGGCATCCGTCGCGTTCTCAACTGCTGTCTCCAGCGACCAGCCTTGCAGCAGCCGACCGTAAAGCAGTGCTGAGAAGATATCACCGGTACCATAGAAATGACCGGACTGAACGTCATTGCCGCAAAAATTCAGTGGTTGATTATGATAACAATCGCTGTTGCTTTGCAGACTCTGGTGTGAATCGGAACCATTCAGAAGATTCTCAGGCCGGTTTTGCTGTTGGCGCCAATCAAATTTGGTTTGTTGATCTTGACGCCAGCAGCAGCCAATCTGTCCATTCAAATGAACACCGGTGACAATAACCGTGGCGTTGATTCCCGCTGCCTTTAGCTGATCAATCCCTTGAATTAGTGTCTCAGCAGTTGGCAGCGAATATGGCAGACCAGCCAGGAAACAAAGCTCAGTCCAGTTAGGCGTAATCAAATCAGCGTGGCGGCACAGTTTTTTGACCGCCTCAACATAATCATGATCAAATCCAGGATATAGCCGGCCTCGATCACCCATCACCGGATCGACGATTTTTAAGCAGTCAGTCAGGTTTTGCTGTTCAAGCCAGCTGCCTAGCTGTTCGGCGAGGGTGCATTGACCAAGGTAGCCAATTAAAACGCCGCTAGGTTCAATGTCTTGTGCCTGCCAATGTTTAAGCGAAGCCTGAATCCATTGCTCGGTGTCTAAAACGGCAGGCTGGCCGAATCCCTCCGTTTGACTGGATAAAATGGTTGCGGGCAGGGATGCGGTTGTAATTCCCATTGCCTGCAAGACGCTTAGGGCACCAATCAATGAGATTTGACCTAATGCCGAAAAATCCTCAATCAACAGGGCGGGCTTGATCATATCAACAATCCTCTCTAATCATTTTTTAATTTGATGATCTTACTATACGGCGGCTGCCACTTACTGACAAGACGTAGCCAGATATTAGTCTAAATTGTATTGATACAATTGTTGAACTAACGATGATTATAAAATCTGCTTGACGATTTAAATAAACCGCGGTAGTATTTATAACTGTTAGTAATATTAATTGCTGATTTAATTTCGGGAAATAGCTCAGCTTGGTAGAGCACCTGGTTTGGGACCAGGGGGTCGCAGGTTCGAATCCTGTTTTCCCGACTTGATTAAAAATCCCTGCTCAAATTTGAGTAGGGATTTTTTGAGCTTTATTGATTATGAAAAATGATGCTGTGATGTACGATTAAAATTTATTGATTTTAGAAGCGGTACCTCGATGTGGATCTGATTATCGCATTAAATTTTATAAGCTGCCGAAATATCTACCTTAGCCACTATCGAGTCAGGACACTGGTCATAGCATTAAACTTTATTAGTTGCCGAAGCAGTCTTCTGACGTGCGTCTGGTCAGAGCTTGCTGTGTTGCATGGCAAAAGATTGGTACGCTTTTTTCTACTCTAAGTCAAGTGTTATCAACGGTTTTAAATAATATACGTACCTAGTTGGAAAATAACTGCCATAGAATTGGATCAAATATCTGATTTCGGTGGTGAATCTTGGTATCAATCAGTCAGAAAAGCTGATCCAAGCCGATCGATCATGATCAATGCAATGAATGACTGAACTCATCGATTGTCAGAAATACCTCAGCAGCGAGTAATACGCAATAATAAATGATAAAAAGGATCCGTAGCCGATGATGGTGCAGATTTAGTCGGTAAACGGCCCAGACAAACGCAATAATGTCTAATTATTCATGAAAAACCGAATAATAACATATGATAAAAATATCATTACCTACTTTTTTCAAAAAAGCATTGTATAGTAGGTAAAAAATAATGTATATCGAGTTAGGCGTCCCTAACATTACCTACTATTGGCCGAAAATCCCCAAATTGTAGGTAATTCACAAAGTCGGTCTGGCCCAATCACTCCTTAAATATGCAACTTTACCTACTATTTAGAAAAAAGCTGCTGCAAGTAGGTAAAGTTAGGCTGATTGAATATACAGGTACCTACTTCTGGCGCAAAAACAGCGAATAGTAGGTAATTTCAAAGCCACTGGTTGTTAGTGCCGGTTTTGCTTCACAAGGTAAGCTGTTAATGGGCATCATGGTCCGGAAAAATCGAAAATAACGCAGGCAGCTTGAAGCAATCGTAAAATTCTAAGCTCTGCCAGCTTCCATCGCACTAACAACATTCTTTGGCGGCATTAAATTTCTAGCAGAGCATTTAACTATGCCTAGCCGAAAATCCCGTGACTTTAGTCATGGGATGGATAGGCTCACTCAACGTCCATTTAGACGCTTTTTCTTTTGGAGTGCATTGTATTTTTGATTGTTGATATAGTTTTCTACGACGTCTTTGCTCATGTTGCCAAGCGTACTCATATAGTAGCTGGGAGACCATAAATGACCACCCCAATATTGTGATTGTCGAATTTCTGGGTGTCGTTTGAGAAAAATGAATGCACTTCGTCCTTTGAGCGCCTTGCTAGGTGGAAAACTGATCAGCACATGAACATGATCCAGGATGACTTCCAGCTTTTCCATCACAATATCGTTATCTTTTGCGACCATTCGCAGTATGTCTTTTATTTCATCGGCTAGTTTTTTTAGTAGCAAAGGTCTGGGTACGATACTTGGTTACCCAGATTAAGTGATAATGAAAATTATAGACAAAGCGATGAGTATAAACAGCGAATTGAATCTTTTCTTTAGTCATTAAGAACACCTCTATCGTTATAGTCATTAGCTGATGATATAATCCAATTAAAGGAGGTGAAAAAATGAAGTCAATGGCACAGCTAGAATATCATTATGGATTGAAGGTTCGCATCTATCCGAGTGATTACCAGAAACA